>Ga0105048_10010811_pt1 | contig 14440 bp, 8 predicted proteins | sample MAT05_FD_78382 | JGI IMG/M metagenome (GOLD analysis project Ga0105048, IMG submission 78382) | Freshwater microbial communities from Lake Fryxell liftoff mats and glacier meltwater in Antarctica - MAT-05 | ecosystem: Environmental > Aquatic > Freshwater > Ice > Liftoff microbial mat | place...
TACAAATATGCGCCGTGGTTTGTAAACCTTTACGAGGATTTGGTCTTCTCCTGTACAGCCCAACTCGTCCACAACTTCAACACTGAAGTATTGCGGGTAAAATAGGGTGTCAACAAACGGATCGGGACAATCGAGGCAACTCAGCCAACGCTGGCCTGCCGGATCCCAAATGTACTCAAGTGTACCTGTAGCACTGGTAACAACAGCATTCAGCTGGGTAGTTTGTCCAAGCTCTATGCTGATGTCGGGGCCAAGATCAACCATGACAGGTGGATTTTGGGCTACCGTGACTGCATCAAGGGCCAGCGTACAACCGTTTCCATCGGTGATGATGGGGGTATAAGTTCCGGCTTTTAAGCCGATTTGAACTGGAGAACCGTTTGCCGGTCGGTTGTCGAGCGCATACCTGTAAGGTTGTGTACCGCCCTGGGCATCAATTTGAATACGTCCGTTGTTTTCTCCAAAACAAACAGCATCAATGAGGCTGGTTGCGCCTGTAAGTGGTGCAGCAGGTTGTGAAATGCTGCTGATTGTGGTAATGGTGCAACCATTGGCATCGGTTACCAACAAGGACAATGGGCCGGTAGCAAGTTGCGTGAGTTCCGGATTGCTCAAACCGTTTGACCACAAATAGGCATAAGGTTGAACGCCGCCACTGACGATTGCGCTTGCAGCTCCGGTACTTTCTCCAAAGCACAAAACACCTTGTGTTTGTACTTGCGTTTCAAGTTTTGCTGGCTGAGGCAATACCACACCCACCGAAATGGCACAACCACGGGCATCCGAAACGGTAACGTTGTAGCTGATTGCTCCGCCAAGGTTTTCTGCGCGGGCGGTTGTTTGTGCTGATGGCGACCAGAAGTAGCTGTAAGGTGCCGACCCTCCCGTTGCATTTACTTCTGCCCAGCCGTCAAAGTCCCCGAAACATTCCGGACCATCAAACGACACTATGGCCGCAACCAAAATAGTGGGAGTGCCAAGCGTTACGGATGTTGTACCAGAACAGCCGTTCACATCGGTAGCTGTTACGACATAGCTTACTCCTGCCTGAAGATTGTTGGCATTGGATGTATTTTGCTGTGGAACTGTATTCCAGCGGTAAATGAAGTTGTTGAGATTTGCTGAGCTGACGCCATAATTAACGGCTGTAACTGCTGCGCTGCCATCGTTTCCTCCAAAACAACTCGGGTCCTGTGCCGTAACCTGAACCAAAATCTGCTCCAGCCCAAAAATCTGGGTTGTACCTGTTTCCGAACAACCGTTGTTGTCGGTTACCGTCAATCCATACGAACCTGCACCCAATTGAGAAATGTTTGGAGCCGAAATGGTGGTCGATCCCCATTGATAGCTGTAGGGAATGGTTCCTCCCGATGCCGCAACGCTTGCCGTACCATTGCTTACCTCGAAGCAAACCGTATCGGAAACCATAGGAAGAACAATGCTCAGTGCGGTAAGTGGCTGACCAACCGCTACGGTCAACGTTTTACTGCAACCGTTACCATCGGTAACGGTCGCAGTGTAATCTCCGGAAATCAAACTGTTGATGGTTGATCCAGTCCCGGCGTAGTTGCCCGGTCCCGACCAAAGGGTAGTGTATGTGCCTGTGCCGCCTGAAGCGGTTAGTGCTACGGAACCGTTGTCCAATCCAAAACAAGTTGCATCTTGTGGAATGGCATCCAATACGATCTCCACGGCAGCGTTGATGGTGTCGGACCATTCCGCCTGACAACCGTTGAAGTCTGAAACCAAAACGTTGTAAATACCCGATGAAACGTTGGTAAGATCCTGAGATGTGGCATTGTTGTCCCACAGGTAATTGTAAGGCGTGGTTCCGCCGACTACGTTTAGGTCTAAACCGCCGTCAGAACTACCTGAACAAGCAGTGTTTTGCACGGTTGAACTGAGCGACAAGGCTTCCGGCTGTCCGATGGTTGTATTGCTGCTGATCGTACAGCCGTTGGCATCGGTAACAAGCAGGGAATAGTTTGCGGCTGCAAGACCGCCAGCTGTGGGAGCTGATTGGTTGTCACTCCACAAATAGATGTAACCCGAACTGCCGCCGCCTGCAATGGCCGTAGCGCTGCCGCTCGCATCCCCGTTGCACAAGGCATCCGTGGGCGTAATTGTCAAAGTCAAAGCTGTCGGTTGCAGCGGTGTTGCATTGGTTGTTTGGGTACAGCCATTTACGTCGGTTACGGTGACCATAAAGGTTTGTGCCGTAAGTCCGGTTGCTGTAGCGGTAGTTTGGGCTGCTGGATCGTTCCAAAGGTAAGTGTAGGTAGGGCTGCCGCCAGAGGCTGAAACGGTAGCGCTGCCGTTCATACCAGAGAAACACGATACATTCATGGCTGTTGAGACAGCTGTCAGCAAGGTTGGTTCAGTAATGGTAGATGTGGCTGTATCCGTACATCCATTGCTATCGGTTGCGGTAACACTGTACGTGCCCTGGACAATGTTGGTTGGGGTTGGCCCTGAAAGCCCACCCGTCCAAACATACTGGTAAGGCATTGTACCACCCAAAGCTGTAGCGCTAAGTCCTCCCGTTGCTCCACCGTTACACAATACGTTGGATCCAGTGCTTGAAACCTGTAGTTCGGTGGGTTCGGGCAAATTGATTGTAGAAGTTGCAGTACAACCGCTAAAATCACTTACCGTAACGATGTACTGGCCGGTAGGCAAATTTTGCGCCGTGGCCGTTGTTTGCGCCAAAGGATCATTCCATAGATTGGTTAGAGCGCCTGTTCCGCCATTGGCAGTTACCTGGAGTTGGCCGTTGGCGCCGCCGAAGCACGAAATGGATTGCACTTCAACTGTGGTCAGTACAATTGCAGATGGGGAAGGAATATTGATGGGTATTTGTGCTTCACATCCTGAATTATCGGTGATGGAAGCAACGTAATTGCCCGGCGCTAGTCCGGTAAAAATACCGGTCGCATTTGCCTGACTTGCCACGGCGAAAGCGTACGGAGGATTGAGCCCGTCGGGTAAAAAGGTAGCCTGACCGTCGCTCGAACCAGCACAGCTTGCTGCGGTCACTTGCACATTCACGATGGGTACCAAACAGTTGCTACAGGTCGTAGTCCCTATTTCGGCATCGCAACCTGGCTGTGCGCCGGTAGCACGCACTTCGATGGTGACCACCGAATTGGGCGCAAGGTTATCAACAAGATGCTGGTTTGCTCCATTGGCAGGTACCCAGCCAGTTCCGTTTACATTGACTTCATAGCCGGTGGAGCCAGAAACAATGGTCCAGTCAAACGCAATGCTTGTACTTGTTTGCCCTGAGCAACTTACCAGAGGCGCTAACAAATTGGGTATGGAAGTAACAACCGCGGAATCCTGAACGACGCAACCGTAAGTATCGGTTGCTTGAATGGTATACACACCGCTTTGTGTTGGTGTGATGTCGGTTACAGCACAAGTGGGACAAGCCACACCCACGATCGGAAACCATTGGTAATTGATTTGATACAACGGCTCAAAAGTGATGGTCCAATCGCGTAAAATTCCAACAAAACCGTTGGCATCGTCAATGACGCGAAGCTGCCAAGTGCCGTTTGAAGGATAAATACCATCCCAAAGATCATCCCAGGGGCCTTCGGGTAGCCAGTTGTTTGAAAATGGTGCAGCGGCAGCCGGTGCAAATGGGCCAGGACTGCTGATGACCGTCGTGGCATCGAGGGTGAAACAAGTATTCGTATAATTATCAGCGTTGGCGCCGTTGTCGGTGGTGAGTTCAAGAAACTGTCCGGAAGGAGAAAAGAGGTAAACATCCAAATCGTCTACCCACGTATGGGTGGCGTTAAAACACACCGAACGAATGGAACCGGGCCCAAGCGTAACAGGTTGAACACCGAAAACGTTGATGGGCGATGTGACCGCTGTATTTGTAGGTTGGATGGAGAAGTCCTGATCGTTGGTGAACGTTGGTGGAGCGGGTAGGGGAACTGGCGCCGTTCCATCCAACTGGATGGTTTGACCGATGCAAATGGAAGTATCGGTGATGAGGTTGGGTGCAACGAGCGTGTTTTCACGCAGAAAAATGTACAAGGTATCTCGGTTGCACGGGTCTACCTGAATATCTACGGCTATGAATTCACCGGGATCGGGCATGTTGTCTTCAAAAGCTACAATGGGTATGGTAATGATCTGTTGGCCTACGGCAAAACTCAGGGTATCGGAAATAGCTTCGTAATCAATCCCGTTGGTAGCCGACCCCCAAATGTTGTAATCGATGGGTATTTTTTGAGTAGCCGGATTGGGAAGTTCAAACGTGAATACACCTTGCGCGCATCCTTCTGTAACTGTGCCATCAAGACTTACCGTTGTAACAGCCGTATTGATGGAACCGGTGCCAAAACTTTTGGCTTCAAGGAATACGCCTGAGTCGAAAACCCCGTCGGAAACGTCGGCGATGGCAAGTTTAATGGTGTATTCCTGACAAGGGACTACAACAGCTTGAGCCACAAAAACATCGGTAAATCCGTCGTATGTTGGTTGCAAGTTTGATCCGTTGTTTGAGTTGTAATAGATCTCATTCAATGGACCGCATCCATAAATTGGATTTGCAGGGTGCAAGTTGTTGATGGTTACCGGGAGGGCCGTATTGGGAATAATGGCTATGTTGGTAAAATTTGGAAATCCAGGCCCCTGGATAAAAAAACCAAACACATCATTGAATGGGCTGCAGGCATATTCCGGGTATTCTTCAGAGCCAAAACAATAACTGAACCTCAACGTATCGGAAGTTGGAATAAAAGTTATGGTGTACACCGCCACATCATTGGTGCCGAAAGTTGTCAGCGCCGATAAATCAGCATCGAAAGCCGTGCTTGGATTATCGACCGACGCCTGGTTGGAGCCCACGCCATCGCTACCAAAACTTCCGCCGCCATTGGTTGCTACACCCGTGGTCAACACAATACCGCGGTTGATGCCAACGGCCGTAGTACCTCCCGTAAAATAACCTACAGCTGCGTTGGAGCCAGCATAGTTGATGCTGACTACCTCGACGCCATCGCCTAAAAAAATGTTGGAAATAAGAGTTTCTGGTGTAAAAAGTCCGGTATTGGCTGGGGTCACTTCCAACAATTGAGCACTTGCACGGTTGTACAGACACAACAAAAGAAAGAAGCAAATAAATTGGCTTTTGTAGAAAAAACGGTTCATCCGCAAGTTTTGGTAGGTTTTGTTTCACTGCTTAAAGGTATGCATCAAGGTGCACAACCAGGGTGTTTGACATTGCAACAACAGCATGCAAACGTTGCCAAATGTATGACTTTTTGATGAAGACCCAAAGTGGTTGCTTTCGGTTGGCAAAAATCCAAACCAAGATACAAACAACCCAACATACGATGCCTGCTTTGAATACTTTGAGCAAATTATAACAAAATCATGCTTCTACACAAGCCAGCCGTTTACCCGTCTCCATCCCTCTTAATACCCCATTGATCTAATTTTTTAACACAAATTGCTTTTGTAATGTTTCCTTTGTGTCACGAACCACCGTTCCTTAAAACATTACCATGAATCAGTTTTTCAAGTTTCTGTTTGCATCCTGCCTGGGCACTGCCCTTGCTCTGGGTCTTTTACTTTTTATCGGCATCAGCGCCATCGCAGGCATGGCTGGTAAAGCTTCCCAAAAAGAAAAAGTAGCCGTAAAAGCCAATACCTTGCTCGAGATCAAACTCGACAAGCCCATTCCAGATAAAACCAACAACCTTCCGCTGGATCCTTTTCAATTAGATCAGCAGGATGTAGTGGGATTGCACGACATCATCGCAACCATACGTCAGGCCAAAGAAGATCCCGACATCAAAGGTATTTACTTCAATGCCACCAACGTAGCCGCTGGCAAAGCCAGTTCGGCACAATTGCGTGAAGCGTTGGACGACTTCCGATCATCGGGCAAATTTGTAGTTTCCTATGCCAATTTTTATACCCAAAACGCCTATTACCTTGCTTCGGTTTCAGATCAGATTTTGGTGAATCCGGTAGGCGCCGTTGATTTTCGGGGCTACTCCAGCATGATCGGTTTTTACAAAGGCATGCTCGACAAACTCGACGTGCAAATGAAAATTTTCTATGCAGGGAAGTTCAAAAGCGCTACCGAACCTTTCCGCCTCGACAAAATGAGCGACGAAAACCGCATGCAGGTGCGCGAATATCTCAAGGGGCTGTACGACAATTTTATTACGGACATCTCCAAAAGCCGAAACATTTCGGAAGCTGAATTGCGCACCATTGCCGACCAATACGATGGCCGCAGTGCCCAAAGTGCTTTGAAGGCGCGTCTGGTTGATCGTATTGCTTACGAAGACGAGGTCTTTGACCTGATGAAAGAAAAAATCGGACTCGATAAAAAAGAAAAGCTCAACCGAATCAGTCTTGAAGATTATTACGGTAGCAAAGGCCGGGAGCTCAACCTAAGTGCCAAAGATAAAATCGCCGTGGTTTATGCCGAAGGCACCATCAGCGATGGCGATGGAGGAGAGCCTGGCAATGTGTACGATGTCAAGTATGTTAAAATCTTGCGTCAAATCCGCAAGGATGATAAAGTGAAAGCCATTGTATTGCGCATCAACTCGCCAGGAGGCAGCGTGCTCGCCAGCGAAAACATCCTGCGGGAAGTACAACTTTGCAAGGAAGCCGGCAAACCCGTTGTCGTCAGTATGGGCGATGTGGCTGCTTCAGGCGGCTATTACATTGCCTGCCAGGCCGATAGTATCTTCGCCGAACCCAACACCATAACCGGTTCCATAGGTGTGTTCGGCATAATTCCTATTTTGCAAAAAACGATGAAAGACAAACTCGGTATCACGTTCGATACCGTACGCACGGGCCAATATTCCGCATTTGGAACACCATTCTACGATTTCTCACCGGAAGAAAGCGCCATCATTCAAGAACGCATCGACTGGATTTACGAAGACTTCCTCCAAAAAGTAGCCAAGGGACGGGGCAAAACACGCGACCAAATCCATGAAATGGCACAAGGACGTGTTTGGACAGGTGAAAAAGCCTTTGAAATAGGCCTTGTCGACGGCATCGGTAACCTCGACCGTGCATTGGCAGCCGCCGCCAAACTTGCAGGTGTAGAAAAATACCGCACCACGGAGTTCCCAAGAACCAAATCGGGACTGGAACAATTCATCGACCAGATCACCCGCAACAAAGATAAAGACGACGATTACGTTCGCTCCTGGATCATCCGCTCCGAACTCGGCGACATGTACCCGCTCTACAAAAGCATGCAGGACATGCGCAACGCCACAGGCATCCAGGCCAGGTTGCCGTACGAGTTGATAATATATTAAGTTTAAACCTGGATTTTAGGGACCCTGTGGGACGGGTCCCTAAAATCCAGGTTTAAGACGAAACGACCACGTGACCCAAACCCTCGAAGCCACCGTGCCATCGGGTAATTTCCCTACCGATTCGGCTTTGAACTCCGTCGCCGCAGTGCCTTCAAGCGCTGCGGCGATGCTTTTTTCCATGGACTGCACGTCGCTAAACGTGAACATCAAAACCTGATTTGTTTTCTTATAAAACTCGGCATGGAAATCCAGTACCAGCATCGAAACAGGCGGACCGCCTTGTATGGCCGCAAGTGCGGACAATCCTGTGCTCATTTCCCCTGCAGCGCATTGTGCCGCGAAATACGTTGAGCGAAATGGATTTTGCGAACGCCAGCCGTAAGGCAGCCGTATGGTACATTGCGCGTCATCGAAGGATGCTACCCGAATGCCCATAAACCACGCAGCGGGAAGTTTCCAGAAGAGGTACAAACCCATGCGAAAGCGCGAAGTGGATGTTTTGCGGAATTTTTCTTTGTTCATCATGGTTAGGGTGGTTGGAACAATGGTGCAATAATGCATGTTTAGTTTAAAAAATCGTTAATTTTGTTGTATTCTAAATGTTTTTACAAATAAACGATTCAATTTTGAGTGTCATTCATGTGTAAAACATTCAAATTATGCAATGGAGAAAGCTTAACGGCCAGCGCATTGAACAGCCTTTATTGACGGCTGTGGAGGAAACGATTCGGCGCGAATCGGCAGCGGGCTACCGATTGAAGGTATGCATCGGAACCGATTCCCAAGTGATTGGCAAAGAAGTTCATTTTGCCACTGTCATCGTTTTTTTAAGGGAAAAACAGGGCGGTTTCATGTTCATTTCCAACGACAAAAACTTTCGAAAAATGACCATTCGGGAACGAATGATCCTGGAAGTGGGCCGTTCGGTGGAAGTAGCTTACGCCCTTTGTGAGTTGCTCGACACCTACAACATCGCCTTGGAAGTGCATGCGGACATCAACACCGACCCGGCTTTCGAAAGCAACACTGCCTTGAAAGAAGCCATGGGTTACATTTTGAGCATGGGTTTTGTTTTCAAAGCCAAACCTGATGCATTCGCCTCTTCGTCGTGCGCCGATAAGGTGATCTGATTCATTGCTGCATTATGCTCCCACGCAGCTTACCCTCCGGCCGTCTTGGCTGAAGGTGTAAAATCCTCACCCCTCAACTAAGCCTGTTAACGGAAGACTTTTGCCGATTATAGACAAAAGTTCATCGAATTAGTAAACAGTTAGCGCGAATTGTACGGAACTTCGCAGCCTGGGAAAGCGTGTCGGTTTTTGCTGATACGTTTCATTACTTCCACCATCAAAATCAACGTTATGAAGCGTTTTACCCTACCCGCCCTGCTATGGGCTGCCTCTCTTTTGTGTGCGCAAGCGCAAAACATTCAGTTTGTAGAATTCGAACTGTCCAACGGTCTCAAAGTGCTTTTGCATGAAGACCACACCACACCCATCGTTGCCGTTTCGGTGATGTACCATGTAGGCTCCAAAAACGAAAAGCCCGACCGCACCGGTTTTGCTCACTTTTTTGAACACCTGCTTTTCGAAGGTTCTGAAAACATCAAACGCGGCGAGTTCGACGATTACATCAACAACGCCGGTGGTACCAACAACGCCAACACCTGGTACGACCGCACGTACTATTATGAAATTTTGCCAAGCAACCAACTTGCCCTCGGACTTTGGCTCGAAAGCGAACGTATGCTGCATGCCAAAGTTGAAAACGTTGGCATCGAAACCCAACGCCAGGTGGTGAAAGAGGAACGTCGCCAACGCGTAGACAACCAGCCTTACGGCCGACTTCTGGAAGAAACCATGATGCGTACGTTCACCGTGCATCCGTACCAACACTCGGTCATAGGTTCCATGGAACACCTCGACGCAGCCCAGGAAATCGATTACAAAACATTCTACAAGGACTTTTATCGCCCCGACAATGCCATCCTTTCCATTGCCGGCGACATTGACATCGAGCAGACCAAACAACTCATCGACGTTTATTTCAAAGACATTCCGCGTGGCCAAGGCGTCATTTTCCGCCCAAAAGTAGTTGAACCTCCCATCGCCAAAGAAATTCGTGATACGGTATACGACAACGTACAACTTCCTGCTGTTTTAATGTCGTACCACATCCCTGCCCAGGGAACGGAAGATTTTTATGCCCTGAAAATGCTCGGCATGCTCTTAAGCCAAGGCGAAAGCAGCCGCATGCAGAAAAAGATTGTAGACGAAGAGCAAAAGGCGGTTGCCGCAGGATCCTTCTCCCTCGAACTCGAAGATCCGGGCGCCAACATCATGTTTGCCATCGCCAACATGGGTGTGGAGCCAGCCGAGCTGGAAAAATCCATGGACGCGGTAATGACCGAGGTGCAAACCAATCTGGTAGATGAAAAAGAATTTCAAAAAATTCAAAATCAGGTTGAAAACGACTTCGTTACTGCCAACACCACAGTTGCTGGCATAGCCGAAAGCCTCGCAAATTACGAAATGTACTACGGCGACGCCAACCTTATCAATGCCGAGCTGGCCCGTTACCGCAAAGTGACACGTGAAGACCTGCGCCGTGTAGCCAAACAGTATTTCCGAAAAGATGCCCGCGTGGTCATTTATTGGCTCCCAAAACCCAAACAGCCCTGATTTGTTGACACCAAATAGATCCACACGGCTGAACCATCATTAAAAAGCACCATGAAAAAAACATCGTTTTTCTCCATACTCTCCTTGTTGTTGATTTTTGCTTGCTCCCCGAAAACGGGTGACAAAACCTCGGCAACAGACACATCCAAAACGCCGGTTATTGCCGCAACAGGCAAAGCGCCCAAAATTCCGATCCCGGCAGCCAACGCACGCAGCGCAGCGCCAAATCCCGGGGATGCACCCAAAATTCAAATCGGGAAGGCCGAAACTTTCCAGCTCGAAAACGGCCTCACCGTCATCGTAGTGGAAAACCACAAACTGCCGCGTGTTTCCTACCGCGTTTTTGTCGACTCAGATCCCGTCATGGAGAAAGAAGCCTCCGGTTACGTCACCATGATGGGCGACTTGCTTACCAAAGGCACTACCACGCGCACCAAATCTAAAATTAACGAGGAAGTGGACTTCCTCGGTGCCTCTCTTTTTTCCGATGCCAACGGCCTTACCGGAGCAAGCCTTTCGAAACATACCGACAAACTCCTCGAAATAATGTCGGATGTGTTGCTCAATCCTACATTTCCGGAGGAAGAACTTGAAAAAGCCAAACGCCGCAGCGAAAGTGATCTGGCCAGTCAAAAAGACGATGCCAATGCAATCGCCAGCAATGTGGCAAACATCCTGCGCTATGGCAAAGGGCACCCGTACGGTGAATTGATGACCGAGGCTACGCTTGAAAAAATTAACCTAGAGCAGATCAAAAAGCATTACCAGACGTACTTCAAACCAAACATCAGCTACCTCGTTGTGACCGGAGACATCACACGCGAAAAAGCAGAAACACAAGCCAAAAAATACTTTGGCAAATGGATGCGAGGCGAAGTTCCAGAAAACAACTACACACTGCCCCGCGCTCCCGATAAAACACAGATCGATTTTGTAAACAAACCCGGCGCAGTACAATCGGTGATCAACATTACCTATCCTGTAGAACTTGCACCCGGTACATCCGATGTCATCCGCTCACGCCTGATGAACGCTGTGCTCGGAGGTTATTTCAACAGCCGCGTCAACATCAACTTGCGAGAAGGCAAAGCATATACCTACGGCGCCCGTTCTTCGCTCAGTCCCGACGAACTTGTTGGTTCTTTCAATGCCGCTGCCAGCGTGCGCAATGCTGTTACCGACAGCTCCATCATTGAATTTATGAAGGAATTGAACCGCATGCGCGAGGAAAAAGTGCCTCAAAGCGAACTCCAGGTAGTGAAAAACGTGCTCAGCGGCCAGTTTTCGCAAAGTCTTGAAGAACCTGGCACAGTAGCCAGTTTTGCACTCAACACCGCACGTTACAAACTGCCAGCCGACTACTACGAAAAATACCTCGAAACACTTCAAAACGTTACGGCAGAAGAGGTTTTGGCCATGGCCAAAAAATACATTCGTCCCGACAAAGCACACATCCTTGTGGTGGGCAATAAAGAAGAAGTAGCCGACAAGCTCAAAGTGTTTTCACCGGAAGGAAAAGTCAATTTTTACGACATCTATGGTGAACCCGTTAAAAATGTCAACACCAACATACCCTCAGGCGTAAGCGCTGAAAGCATTGTAAAAGACTACATCAATGCCATTGGAGGCGAGGCCAAAATAGCGTCGCTGAAGGATGTTTACACCAGCACATCCATGAAAAGTGGCGGACCGTCATTTGTGATCCAGACCTGGCAAAAAGGTGGCAACAAACTTGCCTTCGACTTGAGCATGAATGGACAGTCGATGAGCAAACGTCTTTACGACGGTACCAAAGCCATCGAAACCGGTATGGGTGGCGCCCAACGCGACCTTACAGGAGAGGAACTTCTCGATATTCAGGAGCAGGCTACTTTTTGCAAAGAAGCCGCATACCTGACGAGTTCGTATAAGATGGTATTGAAAAACATCGAGGAACTCGACGGTAAAGCTGCTTATGTACTCGAAGTTGAACGCCCTGACGGTAAAAAAACCACCGAATATTACGATGTGGAAACCAGCCTGAAAGTTCGCGAATTAAGCATGCAGGAAGGCCAGGATGGCTCCATGCAAGCGGTTATTACCGACTTTGCAGATTACAAAGAGCTCAATGGCGTGCGTTTTCCGCACACCATGATCCTTGGCGGTATTTTTCCTGTTCCTATGAAGGCGACCGTAAACGAAATCAAAATCAACCAAGGCATCGAAGATTCGGTATTTTCTTTGAAGTAAGCCTATTTTTGCTTTAGAGCGATAAAGCCTACTTTTGCGCACCCGGCCAATTGTTTGCCGGGTGCGTTTTTTTTTCTAAACCAACACGGTGCGAAAGCGCCTAAGCCATTTCAACCATGTCAGCATTCATTTTCCTGCAGGGCGCCCCAGGTGGCACCACCAACTACATCAGCCTGCTTTTCCCTTTTTTGATCATTGTGGTCTTTTATTTCTTCCTCATCCGCCCGCAAATCAAAAAACAAAAGGACCAACAGAAATTCGTAGATAGCCTCAAAGAAGGTATGGAAGTGGTGACCAATTCGGGTATCCTCGGCCGCATCACCAAAATTGATGGCAACATCGTTCGAATTATGATTGATGAAAAAACCTACATGCGTGTGGTGAAGCAATCGATCACGGGCGAATACAAGCCTTCCTAAACAATCAGCAGTCAGATCGACAGAAAAATGCCTTGAATCATGCGAGCTACTTTTTTCTTTTCTCTTATTATGCTCCCCATTTTTCTTCCGGCCCAAAGTCCCTGGCCACGCAGTAAAGCCGGAATTTATACCCAACTTTCATGGCAGTTTATTCCGGAGTATTCGGAGATTTTTGTGCCCGAAGGCTCCTTTCAGGCCATGGACCGCGCTTTGTCGGAGAGCACCCTGGAATGGTACGGCGAATACGGCATTGGTTCGCGAACCACCATTACCGGGGTCTTGCCTGTACGTTTTATGAAAAACGGTGAGTTCCTCAACAATTTTGCCGTACCGGAAACACAGCAAGGCAGTTTGAGCGGTGTAGGCAACATCAATGTGGGCATCCGACACCAGTTCTACAATGGCTCAATGCCCCTTACCGGCTCGTTGCGTTTGGGCTTGCCTGCTTCGAAATACGACGATCCGACGGGTTTGCGTACAGGTTACGATGCATTCACCATTCAGCCCATGCTCAGCACCGGCAAGGGGTATTCCAATACTTACTGGTTTGCTTACGGAGGGTATGGACTGCGTACCAACGACTACAGCGATTTCCTCGATTTTGGCGTTGAAGGTGGACTCAAAGTAGGCCCTGTTTGGATTATTCTTTTTAGTCAATGGCTGCAGCCGCTGCGCAACGGCAACATACAATTGCCATACCGCAACAGGCTCACAAGCCTGTATGTGAACAACCAAGGTTGGTTGTCCATCGGGTTAAAAACCATGGTGGAGTTCAATAGGTTCTGGGGAGCAACGGCCTCATTCGCCGGAGCAGCATCGGGTCAATGGGTTCCCCAAAGCCCTGGCATTGGCGCCGGAGTGTATTTCCGATGGGATTGATCGAAAGTTTGTCCGACCTCGTCGGTAATTTCTGCGCCCTTACTTTCAACATCCCCTTCTTTGTTCCCTCTTTAAACTTTAAAATTCAAACTTGCAATGAATACACGTCGCAACCACGAGATCGATTACAAAATTTTCGGTGAAGAAATGCAATGCGTCGAAGTTGAACTCGACCCTCAGGAAACCGTAATTGCCGAATCTGGAAGCTTCATGTACATGGACAACGATGTACAAATGGCCACCGTTTTTGGTGATGGCAGCGATAGGGCCCAAGGTTTTTTGGGGAAAGTAATGAGCGCCGGGAAACGCCTGCTCACAGGCGAAAGCCTTTTTATGACCACCTTTACCAACCATGGCACCGACAAACAGAGGGTAGCATTCGCGGCTCCTTATGCCGGTAAAATTGTAGCCATGGACTTGAAGGAACTTGGCGGAAAAATTGTTTGTCAGAAAGACAGCTTCCTTTGCGCAGCCAAAGGCGTGGAAGTTGGCATCGAATTTCAACGCAAACTGGGCACAGGATTATTCGGCGGTGAAGGCTTCATCATGCAAAAACTGGAAGGTGATGGCTTTGCGTTTGTTCATGCAGGCGGTTACATCATGCAACGCGAACTACAGGTCGGCGAAACTTTGCGCGCAGATACCGGGTGTATCGTAGCTTTTACACAACGTGTCGATTACGACATCCAATTCGTAAAAGGCATCCGCAACATGGTATTTGGTGGTGAAGGTTTGTTTTATGCCGTGTTGCGCGGCCCCGGTACCGTATGGCTTCAATCACTGCCGGTAAGTCGTCTGGCAGCACGTATCCTACAATACAGCAACAGCGGCAAAGAAAGCGGTAGTGTGCTCGGGCCACTCGGAAGGCTTGTGGATTAACAGCAGGCAGCAGGCAGCAGGCAGCAGGCAGCAGGCA
>Ga0105048_10010812_pt1 | contig 14440 bp, 10 predicted proteins | sample MAT05_FD_78382 | JGI IMG/M metagenome (GOLD analysis project Ga0105048, IMG submission 78382) | Freshwater microbial communities from Lake Fryxell liftoff mats and glacier meltwater in Antarctica - MAT-05 | ecosystem: Environmental > Aquatic > Freshwater > Ice > Liftoff microbial mat | place...
CGTGGTAATTTACCCCCGCGGCTTGAGGCGGGCAAGGTGCCGGTATCAGGGGAGCAGGTCGGCGGCGGGGATGGTGGCGACTTGAGCGCCGTCGAGAACGAGGGGTACGTCGTCGCCCGGCGCGTAACTCCGGACCGCAGCATAACTCGGCTCGTCGGCCGGGCCGGACGGCTCGGTGTGGACCTCGACTCGCCGATCCACGAGGTTGATGACCCAGTAGACCGGGATACCCGCCCGGGCGTAGATGCGGGCTTTGTCCCCCAGCGCAGCGTCTCGTCGATCAACTGGACGGTGCCGTCGTAGGGCGGGTTGCGGGACATCTTGCGTACCAGGTAGCCTTCGAGCAACTCGACCTTATGGTCGTGCTTGATGATACCGGCCGCGATCATCTGCTGGTATTCGGCGACGCTGATCCGATACACCGACGGCGCGGCCCAATAGGTGGGCGGGGCGGCCGCCGGAATCGGCGGGGCCGCGGGGCGAGCGGGGGGCGGAAGGGTCGGGGTCATGCCGGCGTCCTCGGGTGCGAGCGCCGTCCACTATACCCGCGGGCGGCCGGGGGCCGGCCAGTCGCGTTACGTCACCGGCATCGGGTCGCCGTGGTAGACGTGGTGGGGGCGGGCCTCGGCGTCCCGCCACATGGTCGATTTGGGCACGCCCAGGGCCGAGTAGATCGTCGCCGCGAAGTTCTCCGGCGTCTGCGGGTCGGTCGCCGGGTAGCCGCCGGTCTTGTCCGACGACCCGAGCACGCGGCCGCCCCGCACCCCGCCGCCGGCCAGGAACAGGCTCTGCACCGCCCCCCAGTGGTCGCGGCCCGGCAGCTTGTAGAACTGCCCCAGCCCGCTGATCCGCGGCGTCCGCCCGAACTCGCCGCCCATCACGACCAGGGTGGAATCCAGCAGCCCGCGCTCGCCGAGGTCGTCGAGCAGGGCCGACACCGCCTTGTCGGTCGGCGGCAGGAGCTTCGTCTTGAGGTGCGGGAAGGCGTTCCCGTGGGTGTCCCACGACTCGTTGTTGCCGAGGTTCACCTGCACCAGGTTCACCCCGGCCTCGACCAGCCGGGCGGCCATCAGCAGCGACCACCCGAAGGCGTTGCGGCCGTAGCGGTCGAGGTCGCGCGGGGCGGCGTGGTCGAGGTCGAACGCCTTGCGCACCCGGGCGTCGGTCAGCAGCGAGACGGCGTCGGCGCGCGACCGGTCGAGCGCCCCGGCGCTGGCGGCCGCGTCGAGCAGGGTGCGCTGCCGGTCGATCCCGCGCAGCACCCCGAGGCGGTCGCCGAACCGGGCCGGGTCGACGCCGGCGGGGAGCGTCAGGTCGGGGATCACGAACCCCGTCCGCTTCGGCGTGTACGGCCGCTGCTGGTGGTCGAACTCGTACTCCGGGAACGCCCCATACGCCTTGGCGTCGAACCCGGCGGCTTCGAGGAACCACGGGTCGCGCGGGCGGCCCATCACCCCGGCGAACTGCCCCGGGATCACCCGCCCGCTGTTGTGGACGAGCTTCTCGGGCAGCACCACGGCCGGCGGCAGGTTGTTCCGCACCGCGGTCACGGCCCCGGCGACCGACGCCAGGCACGGGTGGTCGCCCGGCTTCGGCAGGCTCGGGTTGAACCCGGTCGGCACGTCGCCCCGCCCCGTCAGCATGATGTGGTGGCTCGCCGAGTGGTCGCTCGACTTGTGCGTGAGCGACCGGACGAGTGCCCACTTGTCCGACCGGGCGGCGAGGAGCGGCAGGTGTTCGGTGACGCGGACGCCGGGGGACTTCGTGGCGATGCTGCCGAACTCGCCGCGGATGGCGTCCGGGGCGTCGGGCTTCGGGTCGAAGCTCTCGTGCTGGGCCAGCCCGCCCGAGAGGAAGATGTAGATGACCCCCTTCGCCGGGTGGCGGCCCGCTTCGCCGGCGGCGCGGAGGGCGTTCAGTTCGCTCGTGCCGAGGCCGAGCAGCCCGACGGCCCCGGCCTGGAGGGCGGCGCGGCGCGTGAGCGTGGGGTGGGTGAAGGCGGGCATGGGGTAGACCTCGCGGGGTCCGGGGGCGGACCGCGGGTGGGAACGGGCCGAGGTTCCGACCAGTATCCCCGCAACCGCGCCGGCGTGCAAGCAGGGTCTTCGTGGGTTGCGGCCGCCCGCCCCGGTGCGGACTACACCATTCCCGGGGAACCGTCCGGCCGAACTCCCGGGTCGCGTGATGGGCGTGTCGTGTGGGTACTGTCGCGGGCCGGTCGTCAGTGCCGCGCTCGCCGGGCGGCCGTGGCCGGGCGCGGCGGCGGCCGCGTACTGTTGCTACGGCTGTCTCAGCCTCGGCGAGCAACGGCGGCACGACGCCATCCCGTCGCCGGCGACCGGGTGGCAACTCGGCGTCCGCCTCGGGGTCGGGATTCTCGTCGTCGGCCAGTCGATGATCTTCGGTCTGGCGCTCAACCTCCACGACGACGTGCCGGCCGAAGTCCGCCGGGTCGTCCAGGCGGCGATGCTCGGCGGCACCCTCCTCGTCGCGGTCCTGCTCGGCCGCCCGCTCGCCCGCGCCGCGTGGGGCGAACTCCGCCGCGGGCGGATCACCCTCGAAGCCCTCTTCCTCCTCACCATGCTCGGGGCGACGGCGGCGTCGCTGCAAGCCTTCCTCACCGGCACCGGGAAGGTGTACTTCGAGGTCGTGTCGGTCCTGCTCGTCGTCTACACGCTCGGGAAGGTAATCGGGGCGCGGGGGCGGGCGGCGGCACTCGCCGGGGCGCGGGCCTGGGCCGGGCAGCTCGACACCTGCCGGCTCGTGGGCGAACGCGGGCGAACGCGGGTCGTGCCGGTGGCGTCGGTCGTGCCCGGCGACGTGATCGAGGTCAACCCCGGCGAGGCGTTCGCGGTGGACGGCGTGGTCCGGGCCGGGACCGGGTTCGTGTCGGAAGCGGCGGTCAGCGGGGAGCCGTTCCCGGTCGTGCGGCGGCCCGGCGACCGGGTACTCGCCGGCGGCGCGTCGCACGACGCCGCGTTCCGGGTCGAGGCGACGGCGAAGGGGACCGAGCGCCAGGTGGACCGCCTCCTCGCCGCGGTCGAAGCCGCGCGTGACAGGCCGTTGTCACTCCAGGCGCACGCCGACCGCGTCGGGCGGGTGGCCTTCCCGGTCGTCGTGGTCGTCGCCCTCGGCACCTTCGGCTACTGGGCGTTCCTCGCGCATGTCGGCTGGGACGTGGCCCTGTTCCACGCCATGTCGGTGCTGCTGGTCGCGTGCCCGTGCGCGCTCGGGCTGGCGACGCCGATCGTCGTCTGGAACGCACTCGGGCGCTTGGCCGAGCGCGGGGTGGTCGTCCGCACCGGCGACGCGATCGAGCGGCTGGCCGGAGTCGATCGCGTGGTGTTCGACAAGACCGGCACGCTGACCGACGACCGCTTCGCGCTGGTCGATGTCGTGACCGCGGCGGCCGGCGACGAGCGGGCGAAGGTGCTCGGCTGGGTGGCGCTCGTCGAGGCGCGCTGCGACCACCCCGTCGCCCGGCCGTTCGCGCAGCTCCCGCGCCCGTTCGCGGCGGGTTTGGAACCGGCCGTGTGCGGCGTGCGGGCGGTCGCCGGGTGCGGGGTAGAGGCCGAGATTGAGGAAGCGGACGGGACGCGGCACGCGCTGCGCATCGGGCGCGTGGAGTGGGTAGGTGGGGAAGAACCTAACCCCCCCACCCCCTTCCCTAGGAAGGAAGGGGGTGCCGGAAAAATCCGTCGGGCCGTAGGCCCGGCGTCTGACTCCCCCTTCCTTCCTAGGGAAGGGGGCGGGGGGGTTAGGTTGCCTTTGTGTCATCGCATCGCCGTCGCCATCGACGGCCACCTCGCCGCAATCGCCATCGTCGCCGAACGGCTGCGCGACTCCGCCCCCGCCGCCCTCGCCGCCTTTCGCCGCCTCGGGCTGTCCGTCGAAGTGCTGACCGGCGACCCGGACGGGCGGGCCGCGGCGCTCGGCCTGCCGACCCGGGCCGGCGTCCTCCCCGACGACAAGCGGGCGCACGTCGCGGCCCTCGTCGCCGCCGGCGGGAAGCCGCTGATGGTCGGCGACGGCATCAACGACGCGGCGGCGCTGGCGGCCGCCCACGTCGGCGTCGCGCTCGCGTCGGGCACCGACCTGGCGGTCGGGGCGGCCGCCGTCACCCTCTACCACGGCGACCTGCGGGCGCTGCCGTGGGCCGTCGCGCTGAGCCGCGAGGCGGTCCGGGCGGTGCGGCGGAACTTGTACCGGGCGCTGGCGTACAACGTCGTCGGGATGGCGCTCGCGGCGTGCGGGCTGCTCCACCCGGTCGTCGCCGCCCTGCTGATGGTCGCGTCGAGCCTCGGCCTCGTCTTCTCGGCCACCCGCGTCGGCGTGCGGGCGGGGCACTGCGGGGAATTGGAGAATGATGATTTGCAATTGGAGATTGAAACCCGTCCATTGGTAGCGCCACGCCGCGACCCCGGCCGTACATTCACCAATCTCACATCGCCAATCGCCACTCGCGCCGCCGTCCACTTCGCCGCCCTCGCGCTGCAAGGGCCGGCGTTCCTACTGCTCCTCGAACCCGCCCGCGAAACCGCGACCGCCGCCATCCTGCTCGTCGCGTTCACGCTGGTCGCCGCCGGCCTCGCCGTCTGCTGGCTGCGCCGGCCGGGCATCCCGCACGCGCTCGACATGGCGGTCGGGATGCTCACCCTCGGGAACCTCGGCATGCTCCTCGGGTGGTGGGCCGACAACGGCTTCGCCCCGCTCCGCGACGGCGGGTGTGCCGCGTGCGTCGAGGCGGTGCGGACCGGGACCGCGGCCCCGTGGATGTGGGTCGGGATGCTGCTGGGTGCCAACGCCGCGATGCGCTGGCTCGGCCGCCGCCCGTTGCCGCGCGGCGATCACGTCGCCGCGATGTTCACCGGCGGGAACGTCGGCATGCTCGCCGGCATGGTCGCCGGCGGGTGGGTCGCTTCGCACATACAGACCGAGTCGGTGCCGCTCGCGGTCGCGGCGCACTTCATCGGCATGACGATCGGGATGCTCGCCGGCATGGCGGCGGGGACGTGGCTGGCCGAACGCGCGCTCGCGGCGGCGCGGGCGGCGACTGCCCTCCCGCGCTGGCTGGGGCGGGGCGTCACCCGTACTGGCGGATGAAGTAGAAGGCCGACAGCCCGAACCCGATGACGATGACGGCGTACCGCACGGCGCTCGCCGGCAGCCGCCGGGCGACCCGCGCCCCCAGGTACCCGCCGGCCACCGCCGACCCCGCCATCGCCGCCGCGAACTCCCACACCACCAGCCCGTCGCGGACGAAGACCACCACCGACGCCCCGTTGATGAGCGTCGCCAGGAACGTCTTGACGGCGTTCACCCGGTGGATGTCGCCGACGCCCATCAGTCCGAGCGTGGTAATCATCAGGATGCCGATTCCCGCCCCGAAGTACCCGCCGTACACCGCGATCAGGAACTGGAACCCGACCAGCGCGGCCTGGGCGGGCGTGCCCGGTTCGTGGTCCGGGCGGTGCTTCCGCATCCACCGCGAGATCGGGGCTTGCACGACGAACAGCAACGCGGCGGTGAGGATGAGCCACGGCACGAGGGTCTTGAAGAGTGAGGTGTCGCGGCCGACGAGCCACGCGCCGACGAACCCGCCGGCCACGCTCGGGGCGAGCATCCGCAACACGAACCGCCGGCTCGGGGCGAGTTCGGCCCGGTACGCGAACGCCCCGGCGAGCGACCCCGGGAGTAGAGCGAGGGTGCTGGTCGCGTTCGCAAGCGCCGGGCCGATGACCGACGTGAGCGCCGGGAAGGTGAGGAGCGTCCCGCCGCCGGCGACGGAGTTCATCACCCCGGCGAAGAAGGCCGACGCGCAGAGGAGTGTGTACGTCCAGGCGGCGTCGGACATCGCGGCTCCCGGCAGGAAGGGGGTGTTGTACGACCCGCCCGGTTCGCCGGAGGAATTTACCGCGGAGGACGCAGAGGACGCGGAGGAAGGACATGGAAACGAGTCAAGAATTGAGAGTCTTGTCTGGCGTGGCTGCGGTATTCTCCGCGGGCTTGGCGGCCTCCGCGGTGAATCGTCATTCGGCCCCGCCGCTGCTCGCCCGCACCACCAGCCGGCCGGGGACGACCACCTTGACCGGCGGGCCGTCCGGGTCGGCCAGCCGCGCCCGCATCAGCCGCACGGCCTGCGCCGCCAGGGCGTCGGCCGGGTAAGTGTAGGTCGTCAGCGGTACGGCCGACGGGTCGGACGGCAGGTCGCCGAAGCCGACCACGCCCACGTCGGCCGGGACCGCCACCCCGCGGGCCGCGAGTTCGGCCACCAGCCCGGCGGCGGAGCCGGCGTCGCACATCACGCCGTCGATGCGGTCCTTCCGCACCCGGTCGGCGAGTCGGGCGGCGGCTTCGCGGGGAGGGAGGGCGGCGTCCTGCTCGATCACGACGGGGGCGTGGCGGGCGTCGGCGTGCAGGGCGTACAGGTAGCCGGCGACGCGGTCGGCGTGGCTTTCGGCCGGCGACCCGACGACGAGCGCCACCCGCTTCCGCCCGCGGCCGAGCAGGTGGCGGGTGGCGCGGGCCACGCCGTCGAGCTCGTCGGCCGCGACGAGGTCGGCGGCGAGCGGGCGGTCGCGGCCGCACAGGTTGCGCTCCAGCAGCACGACCGGCAGCCCCTCGCGCCGGCAGGCCGCGAGCAGCCATTCGTCGGGCCGGGTGTCGTCGCCGCCGGCCCGCGACGGGAGGAGGAACACCCCGCGCACGCCCAGTTCCTTCGCCCGCCGGGTGAACCCGTCCACGTCGGCCGCGGTCGCGCCCGGGGCCAGGGGGAACAGCCCGGTCTCGACGTGCATCGGCTCGCGCCGGGCGAGCGCCTCGAACCCGGCCCCGGCGACCGCCGTCGTCGCGGCATGCCCCGGGCCGGGGGTGGGGCGGCGCACGATCGCCCAGCGGTCGGCGGCCGGCGCGGGTATGCGGAAGCACCCGGCCCGCTCGACCGTCCGGACCAACCCCTTGTCGCGCAGGACTTGCAGCGCCCGCGACGCGGTGACGGCCGACACCTGGTGGTGCTGGGCGACCCAGCGGACGCTCGGCATCTTCCCGCCGTCCCACCGCCCCGTCTGGATTTGCGCCTCAATGACGGCGGACACGTCCAGGTACTTCGGGCTGCGGGCCGTGTCGGTCATGCGACGCGCTCCGGAAAGGGCGAGGGGCGGGCCGGCTGGGCGACGCCGGCCCGCCCCGGTGTGCGGGCGGTGTTCGGAAGTGGGCGACCGGGCGCGTCGAATCAGTATTCGCCTTCCTAAACGTGACCTACACAGCACGGAGACACGATTTATAAATTTTCCTGTAAGACGGGCACAAGAGTCGGGTACTAAGCAGGAATTGGAGGCGAGCGAACGCGAAGGGGCTACGGGTTTTTGTCCCTCTCCCTTTCCTTACGGTGGTGGGTGAAATGCACGCGGGCGGCCGGGTCGCCCCGGCCGCCCGCGTGCGGTGGTCCGCCCGCGGTCGTTACTTGACCATTTCAAGGGCGGCCGCCCCGCCCGTGTCGCGCTTGTACAGCGGCAGGTGGCGGTAGTAGACCTCCAGCGTCAGCAGGGCCAGGCAGGTCGTGCCGAGCCGCCCGCAGCTGGTGCCGATGTGCGACACGTCCGGCTCCCAGCTCCCGGCGAACGGGGTCGCGTCCTTCTTCTGGAGGTCGATCAGCCAGTCGCGCATGCCGCCGGCCCGCTTGCCCTCCTTGTCGCGCGGCCCCTCGTTCCACTCCTTCCACTGGTCGTCGCCGAAGAAGTGGACGACCTGGGTGGCGTAGTAGTAGTAGTACATGTCGAGGCCCTTCTTCTTCGGCCCGGCCTTCATCAGCCCGTCCACCCCTTCGGCCATGCCGGCGTTGTTCGGCCCCCACTCGCTGATGTAATACCGGCAGAGCAGGCCGACGGCCGTCAGCGACGTGCCCGGCCCGCCGGCCGGGGCCGCGTACCCGTAGGCCGACTTCCGCGACCCGACCGAGACTTTATCCAGGAAGCTGATCGCCCGCTTGATCGTCTTGTCCGGGACGACGATGTCCTTGCTCAGCTTGGCGGCCTTGAGGGCCTGGACCTGCCAGCCGACGATCGACGTGTCGCCGGCGGCCGGGGCCGTGTACCCCCAGCTCCCGTCCTCGGCCTGGCCGGTGACGATGTAGTTGATCGCGGCCTGGGCCGACGGCTTGAGGGACGGGTCTTTCGTCATCCCGTAGGCCTCGCACAGGGCGGTCGCGGCGATCCCGTGGGCGTACATCCCGCCGTTGTTGAACTTCCCGCCGTTCGTCAGGCTCTTGCCGAGGAAGGCGAGGCCGCGGCCGACGTTGGCGGCGTACTTCCCGGTCCGCTGGGTCTGGCCGGCGGCGAGGAACGGGAGCAGGGCCATCCCGGTGGCCGCGACCGTCTCGTCCTTGCTCCCGCCGTCGAACACCCACGACCCGTTCGGCTTCTGCTGGCGGGCGAGCCAGGCCAGGGCGCGGGCGACGGCCAGCTCGCTCGCCTCGTTCCCGCCGCCCTCCTTGAGCATCCGGCTCTTGGTCCCGCCGCTGCGGCCGAGGAATGCGGTGTTCATCGCCCCGGCGCTGGTGCTACCCCCCTTATCCCCGGACATGGTGTTGCCCAATTCGCCGGTCAACCCCGGGGCGGCATCGACCGACAGGCCGCTGATCTGCGACGCGAGGTTGTCCGAGGTCTTGGCGTCCGGCACCCCGACCGGGTCTTCGGAGACGATGGCGTCGGCCGTCTTCTCGGCCAGCCGCTCGATGTCCGGCAGGGCCGACTCGATGGTCGAGTCGAACCCGGGGTCTTCGTTGGTCAAGTCCTTGACCGGCTCCTCGGCCTCCTTCTCGACCGTCGCGTCGAGGATCTTCTCCTGGGTCTTGACCGGGGCGGGGGCGAACCCGAAGACGAGCCAGGCGAGGGCGATGATGCCGAGGTGGACGAGGCCGCTGACCACCCAGGCCGGCAGGTGGCGGGTGACGAGCCGCTCGGCCGCGGACTCCTCAGCCCCGCCGACCCGCCGAATGACGGCGGCCGCGGCGGCCTTGGCGGGCGTCCCGTTGTCGGACGGGACGGTGGACGGTTTTGCCGTACTCACGGGCATCTCCTTGTCACGAACCCCGCGGGGTGCGGGGGGTTGGAATCCGGGTCGGGAAGCTCTGTCGGAACCTAACCCCCCAACCCCCTTCCCTAAGAAGGAAGGGGGAGCAAGAGAGTTACTGTCTTGGTCCGGCTCCCCTCCCCTCCCAGGGTAAAGGGGAGCAAGAGGGCTACTGTCTTGGTCCGGCTCCCCCTTCCTTCTTAGGGAAGGGGGTTGGGGGGTTAGGTCGCCTTTCGCCCGCTCACCCCGCCCCGTCGCCGAACGGGTTGCGCTGGCGGACGGCGTCGATTTCGCCGCGGGCGGCGCGGTCGCCGCGGTAGTACCACCAGCTCAGCACCAGGGCGGACCCCGCCACGAACACCACCCCGCCGACGATCGCCGGCAGGAAGGTGGTGGACCAATGGGCCGTGCCGCCGTCGTCGTCCGACCCCGACAAAACGGTCGCGGCGTGGCCGATCAGGAGCGGGGCCTTGCGCCACACCCCCTTCGCCGGGGTGTCGCGCTGCGGCTCGCCGGACTCGTAGTGCATCAGCTTGAACGAGTACCCGGCGACCGTCACCCGGGCGTTCATCAGCACCTTCGGCTCGACGCCCGGCGGCAGGTCGGTGAGGACGACGCAGACCGGGTTGCCGCGCGGCTCGCGGTCCGGCACCACCCACGCCTCGTACCAGGCGGCGATCCCGGCCTCGGCCAGCCGCGGGGTCGTCTCCCCCTTCGCCACGCGGATCAGCCGGCCCGTGAACTTCACCAGCTCGAGCTTGTAGTCCTGGCGGACCGGCTCGAAGAGCGAGGCGTAGGACAGGTCGCGGGCGGCCTCTTCGAGTTCCGCGGCGGAGAACTTGCGGGCGTGCAGGACGACCCGGTTCCACGCCGCCATCTCCTCCCACCCGCGCTCGACGACCTTCGCCATCGGGGCGTCGTCGCGGATCAGCTTGAAAATGCGGAGCGACTTGTCGAGCGGGACCGCGGTCGCCTCCGGCGGCGGGCCGGGGAGCGGCGTGACCGACTTGCCGACCAGCACCGGGGCTTTGAGCCAGCCGGCCCCGGTGGGGGTACTCGGGTCGGCCCCGGGGCCGGGGTAGGTCATCAGCTTGAAGAAGTACCCGGCGAACGACACCCAGCGGTCGGCCGCGAGCCAGTCGCCGGCGGGCCGGCCGGCCGGCAGTTCCGGCGGGGCGGGTAGGCCGGCGGGGTACTCGGTGAAGACGACCGTGACCGGGTTCGCCGGCGACTCGTCCGCCGGCACCAGCCGGGCCTCGAACTGCTCCTTCAACCCGTCGTCCTCGAGCGCCTTGGTGGGGCGGACGCGGCGGACCTTGGCGAGCTTGCCGTCGAACCGGAGCAGGTCGAGGCGGAAGGCGGTGCGGGTGGGGAACGTCAGGTCGTCCGGGGTGAGGACGTTGCGGCCGGCGTGGGCTTCGAGTTCGGCGGCCGGGAACTGGTTGGCGTGCAGCACCACCTCGGTCCAGGCGGCGTACTCGCCGGGGTTCTGCTTCTCGGACGCGAGCGGCCGCTCGTCCTCGATCCCCCCCTGGAGGACGCCCGACTTGTCGCGGGTGCCGACGAACATCGCCCGGGCCGGTTCGGGGACGCGGTACTTGGCGGCGAGCGGCGGCTTCGAGTCGTCCGGCGGCAGGGGCGGGCGGGCGTCCACCGTCTCGACCCCGCCGGGCGTCGGCTGGGCGAGCGCCGCCCCGCCGGCCGCCAGCCCGCACGCGGCCAGCACCGCGGCCGCGAGGGCGGCGCGACGGCGGCGGGCGGGCGTGGGGGCGGACCGGCGGGACATGAAGACTTCCTCCACTGTGTTGGACGGGACGGGCGGATGGAAGTTCCCCGCCGGCGAAACTTTTCCGCCGGCGGAATGTTCGCGGCCGGTAGTAGAGGTGGCCGGCCGCGAACGCTATTCTATCCGATCAGCGCTTCTTCGGATCGACCGGGACGGGGGCGATGTCGGTGAACCCGGCCTGCTGGCCCACGTCGAGCAGGCGGATGACCGACTCCTGCACCAACCCGCTGCCGATCTCCAGGGTCAGCTTCGACGGCTTCCCCTTCAGCTCGGCGGTCCGCTTCTTGAGCTCGGCGAGCATCCCGTCGTAGCTCGGCGGGATCGGCTGCGGCTTCTGGTCGGCGGCGTCCTTGACGTAGATCGACATCCCACCGAGCTGCCCCTGTTCCGTCGCCTCGACGCGGATGACGAAGGTCTCGGGCTTGTCGTTCGAGATGTCGGGGACGGAACTCGCGGTCGGGCTGCCCTCCTCCTTCGGCAGCGCCATCGCCAGCTGCCCCTCGGTCGGGGCCGGCTGGAAGGTGAAGACGAAGAAGGCCAGGAGCTGGAACGACATGTCCAGCATCGGGGTGATGGGCAGGTCCGGCTCGACCGCCTCGGCCTCCTGCCGGCCGCGCTTGTGGCTCATGGGTGCGACTCCCGCAAGGGTTCGTGGTCGGGGGGCGGCTACGACGCGGGGGCGGCGGAGTGGATGATCGCCCGGATCTGGACCCGCTCGTACCCGGCCGCGCGGCACGCCTTCATGACCGCGTACACGCCCTTGTCGGCGTCGCCGAACGGCGTGGCCTTGTCCACCCGGAGGATGACGGTCGAGCGGGGCGGCTTCGACCGGTCCCCGCCGGCCGCCCGGATGTCTTCCTCGTACAGCCGCTTCATGTGGTTGAGGATCTGCACGCGGTTCGTCAGGTTCTTGTCCTTGTCCTCGCCCACCTGGGCGTCGTTCCGCTGGGCGTCGAGGCCGGACAGCAGGACGTGCCCGTCCTTGTTCACGTTCAGGAAGATGATGTAGTCGTCCTTCTTGTCGAGCGGCTTGGCCGACACCGCCTGCGGCAGCTGGATCGTCTGGTTCACCTGCTCCATCACGAAGTTGGAGACGACCATGAAGAACATGACCAGCTGCAGGACGAGGTCCAGCATCGGGATCAGGTTCGGCTCGCACCGTTCGGACGCACCGTGGCTCATTCAAGAAGCTCCGGAAGCTGTCAGCTATAGGCTATCCGCCAAACCCGGGAGGGCTTGGCGGCAGTCCCGTCGCACGACGGGCGGTCGATTCTGGCTGAAAGCTGATAGCTAACAGCTTCCCGAGCTTAGCCGCGCGCCGGCGGGGCCGCGGTGGCGGCCGCCGGCGCGGCGGGTGCGGCCGCCGCGGCCGCGGCACCGGCCGGCTTCTTCGAGTTGTGGTACATCTGGGTCAGCAGGTCGTCGGCGATGTGGCCCACGTCCATCGTCACCTTCGTGATCCGGTTCCGGAAGAAGGCGTTGAAGAAAATGGCCGGGACCGAGACGGCGATGCCGACGAGCGTGACCGCGAGGGCGTGCGAGATGTTCGCCGCCAGCGCCGCCGGGTTCGGGGCACCCGTGGACGACCCCAGCACCATGAACGCCCCGATCATCCCGTACACGGTGCCGACCAGCCCGAGCATCGGCCCGAGGCTGGCGATGACGGCCGTGTAGTTGTTCTTCTGGTCCTTGTCGCTCTTGATCGCGTCGAGGGTGTTCATGGCCGCCTCGCGGGCGTCCTCGATCCCGTACTGGAGGCGGCTCATCCCGGCCGTCAGGACGCGGCCGAGGAACGACGAGTCGTTCCGGGCCATGTCGAACGCCTCCTTGAACTTCCGCTTGTTCACGGTGTCGGTGAACTCGTCCACGAACCCGGCCGGGATGGCGTTGCCCATGCGGAGGTCGAGGACGAGCAGCACGATGAGGGCGACGAGGGCGACGGACAGGCTCAGGAGCATCGGGCCGAAGATCCACCCGAGCGACTCGATCATGTGGACGAGTTTGTTCGGCGACGTGCCGCCCCCCTCGTCGGCGGCGCTGGCAACTCCGGGCGCGGCGGCGACGGCGACGGCGGCGAGGGCGGCGGCCAGGGTGAACCGCCCTGGGGCGAGCGACCGCGGGAGCGAGAGCGTCATCGGCAGATCCTGGGTGAGTCGGGTGAACGCGACGGGCGGGTGCCGCTCCGGACCGGAGGAAGAAGGGTGTGCGTGGTTGGACGCCACCACCGCCCCCACAGTTCCCTCAACCCGCGCGGACCACGGCACCCGGCCCGGGGGCGGCGGGAGTGATCGGGCGGGGAAGGGCGGGGAGGTCTACCCTAGTTATTAGGGGGGCGCGGGCCACGGGCGTCAAGTACATTTTACTCCACAATTCGGCGCGACCCCCCGGCGCGGCCCGCGGCCTCGTTCATAATCTCCTCATTCGGCCCTTGACGCGGTTCGTCCCGTCCGGTCTACTGACTTCGCATGTGTCATTCCGCGGGTGCAAACCCCCGCGACTCGCGTCCATCGCCCGAATTTTCGCACCCAACGACCCGGCACCCGCCGCCGGGGCACGCCCCTACTCTTCCGGCGGCGCGGCCCCGGCTCCGGCCCGGCGGTCGGAGTTCGCCCGTGCCTCACCCAGGCCACCCCCGCCGCGCGGCCACCGTCCTCGAACTGGCGGTCGCCACGGCGATCGTTCTGGTCATCGTCGGCCTGTTGCTCCCGGCCATCCAGAAAGTGCGCGAGGCGTCGGCCCGGACGGAGTGTACGAACCACCTGCGGCAGATCGGGACGGCGTGCCACGGCTACCACGACGCCCGCGGCCGCTTCCCGTCCCTCGGGGCCGCGACCGCCGACCCCGCCGCCGACTTCGCCCGCCGCGACGCCGAGTGGACCTGGGCGTACCAGTTACTCCCGCACCTCGCGCAGCCCGCCCTGTATCGGAACCCGGACCCGGCGGTCGTGTGCCGCACCCCGGTCGCGGTCTTCTTCTGCCCGGCCCGCCGCCCGCCGACGGCGGTGAACGGCGCGGCCCGGATCGACTACGCCGGCAACGCCGGCACCACCCCGGACGCGACCGACGGCGTGATCGTCCCGGCGGTCCGGGGGACGGTCCGGCTGGCCGACATCGCGGACGGGGCGACCGGGACCGTCCTGGCCGGCGGCAAGCGGCTGAACGGGGCCGCCCTCGGCGCGACGGCGGACGACGACGAGGCGTACCCGGCGGCCGGGTGGAAGGGCGACTACGAGGTCTACCGGACCGGGGCCGCGGCCCCCGCCCGCGACGCCACCGACCCGGCCGAGACGGCCCCGCGGTCGAACTTCGGGGCGGCCCACCCGGGGGTGTTCAACGCCGCCTTCTGCGACGGCTCGGTCCGCACCCTGCGGTACGGCGTGGACCCCGACTTGTGGCGGCGCTCGTGCGCCCGCAACACACGCCTCGCCCCCGTCCCGAGCGAGGAGTGACCTCGCCCGGAGGTGCCGTCCTGCCGATTCTACCGGTTCCGCGCAAGTCCCCGTGGGGCGGTCGTCCGAGCAGTGGGAATAAACCTGCGGCCGGTGGCGCACACGACCCATCCCGCCGCCCCACCACCCGCCTAGC
>Ga0105048_10010816_pt1 | contig 14437 bp, 11 predicted proteins | sample MAT05_FD_78382 | JGI IMG/M metagenome (GOLD analysis project Ga0105048, IMG submission 78382) | Freshwater microbial communities from Lake Fryxell liftoff mats and glacier meltwater in Antarctica - MAT-05 | ecosystem: Environmental > Aquatic > Freshwater > Ice > Liftoff microbial mat | place...
TGCTTCATAAGGTATTTTTTCTTTTAAAACTTTTGAATCAAGAAATTTTAAGCGATAATGCGTACAGATTTTTTTAATTTCAGCAGTGCTAAATATAGAGTCGGCATCCAGATTCTCTTCATCGGCAAATTGGGCGGACTTGTTATATTGGGTTAAATTTTCGAGTACATTGGTTTCTGTGAAAAGTTCCTGTTTTAGGATTCGATTAGCCTCAGACAATAGCTCATCGCCGCCGCTGCGTGTTTTTACGCTTAATCGACTTAATTGATCTTTTATGTCTACTTCTTTGAACATATATTTTTCTTACTAACAACTTAAACGTAAATTTGTTTACCTAGCTGATCATCATTAAAGCCTGAGCCAGAAAAGACTTTGTTTTAAACTTCATTTTATCCAAAAGCCGGTTACTTTTTTTAAAATTAACTTCATTGGAGACCCAACGAATGGCGTAGCGGTAATATTTTCTGGATTGCGTTCTTTTAAAGTCGTTATCCCTGTCTGTCTGATTTTTCCAATCTCCGCTACCTTTTATGGTTTTTTGTACTTCGTTGTACAAAGGTGTGCCGGTAATGGGGTACGCAACCGTTATTGTGTAAAAACTCGGATCGGCCAGTTTCAAATGGTTGATAGTTTCTCGAATATCAGTTTTATTTTCACCAGGATAACCCACCATGATAAAGGTTCCTGCTTCTATTCCAGCTGCTTTGGTTTTGATGATCATTTCCCTCACCATTTGCACTTCCACCCGCCGATCCATTGCGTCGATAATTTTTTGTGAGCCACTCTCTGCACCTATCCACACCCTGAAGCACCCCGTTTCTTTTAAAATACCAATAACTTCTTCGTTCATCCGATCTGCACGAGTTATGATTTCAAAAGGAATTACGATCTTTCTTTGAAGGACTTCGTCCCTAAATTCTCTCAGCCATTTGTGATTGATAGTGAACACATCGTCTACAAACCAAATGCGGTCTGGATTATAATTTACTTTTAAATATTCGAGTTCATCCACAACCAATCGCGCGCTGCGTCTTCTGTAAGTGCCCCCATAAACCGCGCGGCTGCACCATTTGCAAGTATAAGGGCAGCCCCGCATGGTGCTCACCGAATACATGCTGTAACCGTGGTGTTTTTTCCAAGCTTTGCCGTATAGCGACAGATCTATGTTTTTTCGGGCTGGCATTGGAATAAGATCGATATTTTTTATTAGAATCCGTTCCTTTGTGAAGAGTACGTTATTGTTCTTTATAAAAGCAATCCCGTCGATAGTTTCGGGTAGCTCCCCTTCTTTTATAAAGTGCTCACAAAGTTCAAAAAACGTTTGCTCTCCCTCGCCAACAACCAAAAGATCAGCCCCCTGTTCTAAGTAGTTTTCTGCATTATATCTGATCTCAGGCCCCCCCAATACTATTTTACAATCTCTCAGCGTAGGTTCTTTTTTCGTAAAATCAATAATTTTAAGAACGTTAATTTTGGTCATCAGGTTGGCGTAAAGCCCAATGAGCCGCGGTTTCTTTTCTAAAATATTTTTCTTAAAGATTTCAAAGTTACAAAAAGTAGAATCAAGAACTTCATGCTTGATATCACGTTCTTCAAGGTATGCCGAAATATAGAGCAGGCCAAGTGGTACGTATGGTTTCATGATCTGCTGTTCTTTAGCGTCTTCCGCTAAAAAATATCCGTGTGTTAGAATAATCAATGTGTCTTTTTTAAATGTATATAAAAGTGATCGCCATAGTTTGCCAGCCATTTAAAATTACCGAAAACATTATCCATCGTCGCACACAAGTCTAGTAATTTTTTTTTATTCTCGAAAAAAGCATTTAAATAAGAAGGTGGCACAAATAATCCTATTGGACTGTATGTTCTGACTTCGAACGCGGATCCGAAAAGTTGTTTGATATCTTTGGGCGAGTAATACCAAGTTATAAGTTCACTGGTGTCGATTTGCGTTTTTAAGCCGGTTTTTTGTTGTCTCCTGAAAGCTTTTGAAAATTTAAATTTCGATATAAAATAGAGGCGCTCCCAAAAGCATTTTCTTCCCATAACCACAAAACACAAATCTGTGTGTTCGCTCGCAAGGTTTGAGCACTTATTCGCGAAGGTTTTTAGCTCTAAAGGTGAAAGGCAATTTAAGCCTCCAAAATTTGAGAAAATAAACCCTGCGCTGGCTATTTCGTTTTCGATTTGTTGGATTGAAATTGTTTTAAAAACAAGACGCGTAGTTTTTGTTTTTATTTTTTGTTCGCACACGCTGATCATTGAAGCCGAGGCATCCGTTGCAAGTATCGATTTAACATGATCTAGCAGCGCAATTGCATCATGGCCGGTGCCGCAGTTTAATTCCAATAAAGTTTTATTTTTATCTATTACAGGCAACAGTTGTTTATAAACCTGCTTTCTTTGCAGCAAACCTATAGGCGAAAAAGTAAAGTGGTAGTCGTAACCAGCCGCGTAATGATCAAAAGAGGCTTGTTGCATTTGCTTCCAATGATTTTAATTTTCTTTTCAAAAATGCCCTTTTTGTAAAATAATACGGGCCAAGCATAGCACGTTTGGTAAAGCGCAGGTGTTTTGCCTCGTAAACGGCTTGTTGTGCTCGGAAGTTATAATGCACAAAACGTTGAAGAACCTTGTAGAATTCGCGCGTAAACGTGCTTTTAAACATGAGGTCGAGATCGTCTGAATCGTTCCAGTTTTGTTTCGTGCTTAGTTCAGTTTTTACTTTCTCATAAAACTTTGTTCCTGGCAAAGGATACGAAATTGAAATGCCCAGATCGTGTGGTTTTAGTTCTTCCAGCATATTCATTGTTTTGTGAATATCGTTCATTTTCTCGCCGGGATATCCAAACTGCAAAAAGAAACAGGGTTTAATGCCATATTTGTTAAGTAAAAGGGTTGCGTTTTTCACCTGTTCTAGCGTGGTTCCTTTTTCCATGGCATCGAGAATTTTTTGAGAGCCACTTTCGGCGCCCATCCAAACTTCTTTACAACCTGATTCGGCCAAATTTTTAACCGTTGTGTCGTTAAGCAAAAGATCAGCACGACTTTGAATTTTAAAAGAAATTTTTATCTGTTGTTTTTTGATTTGCAGGTTAAATTCTTCGATCCAACCTGGTTTAAGGCCAAAAATATCGTCGGCAAACCAAATGTGTGTAAAACCAAAAAAAGGCTGAAGCTCTTTGATCTGCGCAACGATTCTTTCCGCTGAATGTGAATTATACCGGTTTCCGTAAACAGGTTTGGCACACCAGTTGCATTTATAAGGACAGCCGCGGGTGGTAACCATGTTTATCGAAAAATATCCATGGTGCTTCATCCAGGTATTTCGGTAAGGCACAATATTTAGAAGGTTCCAAGCCGGTAACGCTAATTCGTCAAGATTTTTTAAAACCAAACGGGGCTTGGACTTTAAAAGCGTTTTATTACGATAAACAGCCAAGCCATCGATAAGGGACAAGTCTGGTTGTTTGTTATTTTGCAAAGCCTGCACCAGCTCAAGTAAGGTTTGTTCAGCTTCGCCGATGATAATAAAGTCGGCTCCTTGTAAAAAATATTTTTCAAGATGGTCGGTAGCGTCAGATGACGATACGATCACTGGAACATTATTTTTTTTCGCGATTGCCTGCATCTCAAAGGCGGCTTTTCGCATATTGGTTAGGCACATCTTGGTGAGGTAATTAAACGAGTCGTCATAAATTACCAGTACGTCGGGCGAATAATCTCTAATATGTTTTTCGATGTCTGTGGCGGAAGCGGCAAATTGAAGGTCGGCAAGTTTTACATTAAAACCTTTTTCTCTTAAAACAGCAGCAGCGTACAAAGTTGCCAATGGAGGAAAAGGCGTACGCATTTTTAATTGTTTTGGGTCAAGCTCCAAAAAATAGGAATGTGTAAATAAAACTTTCATAGAGCCTGCACAGTTACTTTTGCCAGCCTTTTGCGGAGTTCGGTTAAAACTATTTTCTGGTAGCCGCGGGGATGATGTTTTGACACATTTTTTTTACTTCGCAGATTGAGATCAAAATCTTCTTTGCTGAAATCTGGAAATTTTTTCATCCATTTGTTGAGGGTTAAAAGGAAACACCATTTATCAAGTAGGTTGCCAAAGCCATTGTTGAGAAGTAACTCAATAAGCAACGAAAGGTATTTTTGTGGCTTCCTTTCTTTTAAAAAAGCTGGATTGTAATTTTGTTTATTTGGAAAAAACTGCATGGTCCAGTCATTAACCTTGAGAAATTTTTGAAAAAGTCCTTCATTGTTCAAGGGGATCAACGTGCAGATCTCTGCTGCTACAAAAGTGTTTTTATCTAGAATTTCAAGATGATCTACATCGATGAAATAATTCACACAAAAGTATTTTTTAGAATTAAAAAGAAACATCTTTTTAAAAGCAATTAATAGGGTTCTGCAGAGCCAAACTCTGTTCGGGGCGGTGATGATAAAGTAATCTACATCGCCTTCGGCATCCAATATGCCTTTAGAGCAGGAGCCGGAAATGGAAACGGATTCAACAAATGGAAATTTTGAAATAAGTTTACCAAACCTTTTAATGGTTTTATTCTTTTTTTGAAATCTTTGTTCGGCAATTGTTCTTGTTTCTATTCTCGCTTGGTTTTTGCCATGTAAAAAGTAAAATCCTTTGCAAGTCGAAATGATGTCGAGTGCCACAAGCACTTCAAGAGTGTTTTCGATATCTTTCTGTAAAATACTCTTACCCGCAAATTCAAAGATCTCGGATTGCTTAAGAGGATATTTAAAAATATCGAAATAACAAACGCATCCATACACCGCGAATTGTTCGCTGTTTAGACAAATTGTTTCAGAATCTACAGTATGGTGCATTTTTTTGGAAAAACTAAAATAAGCAATTGTTTTAAATTTTCGGCGCATGATTGTAAATTTTATAAGAACTAACACCTTACTTTATTATGTTAAACGCAACCGCATCTTTACAATTAACATTTGTTTTTTTTCCTAACATTTTAATACTAAAAATAAAATTCTTTTCCCATTTTTTCTTTTGTTCAAGGATTAAAACCATATCGTATCCCAAATCAAAGGCAATAGATCGAATTTTTCGTACTTCGCAATTTTCAGCTAAAACCATAAAAGTTTGCGTATCCGTGTTTATAAAGTTCTTGAGTTGTTCGAAGAGTTTTACAAAATATTCGCCGTTGCTTCCACAGTACCAAGCATGGCTGCCTGCTGTTGTTGGGGACTTGAAAAAATAAGGTGGATTAATAAAAACAAAATCAAAAGTATCAAGCGCAACGTTGTCAAACAGGTTGGACCGAAAAACCTTAAAATTTTGTTCTTGTTTAAAGTTTGATTCAAAATTCTCTATGATTCCATTTACTGCTATCTGACTTATTTCAATAGCAACCACATCAGCGCCTTTTTTATAAGCAATCATTGAGAGAAAGCCTGAGCCGGCGCCCACATCGCAAATTTTTTTATTTTCTAATTCTAGTGATTTTATAAATTCTGAAAGAACCGACGTGCTGAAAAAGATCCCAGGATGAAAAACGCCGGGATAGATTTTTAATTTAATCCCTTCAGCAGCAAACAACCGCTGTTTTTTTAAATACCATTTAAAGAACGGCTGTAACAAAAAGGTGTACAGTTTTTTATAAAGATAATCGCTCATTTTAAAAATCTTCAATTTCGGGTTGCCTGTATTTCCACAATTTTTGAAGCACTTTTATTTCGTAAGGAAATTTATAGAAGCCAGTTTTGTATCGCAGTGTGCTAATGGCTGCCATCACGTTTTTTTGCCATGTTTTAAACCCTATGTCCGAAATTGTGGGGCAGTAACCGTTAAGTACTGTGTCGAAATTTTTTATTTTGTCGATCATGTAAGGTTTTAACCATGGTGTAAGCGGGTTTTTCCTAAGGTCGAAGTTTTCCCACTCGGGGCTAATCCAGTCTTCAAGCGTTGTTGGAAATTTAAACCCGCTGGCTAGCACTTGGGTATACATATCAGAACCTTCTGTGGGTACTGGACTGTAAGTGTAAATTATAATTTCGGTTGACTTGTTCACTGATTTTACCTTCTTAATAAAAGCAATATCTTCATCAATTTGCTTTGCGACTTGGCCTTCATTATGTGCAAGTATGCCAAGCACAAAAGAATATTCGGGAATGATATCAAATTTTTTAAGCCTTTCAGCAAACCTTAAGATCTGCTCTCCTGTCTGTGTTCCTCCTTTATCCATTTTTTTTAGCACGGCATCATTGCCTGTTTCTGCGCCAAAAAAAATCATTTTACAACCTGCTTCCCTGATTAGCGAGAGCGATTCATCTTTGTATTTGTCCATCGTATCAATACGTGCTTCCCCCCACCAAACCATATTCTCACCCATCATTAGTTTGGCAAATTCAACCACGCGTTTTTCAGAAACAAAAAAGTTATTGTCGTGAAATTCAATCGCATCGCCGTTAAAATTATCTTTTAAAAATTTTATGTCCTTATAAATGCCCTTCGCAGATTTTCCTTTCCAGCGTGCATTGTAAATTGGAACCACCGCACAAAATGAGCAGGTAAATGGACAGCCGAAACTGCTGTGATAAGCGATAGTTTTTTGGCCAAGATAGGTTTTACCTAAATAGTGGCTCAATGGATAAAATGAATTTAATTTTAAGTAAGGCAGGTCAGGCAAAATATCGAGATCAGGAAGATCGGCTTTTGGTGTTTTGATAACTTCGCCATGATCGTAATAGATAAGGTTTTTTATTTCGTTAACAGGCAAGTTATTTTTTATAGCATTAAGTAATTTCGGGAAGGTATCATCACCAGGGCCATTTACAACGTAATCTACATAACCAGAGGTTAAAACAGCATTCGGTTGGTTGGAAGGAAAATAACCTCCCCAAACAGTTCTGAGAGCAGGGTAAAGTTCTTTTAATTTTTTTGTAATGGGAATAGCTTGTTTTAATTGCGGTCCGGGCATTACGGTGCAACCAAACACAACGATCTGATGATGTAAAAAATAATCGAGTATTTTTTTTTCAGGGTTTTTTTCAAGATTTCCGTCTACAAGAATATATTCCGCTTTCCCTTCAATACTTGCAGCTATTTGCAGAATGCTATTCGGAATTCTTGGCTTGCTGCGCGCCGAGCGTGGATTAAAAAGTAGGATTGTACTCACACTCTAAAATACTAAAAGTTTTGCGATAAAGATGAGGGAAATGTGAAAATTGATTTTGGAACTGTTTATTGATTACATAAAATAAATTTATTTTAGCGCCTATTCGGCTGATATTTGCGGGAAAACTCCGGCCAAATCTGACTCGTTTAAAAAATCTTATTACATTCGTTGGCGCACAAGCCAATTTTATGTTATCAGATCAGGAACAAAAAAACGACATTATTCTATTTTTAAGATTTATTAAACAAAACGCAAAGACACTACTAATTTATGCTTTCACAGGGGCTTTGTTAGCAACGATCGCCACATTTTTTATCAAAAAAGAATATAAATCTTATGGAATAGTCTTCCCGCCTTCATCCACGTCAATCGATAACAGCATCGATTTTCCTAATTTTGGTTACGATGTAGAAGCAGACCGTCTTATCCAAATTCTCGGATCGGCTGAGATCAAGGATTCTGTTATCGGCAAGTTTAACCTATTTGACTATTACGAGATTGATGGGAATCAGCCGGAACGGCTCGACGAACTGAATAAAAAATATTACAAGAACATGAAGTTCGAAAGAACACCTGCCATGTCAGTATTGATTTCAGCAAGAACTAAAGACCCAAAACTTTCTTCTGATATTGTCAATTTTATTATCCGTTCGGCAGACGCGTTCAGAGAAAAAATTTATAAAAAAAACATAATTACGGCTTATAATAACGCAAAACAAGATTACGATATTCAAAAACGTCTCGTCGATTCACTTCAAATTACCCTTACTAATCAATTGAAAAAGAATAAGCTCAGTAGTTTACTTTTTTTAATGTCTGACGCTCAAATTTCTTTCGACATGGACAAATTGAATTCCATTAACAATTCTTCCGATGCGTCCATCGGCGTCAAAATTATTGAATTTAAAGGTATGTATGAGCTTTTAAAAGAATATAGAACTAGGTTTATTAAAGTAAAAAAAGCCAACAATAATTCTATCCCCAAATTATACGTCATCAATTACGGTGCGCCTAATTACAAAAAAATATTTCCTTCATTCTTAATCAACACATCCTTTGGTTTTGGCTTCGCACTTTTCGTGGCCATGTGTGTTTTGTTTATCAAGAAAAATGCAGGGCATGACTAAATGGAGGGAAGGAGAATATTTTGCTATTCTAGCTGACGCTTTTATTTGCTTGGTGTTGTTGTTGTTTTTACTAGATTATTTTTTCGATTTTAATCGTGAACTCATGCTGATTTCTTTGAGTCTTGGTTTTCTGGTTATTGTAATTTTTATTTTGAGGTATAAACAATTGCTACTTTTTGCGCTTAGTTTTATTATACCGCTTTCGATCCCTTTTTCGATTGGTAGTTCCGAAATTAGCGTGCCATCTGAATTAATTGCGGTAATGCTCAGCGTTTTTTTTTTCATTAAGTTATTTACTGGTAATAAGCTAGATTTTAAATTTTTGATGCATCCCATCACCCTGCTCATCTTGTTGGATCTTTTGTGGATCTTCGTGTCTTCCGTTTTTAGTCAACTTCCGGAAGTGTCTTTAAAAAGATTTATTATCCGGCTCTGCTATTATATTACCTTTTATTTTTTCTATCACGAGTTATTTATGCAGAACGGAGCCAATATAATAAAAGTTTTTAAAATGCATGTGATCGGTTTTTTAAGCCCTATTCTTTATTCGTTTATTAATCATGCTTCACTTGGATTTACAACAATGGGGTCGCAACGAATTTCTGCTCCCTTTTATTTTGACCACACGATATATGGTGCTTGCCTTGTTTTTTTTATTCCTTTTTTATATTTTTTATTTTTAAATGCTCCCGATACTAAGGAGAAAGTTTTTTTTGGCGCACTGTTGTCTATTTTTTTGATTGCAGTCATACTATCTTATTCAAGAGCTGCGTGGATAAGTGTTTTTGTAGCTTGTGGGGTTGCGATGATCTTAAAATACCGAATCAAGTTAAAATATCTTTTATATTTGGCAGCCACTGTTTTGGTAATTGGAGTAATAAATCTAACAGAGATAAGTCGGTCGCTGAAAGAAAACAAGGACATCAGTCATTCCAATAATGTTGGCATGCATTTTAAATCCATTTCAAATATCAATACCGACGCTTCAAACAAAGAAAGAATCAACCGATGGAAATGCGCTTTAAGGATGTTTGCCGATAAACCCGCAACAGGATTTGGCCCGGGAACTTACCAGTTTTTTTATGGGCAGTATCAAAGACAAGAGGATATGACAAGGATCAGCACCTATAATGGGTCGAAAGGCCATGCGCACTCTGAGTATCTAAATTATTTAAGTGAAACAGGTTTACCTGGACTTTTAATATTTCTTTCGCTGTTAACTGCCGTCTTCGGCACGGCTGTAAGGCTTTATAAACGTAATATTTCCGCGCAACAAAGCAGTTTGATTTTATTTATACTTCCTTCTCTTACTACCTATCTTGTACACGCTTTTTTTAACGGGTTTCTCGAATTTGATAAGATGGCAATGCCCGTGTTTATGTCATTTGCCGCGATATGTTTTTTGGACAACAATTTTAAGGAGCAAAAAAAACTCTTAAAATGATTATATGCGAATATTTAAAAAAAAGTGTAAAGTAGTTCTGCCTGATAGTTTTATTAGCAGGTTGAGGTCTTCAGTTATCGGTGAAGGAATGCTGACTGAAGGGAATATTTATTTGTTTGATCTTGCGCTTAAATCCATTCCCACCAAAGGAAGTGTTATCGAAATAGGTTCTTATGGTGGGCTTTCAACAAATTTAACGACGTATCTTCTTCAAAAATACGGCAAGTTGAATCCTTTTTTTACTTGTGATGCGTGGTTGTATGAAGGTTATGGTGACCAGACCGTTATCGGGTCTGATTTTATTGACGGTCGGAAAGATCTTACAAGAAAAGCGTACATGGCTTATATAAAACAGGCTTTTATAAATTCAACGTTATTTTTAAGTGCAAAAAAATTGCCACATAGTATTCATTCAACATCGGAAGAATTTTTTGAAAATTGGCGATCAAATAAAATAACCGATGACGTTTTCGGAAGATCGTGTCAGCTTGGTGGAGACATTTGTTTTGCTTACATAGATGGCGACCATTCTTTGGCGGCAGCTGGTCTTGATTTCGAAAATGTTTGTAGACATCTTGTTAAAGGCGGATACATTTTATTAGATGATTCGGCAGATCACTTAAATTTTGGAAGTGCACAGTTAATGAGTAGAATAAAAGACAATTCGGCATTTGAAGTGGTTATGAAAAATCCAAATTACCTGCTTCGGAAGAAATAGTTATTTTTGCTTGTAACACCAACGTGAAAAATAATTCAGGCCAATTATTTTTGATAACAGTATTGGCGTGTCGATATGATTTCCGATATGAAGTTTTTCCTTTCGTGCAAAACTGTAGGCAGCAGTTCTTCAACAACTAAATCTAAATTACGATTATCCAATGCTTAATGATGGTTAAACACAGGCATTTCAACTACCGATTATTTAAAGAAGCATAACCAACTTTGTTTGGCTCAACTGCCGGCACCTTGCAGTTATTTTTTAGAAAAATTTCTGTTTTTTCGCCAATATTTGCGGCCATGTCAAATACTTTCTAAATAGTGTTTGGCCGAAAACTCCATTTTCGTCGTTAGGTCAAAAAATAATCGCTCATTTACCCCAGTAAACCTCACAATCATTTTTTTAACACGCCTCGAAACTGAATTTTTCCATCCAAACCAATAGTTTTCGGAAAGAAACTAAATACACAAAAACTCAAAGAGACTAAAATAAACCTTTTTTTCACGTTAACATCTCAATATGTTTTAAAAAAAACCAACCATCATTTAAAAAAGTTGATTTCCTTATTGTTCATTTCCCTAATGCTGGCTGGCCAGATACCATTAAAAAAACCTAATTCGTTCCTATTATAAAGTTCTCCCAAAAAACCAAACTCTTCGTTTTTAACTAGCTTTTTATTTTTAACTATTTGTGCGGTTTCATTTTCTGTTAAGTGCCATTCTTGGGCGAGTCTTTTAATTGAGGGGTTCATATAACTTATATATAGAAGTTCCATCTGTGTATGGTCTTGGGTTTTCTTAAAATCAACATCAGTAAGCAATGCGCTTCTTAAAGTCTTTAACTTGTCGATTAAAGTTAAAATATCTTTGTTAAAATCTTCTGAACTTATAAACCCAGGCAGATCCTCTGTTTTTTTATATAAGGGACTCGGCACAATTTCATGGCACCAAATGCATTTTGCTGGCTTACCGGCTTCTCCGAAAGCCACGTCGCTGGCGGCCATCAGTTTCCCATCTTTACCATAAATACCAAATCTTAATTGACCGTTCGGCATGATATCAAAAACCTCACTAACTTCCGTTCGAAAAGTTTTGTTTTTAAGATTGCCCAGGCCTTCTTCGGCTATGAAAAGCCAAAGTTGCGGGTTCGCAGATGATGTAAAATATTTTAAAAGCCTATGTTGTTTTGCAACAGAAGAATTTGTGACTGGAAAAATCCTGTACGTCGAAGTATCTTTTAACGCGTAAAACTCCTTTAAAGATTTTGGAATATTTGTTATTTCGTAGTAATGCCAGCTACTTCCTATCGTTAGCGCAATAAACTGGCCGATATCAATAGCCTGATATTTCCTATAAGTGTCAGATTTCATCAGTTCCCTGTTAATAATTTTAAAAGCTTTGAGGCTTTTTTCATCGAAACCAATCTTGGCAAGGTCGAGGGTGAATGTTGTTGAGTCTTTCCAACTGACGGCTTCGTCAAACGTATTTTTTGGCAAAGCAGCTCCAAGGTACGACAAAGCCCAAATCATCCCAGTTCGGTGATTCTGCCAATTATCACCTTCGTAATTAATTGTGTAAAATAAATTAATCTTGTAACTTTCTTTATTAAACAAAAATACGAAAGCCGTCAAAACAACAACTACAAGTATTTTATTGAAAAGTCTGATCATTTTATTATAAAATGTATTAAGCGATACATGCCAACACCGCGGTTCTCATCGCTTAAAACGAGAAGACTGGTGTCATTTACGAGGACACTCTTTTTTAGAGTTGCCGCCGACCGGTAAAGAGTATTTTCACCAAACATCACCCGATGGCTGTTAGCAGAAACAGTTAAAAGCTGAACTTTGTTTATTTGAAAGCTAAGGCGGCGGGTCGTATCTGAATTTCCAAGGCAACTAAAAAGTTTGATGTGATCAGCGCTTGTTTTAAAATCATAAACAACATCGTTTCCACTAAGATTAATTCCTTGTTTTAAAGACCTGTTTTGAAAACCTAGAGAAGCAATTCCGAAAAGCGCGACTAATATTACGAAAGACAATAACGAAGGTTTTAGTTTATATTGATAACCTATAATTACAAAATATATTAACAACAACCACAACCGGATATATTGAATTCCAGTGGATAAACCGCTCAATTTGTAAACAGGAATGTTAAAGGCTAACAATAAAATCAAAAGCATTAAAACTTTTTTAGACCCCTTTAACTCCCTCAATAAAAAAACAGCCGGAAGCGATAAAAGCAGGCTGTACACTGGTGAATATTGATTAATGAGGATCAACGCCAAAATTAACATAGCGAAGGATTCGTAAACAGTTCTTGTTGAGAGTGCTTTAATAAAAACGCTCAATATAAAACCGTAAACAATTGCTTGAATTGCTGGTACAAACATCGGTAAATTTAAAAGTGGGCTTGGATTTAGATAGGGGTGAAAAACAAACAGATTGATTAAAAAAACGTGTAAACTCTGATTAAAGTACCCGAAGGGCTCTGTAACGTCATTAATGGCTAATCTAGGAAGCACTTCTAAGTAATAATACCAAAATGGTTCACCGCCAATGCAGATATAAGTGATAGATTGAACAAAGACGAGGAAGATAATAAAAAAGGCCATCGTTTTTTTGTCCTTCTTGCAAAAAGGTAACAAAATGATAAAGACAGGAAATATCTTTAGACTGAATAAAATAGCAACGATAAGACCGCTGCGCAATTTGGCTTCTTTTATATAACAGAGGTAAAATTCGATCAACAGAGCGCATATCAGCAGATAGCTCTGACCTTGATGGAAGTTAGAGTACAAAGATTGAAAAAAAATGAAGGGTAGTAGATAAAACCAGTAGCTAAAAAAACTAAGTGATTTAATGAGTCTTGACACTGAAAATAACAACACAAGCAAGCCACAGAAATTAAAAACGATTTTTGACACTGTGCATTTAAAAAAAAGAAAAGGCAGATAAGCCAAAAGAGAAAACGGTGGGACAGGGGTGAAATTTTCAAAGAAAGTACCACTTTCATAGAGCCTAATTTCTGAATTAAAAAAATGAATGTCCCTATAAAATTTTATCACGTCTATTCCTTCAAAAAAGAATTTGCTGCCATAGTAGTAATTTGCGAAATCTCCAATGGGATTGGCTGCAGTGATAAAAATAAGTGATAAGCCGAACAGAAAAAAAGTCAGGAGAAAGGTTTTACTCTCTGCGGCGTTAAAATTTGTCGCCGGTAAAAATTCAATCCCTTTCATTTAACATTAGTCTATTGTTTTTTCTTTTATTTTAGCTAAAATAAGGAAGCGCGGCCACATTTGAAAACTCATTTACTAAACCACCGGAAAATTCCAAGTTCTGTTAACACATAGGCTGCGCATCATTTTATGCAATTACTATAGAAATTAACAGACAATTATAGTTTTGAATTTTAATAGACAAATAAAATGTTATATTTTTGAAAATAAAAAACAACAACAAAAAGCTCTTATGAAAAAAATAATTACGACGCTGGCTATCGCAGCAATTACTTTAATAAGCACAACTGCCTTTGTAAAAAATTCTAATGGTTTAGCAGGCTACACAGGCTCGCCGGGGGAAGGAACCTGCAATCAATGTCATTCTGGGGGCAACAGCGCTTCGGCAGGCGCGACTATTACTTCTGTGCCATCTTTTTCTGCAGATGAGTTTGTGCCCGGCATGTCTTATGTTATTACAGTTCAGCTCGCGGCAACAGGCTTTAACAGATTTGGTTTTGGTTGCGAAATTCTCGACGCAACTAATGCCAATGCAGGTACGATGCAAAATGCAGGGGCGGGGGTTAAATTTATGAATGCCGGAGCAAGAAGAAATGCTATACATACCTCGGCTAAGCCCGGCACAGGTGGTACAATTTTTAATTTTGACTGGGTCGCGCCATCAACAGGCGACACAGTAACTATTTTTGTGGCCGGCAATGCGGTGAACTTTAACGGCTCTTCCAGCGGAGATTTCCCGATTCCCCCGATTAAA
>Ga0105048_10010817_pt1 | contig 14435 bp, 8 predicted proteins | sample MAT05_FD_78382 | JGI IMG/M metagenome (GOLD analysis project Ga0105048, IMG submission 78382) | Freshwater microbial communities from Lake Fryxell liftoff mats and glacier meltwater in Antarctica - MAT-05 | ecosystem: Environmental > Aquatic > Freshwater > Ice > Liftoff microbial mat | place...
ATGCGGCGGGCGCTGGCGTTGGCGCGCCGGGGAATAGGAAAAACATCACCGAATCCCTGCGTCGGGGCGGTGGTGGTGCGGGGCGGCAAGATCGTGGGCGAAGGGTGGCATCGCCGCGCCGGGCAGGCGCATGCGGAGGTGAACGCAATCGCAGCCGCCGGTCCCGCCCGGCCGGGTGTTCCCGCAACCTTGTACGTGACGCTGGAGCCGTGTTGCACGTGGGGGCGGACGTCGCCTTGTACGGCAGCGATCATCCACGCCGGTATCCAACGCGTGGTGGTCGCGGCGACGGATCCGAATCCCCGGCATCGGGGACGTGGATTGCAGATGTTACGACGCGCCGGGGTGGAAGTGGTCAGGGGGGTGTTGGCGACGGAAGCGACGGCGTTGAATGCGGCGTTCAATCAATGGATCGCGACCGGTCAGCCGTTGGTGACGGTGAAGACGGCGTTGAGTTTGGATGGGAAAATCGCGACGCGGACCGGCGACTCGCAGTGGATTACCGACGAGGCGGCCCGGCGGGAAGGTCACCGGCTGCGGGCGCAGGTGGACGCGGTGATGGTGTCCGCCGGTACCGTGCGGCGGGATGACCCGGCGTTGACGATTCGGCACGGCATCCGCGGCCGGCAGCCGTGGCGGGTGGTGGTGGACGGACGCGGGCGGTGTGCCCGGTCGGCGCGGTTGTTTACGGATGCGCTGCGGCATCGGACGATCGTGGTGACGACGGCGTTGGCGGCGGATTCGTGGAAGCGGGCGTTGGCGTTGCGCGGGGTGACGGTGTTGGTGGTGAAAGGAGATGGCGAGCATGTGCAGTTGCCGGCGTTGATGCGCGCGGTGGGCGGGTTGGAGATTACGAGTGTGTTGGTGGAGGGCGGCGGTGATTTTGTGGGGGCGTTGTTGGCGGAGAAGTTGGTGGACCGGGTGGCGTTCTTTTACGCGGCGAAGATTATCGGCGGACAGGACGCGCCGTCGGCCGTGGATGGTCGCGGGGTGGGTCAGGTGAAGGACGCGGTGCGGCTGCGCGATGTGCGGTGGCGGGCGTTGCCGGGCGGGCAGATGTGGGTGACGGGGGTGGTGAATAAATGAGTGGGGGAAATGTGCTCGACTTTGCTTTTTGAGCAGCGAAGACTGGCAGGTGTCGAAGTGCTGGCACGGCAACGAACAAGGAGACTATGGCGACAACTACTGCGGCGTTGGGCGAACATGATGTGGCGGCGATTAACGAGATGCGGAAGGTGTACGCCGAGCTAAAGGCGGAACTCGGTCAGGTCATCATCGGTCAGGACGCGGTGATTGAGCGGCTGGTGATCTGTCTGTTTGCGCGAGGCCACGCGTTGTTGATGGGCGTGCCGGGGCTGGCGAAGACGTTGCTCGTGCGATCCATCTCGGAGACGATGCATCTGGATTTCAACCGGATTCAGTTCACGCCGGACCTGATGCCCGCCGATATTACCGGCACGGAAATTTTGCAGGAGACCGCGCAGCCGGGCCGGCGGGCGTTTGAGTTTGTGAAGGGGCCGGTGTTTGCGAACATCGTGCTCGCCGACGAGATCAATCGCGCGCCGCCGAAGACGCAAGCGGCGTTGTTGGAGGCGATGCAGGAACATCGCGTCACGGCGGCCGGCCACACCTACGATTTGAAGCCGCCGTTTTTCGTGCTCGCGACGCAGAACCCCATCGAACAGGAAGGCACCTATCCGTTGCCGGAAGCGCAGCTCGACCGGTTCATGTTTCTGATTCACGTGGATTATCCGAGCGAAGGCGAAGAAGGCCGCATCGCGCGCGAGACGACCGGCGGGGCGGCGCGCACGTTGCGGAAGTTGATCGAAGGCGCGCAGGTGCTGGCGTTTCAGGAATTGGTGCGGCGCGTGCCGGTGCCGGATCATGTGTACGATTACGCGGTCGGCTTGGTGCGGCGGACGCGCCCGTCGGACCCGACTTCGCCCGAGTGGGTGAAGAACTGGGTGAGCTGGGGCGCCGGCCCGCGCGCGGTGCAATGCCTGATCGTCGGCGCGAAAGCGCGCGCGGCGCTGTTGGGCAGTTATCTCGTGCGGACTGAAGACGTGGAGGCGATTGCCGAGCCGGTCTTGTACCATCGCGTGTTGACGAATTTCCACGCGGAATCGGAAGGCGTGACCAGCCGCGAGATTGTCCGCCGCTTGCTGGGCGAAGCCGGAGGCAAGTGATCGAGTGGCCGAGCCGCTCACAAGGGATTTTCTCGATTCCAAAGTCCTGTCGCGCCTGCTGAATCTGCAACTGTTGGCCCGCGGCCCGATGGAAGGCAACGTGTCGGGCCGGCACCAAAGTCCCCATCGCGGATCGAGCGTCGAGTTTGCCGAGTACCGCAAGTACGTTGCCGGCGATGACACGCGGCATCTTGACTGGCGCGTCTATGCCCGCAGCGACCGCTTCTACATGAAGGAATTCGAGGCGGACACGAATCTCCGCTGTTACCTCGTGCTGGATGCGAGCGGTTCGATGGGGTTTGCGGCGGCGCACGGGACCAAGTTCGCCTACGCGCGCCGGCTGGCGGCTTCGCTCGCGTACTTGACGATGCATCAAGGCGACGCCGTCGGCTTGGCGTGCTGCTCCGAGAAGGTTTTTCAGGACATCCCGCCCCGGCGTAACCCGGCGCATTTGAAAAACATCTTCAACGCGCTGGGCGCGACATCGCCGGCGGGGCCGACGGGGCTGGTCGCGGCGTTGCATCAACTCTCCGAGAAAGTCCGCCGCCGGGCGCTGGTGATTGTGTTCTCTGATTTGTTCAGCGACCCGGAAGAATTGCTGGGATGCTTTCAACATCTGCGGTTCCGCAAACACGATCTCGCCGTGTTTCACCTGCTGGACCGCGCGGAGATGGATTTTTCATTTGATCGCCCCACCCGGTTTGTGGACCTCGAAGACGGCGGCAACCTGCTGGTGGAGCCGAGTCTCGTGCGGCCGCAATATCAGGAAGCGTTGCACACGTATCTGGAGCGCCTGCGGCAGGGTTGCCGGGAGTTCGCCGCCGATTACCGGCTGGTGACGACGGATCAGGAAATCGAGAAAGTGCTCGCGGACTTCCTCTTGGCGAGGTCGCGATGATCGCGGTGCACTTCCGTGGTGGGCCGAGCGTCCCCGCGAGGTCTGTGTTTACACCCCGCTCGCGGGGACGCTCGCGCCACCGGAGGGCGGCATGACCTTTCTGCAACCATTCATCCGCTGGGGACTAACTCTGTTCGCGGTGGGCGGCGGCGCCCTGACGGCGGTTTCCGGTGCCGGTGAGTTGGTGAAATGGAAATACAGCGGCCACGAGGATCGGGTCGTGGACGTCATGCTGTATGGTGAGGGAGCGGTGTGTGTGTTGTTTGCGTCCGCTGGTCCGAAGATTTTTACCGACCCGACCCAACCGCCACAGGCGCTTCCGTCGCCCAAAGGTGTTGGGGAGAAGCTGCGTGTCTTTCCGGGGCGAACTCATGACGCACTGTTGCTGGTGTGTCGCACCGGACAGGAAGCCGTCGGCGTTTACGAGTGGCAGGGCAGCGCCTGGGAAACCAAGGGCACTTTGCCGCTGGCCATCTCGAGCGCCAGGTTGCACCGAGACGCGGCGGGTGGACTCTGGGGGTGGTCAATGGCCGGGGCCGACCGGCTGGCCGAGGGAGCCGTTGATCATTGCGATTTCGAGGGCCTAACGGACAATCTCTTTTCCAGCCGTCCGCCGGAGTTGGTTGATTGGGGAACTGATGGTGTGGGCTTCGTTCCGCGATTTGGCACGTGGGACGACGAGCGCGGGCTGGACCATCTTGTTAGTTTTCGGAAGGGAGTGTGGAGCAAAACCAAATGCCAGGTGCCGCAACCCGGTGCTGCGGCTGCCGGCGTCGGCGGCAAGGTGTTGATCGGGTCGGAAGCGGGTGTGAGCGAGATTGAACTGGGGACCGGCGCCGTGCGCCGCCTGGCACCGCCGCCGCCGGTGGGCCAAGGCCAACGTCAACAAGCGTTATTCCTCAAGCAACTGGCGGACGGTACGTTGCTGTCGGTTTGGGCGCGTCGCACGCATTATTGGCCGACATTTTGGATTGCACCCCGATTGTATGAAAACCACTACGCCACGGTCGTTGCGGAATTCCGCGACGGCCAGTGGTCCGAAGTCCAACAAGGTGCCGATCCGATTGGCTGGCAACTGGGTTGGTATGAGCGCCCGTGGTGCGCGGATGGTCAAGGCGGCATCTGGCTGGGGACAATGGGTGGGGGGCTTTTGCACCGCGCTGCGAATGGGGTGTGGCGGCGTCTGGATTGGCGGAGTGGGATGGCCTTTCGCTACCCAAGCCGGTTGGTGGTGGATGGCAAACAAACGCTGTGGGTCGTTGACGCGAAAGGTGGTTGCATGGCGATTGATCAGGCCGCGGCGCTGCGCCAACCCGCACCCCCGGCCAGCCGCTGGGAGGAAGTATATCTCCGCGCGGCGCCGCTGCGATGCGCAGATGGAACGCCGTGTGGGATCACCGGTGATGGCGAGGGCAGTCTCACCTTTTTTCGACGCGACCGGCGGGAACAGGTGGCGTTTGACCCACGACTGGCGGATGTCGAAGGCGGACTTGGTTTCGAACGAGACACCCAGAATCGCTTCTGGGTCTATAATGGCCATCACCCCCTTCGGACGGGATGTTACGATGGCCGGCAATGGCAGGTGTTTCGATCCGAGCAAGAGCAGGAAGCGCGTGAGCGGGAGACGGCGTTTAGAAAAGCGCTGGGTTACAACCCCGCCCATTCCGTCGGAAAATATTTGCAAGACGGCGTGAACGATACGATGGGGGGCGGCTTGGAAATCGTCCGTTCCCTGGGGGCAAGCACGAGCGGAATGGATGTGTCGTTTGTCCCGCCGCGATGCCCGATTCCTCGGAAAAAATGGCGATGGATCATGGAAGACGCACTGGCCGTGTGGGTGAGCGACGGCGAGACCATGGCCACGTGCCTCGCGGGAAACTGGATGACCACGTCGCTGCAGATGTCACCCTTGGCCGGGGGACTTCGACCGGCTGGTGTCTTCGCGGATGAGAATGGGCGCTGGTGGTTCTTGGTGAGCGGCGGCTATCGGTGGGATTTTTTTGTCTATCAAGGGCCGACGATACAGCTACAGACTGACAATCTCGATTTGGGAGCCGTTCCCCGACCGTTTGCCAAGGTGGTGCTCCCCCTTCATTCAGCCGGTCAGGTCGAAAATTTGCTTTTCCGATGGCGCGTGGATGATCGTCCGTGGGGGGCTTTTCAAGCTGACACGACAATAGATACCGACATTTTGGAACCGGGCGACCACCGCGTGACAGTGGAGGCTTACGGCCAGCGAGAGCTGGCGCACAGCAACCAGCTCACCTATCAGTTCACCGTGGCGTACAATGTGGACGATGAGATTGGCAAGCTAGTTGCCGCTCTCGGAGACAGTTCCTTTACCACGCGCCAGCAAGCCACCACCGAACTGCCGCGATATGGTCCACGGGCGAAGGCGGCATTGGAGACCGCAGCGAATCATGCGGATCCGGAAATTGCCGAACGCGCCCGCCAGATTCTTGCCGGAGCGGGCGAACCGAAAAACCAAGAACGGTCGCCGCGATGACCTTTCTGCAACCATTCATCCTCTGGGGATTACCGCTTGTGATGGTGCCGGTGGTCATTCATCTGCTGAATCGCATGCGGTACCGGTCGTTGGATTGGGCGGCGATGTCGTTTTTGTTGGCGGCGACACGGCGGTCGCGGCGGTCGGCGAAGTTGCGGCATTGGTTGGTGTTGTTGTGCCGGGTGTTGGCGGTGACGGCGTTGGTGTTGGCGTTGGCGCGACCGTTGGTGGGTGGGTGGTTGGGGTGGGCGGTGAGCGGGGCGCCGGAGACGGTGATTTTGTTGGTGGACCGGTCGCCGAGCATGGAATGGCAGGAAGGGACGACGACGAAACGGGCGGCGGCGTTGCGCCGGCTGGCGGAGGCGGCGCGGGCCACGAGCGGGTCATCCCGGTTGGTGGTGATTGATAGCGCGACGCGCGTGCCGCAGGAGATTGCGGATGGGGGAGTCTTGCCGGAGTTGGCGGTGACGAGCGGCGCGGATGCGGCGGCGGATGTGCCGGGGATGTTGGGGGCGGCGGTGGATTATATTTTGGCGAATCAGTGCGGGCGGACGGAGTTGTGGTTGGCGTCGGATTTGCAGGCGAGTGATTGGCAGCCGGAGAGTTTGCGATGGGCGGAGGTGACGGCGCGGTTGGGCGCGTTGCCGCAGGATGTGCGAATGCGGTTGTTGGCGCTGCCGGGGAGCAGCGGGGAGAATTGGGCGGTGCGGGTGGCGGCGGCGCAGCGGCAGCGGTCGGAGCTGTTGTTGACGGTGGATGTGGCGCGCAACGACGGTTCGCGCGGCGAGTCCGCCGGGGAAAAATCTTTTCCGCTGGCAGTGGTGTTGGAGGGGGCGCGGTCGTTGGTGAATGTGAAGGTGTCCGGCTCGCAGTTGCGATGGCAGCAGACCGTTGCGTTGGGCGATGGGAAGGCGGGCGGTTGGGGTTGGGTGGAATTGCCGCCGGATGCGAACACTCGGGACAATGTCAGTTATTTCGCTTTCGGGGCCGAGACGCATTTGGCGGCGGTGATTGTGGCGGACGACCCGGCGTTGGGCCGGTTGTTGTCGCGCGCGGCAGCCCCGGCTCCCGCGCAGTTGAATCAGTCGAGTGTGGCGATCAAACCGTCGGCGGTGCCGGGATATGATTGGCAGCCGGTGGCGTTGTTGGTGGCGGCGGCGCGGGACGATAGCGGTTGGATGCAGGAGGATGGGGTGCGGCGGTTTTTGGATGGAGGCGGTGTGGCGGTGATTTTTCCTTCGGCGGACGGCGTGACGAACGCGGCGCGGGTGACGAGTTGGCGGAAGGATGAGGGGCCGTTGGCGGATGCGCAAGGCGGCGTGGAGTTGGCGGTGAACGAGTTGGCGGTGACGCAGCGGGTGGTGTTGCCGGCGGGGGAGACGGTGACGGTGTTGGCGTCGTTCGCGGATGGGCAGCCATTTGTAACGCGCGAGCCGGTGGGGCGCGGGTGGGTGTATCGGTGCGCGACGTTGCCGCAGCCGGCGTGGTCGGATTTGGCGGAGGGGACGGTGTTGGTGCCGATGTTGCAGCGGATGTTGCGCGAAGGCGGTCGGCGGTTGGGGACGGCGGTGAACGGAGTTTGCGGCGAGGATGCCGGGGCGGCGGCGGGGGAGTTGTGGACGCAGTTGAATCGGAATGGCGGGACGACGGCGGGCGCGTCGTCGGTCGCGCCGGTGGTGGCGGGGGTGTATCAGGTGGGCGGCCGGTTGGTGGCGTTGAATCGGCCGGCGGCGGAGGATGTGCGGGAAGCGGTGGATGAGACGACGGTGCGCGGGTTGTTTGGGTCGGTGCCGGTGCGATTTTTCGAGGAGCAGGCGGAGGCGAGCGGGAATCTTTCGAGTGAGATTTGGCGCGTGTTTGTGGTGGCGGTGTTGTTGTTCTTGATCGGCGAAGCGTTGCTCACGTTGCCGGGGCGGGAGGGGACGCGATGAGTGGGTGGACATTGGCGGCGTCCCCGGTGTGGTTGGTGGTGGGGATCATGGTGGTGGCGGTGACGGCCTGGTTGTCGTGGCGGCAGTGGCGACGATTGCGGAGTCAGCCGGCGGTGTTGGGGTTGGAGGTGGTGCGGGTGGTGACGGTGGCGTTGTTGGTGGTGACGTTGTGGCGGCCGGAGTTGGCGCGGCAACAGGATCCAAGGCGGCAGCCGGAGGTGGCGGTGTTGTGGGATGCGTCGCGGAGCATGACGACGAAAGATGTGGCGCTCAACGGCGCGGTGTTGACGCGCGAGGAGTGGGTGCGCCAGCAGTTGGCGAGCGAGGTGTGGGCGGGGTTGTCGAATCGGTTTCGGTTGGCGGTGGAGAGTTTCTCCGCGCCGGCGACGAATGCGGCGGACGCGGACGGCACGGATTTGGACGGCGCGTTGGAGGCGGCGTTGAACCGGCATCGGGATTTGCGGGCGGTGGTGTTGTTATCGGACGGCGATTGGAACGTGGGACGGTCGCCGGTGGCGGCGGCGACGAAGTTGCAGGTGCGGCAGGTGCCGGTGTTCAGCGTGGCGGTGGGTAGCCGGGAGTATCTGCCGGATGTGGCGTTGGAGAATTTGTCGGCGCCGGCGTACGGGTTGTTGGGGGAACAGGTGATGGTGGGATTCAAGGTGCGCAGTTATTTGCCGCGCGAGGTGCGGACGACGGTGCGGTTGGTGGATGACCGGGGGACGGAGACGACGAAAGATTTGGTGATCCCGCCGATGGCGCAGGTGCAGGAGGCGGTGTTGTGGACGCCGACGCGGGAGGGGACGGCGGCGTTGACGTTGCGGTTGCCGGTGGAGACGGAGGAGTTGCGCGACGACAATAATCAGTTGCAGGCGACGGTGGCGGTGCGGAAGGAAATTTTGCGGGTGTTGGTGGTGGAGTCGTTGCCGCGCTGGGAGTACCGGTATTTGCGGAATGCGTTGCAGCGCGATCCCGGCGTGGACGTGCAGACGGTGTTGTTCCATCCCGGGATGAAGCCGGGCGGCGGGATGGATTATTTGGAAGCGTTCCCGGCGACGCGCGAGGAGTTGTCGAAATACGATGTGGTGTTTCTGGGCGATGTCGGAATTGGCGGGGGCGAGTTGACGTTGGAACAGGCGGAGGAGTTGCGGGGATTGGTGGAGCAGCAGGGGAGCGGGTTGGTGTTTCTGCCGGGGAGTCGAGGGCGGCAATTGACGTTGGCGGGCAGCGCGCTGGGCGGGTTGGTGCCGGTGGAGATGGACGAGTTGCAGCCGCGCGGCGCGGGGGCGGCGATGCCGGCCAAGCTGGCGTTGACGGCGCGGGGGCAGGGACATTTGCTGACGATGTTGGCGGGGAGCGAGACGCAGAATGTGGAGGTGTGGCGGAAGTTGCCAGGATTTTATTGGCACGCGGCGGTGAAGAAGGCGAAGCCGGGCGCGGATGTGTTGGCGGTGCATGAGGGGTTGCGGAATGAATGGGGGCGCGTGCCGTTGTTGGTGTCGCGTCCGCAGGGGAGCGGGAAGGTGTTGTTCATGGGGGTGGATAGCGCGTGGCGTTGGCGGCGCGGGGTGGAGGATGTGTACCATTATCGGTTTTGGGGTCAGGTGGTGCGGTGGATGGCGTATCAACGACATCGCGCGCAGAATCAGGGGATCCGGGTCTTCTTCAACCCCGACGATCCGCAACGCGGCGAGCGGGTGGCAGTGCATGCGACGGTGTTTGATGCGAATGGATTGCCGCTGCGGACGGGGCCGGTCACGGCGGAGATCAGCGCGCCGGGTGGGAAGACGGAGCGGTTCGAGTTGCAGTCGGTGGCGGGTGGTTGGGGTGTGTTTGTGGGACAATTTACGCCGCAGTTGCCGGGGACGTTTGCGGTGAAGGTGCGGGCGGAGCCGACGGGGAAGGAGTTGGCGGCGGAGTTGGTGGTGCGCGGTCAGCAACGGGAGCAGGTGGGCCGGCCCGCGCAGCCGGAGATTTTGCGGGAGATCGCGAACATCACGCGCGGGCGAATGGGCGGCCCGGCGGAGTTGGCGTCGTTCGTGAGCCAGATCGAGGCGTTGCCGAAACAGACAGCCGTGGAACAACGATTGCGGTTGTGGTGTCATCCGTTGTGGGGCGGACTGATTTTGACGTTGCTTGCGGTGTACTGGGCCGGGCGTAAACTGGTGGGGCTGGTATGACCGCTTTCTTCCTATTCTTACTCGTAATCTTGCTCTTGATCGTGACCGGTAACGACCTGGAGATGGGGGGATTAGGAGGAGGAGGAGGAGGAAGATTAGGATTACGAGTAAGAGTACGGGTAAGAGTACGAGTAGGATTAAGAGTAGGATTACGGGTGGGGCTGGTATGAACGAATCGCCGACACATCTGGAATTGCCGGGGAGCGTGCGCGCGCAGTTGCGGACGTTTGCGCGGCGGTTGTGGCTGGTAGAGACGGCGGTGGCGGTGCTGGGCGCGGTGGGCGGGGTGTTGGTGGCGTATCTGATTTTGTTTGTGGCGGACCGGGTGGGGGAGACGCCGATGTTATTGCGGGTGGTGTTGGCGGCGGGGAGTCTGGCGTGCGCAGTGGTGTGCGCGTGGTTGTGGTTGCGGCGGTGGGTGTGGCACCGCCGGGACGACCGGGAGTTGGCGACGTTGGTGCAGCGGAAGTACGCGCGGTTGGGGGATCGGTTGTTGGGAATTGTGGAGTTGGCGGATCCGCGGAGCCGGCCGGGGAATGTGTCGGAGGAGTTGTGCCGGGCGGCGATGGAACAGGTGGCGGCGGCGGCGGCGCCGTTGGATTTTGCGGCGGCGGTGGAGACGCGGCGGTCGCGCTGGTTGACGGGGGCGGTGATGGGGTTGCTCGCGTTGGCGGTGGCGGCGGTGGCGTTGGTGCCGGCGGCGGGTTGGAATGTGTGGTTGCGATTGGTGAAGCCGGTCGCGTCGATCAGCCGGTACACGCTGACGAAGTTCGGGCCGCTCGACGAAAAACGGGTTGTGCCGTACGGCGAGCCGTTCGCGATTTCGTTTCGGTTGGCGGACGATTCGCGGTGGGTGCCGACGCAGGCGCGCGCCCGGTTCGAGGAACAACGGCCGGTGGAGGCGACGGGGCGCGGCGGCGTTTTCCAGTTGGAGTTACCGGGGCAGACGCGGAACGGGGTATTGACGATTTTTGCCGGCGACGCGCAGCAGCGCGTGCAGATCAAGCCGGTGTATCGGCCGGAGTTGGTGGAGTTGCAGGCGACGGTGACGTGGCCGGAGTATTTGGGTTATGCGCCGAGCACGCAAGATGTGCGGAATGGCCGGGTGACGGTGTTGGCCGGCAGTTCGGTGGCGTTGGGCGGTCGGGTGAGCCGGGAGTTGGCGAGTGTCACGAGTCCAGAGTTGACCCCGGCGGTGGCGGGGGATCGGTTTGGGGTGGCGGGTCAGTTGGTGAGCGGGCCGGCGCAGTGGACGTTGGCGTGGGTGGATGTGTGGGGGTTGGCGGGGAAGGAGCCGTTGGTGGTGTCGGTGCAGGCGGAGCCGGATGCGCCGCCGCGGGTGGATTGCCGGGGGATGGAGCGGGTGGTGGCGATTTTGGAGGATGAGGCGGTGGAGTTTCAGGTGGTGAGCGACGACGATTATGGGGTGCGGGAGATGGGGTTGGAATGGGCGGCGGCGGGGAATGAGGATTTGGGGAGCGCGCCGGCGAAGGGGACGGTGCGGTTGGCGGAGGGCGGGCCGCGCCTGCGGGAGTTGGCGGCGCCGATGCGGTTTTCGCCGAAGGCGCTGGGGTTGGGGCCGCAGCGGGTGACGGTGCAGGCGACGGCGGTGGATTATTTTCCGGGCCGGGAGCCGTCGTTGTCGCCGGTGTATCAGATTTATATTTTGGATCGGATCGAGCACGCGAAATTGGTGCAACAGCAGTTGGAGCGGTTGCAGGAGAAGTTGGAGGAGTTGGCGCGGTTGGAGGAGAGTTTGTTCGAGCAGAATCAGCAGTTGAAGGAGGATTTGCAGGCGGCGGACGCGGCGGAGCGGTTGCGGGAGCAGCAGCGGGCGGAGCAGTTGAATGCGGAGCGGTTGGAGAAGTTGTTGGAGGAGGGGCTGAAGTTGTTGAAGGAGGCGTTGCGGAATCCGACGATCGGGGAGCAGGTGGTGCGGGAGTGGGCGAAGTTGTTGCAGAAGTTGCAGGAGTTGGCGGAGCAGAAGATGCCGGCGGTGGCGAAGTCGTTGGGGCAGGCCCAGCAGTCGCAGGGGGAGGCGCGCGAGGGGAAGATGGGCGAGGCGTTGGCGCAGCAGCAGGAGGTGTTGAAGGAGATGTTGGAGTCGTTGAAGAAGATGAGCGAGACGCAGGAGCAGTTGGTGGCCGGGAATTTTGTGAATCGGTTGAAGCAGGCCGCCGAGTTGGAGCAGGGAATCGCGCGGGATTTGACGAAGCTGGTGCCGGAGACGATTGGGTTGTCCGCCGATAAGTTGCCCGCGTTGTTGAAGGTGCGGCTGGGCCGGGTCGAGGAGCGACAGACGCGGAATCAGAAGAATGTGAAATATCTGCGGGATGATTTGGGGGGCTTTTTCAGTCGGACCCGGGCGAAGTTGTATGGGGTGGTGCATGAGGAGATGGTGCAGGTGCGGGTGGCGGAGGAGTTGGAGGCGTTGGCCGCGCAGATTGCCGCGAATGTGGGGATGCAGGCGATTGAGCAGGCGAATCGGTGGGTGGGACAGTTGACGCAGTGGGCGGAGAAATTGACGCCGCCGAGCGAAAGTGCCGGCGGTGGTGGCGGGGGCGGCGGCGGTGGGGGTGGGCCGTCGCCGGAGATGATTCAGTTGATGATGAAATTGTTGCGGATGCGATTGACGGAGGAGGGGCTGCGGGATCAGACGCGGTTTTTGGATGAGCATCGCGGGTCGGAGGAGCAGTACGGGAGCGCGGCGGGCCGGCTGGAGCGGTTGCAGCGGGCGTTGGTGGAGGCGATTGAGCCGTTGCAGGATCCGCGGATGCCGCCGCCGTTGTTGCAGTTGCTCGGTCAGGTGCAGGAGGCGATGGAGGATGCGGCGGATTTGTTGGCGGAGCCGGCGACGGGCGGGGAGACGATTGGGGCGCAGACGGAAGTGATCGAGTTGTTGGCCGCGGCCGCGGAGCAGGCCGGCGGGGGCGGGAGTGGGGAAGGTTCGGGAAGCGATAGCGGGATGATGGCGATGTTGATGCGGATGTTGGGCATGGGGATGGGCGCGGGGCCAGCCGGCGGGGGGAATCCCAGCGGCGGTGATACGAATCAGCCCAGTCCGTCCGATGGTGGGGATCCGACGGGACGGCGGCCGGGCGAGCGTGAGGTGGAGAAGGCCACGGGGCGGGATGTGAATACGTTTCCCGCCGAGTTTCGGGAGGCGTTGGAGGGATATTTTAACGCAGTGGAAGGAGGGTCGAAGTGAGACGCGGATGGATACTGGCGGGACTGGGCGTGTTGTTGGTGGCGGGGCCGGTGGCGGCGCAGGAGTTGTTTGGGCGGGCGACGGACACGATTCCGGATGATGTGGAGACGGTGTATTTGAAGGGGTTGAAGTTCATCGCGAATTCCGGTTTGGGCGAGGCCGGGGTGCGGGATGGTTATGGGAATCAGCCGGGGGTGGTGGGGTTGGCGGTGATGGCGATGTTGGCGCATGGCGAGGATCCGAATTATGGGCCGTATAGTGTGCCGATCCGGCGCGGGTTGGATTTTATTTTGCGGACCGCAAACAAGCAGACCGGGTATTTGGGGTCTTCGATGTATAACCACGGTTTCGCGACGTTGGCGTTGGCGGAGGCGTACGGGGCGGTGGATGATGCGCGGCTGGGGCCGGCGTTGCGGCAGGCGGTGGATTTGATTGTGGCGTCGCAGGCGCGGAATAGTTTGGGCGCGTGGCGGTATTCGCCGGAGAGCGATGACGCGGATACGACGGTGTCGGGGGCGCAGTTGGTGGCGTTGTTTGCGGCGCGCAATGCCGGGTTGGCGGTGTCGGATGAAGCGATCCAGAAGGGGTTGCGATTTTTTATCCGGTGCTCGGCGCCGGGCGGCGGGTTTGGGTACACGGATGCGAACGGGCCGAATAATCCGCGGTCGGCGATTGGGGCGTTGGTGTTTGCATTGGCCAAGCAGAAGGACGCGGCGGTGTATCTGGCGGCGGTGAAATTCGTGGCGCGCGATCCGTTCCGGGATGACAATTATCCGTTTTACTACCATTACTACGTGTCGCAGGCGTTGTTTCACGCGGACCTCGCGACGTGGCAGGGGTGGAATCAGCGGAATGTGAAGTTGTTGATGAGCACGCAAAATTCGGATGGTAGTTGGGACGGGAATCACGGGCGGATGTTTGCCACGTCGTGTGCGCTGTTATCGCTGGCGTTGAACTATCGGTTTTTACCAATCTACGAAAGGTGAGGATATGAAAGCGGACAGGATGATCCAGTGGCTCGGGGTGTTGATGGTCGGCGCGGGGCCGGTCATGGCGGAAATTGAAATTGTGATTCCGCCGGTCGCCCAAGTGCAGCGCCGGGGGGTGGGAATCAATGTGCCTCCGCCCGCCGCCGCTGCGTCCCGGGTGATGCCGGGGGTGGTGACGAGTGATACGTTGCTGTTTCGCAACGGGGATATGTTGCGGGGAAGTTTGTTGTCGGTCCTGCCGGAGTCGGCGGTGCGGTGGAGTCACCCGGATGCCAAGCAGCCCATCGAATTCGCACTCACGAACGTGGTGCAGATCAAGTTGGTGGGCAAGCCGGCGGGGACGACGAAGGAGGGCGGCGCGATCGTGCGGTTGACGAACGGGGATGAATTGCGCGGCGAAATCGTGTCGTTGGACGCGGAGAAGTTGACGCTCGCGACGTGGTACGCGGGGCAGGTGCAGATTCAGCGGACGATGTTGCAGAGCATCGTCCCGCAAACCGCGACGCGCGCGACGTTGTTGGCTGAGTTGACCGGGAC
>Ga0105048_10010820_pt1 | contig 14434 bp, 13 predicted proteins | sample MAT05_FD_78382 | JGI IMG/M metagenome (GOLD analysis project Ga0105048, IMG submission 78382) | Freshwater microbial communities from Lake Fryxell liftoff mats and glacier meltwater in Antarctica - MAT-05 | ecosystem: Environmental > Aquatic > Freshwater > Ice > Liftoff microbial mat | place...
AACGGCGGCATGCTGCTGCCGTTCGGCGGGCACAAGGGGTACGCCCTGGCGATGTTCGTCGAGATGCTCGGCGGGGCGTTCTCACCCGGCGATGAGATCAACGGCGAGGGCCGGCGCGGCGCGGCGGTCATCTGGGCGGTGGACGCCTTCGCCTTCCGCAGCAAGGAGTCATACGAGCAGAACGCCGACTTCGTGATGCAGCGGGTCAAGAAGATCAAGCCGGCCCCGGGCTTCAAGGAAGTAATGATCCCCGGCGAGCCAGAGGCCAACTCGACAGCCGAGCGCGTACAGGACGGCATCCCCGTTGCTGACGCCACCTGGGACCAGATCGTCGCAGGCGGCAAGTCGGTCGGCGTGGATGTCGAGGCGCTCGTCAAAGCATAACGTCGCATCCCTCACCCCCGAACCCCTCTCCCGCGCGCGGGAGAGGGGACTGCTGCGCCGTGGAGAGCGTCGAGATGACCGACAGGCCGGCCGGGCCACTCCGCTTGAGCGACAACCGGCGGCATCTGATGGATGCTGACGGCCAGCCGTTCTTCTTCTTCGCTGATACAGCATGGTCCATAGTGTGGAAGGGCACGCCCGAGGAGTGGCGTATCTACCTTGCCCACCGGCGCGTACAGGGCTTCTCGGTGTTGCAGGTCAACCTGCTGCCGTGGCGCTGGCACCTCACCGACGTTGCGGGCAACCGCCCGTTCCACGACGGCGACCCCGGCCGCCCAAACGAAGCATACTTCGCCCGGTACGATACGTTCCTGTCGCTAGCCGCCGAGTACGGCCTCGTCACCTGTCTGATGCTGGTCTGGGGCTGCTCACGGCCAGAGCTACCAGGGTCGTACTTCACAACCGAGCAGGCGGTCCGCTTCGCGGGCTGGGCGGTGGCCCGCTACACGCGCTATCCCGTCATCTGGAGCGTTTCTGGTGATGGCCCGCCGGATGTAGACCCCGAGAAGTGGGACGCTATTGGGGCCGCCGTCCAGGCAGCCGACGCAAATGGCCACCCGACCACCAATCACCTGCAAACCTCGCGGGCGTGGCGACGACTGCATCACGACGCGCCCTGGCACGACTTCCACATGGTCCAGACCGGCCACTACGTCTGGGCACGCCCAAACATCGCGGACCTCGCACTGGCCTACTACCACGGCGTGCCGGTGAAGGCGTACGTCAACGGCGAACCGTGGTACGAGGCCCATCCAGACATGTCGAATCGCCCGGCCTTCGGGCCGCCATTCACGGCAACCGACGTGCGCTATGCGTTCTGGGTGTCCGTGCTGTCCGGTGCGACGATGGGGCACACGTACGGTGGGCAAGGCATCTGGAACTGGAAGCGAGACGGCGACCAGGAAGAGTTCATGGCCGGGCCGCAGATCGGGCCGACCTGGGAACAGGCGCTCGCGTTGCCAGGGGCCGCACAAAACGCCCTGGCGGCAACGTTCCTGCGCGGCCGGGCATGGCCGCGCCTACGACCGTCCCCCGAACGCGCCCGCTCGGTGTCCCGCGAGACGCCTCGGGAGCGGCAGCCGGCCTGCGCCATCGTCCCAGACGACTGCTGGCTGGTGTACCTCCCCGAAGACTCGGCCGAAGTGGAACTGCTCGGCGTGGAGAATGGGCACTGGCAGGCGCGTTGGCTCGATCCGCGCAGCGGCACCGAGCGAGACATCGGTGCGGTGACAGTGCCGGAGGACAGCATCTGGCAGACGCCGCGCCCCTCACCTGAGGACTGGGTGCTGATCCTCGACACCTGCTGACCGCCCGGTGCGTCGTCCAGCCGGGCGGTCACGCGGGAGGCGGCGTCAGGTGGACCCATCGCTCCGTGCGACTGCTCTCAAGGATCGCCTCAACCAGGTGCATGCCGTACGCGCCGTCCTCCAGGCTGGCGACCCACGGACGGCGCTCGGCCTCCTGCACCTGCTCGTAGAAGCCACGGACGACGTTCGCCAGCGCGTCCGGCCAGCCCTCGGCATGGCCGGCCGGCAGCCGCGACAGGCTCGGAAGCTGCGCCTGCCCTGGATTGCGCTGCAACGTCTGGCTCGGGCCGGTGCGGGAGCCGCGCCAGAGCAGTTCACTCTCTTCGGAGCACCACGCCAGCGCGCCGCTGCCGCCGTCCACCTGGAGCGACAGCCGGTTCTTGCGGCCGGCGCTCACCTGCGACACGGTGAACGAGCCTCGCGCCCCGTTCTCGAAGCGCACCAGCACCGACGCGAAGTCCTCCGTGTCGATGGCAACGGGCACCCTTGCCATATCGTCAGCGCGCTGGAACGTCTCAATCGGCCCGTCAGGGCGCTGGCGCGTCTGGAACAGGGTGCCCAGGTCGGCCATGACGCTGACGATGCGCGAGCCGGTCAGGTGCTGCGCCAGGTCCATCCAGTGCGACCCGATGTCGCCGATGACGCGCGTGGTCCCGCCCTGCGTCGGGTCCAGCCGCCAGTTCCAGTCGGTATCAAACAGCAGCCAGTCTTGCAGGTAGCTGCCGTGGACCGCATGCACCGCCCCGATCTCGCCACTGGCGATCATGGCGCGCATTTCCTGGGCTTGCGGAAAGCCCCGGTGGTTGAAGTTGACGGCCGTTGGCACGCCGGTCGCCTCGGCCAGCCGTACGAGGTCGTCGGCCTCGGCAGCCGTCATCGTCAGCGGCTTCTCGGAGAAGCACGCCTTGCCGGCCTCAATGATGGCGCGATTGACCGGGTGATGCAGGACGTTCGGCGTGCAGTTGTGCACCACGTCGATGTCAGGATCGGCCACCAGCGCGCGATAATCGGCGTAGGCCCGGGGGATGCCAAGCGCCGCGGCGTGCTGGTGCGCGCGCTCGGATGTAGAGCTTGCGACGGCCACGACCTCGGCCTGCGTGATGCGGCGGATCGCGTCCACGTGCGCCGCCCCCACGAACCCAATCCCGACGACGCCGACCCGTAACCGTCGCTGCTGCCCCGCCATCAGACGGTCGCCACGATGAACAGCCGGCGGAACGGGTAGAGCGTGTGCCCGTTCGGGCGCTCAGGGTACGCTGCGCGCAGGCGACCGGCGTACTCCTCCAGGTAAATGGCCCGCTCGGCGTCGCTCAGGCCGTTGAGAATCGGGCGCAGGCCGGTACCCTTCACCCACTCCAACACCGGGTCCGGCCCGGACAACTCTTGCAGGTACTCCGTCTCCCAGATGTCGAGGCCGGTGGTGTACGGCGTCAGCAGGTCGTAATACTCGTCGGCATCGTCCACCCACTTGCGCCCGACAGCAGCCCGCAGCGCATCATTGCTGAGGGGCGTGCCGCCAGGGCCGCCGTCCTCCAGCGTCTGCCGCATCAGGACGTGGGATGGCGACGACCAACTCAGCGGCATCTGCACGGCGAGGCAGCCGCCCGGTGCCAGCGTACCCACCAGCCGTGGGAACAGCGCTGTGTGCCCATCCACCCACTGAAACGCGGCGTTGGAGTAGATCAGGTCGGGCGGCGACGCCGGCTGCCACGAGCGCACGTCTGCCTGCTGCCATGTCACCCGCGCGGGAACCGTTGCCGCCTTCTGAAGCATCTCGGACGAGCTATCGACGCCGTAGACGGTCGCATCGGGCCACTGGTCGGCCATCATGCGGGCCTGCTCGCCCGCGCCGCAGCCGATGTCGTAGACGACGCCGGGGTTCTGGAGTGGCACGCGCGCCAGCAGATCGAGCGACGGGCGCAGCCGGTGGTCAGCGAATCTGAGGTACTGCCCCGGATCCCAGGTAGTTTCGCCGCGCGGTCCCGGGCCTGCCTGCAACGCCATCGTGTGCCTCTCCCCTGTCTGGACGGTCAATGCTGCCATGATAGCGGAGGCCGACGGCGACCCAGCGCGAGCATACCAGCGTACCGGCATCGGGTGGCACAATCCTCGTTGACGTCATCAACAGTTGTCACAGTCCATGTCATCCCGAGCCACAGTCCATGTCATCCCGCGTGACGCAATGCCAACACCGCGCCATTGTCACAGTCCATGTCATCCCGAGCCACAGTCCATGTCATCCCGAGCAGCGAGCTTGCGAGCGTCGCCGAGGGATCTCACCCACCCCGCCGACGGTGACGGTAAGATCCTTCGCTTTGCTCGGGATGACATGGAATGGGGCAGGGCGAGTGCGTTCATCGGCGCTCGTGGCCAGGGGGCGGGTTTGCCGCTGGCAAGCCCACCCACCCCGGTCAGCTAGAGGTCGTCGGGGCCGCAGATCGTCTCGAACAGGCCGCTCAACTCGTCGTCCGAGAAGAAGTGGATGACCAGCCGGCCGCCGCGCCGGCTCTTGTAGAGCTGCACCTTCGTGCCGAGCGCCTGCCGGAACCGATCCTCAATGGCGGCAGCATCGGGCGGTAACTGGCGCGGTGTGGGCTTCTCCGTCGTGACGCCGGGGCCGGCGGCGTTCAGGCGACGGGCCAACTCCTCGGCCTGCCGCACCGACAGCGACCGCGCGACGACCGTCTCCAGCAGAATCGAGCCGATCTCCGGTGTGGCACACGAGAGGAGCGCCCGCGCGTGGCCCTCGGAGATTTTCCCCCGGGCCAGCGCGTCGCGGGCCGGCGGGGTCAGGTGGAGCAGGCGCAAGGCGTTGGCGACGGCCGCGCGGCTCTTGCCGACGCGCTCCGCCACGACTTCTTGCGTCAGGTTGTGCTCGTCGATCAGTTGCCGGAACGCTTGGGCCGTCTCTAGCGGGCTGAGATCCTGCCGCTGGATGTTCTCGACGAGCGCTAGCTCCAGGCGCTGGCGCGGCGTCGTCTCCTTGACGATGACCGGCACGGTCAGCAGGCCAGCCGCTCGTGCCGCCCGCCACCGGCGCTCGCCTGCGACCAATGCGTAGGTGTCCTGGTCGCTGCGCGTCACGATCAGCGGTTGCAGCACGCCGTGTTCGCGGATCGACTGCACCAGTTCGGCCAACGCGGCTTCGTCCATCTCCAGGCGCGGCTGCCACGGGTTCGGGACGATCCGGTCCACGTCCAGGTCGAGCAGGCCGGAGCCGCCCGTCGTCTGCGGGATCAGCGCACCGAGGCCGCGCCCCAGACCGGCCCGGCGGCTGCCGCCGGTGCCCCCCGCACTCCCGATGCCGCCTGTACCACTCGGGACGGTCATCTGCGGGCCTCCAGCGCGTTCAGGTTGGCGTGCATCGTCATGCTGTCTCCGCCTTTGGTGCCCGTGGCGTCGCCGACGTGCCTGAGCGGCCGGAGGGCACCGCCGAGCCGCTCAGCCCGAGCCGCCCCGCGAGTTCGTCGGCAAGCTCCGCGTAGGCGCGCGCCCCCCGCGACGACGGATCGTACAGCATGATCGGGCGGCCGTAGCTGGGGGCTTCGCTGAGGCGCACCGAGCGCGGAATCGCCGTCTGAAAGGTGGCGGCCGGGAAATGCTTGCGGACCTCGTTGCCGACCTGCACGCTCAGGTTCGTGCGGGCGTCCAGCATCGTCAGCACAATGCCGATCAGGGCCAGGCGCGGGTTCAGCGAGCCGCGCACGAGTTCCAGCGTCTCGACCAACTGCCCCAGCCCCTCTAGCGCGAGGTACTCGCTCTGCACAGGGATGAGCACATGGTCGGAGACGGCCAGCGCGTTGAGCGTCAGCAGACCGAGCGACGGCGGCGTGTCAATCAGGATCAGGTCGTAGGCCGGGGCATCGTCGGTTAGTCCGGTCAACTCCTGAATCGGCTGTTCAAGTCGCCGCTCGCGGTCGGGGAACTCCACCAGTTCGATCTGTGCGCCGGCCAGCACCCGGTCGGCCGGCGCAAGGTCCAGGTTCGGGATGTCGGTGTGCAGGATGATCTCGCCCAGCGAGGCGTTCCCGAGCAGCACGTCGTAGGTGGATTGCTCGCGCTCCGGGTCGGTGCACCCCAGGGAACTGGTCGCGTTCGCCTGGGGGTCCAGGTCAATCAGCAGGACGCGGCAGCGGCTGGCGAGCTCCGCGCCCAGGCTGACGGCCGTGGTCGTCTTCCCGACGCCGCCCTTCTGATTGGCGACGGTAATGATCCGTGCCGGCATCGGCTACGCCCCACGCCGCTTTCCGCGCTTCATACGGTCGGCGACGGCCTCGGGCGTGGGGATGCCGTTCCAGGCGCGCTTCTCCAGCACGAACGACGCCGCTGCATTGGCGAAGTCGGCGCTGACCCGGGGGTTGCCGGTGCGGCGGTAGTGCGTCGCGAACGCGGCCTGGAACACATCGCCGGCTCCGGTGGGGTCCAGTTCGCGGGCCGCGCGGTACGCCAGCGAGCGCCAGGGCGCCTTACCGCGCTCATAGACGAGGCAGCCCCGGCGGTTCTCCGTGACGACCAGCAGTTTCGCTTTCTTCGCGTACTCCGCGATCAGCGACGGCACGGGCACATCGTCGGTGCTGAAGATCACCACGTCGGCGCGGGCGAGCGCCCGGTCGGCGTAGCCCCACTGGACGGGATAGATCTTGCCGTCCTCATCCCAGCCGCGCATCCAGCCCTGCGGCGTGATGACCATCATGCTGCCTGGGAAGGTGTCGATCAGGCTGCCGTCGATCTCCTGGGCCAGCGGCGCGAGGTGAACCACGGCTGCGCTCCTCCACTCGGCCGGGACATGCTCCGGTCCGAGGTCGGCGGCTCGCCCCAGCAGATATTGGGTGCGCCCGTTACCGTCGTACTCGTTCTGGTAGCAGGTGGTGGTCTGCGTCGGTACCCGCAGCACGCGGATCGGCGTTTCAGGCGTCAGCATCTGGTCGCGCCCGATTAGGGTGTCGATGACGAGTGGCTCGAAGTCGGCGCTGGTGAGGACGCCAACGCGCTGCCCGAAGCTGCGGGCAGCGAGCGCCGCGTAGGTGACAGTGCCGCCAAGCAAGTATCGCCGCTCGAACACGTCTACGCTGACGTGGCCGATGGCGAGGTAGTCGATCACGCCCAGGTCGGTCTGCCCGCTCCAGCCGTCCAGCGCGCCGGTGTTGAGATTGTCACGGACGATCTCAATACCGGCATCGTGCGCGCCTTCCGGGTTCGGCTCGGCTTCAGCGGTTGCCATACCCGCCAAACCGCTGGGCCTCACGCGGCGACACGACAACCCGGCGACTGTCGCCTTCGCCCACGCTATGGGTGGAAACGCCCTGATGCTCGGCCAGCGTCATGTGGACGACGCGCCGCTCGGCCGGGGACATCGGGTCAAGGAAGACCGGCTGTCGGTACCGCTGGGCGCGTTCAGCCGCCCGCATGGCAATGTCGCGGAGCAGACGGGCGCGGCGCTCGCGGTACCCCTCAGCGTCCAGGATCACGCGCACCCGGCGCTCGGCCTTTTTGCTCGTCAGCAGCCCGGCGATGAACTGGAGCGCCCCGAGCGTCTCGCCGCGCCGGCCGATCAGGATGCCGCCAAACTCACCGTGAATGCTGAGTTGGACGGTCGGCGTGCCTTCCTCCATCTCGGCACCCTCAACCTGGATGACGCTGGGCAAGTCCATCTTGTCGAGCAGCTCTTGCAAGACGGCAACGGCAGCCTCGGCGGACGGACGGGCTTCCGGGGAGACATCGGCGGGCGGGCGTGGCTGACGCGGTGGCGGGACGCGGGCCGGCACCGCGATGGCCGGGGCGTCCTCAACGTCGTCGTCCTCATCCTCGTCATCGTCGTCTTCCAGGTCGTCGTCGTCGGCCTCGTCGCCTTCAGCGTCGCCCCCATCAACTTCTTCTACCTCGTCCTCGTCGTCTTCTTCCTCGTCTTCATCCTCGTACTCTTCATCGTCTTCTTCGTACTCAATGCCTTCGAGCGGGGTCACGCGGACGCGCGCCGGCCGACCCTGGCCGACCTGGGCGAGCACCTCTATTGTGACCTCGTCCCGCTCCAGGCCGAGCTCGTCAAGGGCGTTTTCAATCGCCTCCTCAACGGTCCGGCCAGTCGCCTCAACGCTTTCCACCACGCTTCCCTTTCTTCTTGCGGCTGCTGCCTGGCGGGCGGCCGGGCGGCGGATTCACGGGTTCGTCTGCGTCTTCAGGCTCTTCGCGCGCCGGCGGCCGTTTGGATGTCAATTCGCCAGCGGGGCGAACGGCCGGTGCCGGGCTGCCGAACAGACCACTGAACAGGTTTTCTGGCTTCAGCGGATCCCAACTGACCGTGATGCCCATCCGGACGATCTCGAAGATGTTGCTGATGGTCCAGTAGAGCACCAACCCGGCCGGGAAGTTGAAGCTGAAGAAGAACAGCATCAGCGGCATGAAGTAGGTCGTCATCCGCATCATCATTTGCTGCTGCGGGTCGTCCGACGCCCCCGAAGTCGGCGTCAGCTTGCCGTACCCGAACTGGGTAATCAGCATGGCGATGGGCAGAATGCCCGGAATCGGGATGCCGCCGATGGTGAACGGGATGTCAGGAGCGCCCAGGTTGGCGATCCACAACCAGGCCGCATGGAAGCGTGGATCGCTCCGCAACGGGTCGCAGTAGGTGGCCGCAATGTTGGAGGCGTTGTCAGGGTCGCACGAAAGGTGGATGAGCGCCTGATACAGACCGATCAGGACGACCATCATCGGGAGCATCGGCAGGCAGCCGGCGGCCGGGTTGACGCCATGCTCCTTGTAGAGGCGCATTTGCTCCTGCGCCATGCGTTCCCGGTCTTTGCCGTACTTCTTCTTGAGGAGGGCCATCTCTGGCCCGATGGCCTGCATCGCCTTCATGCTCTTCGTCTGGATCAGGCTGAGCGGGGTCAGCAAGAGCTTCAGGAAGATGGTGAAGAGGATGATGGCCCAGCCGCCGCTGCCGGTGATCGTGGCAAGCTCGCGCAAGCCCGACTCCAACAGCATGACGAAGGGGACCATGATCGGTAAAAAGATATCGAACGGATTGCCCACTAGCGGCCCTCCCCGGGCAGTGCGCTCCTCATCGAACGGGGTCGTAGCCGCCCGGATGGAACGGGTGGCAGCGGAAGAGTCTGCAGAGTGTGAGCCGGCCGCCGTGCATCACGCCATACCGTTCGATCGCCTCGTACGAGTAGCGTGAGCAACTCGGCCAGAAGCGACACGCCGGGGGCAACAGCCGCGAGAGCGTGTGCTGGTAGATGATTATCAGCCCAAGCACCAGATCACGCATGGTGACGGAGCAGGCTGGTGTACCTGTGGTCCGCCGGGCGCTGGACGCGCCCGAGCCACATGGCAGACTGCATAGCTGCGGACTCACACATCGGACGACGGGAGGGTTGCCGTGGTAACAGGTGCCACGACCACCGTCGGGCCGCCTGGGAACTGCTGTGCGCCGGGCTGGAGGACCCTGGCCCGGCGAAGCAACTCGTCAACGGCTGCGGAGAGGACCGGCCAGGCAGCACTGGCGGCCGGTGCCCGCGCAATGAACACAAGGTCAGTTCCTGGGCGCAGTTCTGGGAGGCGCTGGCGCACGGCTTCGCGGACACGCCGCTTCACCAGATTGCGTACCACCGCTTTGCCCACCCGCTTTCCTACTGAGATACCGAGCCTCGTCGCCTGATTGTCGTTTGCTGCCACATACAGGACGAGGAGCAACTGCCCCCAGGAGCGGCGTACCGCGCGCACCCGCTGGAAGTCGGCAGGGCGGCGGAGTCGATGCGCGCGTCGCATAGCGGCGCGGCCCTCGCCGCCGCGCCTATACCACCGTCAGCCGCTTCCGACCCCGGAGCCGCCGCCGCCGCAGCACGTGCTGCCCACCCCTGCTACTCATCCGCTTGAGGAAGCCGTGCTCGCGCTTCCGTGGAATGCGCTTCGGCTGATATGTTCTCTTCGCCACGCCGGGCTCCCGTCTCGATGTTCTGGCACATGTTGGTGCGTTCTGTCGTGGGCGAATTGTACGCACGCCCGGAACAGGGCGTCAAACCCTTCTGTCACGTTTCACGTGAAACCGGCGTCCGTTTGGGTCAGGTTCGGGCATTTGAGGCCGGTGTGAGACGGGCGGGTGCCAGACTGGCACCCGCCCACCGCCAGCTATCAGCCCAGGTTCAAGCCTGCCCCCGGTCGGCAAGTAGCTTCTCGGTGGCTGCCAGCAGCGCGCAGACGGCGATGCCTTCGACGGCCTGCTCCATCTCGTCGGCGCCGGGGAACGACGGCGCAATCCGGATGTTCCGGTCGCGCGGATCCTTGCTATACGGGAACGTCTGCCCAGCCGGCACCACCGTGACGCCGGCCTCTTTCGCCAGTGCCACCACCAGCTTCGCGCAGCCGTCCATCACGTCCAGGCTGATGAAATACCCGCCTTCCGGCTTCGTCCAGGTGGCGGCACCGGTCCCCGTCAGCAACTCGGAGAACATCGAGTCCACCCGTGCAAACTTCGGGGCCAGGATGCGCCGGTGTTCGGCCATCAACGCCTGGATTCCGTCGCGGTCCTTCAGGAACCGGGCGTGTCGCAACTGGTTCACCTTGTCCGTACCGATGGTGCGCCGCCCCATGTGCTTCAGCAGCCAGGTCACATGCTCCGGCGACGCAGCCACCATGCCGATGCCCGCCCCCGCCAGCGTCATCTTCGAGGTGGAGGCGAACACGAAGGCGCGGTTCGGGTTGCCGTGCTGCGCCGACAACTCCAGGATGTTCGCCAGCGGCGGCGCGGTGTCCGTGAGGGTGTGGACGCCGTACGCGTTGTCCCAGAACAGCCGGAAGTCAGGTGCGGCAGTCGGCATCTTCGCCAGCCGCTCGACCGTCTCGGCGCAGTACACCTCGCCGGTCGGGTTGCTGAAGCGCGGCACGCACCACATCCCGCGAATCATCGGGTCACTCGCGGTCAGCGTTTCAACCATCTCCATATCCGGACCGCTACCGGTCAGCGGAATGGGAATCATCTTGAAGCCGAAGCCTTCGCAGATGCCGAAATGGCGGTCGTAGCCGGGCACGGGGCACAGGAAGGTGATCTGTTCTTCCTTGCTCCAGGGCCGCTCGCCGCCGGGCAACCCGAACAGGGTCGCATAGACGATGACATCGTGCATCAGGGCGAGGCTAGAGTTGTCGCCCAGGATGATCTGCTCGATAGGCGCGCCAACCAAGTCGGTGAAGATGGCGCGGGTCTCACGGAGGCCCTGTGCCTCGCCGAAGTAGTTGCGGATGTCGTCACCGGACGCGGAGACCGCATCGCTGCCACCCGGTAAGTCGAGCAGGCGCTGTGAGAGATCCAGTTGCTCAGATGACGGCTTTCCGCGCGCCATGTTCAATGAGAGGCCGCGTGCGCGGAAGTCCTGGTAGCGCCCCTGGAGGCGGTCGTGCATCGAGGCAAGTTGCTCGGTGGACAGGGACTGAAGATCCAACGTGGTTGCTCCGGATCGTGTGGGCATCACTTCGTGCAGGCGTCACAAAACGGGGTGCGGTACTGGTGGCACGGTCGGCAACCATGTTGGGCATCGTGTACCCGCAGGGTTGCGTACGAATCGTTGGGGAATCGTACCGGTAGCGGGCCGGCGACTGCTCGCCGGGTACCCGGTCGTGCGGTGAGTGCCGCACGCCGGCCCGGTGCGCGTGTCACCCCGCGCGCGTGCCGGGCGGGCGATACTCTGGGCGGCGGCTACAGGTCGATGCTGCCCAGGTCGGCCGCCAGGATGACCGGGCCGCCGAACGCTGCCCGTGCTTCGGCCTGCAACCCGTCCAGGTCGATGTCGGCCGGCAGATGGGTGATGCAGAGCACCTTGACGCCCGCCGCCCGCGCAACCCGGCCGGCGTCCCCCGCAGTGGAGTGGGCCGGCGTGTGGACGCGGTCCGCGTCGCGGTCAAAGCCGCCGACCTCGTGCAACAGCACGTCTGCCCCCTGCGCGACGTCGCTGAGGCGGTCGCTGGGACGCGTGTCACCGCTGTACGCGATCCTGAAGCCGTCCACCTCGACGACGCAGCCCATCGCGCCACCGTCCGGCGGGGCATGGTCCACCAGGAACGGCACCAGCCGGCCGCCGTGTGACAACGGCGACGGCTGCCCGTCCACCAACGGCCGCCATGCCAGCGCCTCGCCCAGCAACGGCGGCGTGTTCGACCCGGTCACCTCGTAGAGGCGGCGGAAGTAGTCGATGACGCGCTGCTCAGTGTGGACGTTGAGGCCGGCGTCCGTTACGGGCCGGCCGGCCTGGGTCACGCGCACTCGCCGCCAGAGCAAGAGCGGTTCGAGGCCGCCAGCGTGGTCCAGGTGGCGGTGGCTGATGAAGACATCCTGAATGGCGAGCGGGTCAATATCGGCGGCGATCAGGATCTGCAAGGGAATAACCGTTACACCCGGAGGCAGTCTGACTCCTTATGTAAGCGCCCACTGATGAGACGGTTATCTCCTGACGAATCCTCAGGTGCCGGACCACGTCCAGGCCGTTGCCGGTGTCCAGCAGGATCGGTGGCAGCGTGCGGTCCGCCCGCTCGACCAACAGCGACGCTTGATGGCGCTGATGGTTGGCCGCGCCGCCGGTGCCGAGGAGCCGCACACGAGGCCGTGGCATCAGCGGTCGGCCAGCGGCGCGAGCAACTCGGGCCAACTCGTAGCGTTTAGGATGCCGTCGATCAGTTCTTCCAGCGTCTCACGGTCCGACAGACGGGCGAGTGTCGCAGCGGTGGGAGCGTCCGGCCCCCCGAACTTGCGGGTGCCCAGGCGGAGCAGGATACGGCGCGCCTCCTCCGCCGAGCCTCTAGCAACGCCCTCTTCAAGACCGAGCCGACGACCAGTTTCGCGGCCCAACAGCATGCCCGACTCACGGCCCTCTTCGAGGATGGCCTGATACACCGATGATTCACGCATCCGCCGCACCCCCCGCGCCAGTTGTTGGGCCACAGTAGCATCATACCGCAGGCCAAACAGCAAGAGCGTGGCCGCCCAGAGCTGCCGGATGTCTTCCGGTGGGGCTTCGCGCTCCAGGCGCTCGTCGAGGCGCTGCATGACCTCGGGCAACCGATCTGGCTCGAAGGCGGCCAGCGGCGCGAGCGGCAGGGTGCCCAGGCCACCAGTGAGCAGTTCGTCAACAGGGCGCTGCCAGAGCCGCACCACTCGGTAGCGGAACGCCACCGTCTGATAGTCGAACGCGCCGGGCTGCTCCAGCAAGCCCGTCAGGTCCGGGCCGTCTGCTGCCGGCCGCAGCAGCACGATGGTTGACTCGACGGGTAGGCCGTGACGGTAGAGCAGCAGCGCATGATACTGGAGCAGGCGGTACGGTAATCGCGGGTCGCGTCCAGACTGCAACTCCTGGTGCGCCAGCCAGGGCGTCGGAGCATCCACGCGGAGGACTTTGTCAACTTCGGCCAGCACGGTGGACAGGTCGGAGTCGATGGGCTGAATCGGGCCATTGACGGGCAGGCCGACCCAGGCGAGCCAGCTTGCCGGATCACCCTCAATGAGATGCCGCGTCGCAGCATCGAACGGTCGTGGCCCCGCACCCTCTTGCACGGGCGGCAGCGTAGCAGATGCGCGAGCGGGCGTGATGGGCGGGCGGAATCAGGCGCGGAACACCAACTCCGAGTGCCCAACCCGAAGCCGGTCGCCGTCCCGCAAGATGTACGGGTTCGGCAGGGTACGCCCGTCGCGCCGGGTCGGGTTCAGCGGCCCCAGGTCGCGGTACAGGAAGTGGCCGTCTTCCCAGGAGATGCGGGCATGCCGCCGCGACACAAGGTCGTCGTTGATGACGATGATGCCCGGCCCTGGCGCGCGCCCCACGAACTGATCGACGCCGAGCGGATACGGCCGGGGGGGCGAACCGGCCACCAACACGATGACGGAGGAGTTGCCGAGCTCGCCGGCGGGTCCACCCACGGCCCCGGGCGCGGCCGGCAAGGCGCTGTACATCCCGGTCTCGGCCTCGCGGCGGTCGCCGGCCACAGGCGGCGCGTTGCCGAGCGGCACGGTCGGGGGGCGCTGGCCGGGCTGGCCGAGCGCGGATGGATCGACAGGCGCGCTGCTGGCAGCCACGACAGTCGCATCGGCGCGGCGGCGGGTCCTGGCCACCAGCACACCCACCGCCAGCGCCAACAGCACCCCGCCACCGATCCAGTAGGCCCACGAAATGCCACCCGGCCCCTTGTCTTCGGTGGTGGACGGCGTGGCGGTGGGGGTACGGGTCGGGCTGATGGTGAGGGCAGCACCAGCGCCAGATGCCCCCCCAGCCGCCGGGCTGCCCGCCACCGGACTGGCGACGCCTGGACTGCCCGGGACTGGACTGGCGGCGCTGCTGCCCACTGTCACCCGAACGGTCTGGTTGGCGCGCCCCACATTGCCTGCCTCGTCGCGGGCCTCGGCCGTGAGAATGTGGTCGCCGTGCGGCACGCCGGCGCTGTTCCACTCGATCTCGAAGGGGGGCTGCTGTGCGCTGCCGATAGGCTGGTCGTCAACTGCCCAGGTGACGCCCTGTACCGGCGCACCCGCCGCCACCTCGGCCGTGAGCCTGACGAAGCCGGCCACCTCCGGCCCTGACGGCAGATTAATACGGACCTCGACGGCAGGGGCCACGGTTACGGGCACGTCCTGCTGCGCCGTCTGCTCCGCGAGGCGGGCGCGCACCGTCAACGTGTGTTGGCCGGCCGGCACGCCGGCCGTGTCC
>Ga0105048_10010821_pt1 | contig 14434 bp, 9 predicted proteins | sample MAT05_FD_78382 | JGI IMG/M metagenome (GOLD analysis project Ga0105048, IMG submission 78382) | Freshwater microbial communities from Lake Fryxell liftoff mats and glacier meltwater in Antarctica - MAT-05 | ecosystem: Environmental > Aquatic > Freshwater > Ice > Liftoff microbial mat | place...
CGCCGTATTAAAGTGATTAGCCCAAAAACTGCTGTTATCATTATAACGGGCTACTCTGATGTTCGAATTGCCGTACAGGCAGTGAAACACGGAGCTTATGACTACGTCACAAAACCGCTTTACCCCGACGAAATCCTGTACACGATAAAGAGTGCCCTGGAGCGCCGATTACAGTCTATTAGCCAGCCTGTAGGTGCCGCAACGGGCCAAACTACGGTTCCCACGGCCGAACGCCAGACCATTGTCAAGTCGGCAAAAGCCGGCACACTGGCCCCTGATGGAAAACGGTTCATTTTTGGCAAAAGTCGGGCAGCCGAACAACTCCAGAAACACGTTGAACTGATTGCACCGACCAATATGTCGGTAATCATTACTGGCGAAACGGGTACTGGAAAGGAGTTTGTAGCCAATGCCATTCACCTGCGCAGCAAACGGGCCGACAAGTCGTTTGTCGCTATTGACTGTGGTGCTTTGTCGAAGGATTTGGCAGGCAGCGAATTGTTTGGTCACATTAAAGGGGCTTTTACAGGTGCTCTGGCCGACAAGGCCGGTAGTTTTGAGTTTGCCAATGGAGGAACCTTGTTTCTCGACGAAGTTGGTAACCTATCCTACGATAATCAGATCAGGCTGCTACGGGTGCTTCAGGAACGAAAGATTCGGCGAGTGGGTAGCAATCAGGATATTCCGGTCGATGTGCGTATTGTGTGCGCTACCAACGAGGAACTTCGTGATGCCGTTCGGCAAGGTCGTTTTCGGGAAGATCTTTTCCATCGAATTGATGAATTCCGGGTTGAACTTCCTCCCCTTCGCGAACGCCGTGCCGACATTATGATTTTTGCCGAGCATTTTCTGGAACTGGCCAATACGCAGCTAGAAAAGGAAATTATCAGTTTCGATGAAGATGTCAAAGAAAAACTCCGCGACTATTACTGGCACGGTAACCTGCGCGAATTGCAAAATGTGATTAAGCGGGCGGTCCTGCTGACGCAAAGCGATTACATTTCGGTTGATTCGCTGCCGAACGAGATTGTATATCCAACGTATTTTTCTGCTGCTGATTCTATTGCTATGAATCAGGTTCAGGTTTACCCCGATATACTTCGTCCGGGTACAACAGTTATATCGCAACCTGCCAACAACCTCAAATCTGTATCTGAAAACGCCGAGCGGGCGGCTATCCTGAAAGTCCTTGAGAAAACGGGCTATAACAAAACCAAAGCTGCGGAAGTCCTTAATATTGATCGAAAAACGCTGTACAACAAGTTGAAAGCGTATGATATTCACCTTTGACAGTGAGCAGCGAACAACTAACAGCCAACAGTGAGCAGTGAACAATGCCCGTAGCTGGCTGTTCACTGAAACCACTGCTGGCTGTTCACTGAAACCACTGTTCACTGAAAACTGAACCCAACCGATACCATTCCTACTCCATTGCGGGCGTTGCCCAAAACGGCACGGGAAGCCGTTGTATTGGCTATTTTCTGTAATCCCTGACCATAACGTAACCCAATCAATGCTTTGCCAAGAAACAGGTTCAGGCCACCGGCTACCCCATAGTCAAATTTGTTGAAGGCATCGCGGTTAAGGTTAGCCGTTCCATTGAGCAAGTCCCCGTTCGAACTTACATTAGAGTTGAGCAGATAAGCAGCATAAGGGCCTGCCTGAAGCTCTACTGCGTTACCTAGTTTGAACGTAGCCAACACGGGTAATTCGGCATAGTTGAGCCGGAAGGTGTTACGACCCTGAAACCCGACCACGTTGTAATTTGCCGATGCCCCTTTGGCAGAATAAAGCAGTTCAGGTTGGATGGCAAAAAATGCGCCGGCCGGAATTTGGGCATATACACCACCGTGGAATCCGTAACGTTCTTTGCGGTCGTTGGCGTTTGCATTCTCGAAATAGAGGGAACTGGCGTTGAAACCCCCTTTCAGGCCAGCCCGGACACGGTTTTGCGCCATAACCTCGGTTGTCTGCACTAAACAGGCACTAGCGGTTAAAAGGCCGAGTGCCAGGTAGGAATTGCGTAAGTTTTTCATAACGTTGATAGTTGAGTGGGCAGCCTCGTTGTTGCTGCATATGCAAAACTATCGGTCAATATCGTGCCAATCGGTACTGAGCAGGACCGCAACCTCTGTTTATGAGCCGATTTATGGGTTTTTGAACCCAATTTTCAGGATTTTAAGTAGATTGTCATCTGAACCAAAAAGAGGATAACTGCGTATCTGGCTCTACACTTTGGGGTCACGATGCAACCGAACTAGAGTATACAATTAGCCAGTCATCAACTCAACTATTGACTTGTTGCCCCGCTATCTATCCCATTGTTATGATTACGCAGGAAAAAACGTTACCAGTTAGTGCATCCAAACAGGAGAAAATCCGGGTGTTGTTGGTTGAAGATGACGAAGACGATTATGTTCTGACCCGAACACTGGTATCGACACCCGAGAATGCAACCATCCGACTCGATTGGGTCGACAACTATGCCGATGCCCTTGAAGCCATTCAGCGTAAAGAATTCGATGTTTACTTAGTCGATTACCGGCTTGGCGAATACACGGGTATCGACCTTATTCAGGAAGCGTTTCGCTTAGGTAGTAGTGCGCCCATGATTTTGTTGACGGGACAGGATGACCTGGCCGTTGATTATTCGGCTCTCGAATTAGGAGCTGCCGATTATCTGGTCAAGGGGCGCATTGATCCGCAACTGCTGGGGCGTAGTATTCGGTATGCCCTCAGACAGGCTGAAACACTGGCCGAACTGGTTAAAAATGAGAACAAATACCGCGCTCTTTTTGAACGATCAGTGGATGCCATCTTTGTGACGGACAATCAAATGGTTTTTCAGGATGCAAACCCTTCAGTTGAGCAATTGCTGGGTTATAGCCGCGACGAACTCAAAAAACTGAACGTAGCCCGCCTGTTTGGCAACGTAAGTGCCCTTCGTGAGATTCGGTTCATAGTCCGCAAACACAATCAGCTAAAAGATTACGAAGCCACCCTGGTGAGCCACAATGGTCGCAGACGTATCTGCCTGATTTCGATCTGGTCGGTAGACGATACGAGCGGCCACCCAAATTGGTATCAGGGCATTATTCGGGATATAACAGAGCAGAAACGGGCTCAGCAGGATCTGATTGTGGCCGAAAAGCTAACCATGACTGGTAAAATTGCCCGAAGCATCGCCCACGAAGTTCGTAATCCGCTCACCAACCTGAGCCTTGCTCTCGAACAACTCAAGGAAGAACTCCCCGAAAATGACGAAAACACGGTCGTTTTCACGGACATTATCCATCGGAATATGGAGCGAATCGGGCAGTTGATTACCGGAATGCTCAACTCCTCTAAACCACGTGACCTGGATCGGAAACCCCAGGACTTAACAACTATCGTTCGGGACACCCTCTATTTAGTTACGGATCGCCTGAAGTTGAAGTCGATGCAGTTAATGACGGATTTCTATCCGAATCCCTGTATTGCCCTGCTCGATCACGAACAGATTGAAACAGCGGTGCTCAACATCCTTATAAACGCCGTAGAGGCAATGGAGCCGGGCCAGGGAACTTTACGGGTAAAGACAGTCTGCACCAATGATAATCAGGTTTGTGTAGAAGTACAGGACAACGGCAGCGGTATATCCGAAGAAAACCGACAACGGTTGTTCGACCCCTTTTTTACTGCCAAAAGCACCGGTATGGGGCTGGGCCTAACCACTACCCAAAACATCATCAACAGCCATAAAGGCAATATTGACGTTGTGTCTAAGCTGGGAGAAGGAACCACGTTTCGCATTTGTTTCCCCATAGCCGAACAATAAACAGCTAGGCCTACCAGTAAAAACCCCAAAAGCTCAGTTGAACGCTGGGCTTTTGGGGTTTTTACTGTGTATTTTTTTTCCCATTACTCAATAATCTTTTCCCCAGCATCGCACTTCTCTATCTGTAGCTTGTTAGCCTTAGCATTAAAATAAGTATCCTCTTACCTATACAAATAGGCCTCTGTGTTGATTAAAAGGCATTCATGAGCAGTACGTTACTTCCGACCAACCAGCTCGTCTGACTTGGCATTATTATTTCCCTACCTATAAAAAAAACAATGAATACCATGATCTGGAATGATGCTCACTTCCCGGCCGCAATGCGATCACTGAACCCCAGCACTCGGCAAAAAGCTATCGAGATAGCCAACCGGCTAATGGATCAGGGCGAATTAACCAGGCAACAGGCAGTAACAGTAAGTATCGCCGAAGCTCGCCGGATGGCCCGTCAGTCGTTTACTATGAGTGAGAGTAGTCTCACGTACATCTTAACGCGTTAATTATTGAACGGCAATACCTTCCTCGTGGCGGGTGGCTGGTTTTTTTAAACCATCTTCCTGCCATTTTTTGTTTAAGTCTCACAAACTAACACGTTATGGAAACGCAGCAACAAACCAATAACGACCTTGCCAAGGTCAAAGAACTAGTCGAAGCTATTCGCATTGCCATGATGACAACCGTTGACGAAGGCGGTAATCTGGTTAGCCGCCCTATGGCTGTTCAGCAAATGGATAGTGATGGTACTTTGTGGTTTTTCGCCAAAAAACGTTCGCCCAAAGTGGATCAGATCGAAAACCACGAACGGCGGGTTAACATCAGTTTTGCCCATACAGGCCACTCTTCATATGTATCCATCAGTGGTACGGCTGACGAGCTTTATGACCGCGCCAAAATCGACGAGCTTTGGTCGGCAGCTGCCAAACCTTGGTTCCCCGAAGGCAAAGATGATCCCGAAATAACGCTGCTGAAAGTCCATACCGAAATGGCTGAGTACTGGGATTCGACCTCAAGTCGTATGATCCGTTTCTTCGAAATGGCTCGTGCCGTCATTACAGGTGATACCTATAAAGAAGGCGAAAACAGGAAGGTGTTTAACTAATGATCGTAACACCGACAGAAGCTGGCTGGCAGGTTATCAATCAGCAGGCACACGGCTTGATGGCTGCTCATTTGGCTCTCCGATGGGCCGAAAAAAAGCGGCCTATACGGTGGATAGAAACACTGGTGGCTCTCTCGGAGCACGACGATGGTCAGGACCCGTATGAGGGCCGCAATCACCTGACCGAAGCGGGCGCACCCTTCGCGTTTAAGGCATCGGGCTACTCGCTCAATCAAACTAAAAACATGATTCGGATTGGGCTGGAAAAAAGCCGCTGGAATGCGCTGATGCTATCTATGCATATTACGTTCCTCTACGAAAAGAAACGGGGCGAAGACCCGGCTTTGGATGCGTTTCTGGATCAGCAGAAAGTCAACCAGATCAAATGGCGCAAGCAGTATGAAGCGACCATTACTGAAGCCCGCTACGCCTATGATTTTTTGCAATGGTGCGACGCGCTCTCGCTGGTACTTTGCCGGAATCAGCTACAGATTGAAGAACGCAGGCTGGAGGTAAGCAAAGGACCGGATGGCACGCCCTACTATATTTTCCAACGGGAAAACGGTAGCCTTGGCCTTGACCCCTGGCCTTTCGACAATAAGCGATTTGAGGTTCATGTCGAAACCCTCCAACTGCATCAACTGGCTTTTAAAGACGACCAGGAATTATACAACGCCCTGAACGATGCGGAGGTGAAGGAGTTGAGCTGGAAGTTCAGGAGATAGGCGATCTTCGTATCCGGCTAGACTACTTTCAACAGCACCGATGAACGGGCTGGGATGGTGAAGGGACCTTTCACCGTTATTTTATTTCCTCTGTCGTTGATGTACGCGTCTGAAGTATTTACCAAAACTGCCCAAACATGGCCACGACCGGGTCCGGGAAGCGTGAAGGAAAGATCTTCCCAATAGGCATTCAGAACCCAAAACAGGTGGTCGGGCGCAACCATTGTTCCGTCTTCTTCCTGTTCACTAACCTGATCGCCGTTAATGTACATACCGATGCAACGGGTATTGCTATCGTTCCAGTCCTCATCATTCATGGTTTTGCCGTCGGGACGAATCCACTTCACTTGCTCGGTATCGTAGAATTTGCGCCGACGAAGCAAGGGTATTTGTTGGCGGAGAGCCGTGAGCTTGCTGGTGAAATCGAAAAACTGTTGCTGCTTTTCATCCCAGTTCCAAGTCATCCAACTTAGTTCGTTATCCTGATTATAGACGTTGTTGTTACCGTTCTGCGTCAGGCCACACTCATCGCCCATCACAATCATTGGCGTGCCCTGGCTCAAGAGCAACGTAGTCATAAAATTACGTTGCTGCCGCTGACGGAGATTATTTATTTCCGGATTGTCGGTAGGTCCCTCAACACCGTGATTCCAACTCTCATTATCGTTGGCGCCGTCGTTGTTATTTTCACCGTTCGCGTCGTTGTGTTTCTCATTGTAGCTCACCAAGTCGTTGAGGGTGAATCCATCATGAGCTGTAATGAGGTTGACACTATTGCTGGGTGAGCGACCATCATTGCCATACAGGTCGGGGCTACCAAGTACCCGGTAGCCCAGTTCAAGGGCCTGGTGTTCGTCGCCTTTCCAGAATTTCCGCACACAATCACGGTATTTGCCGTTCCACTCGGCCCAGCGTACCGGAAACTCGCCGACATGGTATGAACCGATATCCCAGGGTTCGGCAATTAGTTTTACCCGGGCCAGAATTGGGTCCTGGGCAACCGTGTCCAGAAACGAAGATACTCGCCCTGCTTCCAGCTCATCACGTATCAGGGCTGAGGCCAGGTCGAACCGGAAACCGTCTACGTGCATGTCCGTAACCCAGTAGCGGAGGCTATCCATCACGAGTTGGAGCGTGCGGTAGTGCGTGAGGTCGAGCGTATTGCCCGTACCAGTGAAATCGTTGAAATAAATAGGGTTTTCTTCAACCTGCCGATAATAGGCCCGGTTGTCGATTCCTTTCATAGAGAGAGTCGGTCCCATCTGATTTCCTTCGGACGTGTGGTTGTATACCACATCGAGAATCACCTCGATTCCGGCCTTATGAAAGGCCTTCACCATTTCGCGAAACTCTATTACTTGTTGGCCCATCATCCCTGATGACGAATACGTGTTCTGGGGCGCAAAAAAACCGATGGTATTATAGCCCCAGTAGCTCTCGTTGGTGAACTGGTGAACTGGCAGTAACTCGACCGCCGTAATACCCAGTTTCTTGAGGTAGTCGATACTTTCGGGGGTAGCCATCCCCGCGTAAGTTCCGCGAATTTCGGCCGGAATGGTCGGGTGTTGCTGCGTAAACCCTTTCACGTGAACCTCATAAATTACGGAGCGCGACATCGGAATCTGCGGTGCCTGGTCATCTTCCCAATCGTAGTTCGGATCGATCACTACACTCTTGGGCATTTTGGGACCGCTATCCTCTGTGTCCATCGACAGTACCCGTTCTTCCCCTTCTTCTTTCAGGTCGTAACCCAAAAACGAATCGTCGTGGGTGAGCGGAGCATGAATAGCCTTTGCGTAAGGATCTAACAGGAGTTTGTACGGATTGAAATACTGGCCTTCTTCGGGATCGTAGGGACCATCGACGCGGTAACCGTATAGTTGACCCGGTTTAATATCGGCCACGTGAATATGCCATATCAACTCCGTATGCTCCGTAAGCGGAATGCTCACAATTTCCTGTTCGGGGTGTTTAGCATCGTATAAACAGAGGTAAACAGCAGTTGCGTTTTCGCTGAAAAGGGCGAAGTTAGTGCCTTCGCTATTGGCGGTTGCCCCAAGCGGATAAGGCTTTCCCGGTTTTGTGGTATACTCATTTGACGAAGTAGCCATGACCGATGGCGCGGATTCCGCCGTAACTTTAGAATCGTTCATAAACGTTGTGTAAAACTAGGTCACGGATACAAAACCGGGGTTTTAGAAATAATGTTTTGGGAAGGGTTTGGCCACGGAGTTACGCGAAAGGACCCTCCTGCATTATTGCGTAAGAATAGCACCATTGCCAACGCCGATTATTTTCAGGGCGTTGGCTGGCTGGTGAAGGTGATTAATCTTCCCGGCCAGCCGATGCTTCACGAGATGCGATTAGAACGTCAGCCGGTAAAACGGAACCGGCAGAAAACCCTGCTGATAGGCAGTGCCGATACGGTTGGTGCGAGGGTTGTAGGCTTGTTGAAGTATGTTCTGGTTGTTGGTCAGATTCTGCAAGTCGAAAGCTATTTCGTGGGTCATCCGGGCGCGGTTAATCTTGTACCCAATCTTCAGGTCGGTGCGGAAATACGGTGTTTGCCGCTTCGAAAAAGCCCGGTCGTATTCGTTTACGGCCTGCCCCTGAGCGGCCGATTGCTCCAGATTGATGGGCGTGATGAAGCGGCCTCCTGCGGTCGTTATTTTCCAATTGATGCTAAATACGTTGTTGCGACCCAGCCGGAATTCGCGCCCGGTAAGTAAATTGACGACGTATTGATTGTTGAATGGCGTATTGCGCTCAATGCCGTCGCTGCCTTTGTATGTCGACTCGAACAGCGAGGTGGTCAGCAAAAAGTAGTAGTTATTGGTAAAGAACCGCTCCAGGGTCATTTCTGCGCCATAATTGCGACCTGTTCCTTTGTTCACCAGATTGCCTTTGTCGATTGGGGCAAAATCGGCTCCTTCGGTTAAAAGGGAATAATAGCTGGATGTTTGCTCCACCGGGGCATCAAACAACCATTGGTGATAGGTTTCCAGTTTAAGCCGCAGGTTTCCGCCAATCAGCCGTTCGTAGCCAACAACGGCATGGTGACTGCGCGTAAAATCCAGGTTTTTGTTGGTCAGCGCGTAGGTACCATTGGGTTGCTGAGTCTGGTAGAAATACGTCAGAATCGGTTGCATCTGGCTATGCAAGCCGTACCCGGCATTGATCGAACTGGTCGGACTTAGCTGATACGATAAACCGGCGCGGGGTTCGAGGGCCGTTGAGCCGTTGAGCTGAAGCCGTAATAAATTCAGCCCCGTGTTCAGCGTCATCCGGTTGTTGAACCGATGTTTCCACTGACTGTACACCTGCAAAAGGGATGTTTCGCCCGTGGCATTGCGCGAGGATATAGCCACCGGATACAGTTGTCGATTCTGCAAATTATACTGAATCATATCCAGAATAACCCCGCCCGACACCTTGTCTTTGGCACTGATCTTGTGCGACAGGAAGGCATTGATCGACAGCTTGTTCTGGCTGAATTCGGATTCTGCGTTTGAAATTTCCTGGGCTATTTCTTTACCATTACGGTAAATCACCGTGTCGCCCTGAAACTGCGGGGTAGTTCGCGAACCAGAGACCGTCAGTTTGCCGTAGGTGCGGTCGGTAAAGCGGTGTTCGTAAGCAATGGCTCCAATTCCGGTGAAGTACTTCACGCGGGTATTGCTGTTTTCGTCGCCGTACGCATCGGGTTTTTCGGTGTCCACATCTTTGCCGAGGAACGAAATCTGGCTGCGTCCGCCCAGTGTCCACATCGACAGGTTGCCGCGTTGCCCCACCGGAATGTCGGTCTTGAACGTAAAGTCCTGGTATTTGGGAACACCTGCTATCTGAAAACCTACATTTTGCAACAAAGCAAATACCGAATACCGGTAATTGACCAGATACGACGCCCGCCGACCCTGGCTATTTGCCTTCTGGCTCAGTGGCCCTTCGGCTCCCACCTCCACACCGTTGAAACCTACCTGGGTCAAAAATTCATGTTTTTCATCGTTGCCCCGGCGCAACTTCACATCAAACACCGACCCAACCGCATTGGCGTATTCGCCCGGAAAAGCGCCCGTCAGAAAGTCTGATTTGGCCAGCAGGTTGTTGTTGAGCATCGACACCGGCCCCCCCGATGTACCAAGCGCCCCAAAGTGATTTGGGTTGGGAATGTTTACCCCATCGAGCCGCCACAGCAGGGAGGCCGGTGAGTTGCCCCGCACCACAATGTCGTTGCGCGAATCATTGGCTCCGTTTACACCTGCAAAGTTGGCCGCCATCCGCGAGGGGTCGCCAAAGCTGCCGGCGTAGCGGGCTGTTTCGGCCGCATTGAACGGACGACCCGACACGGTCACGTTTTCGTTGTTGGTTACCAGCCGGTCTTCGGAGCGGTTGTAGGCCACTTTTACTTCGCTGAGGTTGGTGACGCTCTCGGTCAGTGGCAGGTCGAGTACCACTTCTTTGCCGGCATTGAGAACGACCTCGTTGAGCAGTAGATCTTCGTAGCCCACTGAGCTGATTTTAACCCGAATTCGCCCAACTGGTACGTTGGTTAACCGGAAGCGGCCGTCGGTATCGGTTACCGTTCCAAGGAATGGGCGACTATCGGTAATCGTGATGGTAGCCCCAACGAGTGGCGTTTTTGAGGCCGCATCGTAGAGGGTTCCCCGAATGGTTTGGGTTTGGGCCAGGGTAGCAACAGCCGCCAGCAGAAAGAAAGAGATAGATAGAATGGTTTTCATGGCCGTACCAGTATTTGAGTTAGTGACGGTGTAAAGTTGAGTGGCTGTAAAGTGGGGAGAAACCGTTTTCTGGCGTAGCGTCGAGGTAGTCCGGTGAACTGTCGAAGCTAGCCGGTGAATTGTCAGGTGTCTAGCCAGGCTTTAAACTCAACAACCCGCTCACGGCTGACAATGACCTCAAACGAGGGCACGGGCTGAAGATCAAGTTTCAGGCGGCTGTTGAAATAGGGGTGAATCCGGCTGATGGACGACAAGCGGACGATCACTTTACGGCTGATGCGGAAAAACTGCCGGGGTGACAGAAAACCGTCGGCATCGTAGAGGGTGTAGTCGAGCATGTACTTCTTACCCGCCAGATCAACAGCAAACGTCACGCCTTCGTCGGAGTACAAATAAGCCAACGAGTCCACGAGCACCGATACCAGTTGTTGCCCAATTTTTACCAGCAACCGCTCTTTGTAAGGAGATTTTGGTTGGGTCAACTGGGCAATAAACTGAGCCAGTTCGGGGCTAAGGGTTGTACCTCCGGTCGGCAAAGACCCTGCCCGCAACGTTTCAAATTTCTGAACGGCGGTGGCCAACTCATCCTCGTCGATCGGTTTGAGCAGGTAATCGACGCTGTTGACTTTAAAGGCTTTCAGGGTGTATTCGTCATAAGCGGTAGTAAAAATAACCGGTGTTTGAACGTCGGCCTGCCTGAAAATCTCGAAGCTGATGCCGTCGGCCAACTGAATGTCCATAAACAGCAAATCGGGCTGCTGAAACGTGCGTAGCCATTGCACCGACGCTTCAACGCTGTCTATCACGTCGAGAATGCGCCACCCGGGACGTAAGTCGGTAATGAGTTTGGATAGCCGCCGGGCTGCCGGGGCTTCATCTTCGATCAGGAGGATATTCATAGCAGGTGGAGAGCGAAAGTGTGATCGCCCAGCGCTCTTTCACTCTCCGGACCGCCGGACCGTCGCTCTTTCACTCTTTAGTGTTCTTTCGCTCTTTAACAGGGGCAAACTGACTACAAATGACTGTGTGGTTACGATGACATCAATGGGCTGGCTGGCGAGCAGCTGATACCGGTTTCGAATGTTAGCCAGGCCCAGTCCAGTCGAATCGTTTTCGAGATTGGAGTCCAGGTCAGAAAAGTCAAACTGATTTCGACGTTGCAGGTTGTTCTGAACAATAACCCGGCCGCGTTGGGTAAGCACGTCGATAATCAGGGGTTTCTGGGTAGAGATAACGTTGTGTTTCACCGCGTTTTCGACCAGCATCTGCAATGCCAGGGGAACAATACGGTCGGTTAATTGTTCGTCGAGAATGTCGATATGGATTCGGAGGTTGTCGCCGAAACGGATTTGCAGCAAGAACGTATAGGCCTGAAGCGCAGCCAGTTCGTCGGCTAGCGACACCGTTTGTACGTCGCGGATTTCGAGAATATACCGGTATACTTTCGATAGTTTCTGCACAAAACGTACACTTAGTTTGGCATCGTCGGGAATAATGGCCGCCAGCGTGTTGAGGCTATTGAACAGGAAATGAGGGTTGACCTGGTTCTTCAGCGTTTCGAGTTGCGATTGCACATTCTCTTTTTTGAGCTGTTCCGCTTCGAGCAGGGCGGCTTGTAGCTGTTTGAAATAATAGATGCTTTCGTAGAGGGCCAGACAGGTAATAGTTGGAATAAAACTGGCCGCATAGTGTTGAAACGGCGAGACCTGCGGCCCAATCGGCAATAAGCTATACATTACCCAGTCGATAAGCGTACAGGCCGTGAGGGTATAGACCGTATTGATCAGGATGAGCCATACTATCCGGCGGGTGGTTTGCGAAATCAGCGGGAAACGTCTTCGGGTATGGATAAAAATAAACCGACTACCCTCCCAATAAACCAGCGTATGAAACGTACCCACAACCCAAACGGGCAGGTAAACCAGTAACCCGGCATTGAGTGTGTAACCGAGAAAAATCAGGGGAATGCAAAACCCAACGACCGGCACCCCAATGATGCGCATCAGCCGGTCGTCGAAATGAATAGAAGGTTGCGCTATGTTCATGGCTGCTGTCAATCAAGCAAATATGCGGTCGATGCTGGGTGAAAGCTACATAAATTAGGTGAAGTGTTGAATTTGGGAGGTGAGTTGTCGGATTCCTACGCTAATACAGGAATGGTTTCGCCCCACGGAAGACACGACCATTAGATGTGCATCCGGCAGAGCTTTATGAGCTGTCTATGCGGGCGGGTTAGTGAATACCGCATGGGTCGTCTGACTTTTAGGCTTGAACCATGAATCCCCCTGAACCAAAACCTGTCCAAACCGATGCAGTGCTCTGGCAGCAACTTCAGAAAGGGAGTGAACTGGCTCTGGGGAAACTCATTAACCGATATTTCAACCCGCTCCTGAACTACGGTTGTAAATTCATTCGCGATGAAGCCTTCGTGAAAGACTGCGTGCAGGAAGTGTTCATCGAAATCTGGAACCGCCGTGACCGCATCAGTAGCCCCGATAGTGTGCGGGCTTATTTGCTGAGTTCGGTGCGGAAGCGGGTACTGCGCGAAGGATTTCGGCAACAGATTATCAGGGACGACGCTCCTTCCGATCTCGAAAACGACGGGACGCTTACCGATTTCTCGCCCGAATGGACCATAATTGAACAGGAAAGCCTGGCCGAAACAACCCATCGAATTGCAGACGCTCTGGCTAAACTTCCTAAACGGCAGCGAGAAGTGATTTATCTGCGCTACTACCAAAATCTGGAACGCGACGAAATCGCGGCCATTATGCAGGTTAACCCACAGTCTGTTTCCAACCTGTTGCAGGCCGCTTATACCTCCATGCGTGAAAACTGGCCGATAGTACTACTGTTGATTACGAATTGGAAAACTGGTTTCTTTTGAAATAATCGCTTTTAAACCAGTATCTGACCGCCCATACTGCCATCTGAAACTACCAAGCATACGAACCCCACGTTATGGAAACCGACTATCGAGCCTATACCCTTGACGACCTTGCCCGCGACGAACGTTTTCGTCAGTGGGTCATTCTGCGCGACCCGTCAGCAGAACGGTTCTGGTTGGCCTGGTTGGCCCAAAATCCTGATAAGGCCGATACGGTTCAGGTAGCGCGTGCGTTTCTACTGGCTCTGGAAGAAGAAGATACTGCCTTGCCCGCCAGTACATTAGCCCAGATTACGGACGATATTGTGCAGGTCGATACCGGTCGGGTTATTGCTTTTTGGCGCACAGCCGCTTTTCGGGTAGCGGCCTCGGTGCTGTTGCTGCTGGGTATTGGTTTTACGGCTTACAAAGCCATTAACCAACCTGACCGACAGGTACAGTCCCGGCTCCGGCAAATTAACCCGGCCCTGGTCGATAATGCCGTTAAGCGGGTCAATACCTCCAACGAAGTGCAGTCGGTCCGGCTCGAAGATGGGAGCGTAGTTGAGTTGTACCCCAACAGTTCGTTGCAGTACCCGATTCATTTTACGGCTACCAACCGGGAGGTGTACCTGCGTGGAAAAGCCTTCTTTAGTATCTCCCGAAATCCCCGAAAACCGTTTTGGGTGTATACTAACACCCTGTCGACACAGGTATTGGGCACCAGTTTTATGGTCAGTGCTTTTACCGATTCTGTTCAGGCGAAGGTCGAAGTACGTTCGGGGCGGGTATTAGTTTATCGGATAGGCGATGTGGAAAAGGCCCGACAAAATCAGCTCAACGAGCGGGTTGGGGTTATCCTGACTCCCAATCAGCAGGTAGCCTACGCCCAAACCGATGGGCGACTGGTGAAAACGGTTGTAACGCAGCCCGCTGTACTGCGCCAAAGCCAGTCTAACGCTTTTGTGTTTGACGAAACGCCCATTGCGGATGTGTTTGCCCTGATCGAAAAAACCTACGGCCTGACTATTCTGTACGATGCGGCCAACATGAGCCAATGCTACCTATCGGCCAACCTAACCGACGAATCGTTGTTCGACAAGCTGGCGCTGGTTTGTAAAATAACCCGATCGTCGTACGAACTGGTGGATGGGCAGATCGTAATTCATAGCGTTGGTTGTGGAGCTA
>Ga0105048_10010822_pt1 | contig 14433 bp, 10 predicted proteins | sample MAT05_FD_78382 | JGI IMG/M metagenome (GOLD analysis project Ga0105048, IMG submission 78382) | Freshwater microbial communities from Lake Fryxell liftoff mats and glacier meltwater in Antarctica - MAT-05 | ecosystem: Environmental > Aquatic > Freshwater > Ice > Liftoff microbial mat | place...
ATTACGGCGGGTTGGCACAGGTGTTCGCGGATCGTGTGGGTCGGAAAGTTCTCTGGCACGAGAAACTCAAGGGGTGGAACATGACGGAATCGAGCGTTGTCAATGCGTGGATCGCTGAAGGAAAGGCCGAGGGCGTGGCCGAGGGCGAGGCCAGGGGCTCACGGGCATTTCTCGTGAGGATCGGGGCGAAGAAATTTGGCCATAACCCAACGGCTGAGCAACGAAACGCCCTGGATGCGATCACCGATCTGGTTGTCCTCACACGACTGGGTGAACGGGTATTCGATGTCGGCTCCTGGGACGAACTCCTGCGGGGCTCGTGACGGTGTTCGGAAGATATGGCAGAGGTGGACCGGCCGGTGGTTTGGATCACGCGACGAAGCAGCAACAACCGCCGAACGTGGGATTCACTCCACGATTCACTCCACTCATCGGAAGTCTTCCAACACCGCCTCGGCCGCGCGCCGACCCGAAACCATTGCGCCGTTGATCGAGGCGTTGTCTCGGTGATCACCACAGACGTAAACGCCGGACGCCGTACGGACCGGGCGTTCGGGCACGTTCAGTGCAGGTGGGACCTGCCGCGGCAGGGCGAAAGGAATGCGGTACGTCCGCAGGTGTCGCCAGTCTGCCGACTTCGAGCCAAACCAGTCTCCGAGCTGCGTGCGCACGTCGGCCAGTAGCTGGTAGGCGTCGGCAGGTGTACCCAGAACGGTCACCGACACCAGGCTCTCGCCGGTCGGTCCGTATGACGGGGCGACGACGGTCGGCACGCACAGGTTGTTGATCGGGCCGTGACCGTCGCCGTTGAGCAGCAGGATTGGTCGTTCGACGGGAGGCCGCGGGGCTGCGAAGTACAAACAGGTGACGCCTTGCCCCGGAACCGGATCGGCTTCACCGAGCAACTTCGCCGCCGGTGCGTCGGTGGCAACGACGACCGCCCGCGTGGCGAGTTCCTCGCCCGACTCGAGTCGCACGCCAGTCGATCGGACGTGTGCGACTTTCGCCCCGAAGCGAACGCCCTCCGGCGGCAGCTCCGCGGCAATTTGTCGCGGGATCGCTTCCATACCCTCTTCCGGAAGACACGCCTGGCCGAGCGAGAACATCCGGAACACGAATTGGAACATCCGGCTCGACGTGAATAGTTCCGAATTCAGGAAGATTCCCCCCAGGAACGGACGGAAGAAACGGTCAATCATCGCGTCCGAGAAGCCATTGTCCCGGAGCGCCTGGAGGGTTGTGATTTCGGGGTCGCGGAACCGCTCCTCGACAGTTCCTTTGAGCACGCGAACTCGAAGGCGGGCGACTCGCAACTTGTCGGCGAAGGAGCCGACCGGTGAGAACACCGACTGGACTGCGGCGCCGGGTCGCCGCCACGGGTCGGTCAGTGGGTGAAAGCGGCCGCGGTAGCGTACCAACGCCCCGGGGAGGAACGGCTTTAACCGAAGGGCACCGTAATCGAGTACCCGCGCCGCTTCGGGGTAGCTGGTCAGGAACACCTGGAACCCGCGGTCCAGGCGGAACCCTTCCACCGTGTCGGTGCGGATTCGGCCGCCGACACCGTCGGACGCTTCCAGAATTACGGAACGGACGCCTTGGTGCCAGAGCCGACGCGCACAACACAGCCCCGCCAAACCGGCACCGACGATCAGCACGTCGGGGGTCATTGGTCATCCCCGACCAACACACCCTTCGGGTTGAAGCGAGGTGCGACCGCGGCCGGTCGGGAATTCGCGGCATCCAACAAGATCAAGCCGAACGGCACCCACCAGATCAAGTCATTGGTCAGGATTGTCAGGCCGAAGACCGGTGGAAATGTGCCCTTCGCAAGAGCAACCGCGAAGCCGATCGGGCCGAACACTTTCCCCAGAAGGCCCACGAGGACGATCGGCCAATGGCGGCGGGGGTTTTCGGCTGCAACGAGGTAACCCACGCCGTAGACGCCGACGATCATCCCGACGCACTGCCAGATCTCGGGGTAATTCAGTCGCTCAATTCCGCACAGATCGAAGAGGAGATTCGGGAACGCGACCACGACCGCGCCCCAGACGAGGTTGTACACCCCGGCGGCCCGGAGCCAGCACTTCGCCCACGCGGGCGGTCCTACTCGATCCTCAAACCCGTTCATCTGCGCTCCAATCGGTTCTTCTTAGCGGGCTTGTCCGTTCAGTCCACCGGGAGGAACACCCAAAGGGCCGGTCGGCCGCAGTTGCAGTGAACCGCTCGCCCGAGCAACCCCAGACCGGCGAGGCTCAAATACACCGAGGTGCGGGCCGCGTCCCAGTAGCCTCGCCGCCCGAGCGCATGCGGTCCCCGAAGCCGGTGTTCGACGCTTGGAACCGGGTAGAAGATGGCTTCGACGAGCGCCGGGCGGTCACGCTCGCCGTCCTGGAGATCCTCGAGAAGTCGGGTGTTCGTTTCCACCGCCTCGAGCGGGCAGCCTTCCGCGAGCAACCGCTCGTCCACCTCGTCGACTCCGCGGCGGCTCAGCGTCGGCAACGCAAGGAGCCCGACGAACGACCATAGCGTGAACCAAAGGCTCAGTTCCACCGTTCCAGTGGCCGTTCCCAGCCGCTCCGGCCCGACCAGGAAAGCCGCGGCTGCGAGGCCCGTAAGAGTGAAGAGCAGTGCAAGCGCCCGCCCGCGCCGCCACGAGCCGGTGAGGACCGCGAGGCACCGCCGCCGTATCGCGAGTTGAAACCCATCGGCCCCGAGTACCTCGCGCCACTTGACCGGCAGCATGTGGAGCCGCGGCCGGAACACGCCTACGACGGCTCCGGTAAAGCCCTCGTCTGCAGTCGCGGCCATCGCGACAGGATCGCGGTCGCTCAATGAGTTGCCATCCAGCTCGCTGGGGGTCAGTTCGATGGGAGCGACCGCGGAGGCGATCACCATCCGGCCGCGGAGCAGAATCAGCGCGAGCAGTACCCCACATGCAACGGTCCCGCCCGGGCCCCCGTACTTCCCCGCGAACATCAGGGCGGAGGCAGCCGTGAGCAGCACTATCGTGTGTGCGGCGACCCCACGGGCGAGGCCCCCCAGGTACCGACCTGGCGGCGGGTGCGACCGACCGTAGCGCAGCGGCAATAGGTAGCCACCGAGCACGTCGAACGGCAACTGCACCAGAGCGTAAATGAGTGCGAAGCCAACCAGTCCCAACAACTGCTCCTGCGCTGCCGCGTCCGCAGCTGGGGCGAGTGAAGTCGGAAGCCCCAGCGCAAGCGCGAGCACAGACAATACGACCAGCGTGCCCACAGCGGACATCCCCAGCCACAGTCTGGCACGGCCGTACCCTGGTACCGCACGCCCAGGCAGCGGCGCGGCATCCTGGGACGGGTTTGCAGCCCGGTGCATCGCCTCGGCCGTCTTGCGGATCCCCCGCAACATGCCCCCGAAGACGATGCCATGCAAGGGCACCACGCCGTACCAGTAGAGAATGCCGAACAGCCCGCATGGGCGGTACAGGGCCGTCATCGTGAGCCTGGTGCCAACCTCGCCCGGTTCGATCTCGAAGTTCAGTTTCGCCTCTCCCGGTAGTTTCATCTCCGCTCGCAGCGATAGCGACCGGTCCTGCTCGACTCCGACGACCCGCCAGAAGTCGAGCGCCTCACCGAACTCCACCCTCTCGGAGTTCCGCCGACCGCGCCGCAAGCCCGGCCCACCGACCAGGGTGTCCATCCACCCGCGGATCCGCCACAGGATGTCGCCGAAGTACCACCCGTTGCCCCCGCCGATCCGACAGACGGCCGCAAACACCGACCGCGGGTCCGCGGCGATTACCACCGACCGCTGGTCCGTGAACACCGTGCCGCCGGCCCACTCGGGATCTCCCGGCACCGTGCCCGCGGCCGACCACCGAGTCTCGACGTCGTTCGCCTCGACGCTCCGGATCGCTTGCCGGATCGCGTCCCGCACACCGGCCGCAGCGTGCGGCATGAGCCGCTGGGTTTCGCCGTTTGTCACAACGACGCGGTTGCGGAGACCCTCCGCGAGCGGGCGGGCGATGCGGTACGAAACGGGCGTGACGAGCCCGATCCACAGTGAACTCAGTCGCGGGGTGAGGACCGGTAACGGCAGAATGAGCCGCTTCGGCAGGTGCAATTCCTCGGCCATGATCCGCATAAGATCGCGGTATGGCAGCGCGTCCGGGCCGCCGATCTCGAGCGTCATTCCAGCCGTTTCTGGCACCCCGAGGCAGCGGACCAGCCAGTGCAGTACGTCGTCGATGGCGACCGGCTGGCACTCGGTCTTTACCCACGACGGGGTGACCATTACCGGCAGTCGCTCGACGAGGTAGCGGAGGATCTCAAACGACGCCGATCCGGACCCGATGATCATCGCGGCCCGGAACGTGGTCACCGGCACGCCGGTGGAGGCCAGTTCGGTCTCGATTTCACGCCGCGAGCGGAGATGTTCGCTCAGGTCCGCGCCCATCTCGCCGAGGCCGCCCAAGTAGATGATGCGCCGGACGCTCGCGCGGGCCGCGGCGGTGGCGAAGTTGGACGCAAGCGTGCGATCCTGTGAGGCGTACTCCCCTCCCTTCACCTCAAGTGAGTGAACGAGATAGTAGGCCGTGGAGCAGCCCTCGAGTTGAGCGACGAGTTGGTCCACGTCGGACATGTCGCCGGTCACGATTTGCACGTTCGGATCGGCCCGCCACGGCCGCTCGTCGAGTTTCCGCGGTTCACGCGCCAGGCACCTTACCCGGAGTCCCACCGCGAGGAGCGCGGGAACCAGTCGGCCCCCAACGTAGCCGGTGGCTCCGGTCACGAACAGGCAGCCGGGAGTACGTTCGTGTGGGGTCATGAGGCGACCTGCGTTCAACTGGTTCAACTGGTTCAACTGCGGGGGATCAAGAGCCGGAACACAAGCGGCGGGTCGGGGAGTACTCGCACTCGCCCGAGCCAGCCGACGCGCACGTCCAGCCGAACGTTCGCCCGTGCGAGCACGGCCCATAGCGGCCCGGCAACGGAGCGGAACGACCTCCGCATCCTGAACAACGTAAGGAGCGTGCCGACGCCCCCCGGGACGATCGTGATACCGTCGCCGTCTGCGACGAGACAGAGCGGCCGGCCGTTGACGGACCCATCGAGACGGCCGGCCAGTGTCAGTTTGGGGTTGTGCCCAGGTCGCGGGTGCGGATCTTCACGGTGCCGCTCATCACCCACTCGGCGTGCTCGGCCTGCGGCCCGGTGCCGCTCGGAACTTTGACGTGCATGTCCACGAATTCATATGCGATCTCCGCGTTACGACCGGTCAGTCGTTCGTAGAGGCCAATCGCCAGGTCGGGCCAGGTGTTCGTATGCTGTGGATTCATTTGAGGCTTCCAGTGCGAACAGAGGTTGGAAATCTTTAGTTGGCGAGGTCACAAATACGTCTGGTCACGGTGGCCCTCACCGATCCAGAGGCGGGTTGACTTGCGATATGGGTTCGAACGCATGGGGATTGGTTCGCGGGACTTCATAGTATGTAGTCGCTAGTTTTAATCTCCATCAGTCGTCCCTGTATGAGGTAGGAAACTCACTTCAACGGGTTCTTCACTGAGGAACCATCCGTCCGCCCCGGCAGTGGTCGGCCGGGACGGACGGGTCTGGTCAGGCCGGGATGAGCACGGTGTCGATGATGTGGATCACGCCGTTGCTGCAGCCGATGTCGGCCTTTGTGACCGTGGCCGCCCCGACCTTCACCCCGCTCGTGGTGTCGATCGCCAGTCCGCCACCCTGGACCGTCGTGGCCGTCTTGCCGTTGAGCCCGACAACATCCGCCGCCATCACCTTGCCGGTGACCACGTGGTACGTCAGGATCGCAGTCAACTTAGCCTTGTCGGCCAGCACGGCGTCCAGAGTGCCCGCGGGCAACTTTTTGAACGCCTCGTCGGTGGGGGCGAACACGGTGAACGGCCCCGACCCTTTGAGAGTGTCCACCAAGCCGGCGGCCTTTACAGCTGTTACCAAGGTCGAGAATGAACCGGCCGCGATCGCAGTGTCTACGATGTCTGTCATGTGAAATTCCTCAAATAGGTTGGCGATTTGTGGGATAACTGCAGGCAGGAACAATTCCTGCAGGCTCGCAGTTAGATCCGTGGCTCGCACTTCACTCTTAGACGGCATCAGTCGGGGATAACCGAATTTTGGCAAGAAAAATATTGACTGTTACTTGAGAGCGAGTTCTGCGGTTTATTTCCTATTTGAAATAATCGTCTTTGTGCCGGTTTCAAATCGGAATGTTGGAACGGCTGGATTCAGGGAAGCATAATCTGTCTTGCACAAATAAGAATGTGGGGCGGGCGGGTCGTGAAGTTGAATGGCGGCGTCGCCACCGACACGACCCCGCAACTGCAGTACGTCGGGGTGCCGGGAATGTCCGCAGTAGCCGCCCAACTGGCAGCGGCCCTTGTAGTGCAACGGGAGACCCCTATCGCAGATTCATCGTTCATTCCTGCAGGATGGCAGTTGTTCGATGAGTCGGGCGGCGGGTACGGGGCGTTCGGCTTCTTGGTCGTCGCACTCCCCGCGCCGCAGGCGGCGGAACTTCTCGCGCTGCACCCGCTCGCACCCGCTCGCAATCGAGGCCAGGGGCGTCCCCATTGGAGGGCAGGGCGGGCAGGGCCCTCGTCGCATCCTGGTACGAATGGCACCCGAGGCCCAATTGCTTCAAGTTGTTCTGGCATGACATGCGGGCCGCGGATTCGCGGACCTTCTGCACAGCGGGGAGTAAGAGCCCGATCAGAATCGCGATGATGGCGATAACTACCAACAGTTGTATTAATGTAAATCCACGACCTGGGTGGCGGTGTGTCGTTACGGTGTATCTCCAAAGGACGATGAGAACCGATCTTTCCCAGATGATCGCTTCTGGAAACACGAATTGATTGCAAGATCACAGATTACACATCTTGATCGGTTGGGGCCGCGATTACGAAGACGTGAGTCCTCTGATCTGAAGGGCGTGATCCTCGCGGTGGGCAACACACGGTGCGAGTGTCAGTGGATGTCATGCCCGAGTAAGACGACGCGGACAGACACTGAGATCCGACCCGCGAGTGCGTCGAGTTCACAGCAATTCCTTGATCGGCTCACGTTCATCGAGAATGTACATCGGGCGGCCGGTGTGATCTGGGAACGTGGTCACAGGGTCGATGCCGAGCACGTGGTAGAGCGTGGCGAGCGTGTTCTGCGGGGTATAGGGTCGGCCGATGGAAACGCTCCCGTACTTGTCGGTCGCACCAATCACTTGTCCCGTCTTCAAACCACCCCCTGCGAAGATCCCGAACCCCGCTCGCGGCCAGTGATCGCGTCCATCGGGCTTCGCGCCGTTGCCTGTCGATTGCCCTACTCGTGGCGTCCGTCCCATCTCGCCGCCGATGTATACCACCACGTCCTTGTCCAACCCGCGGTCGTGCAGATCGGTGATGAGAGCGTGAATCGCCTTGTCGAGCCTGGGCAGCAGCGTGCGAAGGCAGTTGAAGTTGCCCGCGTGCGTATCCCACCCTCGCGCGATCATTCCCACCACGCACTCCGGGAGATCCTTTCCGAAGGTCAGGGTGACGACCGGCACTCCCGCTTCCACTAGGCGACGAGCTTGCAGTAACCGAAGTGCCTCGTCTGAGCCGTACCGTTCGCGGGTCTTCACCGGTTCGCGGTTGAGGTCGAACGCTTCACGAACGCGAGGGTTCAGGATCATGTTCAGGGCGAGCGTCGTGAAGTCGTCGGCTCCCGCGAGATCGGCGTTGGAGTTGTCCATCTCGCGGCGAAGGTGATCGAACTTCCGCATCAACTGCGAGCGATCGTCGAGGCGGTCGAGCGTCACGTTCCGCGGCAACGCCAGCCCCTCGAGCTTTCCCGTGGAGATGAACGGCTTGTGCGAAACACCCAGATACGCGGGACCGTTGCGGTACTCGTCGCCAGCGGTCTTGTCGAGCGCGACATACGGCGGTAAATCGCGAACATCGCCCCGGCGCAGCTTGCTCACCACCGAACCCATATCGGGTCGCGCAGCCCGCCCCGCCTCGGTCGGTTTGCGGAAACCCGAGAACAGTTCGACGGGATCGTGGAAGTTCGGGTTGAACGAGAGGTTCCGAACGAGGGCGAGTTTGTCAGCGATCCTCGTCTGCATCGGCATGTGTTCGCAGATATCGAAGCCCGTCACGTTCGTCTGGATCGGCTGGAATTCGCCGCGAAACTCGGCGGGGGCGTTCGGCTTCATGTCGTAGGTATCGACGTGGCTCGGGCCACCGAACAGATACACGAAGATGACGGCCTTCTCGCGGGTGCGCTCGGGCGTTGGCGTTGCGGCTTTGAGGCGCAACAAGTCCGGGAGCGCGAGCCCACCGAAGCCAAGCGCACCGACCCGGATGAAGTCGCGACGACTTGTGGAGAACGTGAGCACGATTGGTCTCCGGGCGAGCGGTCGGCGTCAGCCGACTGTTCCGATGAAGCGAGAACAGCCGGCTGACGCCGCCCGCTCGCCAGTTACGCGATCACTTCCTTGATGAGCGGGGCGTTGTCGATGCTGATCTTCAGCGGTTGGTTCGTCGTCGTGTACAACTCCTTGTCCGGGTCAATGCCCAGCAGGTGATACAGCGTGCGGCCGAAGCTGATCGGTGAGTAATAGTTGTCGGTCACATGCAACGAGGTTTTGTCGGTCTTGCCGAGAACCATCCCCTGCTTGAACCCGCCGCCGGCGACGATGACGAACTGTGTGGTGCCCCAGTGATCGCGGCCCGGGGGGCCGGAGTAGGCCGAGTCCTTGTGGATCTTGTTGCGACCCATCTCGCCAAGCATCGCAACGATGGTGTTCTCCAGCAACCCGCGGGCATCCAGGTCTTCGAGCAGGCTCGCGAGGAGTGCGTCTACCTTGGGCAGCACGTTCTTGCAGCCTTCGGTGATGTTGCCGTGCATGTCCCAACCGGGCCACGGCACGAACACGAACGGCACCCCGATCTCGATCATCTTGCGGGCGTACAGCGCCATCGTGCCGTGTTCGTTCTTGCCGTAGCGTTCCACGTCTCGCAGGTTCAGCTTCTTCGAATCGACCGCGTCGCGGAGTTTCGGTGAACGCAGCAGGTCGAACGCGCTCTGCTGATACTGGTCGAGCCCGGCGATGATGGGGTCGGCCGCGTCGAGTTTGCGGAGTTGCTGGTCGAGCGACTTCAGGAGGTTCTCGCGTTTCTCCATCGCGGAGAGATCGAGGTGCGCCGGCGGAAGCAGCATCGCCCCGACTTCGTTCTTGGTGTCGCCCGGCTTGAAGGTCAGCGGATCGAACGCCGGCCCGAGGTAGTTGTTTCGCAGATCGCCGGGCGAGTCACCAAGGTCGTAATAGTTGCCGAACGCGACGAACGTGGGCAAGCCCTTCGGGGCGGGTCGCTCATGGGCAACGACGCTGCCGAACATCGGGTACTTTGGCGTGTCCTTGGTGCGAGGGTTGCCGCACAGCCAGTACAGCCCGCCACTGTGTTCCCACTTCTCGCTGCCGATCCCGACCGACCGCATGATGGTGAACTTGTCGGCGTTCCGGGCGAGCCTGGGCATGAGTTCGCAGAACTCCATCCCTGGGACGTTTGACTTGCCCTGTCGCAACTCGCTCCCGTACGGCGGCGGCGTGTCGGGTTTCATGTCGAACATATCCTGATGCGGCGGCCCACCGGCCATCCAGATCAGGATCATCTGCTTGGCTTTTGCGCCCGGTTTGCTCGGAGCGGCAGCCCGTGCGCGAAAGAAGTCGGCCGTGGACATTCCGAACAGCGATGCACCCCCAGCACGGAAGAAATCTCGGCGGTACATGGTCAACTCCTCGTGTATCCGCGACCCGAAGGGGAGCGTGACGCACACTCAGTGGTTCAGCAAAAACTCCCGCGTGTTCAGCAAGCCCCACAGCAGGTCTTCGTAACCACGCTGCGGCGTCGGGCTGTCCTTCACGTGTTTCAAGCACACCCGGCGTTCGTCGCCCGTCGGCAATCGGCTCAGCGACCAGAGGAACAGTTCCTCGATGCGTTTCTCGTCGTCTTCGACGCCTTTGATGAGCTGCGTCACACGCCCCTTGGGGTCGCTGATCTTCTGGAGAACGGCCGGGTGATTCGCCAGGTAGAGCGTCTGCACGATGGTCGGCTTTCCATCACGCTCACAGTCGCACTGCACATCCGGGTTCCGCATCGGCCGACCGAAGATCGAGAATACGTACTGCAAGCTCGCCCGATTCCGATCGTTCCCGGTGCCGCCAGCAACCTCGACAGCCTTTGCCCCCGCTGGCAGGAACAATTCGGGCGGATACGTTTCGGTGCCGCCGGTCGCGTGGTTCACGGCATCAACCAGTACCTCGGCCGGCAATCGGCGCAGATACGCGGAAGCGTAGTTCGTGGCGTCGGTGCGGTTGGTGGCGTTTGTCTGGGCGCTCTGCTGATAAGTGCGGCTGCTCAGGATCGTGCGGTGGAGCCACTTCAGATCATACTTACTCGCGATGAAACCCTTCGCGAGTGCGTCGAGGAGTTCCGGGTGGGAAGCGGGGTTCAGTGGCGACAGGTGATCCGGTGGGTCGATGATCCCGCGACCGAAATAGTGCGCCCACACGCGGTTCGCCATCGCCTTCGCGAAGAACGGGTTATCGGCCTGTCGCATCCACGCGACCACGACCTCTCGCGGGTCTTGCTCGGTTCCCACAGTGATCGGTTGCTTCGCTCCCAGCAGGCGGAACTTGTCGGACTTCTGTGTCCCGAGTGTGTTCGTCACGCTGGCGAATGTCGGCTTGCCACCCGTGTGAATCTCGGTCCCCTTGAGACGCTTGCTCGCCGCGTCGAGAGCGGTGGCCTTGTCGTTCAACGCCTTCACCTCGGCGTTCACCTTCGCCATGTCATCCTTGCTGAGCGACTTGTCCTTCAGCTTCTGGCCCACTTTCTTCGCCTCGTCGCGTAACTCCTTCACCTCCTTCAGCATCGCCTCGGCTTCCTTGGCGATCGTGACCGACGAGCCACCCGTGCCGGGATTGCTCACTCGCATGAAGAAGTTTGCGAAACTCAGGAGATCGTCCTGTTGCCAGACGTCGTGTGGGTGGCGGTGACACTGGGCGCATTCCAACCGCAACCCGAGGAATGCGTGCGCGACCTGCATCGCCCCCTTCACGCCGGTCGCGTTGTTTCGCTGCCAGTAAAGATCGAGCGTGCGACGACTCGCGTAGGTGTTCAACTCGTGTTTCAGTGCGGCGTTCTCCTCCAGCAGCGAACGCACTTCCTTCACCCACTCCGGACCCGTTCGACCGTCCAGGCTCGTGGCCAGCAGCACGCGCTCAGCAAACTGATCGTAAGGTACGTTCTCATTCAGCCGGGCACGGAGCCATTCGTAGAACCGGCGTGTCTCGGCCGCTTCGGTGAACCCGTGCTTCCCGTCGAACCCGGCGGGTCGCAGGATGTCGCAGAACTTCGTTGCCCACAATGCCGCGTAACCGGGGCGTGCGAGCAACTCTTCGATCTTCTTCTGTCGCTTGTCGGGCGTGGTGTCCGCGAGGAACGCCCGAACCTCGTGGGGCATCGGGAGCGCCCCGGTCACGTCGAGACTCAAGCGACGGAGGAACGTGGCATCGTCGCACAAGCTGGACGGGTGGACATTCAACCGGCGGAGTTTGTCGAGAACGCCCGTGTCAATGATGTTGACCGCCTTCACCTCGGGGAATGGCTCCGTGCCTGCTCGCGGAACCACCAGCATTGCGACCACCGGTTCGCCACGGAATCGCGCGACGACGGCAGTATCACCCACTCCGCGTGCCTCGAGTTGTCCCGTGAGATCGATCCGTGCGAGTTCCTTGTTCACGACCTCGAACGAACAGAGCGCAGTCACGTTTTCGCTGCTGCCGTCCGCAAACGTGGCAGTCACCGCGAGCCGATACCGCTCCCCGATTTTCACGGTCTGAAGTGCGGGAAGAACCGTCAATCGCGTGACCCGCGAAGCGTCGATGGCGTCGAGTTTCGACCCGCTCGCGATCCAGTTGCGAACAATCTGGTATTCCGGGCTCCCGACGGGCATCCGGTTGCCGCCCTCGTGGGCAGCCTGACCCGACGCCTTCAGCAGCAACAAGCTGTCTTCGCTGGCGAATTGGTTCAGTCGCCGACCGGCTCCTTCACGGAGCAATCGTGTGTGGTCGCCCGCGGGATCCGCCCCGAACAGCGAAAGGCGAAACCCGTTCTGCCCTTTCACCGCGCCGTGGCACGCGCCCGCGTTGCATCCGAGGCGACTTAAGACAGGCACGACGTGTCGGCTGAAGAGTGGGTCGGTCGGGACCGCGTCCGCAGCGTGAACCTGTGACGCCCCGGCAACGAGCAGCAGAAGGCAGAGCAGACCGCGAGTACGTGCGGTCGCGAATTGGTGACGTGAGTGAATCGCAACGATGGAATTGATGGCGAGCATGGACGCTCGGTGGAGGGAGTAGCTGAGGAGAAGCCAGGCGGGTCGTGGAATCAGTTGACCACATCCCGATCGAGCGGTCAACGGATTACCACCGCGTAGAGCTGCCTATCCATCGGTGAGCACCGCGACAGCCGTTGCACGATCAAACCAGGAACCCTGCAATTCACAGAGACAGAATAACTGACCAGGACGGCTGGCGAGATTCACGCGAATCCGAGCCTGGATCAGGTCGGGCAATTCTCCTGCAGTGGGGAGCCGTTCAATTGCGGAAGCAGCGCTAAAGAAACAGTGTAACTAGCGTCATAATGATTGATCGCGACCAGATAGCTATCGCGAACCCTTGGGGCTGCAAGGCTCCGACTCACAAAGGAGGCATAGCTCACGAAGCTGAGGGGATTGCTACCGACGATGCCCCACAATCATCGTCGATCCTTCTGTCACCGGAGTGTCTGGCACCTGGCTGGCGGCAACGTCAGAAGCCCAGGGATAACAGAACCAAATGTGGACAGCACCACACTTGAGTCTCGCCGGAAGAGGGAGCAGATCAGCGAAAGCAAACGGCATGGGATCGTCAGTTATAACCCCGCACTGCTGTTAACGCGGGGACGCCCTTGGGCGTGCGGGTGCGTGGGGCTTTCTCAAGGGGCCGTCCACGGTGACCATCAACCCCGCTGGTCTTCGAAGCCGGGTCTGTCTCGCTCGCATGGAATCCTCTCGGAACTGGGACAGTCTTCACATCCCTCGGTCTTCCGACCGAGACGCCAACCGGTCCGAAAGTGCAGAGGGCCAACCGGCGCATGGTGTGAAGCCGATGATAGTGGACCAAGCCAATGCTCAGGGTAACGCCTGGGATACGGGGGAAGTTCCCGGCCACCGCTTGGTGGAGCCGAATTCCACAACTGCCGAAGAGGTGAAGGTGAGATGTCGAAGTCACGCACGACAAACGACCGGAGCGTGTTGACGGCGGCCAAAACCGCTGACGCAAACCGTCCGTTTACCGCTTTCGCCTGGGGCCAAATCCAATGGCGTCAGGTCGAACGAGATGTGCGCCGACTTCAACACCGCATCTTCATGGCCAAGATCCAGGGGAACGTCCGCAAGATGCAATCCTTGCAACGCCTCCTGGCGTCGTCATGGTCCGCAAAACTCCTGGCTGTCCGCCAGGTCGCTCAGGAGAACAGCGGACGCAAAACGCCCGGCATTGACGGAGTCGTGAGTACCTCCGACAAGGATCGGGCGAGGTTGTTGAAGGATGGTCTGAGCCTGACGGGGTATCGACCGTTGCCAGTTCGTCGGGTCTTCATTCCGAAGGCCAACGGCACGATGCGACCCCTGGGCATTCCAACTCTGAAAGACCGGGCCATGCAGTGCCTGGTGAAGCTCGCGTTGGAACCAGAATGGGAGGCGGTGTTCGAGCCGCACTCATATGGGTTCCGCCCGGGCCGCGCGGTTCAGGATGCGGCGGTTGCGGTGAAACACGGTCTGGGAGCCGAAGGTGCCGGTCGAAAGAACCAGCGCGATGCTGCTGGATTCTCGACGCCGACATCAAAAGCTTCTTCGACGAAATTTCTCACGACGCCATCCTGTCTCGCGTTCCAGTCTTTCGCAAGGTGATCGCAAGTTGGCTGAAGGCGGGCGTGTTCACGGGTGAAGTGTTCGACCCCACGGAAACGGGGACGCCTCAAGGCGGGGTGATCTCGCCACTATTGGCCAACATTGCTCTCCACGGGTTGGAAGACCTGTTCCACGAATGGTCGGTGCCCGGTCGCAGCCGTGAACTCCTGGAGACGATCGAGACGTTCTCGACACCTCCAGAGGGGCACCGGAAATGCAGACCGGAATACGCGCGGCAGAGCTTGCACGGGCCGCAGAGGCCCCGAAAGACGAGCCGCCGCGAACCACCGAAGGTCTACGGGCCATACCCGGACGGGAAATGGAGGACTCTGCGTCTGGTCCCCAACGAATCGCGAACGAGAACCAATCCCGGTGATCGACGTGATTCGGGTCTGCGTGACCTGCGACTGATTCGCTACGCCGATGA
>Ga0105048_10010824_pt1 | contig 14432 bp, 11 predicted proteins | sample MAT05_FD_78382 | JGI IMG/M metagenome (GOLD analysis project Ga0105048, IMG submission 78382) | Freshwater microbial communities from Lake Fryxell liftoff mats and glacier meltwater in Antarctica - MAT-05 | ecosystem: Environmental > Aquatic > Freshwater > Ice > Liftoff microbial mat | place...
ATTTCGGGGCGCTCGTATTTAATACGGTAAAGTTGCATGCCCGAATTAAGGCTGCCCAGCACCGGTGAGGCAGTAGCATGGGCAAAGGCTTTTTCCCCACCGTAAGTATCGTAAAACTGGCGGCTTAGGGCCACAGGGTATTCCTTCAGGTAATTGTACAAGGGGGTGAGCGGGTGGCCGGCTTCATCAATGTATACCATGCTGGCACCGTAGGTAGAAAAGTTGATAGCGCGGATACTGAATTCTTTTAACCTGAACACTTCGCGTAAAGAATCAAACACACTCAGGCGAAGGCTTTCGAGGTTTTCACAGCCATCCCCGTCTTCATCCACCGTTTCTATAAACCTGGCCGATTTTTCGTACACCATCCGGTAATGCCGGTCGAACAGGAATAACTTTTTATTGGTTTTACCAACATCAAAAATAGCTATTACGGGTATGCTTGCCATGTTGAATTACTTTACATTTCGTTGTCACGCAACCAGGGGAAGAATTAAATGCTGTGTATTAAAACACGGAAGAAGACAATGTTTGACCTTACTCCCGGATACTATTTTAGCAGCAGTTATGCCAACGGGAAAAGTACCCGTTTACCATGTTAACAACCGATTTCTTTGTTAGTTATTTTGCCAGCCAGGTAAACCTGGGCACAACGGGTATTTTACAAGCCCGTAGCCACTGTTACCTGTCCTCTATCTTTAATCAATTGCTCCCGCACTTTGAGGGAACGAAATAATTGAACCGGCTGCAACGCTCCACCAGCCTGCCGCCTGGCTTCCGCCACCAGTGGCCGTACATCGGTACGGTAAGCCGCCTGCAATAGTTCCTGTGCCGTGACTACGTCGTTCACTTCCTGCGCTGCTTTCAGGGCAGGTGTATCCACCAGCAATGCCTGCGCATAGGCGATCATGATTGCTTCAATGGATTGCAATAAATCTTCGAGTGGATCCTTTACATTATGACTGGCATCGATCATCCAGGCGAGGTCGTTCGCATGGTGCATGGACCGTGCATCCATTCCTTCCACCAACTCATTAAAAATTAAAAACAACTGGTAAGGATTGATACTCCCTACGGTTAAATCATCATCCCCATACTTACTATCATTAAAATGAAAACCGGCCAGTTTGTTTTCCATCATTAGTAAAGAAACAATTTGTTCTATGTTGGCATTGGGTAGATGATGGCCAAGGTCTACCAGGGTATATGCTTTCGTACCTAATTTGGAGGTGTAGAGATAAGACTGCCCCCAATCGCCCACCGTGGTGGAATAAAAGTTGGGTTCATAAGCTTTGTATTCAACAAATATTTTCCAGTCGGCGGGTAGGGCCGCATAAATTTCCTGCAGGCTTTCATACGTATTTTGCCACGCCTTCCTGAAATTTAACTGGCCGGGAAAGCAGGAACCGTCTGCCAGCCAAACGGTGAGGGCTTTTGATCCCAGTGCGTCGCCCTGGCGTATCACTTCAATATTGTGCTCGATGGCTTGTTTACGGATGCTTTTATTCACATGTTGCAGGGAGCCAAATTTATAACTGTTCTCCTGCCCTGCCTGGTCCTGGAAGGTATTGGAATTAACCGCATCAAATTTAAGCGAATGCATGGCAGCCAGCGATTTAATGTCGGCGGCATTGGAGGGAATATCCCAGGGAATATGCAAGGAAATAGCACCGCTCGACTGGTTGAGCGCATGCAGTAAACCGATGTCTTCAATTTTTTGCTCCAGGTTGCCTGGTTCACCTCCGCCGCTGAAACGGCCAAACCTGGTGCCGCCGGTGCCCAGGGCCCAGCTTGGAATGGCTACCTGGAAATCCACCAACTTTTGTAAAATAGCCGTAAGGTCAGAAATCCCTTCGGCAAGATGGTTAAAACTGCGCTCGTGCTCTTTTATCAGCACGGCATTGCTTTCTTCAATCAATCGTTTATTAAGTAACATATTCAAACATTTAATAGCAGGATGGGTGTGTAAATTACGGTAAATAAAACACTTCTTCCAGTGGAATACTAACCGGGGAATTGTCGGGATGGCTGTCCATAATATCCTTCATGTAGGCCCACCATTTCTGCATCACCGGGTGTTGTGGCAGCTGGTACATGGCAAGTGAATCGGTGCAGGTTAGTACACCAAATAAACTGTTGGTAGTGGCATCTAAAAAAATGGAATAATTACTGATGCCAGTGGTTTTTAAGAGCGCTTCCAGTTCGGGCCATAACGTGTCGTGCCGGCGTTTGTATTCCGCTTCGCAACCAGGATGCAGGGCCATCTTGAAGGCCATTCGTTTTACCACAGTAACCGTTGGCGGTTGACCGGCAGTTAAGGTAGTATCTGCCAATTGATCTCCCATTATAAACATTTAAGTTAAAAACAATAAAGGAAAAAAACAGGTTGACAGATTAGAAAATCATCAACCTTTTACGATTGCGTATATGCTATATATGAGAAAAACGTATTTATCTTACAAAAGCCATAGCGACTCCGCCATCTACATTCAGGATATTACCGGTGGATTTATTCAATAACCCACCTGTCAGTGCAAAGCAGGCGTTGGCGATGTCTTCCGGCAATATCATTTCGTTTAACAGGGTGCGTTTGGCATAGTAAGCGGGCAATTCATCTACAGTAATGCCATATGCTTTGGCACGTCCTTCTGCCCATCCGCCTGCCCAGATATTTGAATCGGCAATTACTGCGTCCGGGTTCACCGTGTTTACCCTAATTTTATCACCACCCACTTCGGCCGCCATCAGCCTGCTAAGATGTGCCTGTGCTGCTTTTGCTGAACCATAACCGGCATTGTTAGGTCCGGCTACCACAGAGTTTTTAGAAACGATGTTGATGATATCGCCACCAAAATTTTGTTTACGCATAATGGCCACTCCAGCCTGAGATACGAGGAACTGGCCTTTCACCAGGATATCATAGAGTTTATCCCAATCAGCAATGGTATGGTCGGTGATGGTTTTTGAAATACTGATACCGGCGTTGTTTACGATGATGTCTACACCACCAAATGCCAGGGCCGCATCTTCCATTGCCTTGCCGATGGTATCAATATTGGTTACATCCATTATCGTGGTAGCTGCCGTATCCCTGCCATATAGTTTGGTAAATTCTTCCTGGGCAGCTTTCAACCTGTCTTCATTAATGTCGTTCAAAATAACACAGGCACCTTCATCGGCAAATTTTTTAGCGATGGCTTTGCCAATACCACCGGCGCTACCCGTTACCAGGGCAATCCGGCCACTTAATGCCTTTGGTTTTGGCATGCGTTGCAGCTTCGCCTCTTCCAGTAACCAGTATTCGATATTAAAGGCTTCCTGCCTCGGCAAAGAAGTATATTCGGAGATGGCTTCCGCGCCCTTCATCACATTGATGGCATTGATATAAAATTCTGCTGCCACCCTGGCTGTTTGCTTGTCTTTTGCAAAGGTGAACATACCTACGCCCGGATACAATAACACAACGGGGTTAGCATCGCGGATAGCCGGGCTGTTTGGGTGTTTGCAGGTATCGTAATAACCCGCATACATTTTACGGTAGGCCTCAAACTCAGGTGCCAGTTTCTCTTTGATGAAAACGGTATCACTCAAATCGTCTGCGGCAGCCAGTGGCAGTACCAAAGGACTAATCTTGGTACGTAAAAAGTGATCTGGGCAACTTGTACCCAATGGCGCGAGTCTTCCCAGGTCGTTGGAGTTAATGAATTCCAACACACGGTCGTCATCGGTAAAATGGCCAATCATTTTTGTTTTAGAAGAACAGAAACCACGTAATACAGGTGCCAGGGTAGCAGCTTGTTTTAGGCGATCAGTTTTAGCGGCGGCAGTAATTTTTGCACCCCCAAACACATCCCCTTTTTTGCCGTAGTTATCGGCCAGGTATTCTGCGCAACGCTCTACCACTTCCAGCGTGTTTACATAACTTTCATAAGCAGTATCCCCCCAGGTAAATAAACCGTGGGAGCCCAACATGATCCCGCGGATACCAGGGTTTTCATCCAGGGATTGCTTTAGCTGCAGGCCCAAATCGAAACCTGGCTTCTGCCATTCTACCCAGCCGATGGTACCTCCAAACAGTTCCTGCGTAATCTTTTTTCCATCCTTCGCTGCTGCAATGGCGATGGCGGCATCGGGGTGTAAATGATCGATATGTTTGAAGGGTAAAAATCCGTGTAGGGGCGTATCAATGGAGGGCGCTTTGGAAGCAAGGTCGTAGATACAGTGATTAAACAATTCTACCATTTCATCTTCAAATTCAATTCCGCGGTATACATTTTTCAAGCTGCGCAGGCGCTCTACATACAATGCTGCCAAGCCACTTTTCTTCAGTGTGCCGATATCACCTCCCGAGCCTTTCACCCACATCACTTCCGTTGCTTCGCCGGTAAGAGGATCCTTGGCCATGGCCTTGCAGGAAGTATTGCCACCACCATAATTAGTGAGCCGAAGATCGGCACCCAGCAAATTAGAGCGGTAAATTAACAGTGCTACCTCATCACCCGCCAGGGCGGCCGCTTTTTCCTCATCCCACAGGTAACTAACGTGTTTAAAATCTTCTGCCCCTACAGCACTGTTTGCTATACCGGGATTGTTAACTGTACTCATATCTATGTTTTTAAACTTTTATAATAGTGGTTACTGTTGATTGCTACACCTTGCTGATTAAAACCCCATTTTCAGCGAATTACCAAAACCTACAATTAATATCGACAAGATAATGGTGGCGATGCCCAGGATAATGGTACGGGTGGTTTTCTTGCTCACATTTTTCCATTCCTTTAATACCAGCCCCCACATATTGGCCACCAAAATGATGAATGACATATGTAATATCCACGAACTGGCGCCATTGCCCAATTTGCTTTCTCCCATACCGTAAAAGAAAAACTGTAAAAACCACATGGTACCGCCGATGGCACACAATATATAATTCTTTAATAGCGGCGTTCTTTTGTTGGTATAGTCACCAAAGCTTTTATTGCGGATATTTAATATCAAACACCAGATAAGGTTGGTGGTTAATCCACCCCAGAGGATCACCACAAAAATAACATTGTTGCGATACAAAAACTCACCCTGGCCGGGATTGGCTGCCTTCCAAATATCGTTGGCCACAATACCCATCGAAGTACCCGCTTCTATTCCAAAACTAAAACAGGCGCTTAATACCCCGGAAATGATGGCGACCAGCAGGCCTAGGCCAATTTTAAATTCACTGCCCGAGGCGTCTGTTTCCGCACCACCAAGCTCCTTGTCTTTCATTGCCCCAGCCTTGCCGCAAATGATAATACCAATTACGCAAACGGCCAAACCGAGCAGTACCATGAGTCCCCAGGTAGTACCAAATAAATCCGCAATGGTATCCTTACCCTCAGTGGGTGAATAGTAATAGTAAATTGAAGGTATAATGGCGCCAAATACCGAGCATAATCCCAGTATAATTGAACTGCCGAGTGCCACCCCAAGGTATCGTACGCCAAGGCCGTAGGTTAATCCGCCAATACCCCACAACAGGCCCATAATATACGTGAAACCCAATACAGTACCGGTTGAATTTTGTATAATTTCCCAAAAACCAGGAATGGTAAGATAAGCAGCAAGCGGTGGAACAATCAGCCACGAGAACAGGCCACCCACAATCCAAAAACTTTCCCAGTGCCAACCCTTTACTTTTTTATAGGGCATGTAAAAACTACCTGAAGCAAAGCCTCCTATAAAATGGAAAATAACACCAAGAATAACACCCATGTGAACGCAAATTTTTTAATATACACAAGCAATAATTGAATGAAGTTAATTATACCCATACGATAACCTGTCATGAACTGTTATGCTACATTTACCATATTCACGGCAGTGCGTATCAGTTACTTTCTAATCATAAAAATGCGGCAAAGCGATGCATGCCAGGTAGAAATCTCCCTGTGAAAAATTCAGTGAATGGTTGTGGTTATTTGTCGGGTGAAACAGGCAAGTGCTGTAGGGGAAGTTAGGGTTGCCGGGGGATTTATGGTTGCCGGGGATATTTTCCTATTATTAACGCTATGAATTCTCTGCCTAACCAGGCAGTGTGCATGTATTGCATTACACTATGGCAGGCAAATGAAAATGCCGGTCGCCACTTTTGTTGGTTGTTTTGCAAAGTAATACTCCCATATTTTTAATTTACCTGCCGCTGGCATAACCGGGTAATGACCACACTACCGACCTGGGTAATGCTACTCACTTGCCATGCTAACCAAGCTTAATCAATTTCAGCACCACCCTTTCATTGCCCTGGGTGCATTCGGCCAAATAAATACCCCGGGCAAGCCCTGCACCGATTTGCACTACCGTATTGGCAGGCAGGTTTGCTTTTACCATTACCACCCTTCCCTGGATGTCTGAAATTTTAATAGTGACAGGTTTTTCACTGCTTGATTGCGTGGCAATGTTAAAATAGTTACTGCTGGGATTGGGGGTAGCGGTAAACGATAGTGGCTTTATCTTATCAAATTTTCCTATGAGATGTTGTGGCACTACTACCCACACATTTTTTGCTGTGGTATTGCCTGCCTTATCTATTGCGTGAATGGTGATGGTGTACTTCCTTCCCTGCCCGTTGCCGTTGCGTGTTGCCCGCAGGTAAAGCGTGTGGGAATCTTTAATTTGCCAATCATTATTGCCGGCCGGTTCATCACTGGTAACGGAAAGAGAGGACACGGCGCCACAGTTATCGTGCAACAAATAATTAATATCCACTTTACGCAGGGTATGATTGGGAGGCCATAGTACTGGTGGCCAGGCATACGCATTGGTAATGGAAGGTGGCTGCGCATCCAGCACCAGTACCTCAAAAGAGCATTCGCTGGCTTCGTTATTATCAATGATATAGCTGACCCGGGTAGTGCCCGCATTAAAGGATTGGCCACTGGCGGTACCCGTACCAAAGGCTGCTGTGGCGCCTTGTAACCGGAATTTCATTCTTGACATAGTGATACCATTGTTTAACAATGGATCAATACCATACACAATGGCGTTGCACTGGCCGGCATCCACCATTACCCGCCTGCTTTCGGGGCATTTAAATGTTGGCGTTGCGTCAAAAATATAGGCGGCAATGGCGAGGTTAGAGTCAGGTTCATTGGTTAATCTATGGTACCCTGTCAGGTACAACACATTGCTATCCACCAACAGGCTGTTAATCGTGTACAGGTTACCGGTAGTAAATACGCCGTTGTTGCCAAACGATGAATCAATGCCTCCATCAATGTGTATACGGGTAAGCGTATTATAGCCTGCAACTATAAGCTTGTTGTCATAAAAAGCCAGGGCACTGGCGGAAACCGCTGCCACACCAGTACCATTAAAACTGCTGTCGGGCCTTCCGTTGGCATCAAACCTCAAAATACCGTTATTAGTTAATACATACAGCTGGTCATTATCCAGGACTATTTTTCCAGAAACCGGAAGGCTCCCATTGCTACCAAAACTACTATCCAAAATGCCTTGCATGGTATACCTTGAAATAGTGTTACCTCCTGCAAATTGAACCAGTAGTTTGTCTCCCTGCGCCGTTAAACTTTCTGCAGCAACAGGCAGGCCAAAATTACCAACAACATTTCCGGATGGCCCCAGTATAGTGACGTCATAAGTGGTGGGAAAAGACGGACCCACTATATTCAAATAGTTGTGCAGGCCGGCAATGACCACTTTATCCCCTTGCAGACAAAATGAGGTTACGAAATCAAAACTAAAATTAGAGATGGCAGAGGGTCCTCCATCGAAATAAAAGCTGGTATCTATTGCACCATCTGCTGTTAAACGAAACACATCCAAATCCGGCCGTGCCCCTAATCCTTGTCTTGCTCCGGCAATAACAATTCTGCCATTAAAATCAATAGCAACATCTTTGAAATAATATCTCCGAAAAATCGTGACAAAACTACTGTCAACACCACCTGTGGGTAGGTATTTCATAACATATACATAATCACTGTTGCGATAAATCAATATACTGCTACCTGCCTGGAAAGGTAATACCTTCACCAGTATAGTACTGGCAGGGCCGAATTTCGGAAAAATCATCAACCCGTTATTACCAAACGAAGGATCGGGATAAATACCCTGTGCATTGGCCCCCTGGCAGTGCAGCAATAATAAGATAAAGAGGGGCAATAGGAGCTGGCGGATAGCGTAGTACTTTTTCATAACCCAGGTTATATAGTGAGCAATTACAATTCCAGTAAAAAACCGGCGATTCGTTTAAAGAATAGCTACTACAATATACAGCCTGCCATCAACACGCCACAATGACCGCTATCATGTGAATGTAAAACATACATCATTGCAATACCCGGAAGATGCTACTTCTTCCAACAGGGTAAAGCAAAGTACATGTATTGGTTACTACGTCTACCCTGTTAGCCTGTTCAATGCATTGGAGAAATTTAACATTTATAGAGAAAAGGGAATGGCTTCCCGTTTATAAGGGCCTTGGTACCGGCCTCTTTTGCTTCGCTAAATGTATCAATCGGGCACCGATTTTACCAAACTCTTTTACTGCGTTGCTGCTTCCATGACACACCTTTTTTACCATTACTGCAGGCCATCCATGTAAAACACATTAAACCCGTGACCATCCGGGTTGGCAAAAAGAAATCAATAGTATATTTTTCCAAGGCTGCCGGTATGGAGATGTTTTTCCCCCTGACTTTCTACCTTCCTTTCCCAACCGTCTACCTGCGCCGGGCTTTGAACGGACAGGGTAAACACCATTTTAGTTAACTTTTGGAAATCAGCTATTTCACTTTTTACATTGGTTTCGAGTACCTCTTTTAGGAAAAAGTGGATCATAAAATAATATTCACCAAAAAAGAAACGTCAACTCACCAGCGCTGTGTACACCGTTGGATTTAAATCCCAGGGCTGACCAATGATCAATACGCCTTTGTTCCGCAGTTGCTGAAGTATGCATTATTCTCAATACCATTAATTGGAGAGCCGTGGTCAATGAACAACACCGGCATGAGCTGAGCCCGCTCTTTTAAATCACGGGTTAAATTATTAAATGCTGATAAACGCAACATTGCAAATGCTCCTTTGATAGTGTATTGTAAAATTGATTTTCGTTGCATCCCACTGTTGGTATTACACGGCATACCGCCGTTTAAGCATACGCCTTAGGGTATATTTCAGGTGAATGAAAGAAAAGTGGTTTTATCGTAAACCAAGCCAGTGCAGGAAAAAAATGCATGGGCACTACCAACCCCGGAAACAATTCCGGCACATCAATATCAAACGGCAACTTAAAAGCAAAGGCTCCCAGTATACTTGCAAATGAAAGCACAACATATACAAAGTTGAATACAAGTTCACCCTTTGCTTTCAACCATTTATTCATTAACCAATAACCGGTAGCAGCAATTAAACCGCCGGCAATGCAGGTTACAAAGATATTCAATGGCCTGGCGATTGCAGAGAAGTCAGCGCCCAGGGATGCTGAATAAACCTGTTGATAAATAACAGCTGCAATGCCGGCCAATATCCCGGATACGATACCGGTTAATAATAATTTTTTAAACATCGTCTTAATTTCTTATTGAATAACAGGAACTGATACCACTACTTTCATAATGTCACCCACTTCGCCGCCCGGCGTACCAATTTTAAAATCATTTCGGTTGATGTTAAAACTGCCCTCAAATATTGCGCCGTTGCCTTGTCTTTTAAATTGAAAAGGCAGGTTTGCCACTTTCGTGATGCCATGCAACTGCAAAGTCCCTGTGGCGGTATACCCCGCACTGGTTTTGACAATTTTTGTAGATGTAAATTGTATGGCTGGATATTTTGCAGCATCAAACCATTCGTCGCCCTTCGCATGTTTGTTCATCATACCGTTACCTGTATTAATACTATTGATATCAATACTGATATCAAACCTTGCGGTGGTAAGGTTCTGCTCATCAAAGGCAATAGTACCGGTGAAATTTTTAAAAATGCCACTTACCCCGGCCGTTGAAAAACGGATAGCATACGGACTACTGATTTTCCAGCTAGTGGCCACAGTAAAAGCAAACAAGGCGCTGATTGACAGCAGGACAACTGCTGGTAGAAAATACTTTTTCATAAAAATGATTTGATCGATTGATTAAAATGCAAAAGCAGGGACCGGCGATTGCATCGTTCCCTGACCCTAATTATTTATTAAACTCCCCATCAGCTTTAATGGCCACTTCATCACTTAACATGGCAGCGGGGTAACCCGGGGCAATACCAAAATCAGTGCGTTTAATGGTACCCGTTACCTGGAAGCCGCTGGTGGCTGCTTTAGACATCGGGTTGATAGTGGTGCCGCGGTATAATAAATTGAGTATAACCGGCTTGGTGATACCATGCAGCGTAAGGTTGCCACTGAGTTGGTATTTATTTTTACCTATTGCTTTTATCCCGTTGCTTTTGTATTGCAAGGTGGGGAACCTGGCAACATCAAAAAAATCCTCGTCCCTTAAGTGTTTATCCCGCATTTCAATACCTGTGTTAACAGAAGCAACATCGGCAGTTAATTCCACTACGGCATCGCTGAAGTCGGCTTTACCAGACTGGATATTGACTTCAAAATTTTTGAAAATACCTGACTGCTCTGAAATGCCCAGGTGGATAATTGAAAATCCAAGCTGGGAATGTCCTTTGTCGAGTTTCCACGTTTCTACGGCTTTAAAGGAAGAGAAGGTTACCAGGGCGGCTACCAATACAATACTAATTTGTTTCATGACGATTTTTTTAGTTGGTGTGTTTAATTGAATAGTGCAAAACTACACCGGCGGCAGGTGGTGCCCCATTGAGGATAAGCAAGAAAAAGCATTGATAAATATCAATGCTTTTTAATGGACCCTGTTTTTGCAATGCAATAACCGGCCGAAAAATAGAAAACCTTTTTTAAAAAGAAGGCTATCGGGATGGGGGCAATAGGAGGTGCCAGCCGGCGGTTTGCAGCCGTTGCGAAAGGGGCGCAATAGCGTCGATATCATGACGTAAGGAATAGCCCTCGCCGAAACCAGGATGACCATTGGCGACTACGCCATTGGCCCTGGCCATCAACTGAAAAATAGCGGTATTGGGCAACAGCTGGAGTAATTGTTGCTGATGACCGGCCATGCTGGCGGGATCCTTTACCAGGCCTTCTTCTTCGTCGTTGACGATGAGTAAGATTTTTTGATTCACCACCTCTTTTATACGGTGAGCAAGCTGCAGTTGCATGGCCAATGGCAGTGCCAATATAACAATATCTGCTTCCCAGGCACCATCAAAAATACATTCCATGGCTTCTACCCTACTGCCCGGGGCATACCGAACCACTTCGGTGGCCAATGCTACCGCTTTGGGAAAAGATTCATCACAAAGCAGCACTACATAATCGCTGTCGGAGAGAACGCCGGCCAGGATTTTGCCTGTACAACCTGACCCAATAAGCACAATGGTTTGTTGTGTAAGCATTTGCTTTATTTTTTATCTACCTATCTGCCACTCCCGGCATTTTAACTTCCACGGGAGTAGTTATCAATTTGAATAATATGCCAGTTTCCGGGCAACCGTAAAATTACATATCGGCTACCGCCCTGCCCTTGAGATCGGGCAAGAATTATCATTGACAAATATCAAGCGGCTATCTCCCTGCCGCACATCTTGTCGGCTTTCCCATAAGTTGATCTTTTGTTGCCAGTATTTTTTTCTCACTTTTTATTACTCATATGTTTTCTCGCCCTGCTCAATGTTTCAGCCGTGAGGCCCAGGTAAGATGCAATCATGTGTTGCGGCACCCGCTGTACAATGTCAGGGTACAATTGCACGAGTTTGGTGTACCGTTCCTCTGTTCCAAGGGTAGCCATACCCGTCAGTCTTCTTTCAAATGCGAGATAGGCATTGCGCATTTGCAGGAAAGAAAATTTTAAAAACAGGGGAATACGCTCCTGCAATATTTCCAGGTCTGTACTGCGAATCAGTATCAGTTCAGCATCTTCCAGGGCATCAATATTGTATTTCGCCGGTTCGCCGGTTATCATGCTGTACATATCACTAATCCACCAACCCTCCAAAGCAAACTGCACAATCTGTTCATTACCTTTTTCATTAATCGTATAGGATCTTAAGATGCCCTTTTCTACAAATACGGTGTACCTGCAAACATCCCCCTCCTGGAGTATGTATTGCTTTTTCCGTATTTTTTTTGGCAACAGGTAGGTACGAAAAACCGCTTCCTCTTCTTCCGACAAGCTGATCACTTCCCGTAATTTTTTAAAAAATAATTCGTGCATACACTGCGAAATTAGGCAAAGTTTAAGCAGATGGCCTTTCGGGCAACTCACTTTTTATTGCCGCCATTACTGCGCCGGGTGATGGCACCCCTTGTCCAACCAGCTTACTATGTTGTAAAAAGCATCGGTTTTTAAGCCAAAATCAGTCATCTTTGCAACGCCATAAAAAGGTGGAGCTAAAAACAGGAATGCCCCCCTTGTGATTGCCCCGGCACTCACTAAACCCATAGCCCATTTACTTGCACCAGCCACTGTAAAACATTCAAATGAATCGCTATTTACACCGTACAAAAATGCAGGCAATGATTGTCTTGCCGTATGTAATCGCCGTTTTAATTATCGCGCCATTTATTACGGGTGCCGCCCATGGCCAAACCAATTTGCAGGACTGGGAGAATCCTTCGCTTGTAGCTATCAACAAGGAACGTCCGCATGCCACCGGTATGTTATTTACCAATGCAACGGATGTTAAAAGTGCTGACTACAGCCGTTCGCCCTGGTACCAGTCGCTGAATGGTTCCTGGAAATTTTTGTACACCGATCGTTATGCTAACAGGCCCGCGGATTTTTACACCCCTTCCTTTGATGAGGCTGGTTGGAAAAACATACCTGTACCTTCCAATTGGGAAATGAAGGGCTATGGCATTCCCATTTACACTAATATCATTTATCCCTTTCCTAAAAACCCGCCCTTTACAGGAAGCAACAACCCGGTGGGCACTTACCGTAAATCGTTTACCGTTCCTGCCAACTGGGCAGAAAAGGAAGTCCTGCTCCATTTTGGTTCCATCACCGGTTACGCGGTGGTGTATATCAATGGCCAAAAAGTGGGTATGACTAAAAATTCCAAAACACCGGCCGAGTTTGACATAACCCCCTACCTCAACAATGGCACCAACCTGCTGGCTGTACAGGTTTTTCGCTGGCACGACGGCAGCTACCTGGAGGACCAGGATTTTTGGCGTATTAGCGGTATTGAACGCGATGTTTTTTTATATGCCTTGCCCAAACTGGCCATCAGCGACTTTTTTGTTAAGGGAGATTTGGATAAACAACATACCAACGGCCTGTTTAGTGCCGACATCCAGTTACGCCGTTTTGCAGGTAACACAATAGCGTCCGGATTAATTAAAGTAGAAGTGCAGGATAAGTTGGGAAAAGTTGTTTTCAGCAAACAGCAGTCTTTTAAAGCAGGCAAGGATACGCTACAGCAACTATTATTTAGTGGGATGGTGAGCAACCCGTTAAAATGGAGCGCCGAATTTCCAAACCTGTATTATTGCCTCATCACCTACCAGGATGCGAATGGCAATACCCTGGGGGTAACCGGGTGCAGGTTTGGCTTTAGAAAAGTAGCCATTGTGGATGCACAATTAACGATCAACGGCGTGGCCACTTATGTACGCGGTGTTAATCGCCACGAACATGATGAAGTGGAAGGCCATGTTATTTCCAGGGAAATGATGGTTAAGGATATCCAATTGATGAAGCAACATAATATCAATGCGGTGCGCACCAGTCATTATCCGAACGATCCATTGTGGTACGACCTCTGCGATGAATACGGCCTTTACCTGGTAGATGAAGCAAATATAGAAACCCATGCCATGGGTGCCGGTTTGCAGGGCCGGTATGATACGGCGGTACACCCGGCTCATTTACCGCTATGGGCGCCTTCTTTTCTTAACCGTATTTACGATTTGGTAGAGCGGGACAAAAACCATCCATCCGTTATCCTTTGGTCGATGGGCAACGAAAGTGGCAACGGGCAAGTGTTTCATGATGCCTATGCATGGATTAAAAAAAGAGACAACACCCGCTACGTGCAGTTTGAATCGGCTGGTGAAGACTGGAACACCGATATTGTATGCCCCATGTATCCCGGCATTAATCAAATGAAATCGTATGCAGCCGCTACCGATCAAAAGCGGCCGTTTATCATGTGCGAGTATGCACACGCGATGGGCAACAGCAGCGGCAACTTCCAGGAATACTGGGATATCATCATGAGTGATAAAAAAATACAGGGTGGTTTTATCTGGGACTGGGTTGACCAGGGCCTACTCACCAAAACCTCAGAAGGCAGAAGCTACCACGCGTATGGCGGCGACCTGGGTGGTTACGCTTTACAAAATGATG
>Ga0105048_10010825_pt1 | contig 14432 bp, 9 predicted proteins | sample MAT05_FD_78382 | JGI IMG/M metagenome (GOLD analysis project Ga0105048, IMG submission 78382) | Freshwater microbial communities from Lake Fryxell liftoff mats and glacier meltwater in Antarctica - MAT-05 | ecosystem: Environmental > Aquatic > Freshwater > Ice > Liftoff microbial mat | place...
CATCTTGTTGGCTAATGTATTCGCCATAGACATCGTCAGTATGTGTTTCTATCACAATATTATTCGAAGCAAGTTCGCGTAATGCCTTTTGATACAAATCAGGATTGTCATGTTTGATGTGAATAATTGAGCCCGACTTTAAAAATTTTCGGTATTTACTGATATAATAAACGGACGTAATTCTTCGATTTCCAATATGGTCTTGAGGTTGTGGATCGCTGAAAGTCAGCCAGATCTCGTCCACTTCATTTTCTGCAAAAAATGATTCAATAAATTCAATACGCGTTCTGAGAAAAGCCACATTGTTGAGATTTTCATCAACGGCCTCTTTGGCACCTTTATTAAAACGATGCCCTTTTACATCGACACCAATAAAGTTTTTTGTTGGTTCAATTCTAGCAAGACCAACTGTATATTCACCCTTACCGCAGCCAAGTTCAAGCACAATAGGATTGTTGTTCTTAAAAAATTCAGAACGCCAATGGCCCTTCATAAATGTTTTTCCTTCTTTTATAATTGGAGTTAAATCAGGTTCAAATACATTTGAAAGGCCTTTATTCTCCTCCCATCTTTTTAATTTATCTTTTGCCATAATTAAGTTTGATTCGCGCCTTTATGTAAATCCGTACAGGACTTGAAACATAAGCGCCATCAATTTGCATGCAAAACAAGGCAAGCATGCTTTCCTTTGCAAGGAAATAATGATGGAACGAAAAAAAATTTTGATAGCGCCTCTGGATTGGGGAATTGGCCATGCCACGCGCTGCATTCCTGTCATTAAAAAAAAGCTAAACGAAGGTCATGACATCGTTTTGGCCTCCAACGGTCGTTCTAAAGCATTGCTTCAATCCCATTTTCCTGAGTTGCAGTTTATTGATGGAATTCCTGACTATGCCATTACTTATAGTGAAACACGTTTTTTTATGGGACATCTTATGAAACAGATTCCACATATTCTTCGCGCAATAAAAAATGAAAATTCATGGCTCAAATATGCCATTTCCAAACACCGTATTGATGAAGTTATTAGTGACAATCGATATGGTTTGTACAATACTAACATACAAACATCAATAATCACACATCAAATATTGCCTATTGGTCCTGCCCTACTTGCTCCCATTACACATCGCATCATAAAAAAATATATTTCACATTTCGACACATGTTTGATTCCCGATTTCGAAGAAGAATCTATTAGTCTCAGCGGAAAACTATCGCATGGAAATATCCCCGGTAACTCAAATTATATTGGTCCTCTTTCACGATTTCAGAATATGGCTTCTGTTGAAAATAAATCGGAAACTATCATCTTTGATTATCTTATCATACTTTCAGGTCCGGAGCCACAACGAAGCAAATTCGAGGAATTGATGATTCGAATTTTTGATGGTCAAAATGCAAATGTTTGTCTTATAGGCGGCAAACCCGAACAAAACCAATCGCGTCAAAAAAACAACATCAAAATAATTCCTCACCTATTGGATACATGGATGAAAACAACCATTGATCAAAGTAAAAACATCATAACTAGATCTGGCTATTCCACTCTTATGGACCTCCATGCTCTTGGCCGCATAGCATTACTTATTCCAACACCGGGCCAAACAGAACAAGCGTATCTAGCAGAAAGGCACAGCAATAAATTTGGATTTACCTCTATGTCACAAGATGAGATTTCTTTCTCTAACATTGAACATATTTTCAGAACACAATAACCCATGCCCGAATTGACAGTCCACTCCGACGAACACTACATGCGACTTGCAATCAAAGAAGCTCTGCACGCGCAATCACTCGATGAGGTGCCTATTGGTTGCATTATAGTTTGTCAAGACAAAGTGATAGCCCGTGGATACAATCTTGTAGAAAGATTGCATGACTTTACAGCACACGCAGAGATGCAAGCATTTACTTCAGCGTCAGAATATTTAGGTGGAAAATCACTCAATGAATGTACACTTTACGTAACGCTCGAACCATGCGTAATGTGCGCAGGCGCGGCTTATAACACTCGCATTGGGCGCATAGTCTTTGGAGCATTTGACGAAAAGCGAGGATTCACTCAATTCGGAAATCATCAAAAAAATAATCAAGGTATCGTTCATCCAAAAAGCGAGGTTAAAGGCGGAGTTTTGGCAGAAGAGTGCGCGGGAATACTAACAGAATTCTTTAAAGCACGCAGAGATAAAAACACGTAACCCGTATCTATCGCCAATTGCAAAACTGAACAAACACTAACGTGAACTACATTTGCGTGGCTAGAGCGTAAAGCAATAAGTTTAACCCCCCTGAATGGATAGTTTTTTATGCAATTTGTACTTACCAAAGAACTCTTGGGCGAGCTCCGCGATTGGATCGCAGAGGGAAAAGATACTGCTATCTATAACAGTGTCTACGAGGCGCATGCAGCAGATATAGCAGAATTGCTCAATGAGCTTCGTTCGGAAGAAGCGGTTTACATCTATAAATTACTGGAAGAGGAAAAAGCTGCAGACGTTATACTGGAGCTTGATGAGGATGTGCGTGAAAAATTACTTGCAAGTCTTACCAGTCGAGAGATTGCTGAAGACCTCATAGACAATATAGACTCTGATGATGCGGCAGATGTACTGGCCGGCTTGTCTGAGCAAAAGCAGGAAGAGGTTATTGCCCTCCTTGAAGATGAAGAGCAAGCAAGCGATATCATCGACCTATTGACATACCAAGAAGGCACTGCAGGGGCATTGATGGGAACAGAGATGGTAATGGTAAATCAGAACTGGAATGTTGCTTACGCCATCCGAGAAATGCGCAAACAAGCCGAGCACATCGAGAATATTTATTCTATATATGTAGTGGATGATCATGATACATTGCTAGGCACACTCAGCATGAAAGCATTGATATTCGCTTCATCCGGAATGCGCACTTCTATCAGAGAATTGTTTAAAGAGACCAAAGTACTCTCCGTTACTGTAAATACCCGGGCCGACGAAGTTGCCAAAATCATGGAAAAATATGATTTGGTAGCCTTGCCTGTAGTCAATGAAAAAAAATCACTTGTAGGTAGAATCACCATTGATGACGTTGTAGACGTAATCAAAGAAGAAGCAGAAAAAGATTATCAAATGGCGAGTGGTATCAGCGAGGATGTTGAATATAGCGATAACATCAAAACACTCACTCGTGCACGCCTGCCTTGGCTTTTGATTGGGATGGCAGGAGGATTAATTTCTGCCAACATCATCGGTGTATTCGATATCATGGAACATCCGGAGATGGCGATTTTTATGCCGATGATTGCAGCGATGGGCGGAAATGTCGGTGTGCAATCCGCAGCACTTGTTGTTAGAGCACTCGCCAATCAAAGCGTGCTCGACGAAACACTCATTCAAAAACTCGGAAAAGAATTGGGCGTTGGATTACTCAACGGACTTGTTTGCTCGAGTATTCTTTTTGGAGTAAGTCTATTATTTCATATCGGCCTCTCACTAAGTATTACTGCCAGTATTGCAATGTTCTGCGTAATACTTTTTGCAAGTTTTTTTGGCACATGGATTCCTATGACTTTAAACAGATTTAAAATTGATCCTGCACTTGCAACTGGTCCGTTCGTTACAACATTAAACGACATTTTTGGACTCATCATTTATTTCACTGTTGGACATTATGTTGGAATTTGGATTCAATAATTACCATATCTCAAGACGGCGATTCGCCAAATAGCACTATGCCAAATAAAGTATTATTTCTTGATACCGTTCACGAAATTCTTGCACAGCGCTTGACTGCTGCGGGCTTCGAATGTCAATTCGATTATAAATCAGATCGAGAAGAAATAAAAAAAATACTTCCTGAACTTACCGGTATTGTGTTGCGAAGTAGAATTAAAATGGATGAAGATTTTTTGGAACATGCCTCTTCTTTAAAATGGATTGCACGCTCAGGAAGTGGATTGGAGAATATTGATTTAGTGCTCGCTACACAAAAAAAAATAGAGATTATTAACTCACCCGAAGGCAATAGAGATGCTGTAGGAGAACACGCAATTGCCATGTTGCTAATGCTGTTGAATAATCTTAAACAAGCAGATTACGAAGTAAGAAAAGGAGTTTGGGATAGAGAAATTAACAGAGGATTTGAACTAGCAGGCAAAACGATCGGCATCATTGGATTTGGGGTTATGGGAAGCGGATTTGCAGAAAAAATTTCAGGATTTAGATGCAGGGTAATAGCTTTTGACAAGTATAAAGTTGGATTCGGAAATTCGTTGATTGAGCAAGTTGACTTGAATACAATTTTTAATGAATCGGATATACTTAGCATTCATCTTCCACTCACAGATGATACACTTTTTCTTGTCGACAAAACATTTTTGAACTCTTTCAAAAAAACATTTTATTTGATCAATACGGCTCGAGGCAAACACGTCAAAATTTCTGATTTGATGGATGCAATTGAGAGTGGAAAAGTGAAGGGTGCATGCCTCGATGTTCTTGAATTTGAGAAGGCCAGTCTCGAAGGCTTGGCAATTGAAACTGTGCCAGAAGAATTAATTAGACTAAGAAATTCAGACAAAGTAATTTTGAGTCCACACATTGCAGGCTGGACGGTAGAATCATATTTTAAACTAAGTAATGTTCTTGCAGATAAAATCTTAAGCAGATCGGACTAATACCGTTTGGGTATTTCTTACAGTCCAATTCCGTTTCGCTCAATTAACCTACAATACAGATTATAAAAAATTCTGAATTTTAAAATTTCAATCAAATCAGACCTATTTAAAACAAAAAACCCAAAGACTGCTCTTCGGGTTTTCTCTTATGTTATGGATAAAGATTATTCTTTAATTACTTTAATCGTTTGTTTTTCAGCACCGGCAGTTACTTGGACAAAGTAGATTCCAGATGCAAGCTCCGAACTATTCCACGCAATCTGCGAAGTTCCCTGTGGACGTTGTGTGGCAGCTATTGTACTCACTTTATCGCCAACGAGATTAAACAATTCTATAACCGTGAACTCAGGCTTATTAAGGTTTAACTGAATAGAGGAGTTTGTATTTAAAGGATTCGGATAAACAGAAACACCCCCATTAGCGATAGAGGTTTCATCAACATTTACGTTGAGAATGATTTCTTGGCAATCCGTAGCATTGCAATTTGCTGTATTGATCAAGTCAAGATAAATTACACAAACAAAGTAGGTTCCCGATTCGGGATATGTAAAACTTCCCTCACCTGATAAGACTGGAGCACCACCATTATCCCATGAAATAGCATATTGAGGATTTGCCGCCCCGGAGCCAACAGACGTAATGCTGACAGTATTGCCAACAATTGTAAAAGTTCCATCTACTACGCACGTCGCTGCACTATTAATTGTGAAAGTCTCACAAGTTTCAACAACACATTCAACCGATGAATAAGTAACACAGATGGTATAATCACCGCTAGCTGCGTAAGTATGGTTGCCTGAGCTACTGGCAGTTGAAGCAGTTCCATCACCCCAATTGATAGAATATCCAGGATTTGTACCACCGGCACCAGATGCATCTATTGAAACAAACAATCCTGAAATAATTTCAGAGAATTCGATGGCGCAACCACCTGAGCCAATAATAAACAACTGACATTCTGTTGCGTTGCAACCCAAAGGATTGCTTTGATCGAGATAAGTAATGCAAACATTATAATTACCGTTATCCAAAAAAGTATGCGTGGCCTGACCTCCAAAATCGTTGGTGCCATCACCCCAATCGATAACATAGGCAGGCTCTACCGCTCCTATTCCGGTAGCGTTTACAGTAACATCAATGCCATTTTGAGAAAAACCTACAGCCAATGTGCATTGTGCGACTGCGAAAACAGAAATAAAAATTGAAAAGAGAGAAAGGTAAATTTTTTTCATTGTAATAATTTTGAAATTAGTATGATTAGAATCGTCGTGCGAATATATGAAATGAGCATGAAAGATCTCAAATTCCTTATGCTTAGAAAACTTCAGGAAATGTTTACATTCAACGATTGAGGATAAAAAACAGAAGGCTCCCCGTTGGGAGCCTCATGTCACTAAACCTTTAACCAAAACCTACCTACTATTGTCAGGTGAGGTACTTTAAAAAACATTTCCATATAGAACGATGTCTGATTCTAAAGTCAGGTCAAAGATAAATGCTATGTATGCATAATAAATGTTAGATGGTTGTTAAAGCAAGCTAATGCATGTTAAAATAAGAAAAATAAAATCCGTAATAGACTGTATATAAGGTAAATATGACTCATAGCACGTTCGGTCCTCTAGTCATAATCTTAACCAATGTTAGCATATCACTACCAAAAAAAAATGCATTCACTCGCGGCTTTTGCTGTCAATAAAAATAGTAACTGGTCCATCGTTTATAAGTGAAACTTGCATATCTGCTCCGAATTGGCCGGTTTGCGGAGCAATACCTGATTCTCGATCCAAAGCCGCTATAAAATATTCATAAAGTGGAATCGCTTTTTCTGGCACTGCGGATTTTATAAAAGATGGTCTATTTCCTTTTTGTGTGGAGGCATAAAGTGTAAACTGACTTACAACTAATAAATCTCCATTTACTTGACGAATATCCAAATTCATTTTGCCTTCAACATCCGAAAAAATTCGCAGAGAAGAAATCTTTCGTGCTAGCCAATCTGCATCATTGCTTTCATCTGTATTTTCTATACCTAACAGAATCAAAAAGCCATTTTTAATAGATGAAAATATTTCATTTTCTATAACGACCTGAGCCATTTTTACACGTTGAATTATTACTCTCATTCTTAAACTTTCTATAAATAATTTTGATTTGACAATGTTGAAAATTATCAATGATCTAACGAATATAATTCCTGCGCATTTGCAATCGTCATATTCATATTAAATTGCGCTCTGTTCTTTCGATGATATTGAAAAAAGACATAACCTATCTTAAAGGAGTTGGAACTCAACGTGCAGAATCTTTGCGCAGTGAATTGGGTTTGTACACCTGGGGACAATTGTTACAGCATTATCCTTTTCGGTATGTTGATAGAGCTCAAGTGATACCAATCAAAGAGATAGCAGGAGAAAGTGCTTCTGTGCAATTGTGTGGCGAAATCACTCAATTTAAAGAAGCGGGCGCAGGACCCAAAAAGCGACTCACTGCAATTTTCAGAGATCAATCAGGCGAGATAGAGCTCGTTTGGTTTAAAGGTGTAAAATGGATTAAGGAAAATCTAAAATCAAATCAGCAATACTTACTATTTGGTAAACCAGTTTTATTCAACAAAAAATACAACATTACCCATCCCGAAATGGAATTGTTGGAACAGACAAAAATCTTAGCGAGTAGTGGATTAAAACCTGTATATAGTACGACTGAAAAACTGACTTCACGAGGGCTCCATAGCAATGGAATTTGGAAATTGCAGAAACAACTTCTTGAAGAAATTGGTGGAGCGATCAGTGAAAATTTACCTGAGCAAATCATCCATCAATTCAAATTGATGCCACGTTCTGAAGCTATCTCAGAAGTTCACTTACCAACCAATACACTAAGACTAGAAGCAGCAAGAAGACGATTAAAATTCGAAGAGTTATTTTTTATCCAAATTCAACTTGGCAAACAAAAACTTGCAAACACAAAATTCGAACGCGGGGTTATATTTCAAAAAGTGGGTGCATTATTTAATGAGTTCTACGAAAATAATTTACCATTTGAACTCACAAATGCACAAAAAAGAGTAATCAAAGAAATACGATCAGACGTAGCTCGTGGGCATCACATGAACCGCTTGTTACAAGGTGATGTAGGAAGTGGAAAAACAATTGTTGCACTGCTTGCAACACTGATTGCAATAGACAATCAATATCAAGTTTGTTTGATGGCTCCTACAGAAATTCTTGCCCAACAGCACTTTCAGTCACTTTCGGCCTTGTTAAAAAACATGCAAGTAAACATTGCATTATTGACAGGATCAACCTCACGCAAGGAAAGAAGGATAATTCATCAGCATTTGATGGATGGCGATTTAAATCTTTTGATCGGCACTCATGCACTAATAGAACCCATAGTACAATTTAAAAATCTAGGACTTGTAATCATCGATGAGCAACATCGTTTTGGAGTGGCGCAACGCGCATCACTTTGGAAAAAAGCTGCGCTTCCACCACATGTGCTCGTGATGACTGCAACACCCATTCCTAGAACGCTTGCAATGACTCTTTATGGAGATCTTGATATAAGTGTGATTGACGAATTACCTCCGGGCAGAAAACCAATTGTAACAAAGCTTAAGTCAGACTCAAATCGTATCGAAGTATTTCAATTCATGGAGAATGAAATAAAAAAGGGCCGTCAGATTTATGTTGTTTATCCACTAATCGAAGAAAGTGAAGTATTGGATTACAAACACCTTCAAGATGGAGCAGAGTCCATTGCCCGCAGATTTCCACTTCCCGATTACTGCGTCAGTATTCTGCATGGACAAATGAAAAGCGAAGCAAAAGTGTATGAAATGAATCTTTTTGTTACAGGGAAAACACAAATAATGATTGCGACAACTGTAATCGAAGTTGGAGTAAATATTCCGAATGCTTCTGTGATGGTTATTGAAAGTGCCGAGCGTTTTGGATTATCGCAATTGCATCAGTTGAGAGGACGAGTTGGCAGAGGAGCTGATCAGAGTTTTTGTATACTTATGACGGGATTTAAACTGAGCAGAGAAGCAAAAACTAGACTTGCAACGATGGTTGAAACAAACGATGGATTTAAAATTGCCGAAGTAGACATGAATCTTCGCGGACCAGGAGATTTGAGCGGAACACAACAAAGCGGATTGCTTAATCTAAAAATAGCAGACCTGGTGAAAGACCAACAAATGCTATCATTCGCACGCGAGAGTGCGCTCGAAATCTTGGATGAAGACCCAACATTAACAATGGGGAAAAATAGTTGTATCAGTCAACATATCGAACTACTTAAACAAGAAAAATCAGATTGGTCGCATATTTCTTGACTGATTCGACACTTAATTGTGCCGTGTACACAGTCAATAGAGGACACTATCGGTTGGATTTATGTATAAGTCCAATTGCATTTCACTGCATTGTGCTAAACATCAATCACCACTGCATTTACTCCTGTAACTTATAAAATGGTTTGGTCCGATTAATAAATGCTTTTGGTATTAGTGCCCAAATTCTCAATTAAAAGTAGCGTATTTTTTGCTAAATTATGTCCATTCAATATTCGTTTTATTATTTCGGATTAATTTTACCGCTATGAACATGGATCTTTCAGGAAAAACCGCGCTCGTGTGCGGATCTACGCAAGGCATTGGAAAAGCAGCCGCAACAGAGCTAGCACTGCTCGGAGCCACCATTATTTTAATGGCTCGCGATGAATATAAATTAAAAAAAGTTTGCACAGAATTACCGAAAAATCACGGTCAAAATCATCAATACTTAATAGCAGATTTTGCTCATCCGCACGATGTACAAATTGTGATCAATGAATTTGCATCAAAGAATACAATAAATATTTTGGTTAACAATACCGGTGGGCCGCCACCGGGCAAGGCCATCGACTCTGATGTTGAGGCATTCAGAATTGCTTTTAATTCTCATCTGATTTGTAATCAAATATTGGTTCAAGCATTGGTACCTGCGATGAAAAATTTTGGTTATGGCAGAATAATCAATGTAATAAGTACAAGTGTAAAACAACCACTTCCAAATTTGGGTGTGAGTAATACTATTCGCGGAGCTGTGGCCAATTGGAGCAAAACATTGTCGGGTGAGTTAGGACCCTATGGAATTACAGTAAATAATGTATTACCGGGTGCAACAGAAACCGGAAGGTTGGCAACTATTATTCAAAATAAAGCAGGAAAAACGGGTGTAAGTGCGGAAGAAGTTAAGTTCGAAATGGAATCGGAAGTGCCATTGCGCAGATTGGCAAAACCTGAAGAGATTGGTTCAGCTATTGCTTTTTTGGCTTCGCCAGCCGCGTCCTACATCAATGGTATAAACCTGCCCGTTGATGGAGGAAGAACATTGTCTCTTTAACCACAAAGAGAACTATCGAATGATGGTGATTACACCTGCGCGCTCTAAGGAATCATTTTTAAATCCTTTTACCTTAACTCTGAAGTTGTAAAGAGTGTTAGATACATAGTGAGAATCATTTCCGTATGTGTCGCCTACCCAAGGTTCTTCGGGATTGGTGCTAAAGAAAACAACATCGCCCCAACGATTATATACAGTTAATTCATACTCTCTGATAGCTGAGCCGTACACCCTAAACACATCATTTATTCCATCGCCGTTGGGAGTGAATGAATTTGGAATGAAGATATTTGCAGGACTTAAAATGGTGTAGGAAGTTGTATTACTGCATCCAATTTCATTCACCGCAATATGAGTAACCAAATAAGTTCCAAGGCCATCAAATTGATGTTCAGGATTTGGTAGGTTACTTGCACTGCCATCACCAAAGTCCCAGCTATAGCTGCAAGTTGGACAAGCAGGTTCGGTTGCCGCAACAAATTGATAGAGGTCTTGGCCAGTCTCCGTAATATTAAATCCGGCAAGAACAGGCAACACACTAACTTGAACATCCCCGCTTATAGTTTTATCGCAAATATCTGTCGCTACAACAGTATAGGTAGCGCTTGACAGCGGAGAATTAATTGTCTGCACAGGCAGGTTAACATCATTATTCCATTCGTAAGTAAATCCACCCTCGCCACCTGATGCCAAAGCCCAGATATTTGCTGAACCATTTACACAAATGCTGGTATCAGCAACGGTCAAAATTTCAAGCGGAATATTTGGAATATTTAATACAAGCTCATCAGAAGCTGACTCGCCGCAGAAATCTGTAACAATGACGGAAACCGGAACTGTAATAAAACTTTGCAATGTAAAAGATGGTGTTGTAGCCTCTTGTTGTCCCTCTACTAGCCATTGGTACTGGGTACCTCCGCTGCCTCCTTGCACAACTGCGGTTATTCCTGTTTGATCTATGCAGGATGCATCAATGTCTTCTCCAATCGAAACTGTTATCGGAGGGTTTACAATGTTTACCAAAATGCTGTCCGAGGCTTCAATTCCACAAGCGTCAGTAATGTTTAAAGTAATCTCTGTTGATACAGGGGTTGTAAAATTTTGAATACTAACAAAACCGAGGGTAGTATTTCCATTGAGCCACTCATATTGAAAACCTCCGCTACCTCCTGTTACAACCGGAACAAAAGAAAATGCTGTAGCGCATGTGCCTGTAATTTCATCAATTAAATCGATAATTAGTGGAGGACTATCAATAATGATCGAAGTAGTGCCTTCGATTTGCTGTCCACACTGATCTGTAACTATCACAGAGACCAAACCCTGGCTGTTTCCTGTTCCATTGTATGTGCCTGTCCATTGATTCCAGTCCGGAAATCCATCCAAACTCCAAGAATATCCATAATCGGTAGACCATTGCCCCAAGAAACCTCCTGATGCCTGAGCGACAATTTGGAACGGTTGACCACAACCTGTTATAACACTCGCAGGAACAGTCAATAAAAGAGGGGGAGCATTTACTGTAATTTCGATGCTGTCAGTAGCAACAAATCCGCAGCCGTCTTCAAGTTCAAGATAAAGCATTCCTGCATCCCAAGATGAAATGCTAACTTGGTTGTCAAATCCCCAAAGATTAAAGCCATCGTCATTGATCCAGGTATAAGTGTAGGGTTGAACTCCACCAGAAGCTATGCCATAAAGCGAGCTTCCCCAAGATTCGCAATCGAGCGGCAATACTTGATCTTGATCGATGATATCTACTAAAAGGACGGGCACTTGAATTACCGTCACAGCAAATTGTGCATTATCGCTCGGCATTCCACAAGTATCACTTACTGTAAGCAAATATGTTGATGTAAACCCCGGAGTTACATCGATAGTTTCTGTTGTTTCGCTGGTGCTCCAGCTATATCCATAAACTGCGTATCCACCGGTGATAATAGGCTCTAGTGTAACTGTAGAACCTGAACAGATATCATAGTTGACACCTTCAACAACAAGAGGCTCAGCAAAATCACTGATAACAAAATCAAAAGAACTATTGAGCAGTGCCTCACCACATTCTGCTATATTGGTTATTTCCATATGAACGGTTTCCAATCCTTCTGACAATCCATCAGCAAAAGCATCTAGATAAATCGAAATTGATTGCACTCCGGGCGGAAAAACCACCGAATCTGGCAAAACGCTATAATCGACGCCCATGGTAGCTGTTCCTGAATATTCCACATAGGCTACGAGTTCTGTATTGGGATCGCCGGACTCAGGTCTCTCAAAAATAATATTGCCGTCACCACAATTCTCAAAAAGAGTGTTTCCTTCAGGACCTGCAACCTCAAAGTTTAGAGTTACTTGAACCACCAAATTACTTGAAAAGGAATCGCGTTGAAGAAACACACCTGAGTCCAAAGTCCAGTCATTGGCATCACAAACTGCAAGTTTGATATGATAGGTAAGTCCGCATTGCACAATTGCCCTTGCAGTAAGAACATCTGTATATCCGTCAAATTGAATGTAAAATGGATCTGTGTGAATAGGATCATTGATGTTATTGAAGAAGTCGGCGTCAGACCCAAGCTGATTGTAATACTCGCAGTTTGTGCAAGGACCAGCATTTCCGCCACCATTATTAATGGAGTTAATAGCAACATTGGTACTCGTACCCGGCACTAGCGCAATGTTTTCAGCATTTCCTGAGTAAGGCCCGTTTATTCCTGGACCACTGATAAAAAATCCGAATACATCATTAAATTCAGAACCAACCCATGTGTCATACTCGTCAGAACCCCAAACATAATTAAAACTCAATGTATCGCCAAGAGGAACAAAATCAAATTCGATGATCACCCAATCATGGATAGATAATCCACCATTTGCTTGCACAAGACTCAACAAATCAGGATCAGTACCATTGAATATAGATGTTCCATCGTAATCGTAAGAATTCTGATCGTTAGGACCAATCATACCGGCAACATCGCCTGATGACATGGCAAAACCTGAGAATATCCCTAAGTTTGAAGTTGGCGCATCAAACCCACCTACAGCCGGAGTGACGGTATTAGCACTCGCTCCATTAAAAGTAATGTTTGAAACGGTTACATTCTGTCCCAACAAAACATCCTGTACATATTGTTGAACAGTAAGATTACTGGTGGTCGTCATTTGAGCAGAGAATGAGCTAGACAGAATCACACTCAATAACAGCAAGGTCAGTTTTTTCATATTACTAGGAATCTATTGTTAAAAGATGACGCATTTAATTCGTTAATCGTTGCACGCATTATTAATTTATAATTCTGAAGGTAAATTATATCAAATGCATCTGTTCATTGGTACAAAGGACTGATTGATAATATCGATTATACAAAATGATAGTCCAATTTCGCCAGTGGTCTCATTTGACTCGTATTTTGTTCTACCAAAATGAAGTATACATCAGTCCAAAAGCAAATTTGATTATTTCGGTATAATGCCGAGGTAAACAAGTGTTCATAACAATCAAGAGAAACGAAGATTGGCCTGTTATACCAAAATGAAATATACTTTAGTCCAAAAACAACTTTGATTATTTTGGTATATTTCTGAGGTACACAAGTGTTCACAGCAATCGAGAGAAACAAAGATTGGTCTGTTACACTTGTCCATCCGGTATTACACTTGTCCACTCGGTAGTATATCGGCATTAACCATAGTAAGATTATGAAAATCTTTGGACCAGTGAATAATTACAATTGGTACTAATTGCTTTGGTATTGCCGTAACTAAATCGGTAGAGTTCAAAAATACAAAGCTGATATTGGACTATATTGAATGTGTTATACGGTATTGGACTTTATTAATTGTGTATCGGGTATTAATCTAAAAACCTTCAATTTTGCAGGCACAAATAATGTTGTAATTGAATTTTCAATCAAGACGAAATTAAGTAAATATGGACATTGTAGGAAGTAGTATTCACTATTTTTTTGAAACGGGAAGTGATGAACCTGTTGAAGTTTTTATCGATGAAAATTTTGACCACTTAATGTATCCATCAGTTTTCTTGAGAGGTTTCAAAAACATGAACCGCATCGAACGACATGCATTACAATTGTGTAATGGAAAAATTCTAGATATAGGCGCAGGTGCCGGATGCCATAGTTTATATCTCCAATCAAAAGGATTTGAGGTTATTGCCTTGGACAGGTCTAAGTTGTGCTGCAGCATAATGAATTTGCGGGGTGTCAAAAATATAATCTGTTCGGAAATACTCAAGTTAAACACAGGCAAGTACGACACAATATTATTGCTTATGAATGGACTAGGAATTGCAGGAGAATTGCAGGCTGTCAAGACGTATCTCAATCATATAAAAAAATTACTTTCCGAGAAGGGCA
>Ga0105048_10010827_pt1 | contig 14430 bp, 15 predicted proteins | sample MAT05_FD_78382 | JGI IMG/M metagenome (GOLD analysis project Ga0105048, IMG submission 78382) | Freshwater microbial communities from Lake Fryxell liftoff mats and glacier meltwater in Antarctica - MAT-05 | ecosystem: Environmental > Aquatic > Freshwater > Ice > Liftoff microbial mat | place...
CAGCACCTGCCGCAAGGCGCTCAACTGGCTCAATGCGAACGAGATCGACGTCGAAGCGCGAGCCATCGTCGACGAGCCCCCGACTCTGGCGGAGCTGACGAAGTGGATACCGGCGAGCGGGTTGCCGCTCAAGAAATGGCTCAACACCAGCGGGCTGAGCTACCGCGCGCTGGGCAAGGCCAAGGTCGCCGCGGCGAGCGACGAGACGATCACCAAGTGGCTCAGCGCCGATGGCAAGTTGGTGAAGCGGCCGGTGTTGGTGCACGGCAAGACGGTGCTGGTCGGCTTCGACGAGGCGACCTACCGGGCGCACTTCAATCGGCCGAGTTGACGCTTTTCTCGTCTTTTCGGCGCACCGACAAGATCGCCATCTTGGTCGAGTGGGGGAAGGGCGCCGGGTCGACGTGCAGTGAGCCGTGGCGGGTGGCGGGCGTGCCCAGAAAGTCTTCGGGCACTCCGACTTTTTCTTCGATGGTCATGTAGCCGCCGACGCACAGCTTTTCGAGGGTGGCCATCAGGTCGGCGCCGCTGACGAACAGACCGTTGTTCACCACCACCAGATACCCGTTGTGCGCGATCAGCGGCCGCACCTTGTTGAGCACCCGATCCATGTCGTTGGCGAGGTCGACGCGGCCCTGCGGAGTGACTGAGAAGAACGGCGGGTCGACGAACACGCAATCGAACAGCTCGTCGTCGCGCTTGAGCTGGCCCACCACGTCGAAGAAATCACCCACCCGAAAGTCGCGCTTGGCGATGGGCCAGCCGTTCATCGAGTACGAGTCTTTGGCCACCGTCAGAAACGAGTTGTTCAAGTCGGTGTGCATCACCTGACCCGCGCCGCCGGCCTTGGCCGCGATGCCCAGCGAGCCGGTGTACGAGAAGGTGTTGAGCACCCGCTTGTTGGCGAGCGAGCGCTTGGCCCACGAGCGCAGGTGGCGGGTGTCGAGGTACAGGCTCGAGTCGCGGTTGAGACGCAGGTCGAGGGCGTAGGTGACGCCGTCTTCGACCACTCGTCGGGCGAGCTCTTTCTCGGTACCGAAGAGCACCGAGCCGTTGCGCAAGCCTTCGTCTTTGGCGTTGCGCACCTTCCACAAACCAGCCTTGAGCCAGGGCAACTGGGCCCGAACCAGCTCGGCGGCCCGCTTGATGGTCGCTTCGTCGCCGGTGCTGCTCTCGGAGTGATCGTTGATCACCAGCGTCTGCCCATACACGTCGATCGCCAGCGCTGGTGCGCCCTCGGTGAAGCCGTTGAACAGGCGATACCCGGTGTCATGCGGCCCATTGTTGAGTGAAGCGCGGGCGTCGATGGCGGCGGTCAGAAACGGCTCGAAAGTCATACCGGGGCAATGACCCAGCCCCCGCGCAAGGTCAATCACAGCGTCGCATCGAGCCGTACGGTGCCCGAGCCGACCGGGGCGCCTTTCGGGTCGATAATCATCGAGCCGCCTTGACCGAACACCCGTGGAGCGCCGGGGCCCCAGTTCGCGTTGACCACGTTTATCGAATAGTCGCGTGCCAGAGCGCCAAGCATGGCCGGTCGCACCGGTGACTGGTCATCGACCCAGGCCGACGAGAACAGCAGCGTGTCGACCGCCTTCAGCTGCGCCTCGCTCTCGGCCCGCAGAAAATGCAGATCGAAGCAGACGGCCAGGCAGAACCGATGGCCCGCCACTTCGAGCACCGGCAGCGGCTCGGTGCCCGCGGTGGCCCACGCTTCGGGGAACCACGGGTGGCGCTTTCGATAGTGGAGCACCTGGAGCCCGGTGGGGCCGAAGCCCAGCATCGAGTTGAAGCACTGCGCGCCAGCGCGTTCGACGAGCGGGCCGATGAGGTGCGTGCGGTGCTTCACCGCCAGGCTCGACAGGGCGCGCGCGGTGGGGCCCTGCAGATCTTCAGCGAACGGGGTGAGGTCGAAGTCGCCCTCTGGCGAGACGTACCCGCTGAGCGAGGCCTCGGGCAGCAACACCAGGTCAGTCGGACCGTGGCTCAGCAGGTGGTCGACCTGGTGGAGCGCCTCGTCACATCGACTCCACCGGGCGGGCAATTCGAGGGTGGTGACTCTCACCGGCCGCACTCTCGCACAGCCGCCGCCTGTTACCTCTTTGTGACACAGTGCGCGCCGTGCGCGAGCGAGGGGTGGTCAGCATCTGGGTCTGGGCTTTCGGGTACTTCGCCACCTACGCCCCGTACTCGTTGCTCACCAAAGCGCTGAGCGACGGCCGGCTGGGGCCCAAGGTGCCGGGCAACATGATCTTGCCGCTGTCGACCTTCGCGTCGTTCATCGTGGCGCTGGTCTTCTTGTTTGCGACCGGTTGGTGGCGCAGCGCGACGCCCTTCAAGCTCGGCACGCTGACCCTGCCGCGCCCCACCCGGTGGACGGCGCTCTCTGGGCTGTGCGGCGCGACGATTCTCACCACCACCACGCTCGCCTACACGCTGGAGGGCGTGAGCATCGTCTTCATGATGCTGCTGATGCGGGGTGGGGTGTTGATCATGGCGCCGCTGGTCGATGCGCTCTCTCGCCGCAAAGTGCGCACCGCCTCGTGGGTCGCATTGGGGCTGACCTTGCTCTCGTTGGTGGTGGCGATGGCCGGGCGGGTCGATGGCGCGCGCATCTCGTTGATGGCGGGCCTGAACGTGGCGGCGTACCTGGGGGCGTACTTCGTGCGGTTGCAGTTCATGAGCCGCCTCGCCAAGAGTGAGTCGGCTGATGCGAACCGCCGGTATTTCGTCGAGGAGCAGCTGGTCTCGACGCCAGCGGCTTTTGCCGCGCTCGGCGTGCTGGCGATGATCGGGTCGGGCCGGGAGTTGGGCGAAATTCGAGCAGGCTTCACCACGCTGCCCTTCACCTCGATGTGGCCCTGGGCGGTGTTGATCGGGGTCTTGTCTCAGGGCGTCGGCGTGTTCGGAGCTCTGGTGCTGCTCGACAAGAGCGAGAACTCGTTCTCGGTGCCGGTGAACCGCGCGTCGAGTGTGCTGGCCGGGGTGGTGGCCACGCTCGGGTTGCAATTGCTGTGGAGCGGCCCGCCGCTCGCACTCTCTGAGGGTCTCGGAGCGGCCCTGGTCATCGCGGCCATCGTGGTGCTCAGTGTGCCTGCCTTCAACCCGCAGAAGCCTGCTATGCCGACGAGATGATGCTTTCGCTGGTGCTGGCCGTCGTCGCTGGAGCAGTCGATGCGGGTTTTCAGGTGGATGCAGGGGTGTATGACGCCGGCGTTCCCTCCACGTGGCGGCTCTCGGCGAAGCTCGGCCCGGGGAGCAACGCGCGCGCGGAGCTGATTCGTGACTTGACGCGATCGCTGCCCGACGGAGGCGCGAGCGCGATTGGCGAGAAGCCCCTCACGCTGGAAGAAGCGAACGCATTGCTCGATGACCCGCGCGCGCAGCTCGTCTACGGAGATCGCACCGTCGCCATCGTGGCCCCGTCGATGATCACCAAGCAGCGACAGGATCATCTCGACTTGAAGAAGCTCTTTCTCAAGCCGGAGCGGGTGACCTCAGCCGCGGCCTTCGCGCGCGATCACCAGACGGTGCTTGCGACCGTCGAGGCGAAGACGAGGGTCGATCGCGAGGTGATCGTCGCGATTCTGATGTGGGAGACCAAGCTCGGCACCATCACCGGCGACTACCACGCGTTCAACGCCTTCGTCTCGCAGGCCTACTTCATCGACGACGCGAGCGCGGTGGCCATGTCGCGGGTCGAAGAGAAGAAGATGGGCGACCCGGTGAGCCAGCAGAAGCGCGTCGACACCATTCGCGAGCGCGCCCGCCGAAACCTATTGGCGCTCGCCAGGCAGTGCAAAGCCAAGGGCATCGACACGCTCGAGATCAAAGGCAGCTGGGCCGGCGCGCTCGGGTACCCGCAGTTCATGCCAGCGAGCTTGCGCTGGGCTGACGACGGCGATGGCGACGGGAAGATCGACTTGTTCAACTTCGACGACTCGATCGCGTCAGTCGGCCGGTACCTGAGCGAAAACGGCTTCTCTCGCGGCAAGAGCAAGGCCGTCTGGTCTTACAACCACGAGGCCGCATACGTCGAGGGCGTGCTGGCCTTCGCTGAAGCGCTTCACGAGGTGCTCCAGAGTGATGGCGGTCTCCCCGCGAGTGACGCGGGCCGCTAAGGGGCTTTGAGCGTCTGCTCGAAGAACGAAGCGATCTCGGCATTGAGCTCGCGGTGCACGGCGACGCGATCGACGCCCACCGGGTCTTCGCACAATCGCGCGGCATCACCGGCCAGCTCCGCGGTGCACGGAGCGAGGAAGACGTAGTGCCCAGCGCCTGGCACCAGCCTGGTGCCTCGCAATGAGCCGCGTCGCTCGAGCGCACGCTTGACCGGTTCGGCGTTCTCGTCAGGCAGCAGCACGGGGTCGCGCTCAGCCCAGGCTAGAAACACCGGAGCGCTCACCTCTGCGAAAGCCTCCGCGCCGAAGAAGAGGCCAGCGGCGCGATCACGAACGCTGCCTTCACCCGCGGGTCTTTCATCGCCCGCAGATCTCCCAACACCGACTCGACCTTCTGGCCCTGTCGCTGGCAGTCGGCCGCTTGCAAGGCGAAGGTGGGCTTGGCGCCGACCACGGTGGGCGGTGAACCCCCCGGCCGAGAAGCCGGTGACGCACGGTATCGATCGCCGCGGTCACCTGGTAGGCGCGCCCGTACATCGCGCGATCGGTACCGAAGGCGCTCTGATCATTCTAACTGTCGCCCGCGTGCTCGACCGCGGCCACCACGTAGCCGGCGCGCGCGAGCTGTTCGGCGAGATCGTGGTGCCCAAAGCGGCTGCCGGCATGACCATGAGAGATGATCACCAGGGGGAAGAGACCTTCGGCGATGGTCGCACCGGCTCGCGTTTGCCTTCGAGCCCCACGAACCCCACCGTGGGCGCGCTGGGAGGCGGCTGCAGCGTGAGCGAAGCGGGTGCGCGAACGCACGAGAGTGCCAACAAGGCCAGGGTGCGTACGGAGCATCGGTCACCCTCGAAGCTTGACGACCTGGCCGGTGATCACCACCTGAGAGGGGAGCGGGATGAAGAAAAAAATCACGCCGAGCGCGTGGGCCCAAGGCGTGTACTGGGTCATGTGGTAGCGAACCCGCACGACCCCGTCGCCGCCCATCTTTTTTACCTCGGGCATCAACGCCTCTTTGAAGCCGGCCTCGAGATCGGTGCCGACCACGTCGATCAACCCGAACAGCAGCACCCCCGAGCGCTGCACCTGAATGAGCCCGAGCACCTCGTGTGGCTGGGCGATGTCACCTGCGGTGACGAATACCTCGCCAGGCGCCGGAGTCGGCAGCGTCACGGTGTTCACGACAGTGCAAGCGGTGAAGCTGAGCATCGAGAGAGTCAGGAGAAGCGTTCGCATCTTCACTCCAGGAATTGAATGACCTCACCGGTCACGGTGACGTAGCGGTCTTTGGTTTCGGGGCCGCGACCGCTCAAGAGGTTGGAGAACGAGCCCATCGCTCGCTGCGCGCGCTCCAGGTCGGTCGAGGGGTTCTCGTCTTCGAACTCGATGTTGATCACCCCTTGGCCGCCCATGCGCGCGGCTTCGGCCGCCAGGCTGCCGCGAATGGTGCCGTCGAGATACGAGTTGCCCACGTCGGCCATGCCGGCGATCTCGACGCCGTAGCCGCGCACCTGCACGAAGCCGATGCTTCGAAACGGCTTCGGCGCGCCGCCGGTCGAAAGAAAGATGCCGCCGGTATCGATGGGTACGTTCGAGAGACGGCTGCCGTGAACTGTGGCGTTGCAGCCGGTCACCGCCAGCGCGAGCGTGAGCGAGATGAGGCGCATCACAGCGGCGCTCCCACCGGAGGCTGCGTCATCGGCGCGGGGAGGCCTTGTCGAATTCGAACCAGCTCGCCGGTGATGGTCACCTCAGACGGGAGTGGGAAGAAGAAGAAGATCGCGCCGAGAATCTTCGCGAAGGTCGAGTACTGCGACATTTTCACGCGTGCGTTCATCACGCCGTCGGCGCCGGCCAGGCGAACCTCGGGGTCGAGCTGCTCGACGGCCGCCACCAGGTCGGTGCCGGCAGGGTCAGCGAAGCCGAACAGCAGCACGCCGCGGCGGGTAATCTGCACCAGCCCGAGGCTCTCGTACCCGCCGCCGAGCGACTCCTGGGTGATGAAGATTCGGTCGCTGCCGACCGAGGGCAGGCGCGCAAACTCGACCGAGGTGCACGCACTGAGCAGAATCAATGGCCAGACCAACGAGCGCATGGCGGGGCACCGTAGTCGAAGGCCGCCCCAGTACGAGGAGTTTCGAAAGGTCTATCGCCGAGGTTGAGCCAGCGCAGCGCGCCAGTACCCACGGTGAAGCCGAGTGAGTAGGGGGGAGGCCGTGCTTCTCGACCACGTCGAGCCGCACGCGGGCCTCGTAGCCGATGTCGAGCTTGTGCGGCCTGACGAACCCTCGCGCTTCGCCGCGCGCGATGGCCGAGCCCGCGGTCATGTTGGCCTCGACCGTCGCGATGCCACGCAAGCTCACCCCGCCGTCGACCTTGCCTCGCACCGAAGAAGACGCCGTACCGGGTGAGAGGTTCGCCTGAATGCTGGCGTGGGCATTGAAGTCGACCGGCCCGGCCGCCCCATTCCTCTCGCCGGCGCCGAGGGTGACCACCGGAGCGACCCGCACACGGGGCATCGTGTACTGGTCTTGCTGGCCGCCTCGAACCGAGCGACCACCCATGCCGCCCTCCCGATGAAATCAGCTCTGGAGATCGAGCCCGCCGAGATCGCCGAGCACTTGAACGCCGCGACCCATGCCGGTGATCAGCACGGTGCCCGGCGCGATGGCCGTCTTTCGGTTGAGCCGCGCGACTAGATCGAGCACGTCGACCCGGCGGTTGTGCAGCTTCGGGTTCGAGGTCGCTCCCTGCTCGGTCAACATGTTGTAGTCGGCGATCACGGTCAGCTGCCGACCCGACTCAGAATCGGTGTACGTCTGTTGAATGGCGGCGCCGAACGTCTGACCGTCGTCGTCGGCGTGCTCGGGGTAGCCCACATCGCGGTCTTTGGCCGGCACCAGCATCCGCACCAGATCTTTGGTGACGTTGTCGTTGCTGAACTCGACGGTGGTCGCGCTCTCGATCCCGGTCACCACTGCCACCGATCTCCAGATCTTTGACGGAGAAGACGGCTGGTTTCGGGAGATCTCCCTACATGGTGAATGTGGGTTCTGCACTCAGCACCAGGACGCAGGGTCGAGATCATCGCTGGCAGGTCTCACGAGCGGAGGCAGTATGCTGCCGCGCACGTTGCGACCGGCGTTCTCGATGTTGCTCAGCTTGGGGCTCGCGCTGCCGGCCTTCGCCGAAGACGCCCGCGTCGCCTTTTTGACCCGGCAGCTGCGCTCGACGCAAGACGCGCGCGTCAAGACCCAGACCGTGTTGCTGCTCGGCCAGACCGGCAGCCCCGATGCGGTCAAACCGCTGTGTGATTCGCTGCAAGACGCTGAAACGGTGGTGCGTACGGCGGCGGCGAACGCGATGGCGGAGCTGAAGCAGCCCGCGGGCCTGCAGTGTCTCAAAGACGCGTTGACCGAGACCGACTCGAGCGTTCGCGCGGCGCTGGAGCGGGCAGTGGCCTCGGTGGCACGCGCCACTTCGAAACCCGCGCCCCTCAGCCCCGCCTCTGCCAAACCAGGCGCGCTCTATTTGATGGTCGAGCCGATCGTCGACAAGGTCGGGCTCGAAGAAGAGGCCTCTCTGGCTGAGACGTTGTTGCGCGAAGAGCTCACCGGGTTGGGTGCCTTCTTCGCCCCCGAGCGGGAAGAGCGCAAGGTCGCCCAGGCGCTGATCAAGTCGAAGAAGCTGAGAGGGTTTCAGCTCCGCATGCAGCTGCTGCCGGGGTCGACCGAAAAAGGCCTCAAGGTCGAAATGTTGGTCATGACGTACCCAGAGCAGGCGCTCCAGGGGAGCTGGAACGTCAAAGCCTCCGGCGGCAAGCCTGAGGCGCTGATCAGAGCCATGGTTCCGCGCGTGGTCGAAGACGCCGCGGGCGATTTGAATTGGAATAGTGAGGGGGCACAGTGATGTCGAAGAACGAGACGATGAGCACGGGAGACAGGGCCCAGCGGCGGCTGAAAAATTTCCTGCTCGATGCCCGGTTTCAGCTCAAGTTCGCCAGCTACTTCGTCGTCCTCACGCTGGTGGTCTCAGCGTTGCTGGGCATTTTCCTCTACCGCACCACCAGTACGCTGTTCGAGCAGATGAACGATTCAGTCGGAGCTCGCGCCCAGGCAGCCGAGACCAGTCGCGAGTTAGGTCGCTGCGCGCTCAACAACGAGCTCGCGACGAAGATGAATGACCCAACCTTCGCCCAGACCCTCGAAGAGCGCTCCAAGAGCATCGACGCAGCGTTCGAAGCCGAATCGCAGAACACCCTGGCCCTGCGTTCGAAGTTGGTCAGCCAACAAACGATCACCATGGTGGCGCTCGCCGGCGGGCTCCTGCTCTTCATCGCGCTCACCGCGCTGATCGCGATCGTGATCACCCATCGCATCGTCGGCCCGCTCTTTCGCATCAAGCGCATGGCGCGCGAGGTCGGCTCGGGCGTGATGCGGCCGCCGACGTATGGGCTGCGGCCCGGCGACGAGCTGCAAGACATCTTCGAGATCTTCGCCAATATGATCACCGACCTCCGGGTCCGAACCGAGGCCGACCGCCAGGCCGTCGAGGCCGCGCTCGGGGGCGACCGGGCCGCCCTCCAGAAGCTCAAGGCCGAGCTCGACGCCCGACTCGCGAAACAATAGCCAAATAGTATCAGTATTTTGCGTCTTGCACTCGCGACAAGGCTCGGGTGTCTCCTCCACATGAGCGAGATCGATTTCGCGCGGGGCTGCCTTGACGGCAATGCAGCCGACCTGGCTCGGCTCGACACCCTCGTTCGCTCGGTGTCCTCCAGCGATGAGGTGCGGCAAGCGGTGATGCAGAAGTTGATCGTCGATCGCCGGTTGGCGCACTTCGATGGTCGCAGCTCACTGAGTCGGTGGCTTCGCACGGTCTCGGCGCGGCTTCAGGTCGACCTCTCACGCACCACTCGCGAAGACGCGGTCGAAATGCGAGTGCTCGAATCGCTGCTGCCGTCGGGCAACCACCTCGAGGCGCAGATCGTCGGGCTCGAGGCACGCCGGGCCCTGCAGCTCGCGTTGCGCGAATCGCTCAATGCCTTGAGCCAGCGCGACCAGCTCTTCGTGCAGCACGCCTACCTCGATGGCCTGACCCTCACCGCCATCGGTCAACTGTACGAGGTGGCACCTTCGACGGTGATGCGGGCACTCGACCGCGCGCTCGAGACCCTTCGTGGCGCGGCGAGGCGCTACCTTCAAGAGACCACCCGGCTGAAAAATCGGTCTCTCGAGAGCCTCGTGCGTACCGGCCTCGACGCGTAGTCTTCTGCTCCGATGAGCACCTGCCCCGATGAGAACGCGCTGCTCGACTTCTCGGCGGGCGATCGAACGCCAGAGCTCGAGGCGCATCTGGCGAGCTGTGAGCGCTGCCGCTTCGCCGTCTCTCAGCTGATCACCACCGGGCCCTCGATTCGAGCCTCCGTTCTCGCCTCGGGTGCGCTGGTAGGGCGGTACGTGATCGTCGGGCTGGTCGGTGAAGGGGCAATGGGGCGCGTCTACGCTGCCTTCGACCCAGTGCTCGATCGCAAAGTGGCCCTCAAGCTGCTGCACCCGCTTGGAGATGGGCCGACGGCGCGCTCCCGAATGTTGGGTGAGGCGCAGGCCCTGGCGCGCGTCTCACACCCGCACCTGGTCGGCGTCCACGACGCGGGTGAGCACGATGGCTCGGTGTACCTGGCGATGGAGTTCATCGAGGGCCCGACGCTTCGCCGTTGGCAGAGCCTGCGCATTCTCCGCCCCGACGCGAAGCTCCTCGAGCTGTATCTGCAGGCCGCTCGCGGGCTGGCGGCGATTCACGAGGCCGGGCTGGTGCACCGTGACTTCAAGCCCGAGAACGTGTTGGTGGGCAGTGACGGCCGGGTTCGGGTGTCTGACTTCGGGCTGGCTCGTGCGGTGAGCCGCGGCATCGGGCTGACCTCTGATCTCTCGGGCTCGAATTCGAGCGCGACGAGCAGCGCCGGTACCCCCGCGTACATGGCGCCTGAGCATCTCGAGGGCGCGCCCTTCGATGCCCGTGCTGATCAATTCGCCTTCTGTCTGGCGCTCGCCGAGGCCCTCACCGGCGCGCGGCCCTTCGAGCGCAATGATCGCGAGGCCGTGATCAAGGGGCCGCAGCTGGCGGGCGCGCCGATCCGCCTGGCCAGGGTGCTCCGCCGGGGCTTGCGCCTGGAGCCGGAGCGACGGTTCGCCACTCTTCATGAGCTGATCACCGCGCTCGACCCGACGCCTCGAACGCCGTGGGCGCTGATCGCAGCGGCGGTGGTGGTGGTGACCCTCGGCATCGCCGCGATTGCCCGCTTTCAACCAGCCCAGGCCCGGTGCCTCGGGAGCCAGGAACGCGTCGACGCGGTGTGGTCGGCCGACCGGCGACGCACGTTGAGCACGCACTTCGCGTCGCTCGGAGCCGATGGTGCGGCGCGCTTTGCCTCCGTGTCGCAGCTGCTCGAGCGCACCCTGGGCGGCTGGGCGCAGATGCACCGCGAAAACTGCGAAGCGACCCGGGTGCGAGGCGATCAATCGGATCAGCTCTTCGCGGCGCGTGGAGCCTGTCTCAACCGTCGGTTGCTCGAGGTCGACGCCACGCTGGAGGTGCTCGCCAGCACGACCCGCGACTCGCTGAGCCGAGCGACCGACGCGGTGACCACGCTCACACCGATCAGTGTGTGCGCCAACACCTCGGCGCTCCAGACGAGCTCAGACGCGCCCGAGAACCCGCGGGTCGCGCCACGTCTCGAGACGCTCGAGCGAGAGCTGGCGTCGGCGAGCGCGCTGCGACAGACCGGCCGCCTGGTCGAGAGCCTCGATGCCGGAGTGACCCTGGTTCGCGAGGCCCAAGCGCTCGAATGGCACTCGCGTGAGGCCCAGGCGCTGCTGCTGCTCGGCGGCGTCGAGAGCGAGATGGGCAACCTCTCGGCCGAGACCGCGCTTCGCGAGGCCTGGCTGCAAGCCGTCTCAGCCCGTGAAGACCGACTGGCCGTGCTGGCCGCCCTCGATCTGGCGTATTTTTTGACCGAGCACGCCCGTTTTCTCGAAGCCAAAGACTGGCTGTGGATCGCGAAGGGAATGCTGACTCGCGTTGGCGCTGATCTCGACCTGGTGGCGCGAGTGACCACCGAAGAAGGGCACCAGCTCTACATCTCGCACCAGTTCCCCGCGGCGCATGAGCGCTACGATCAGGCGCACGCTACCCGGCGGAAGCTGCAAGGTGATGCCGATGTGACGACCGCGCTGGCCTTGCTTGCGCTGGCCAACACCATCGGAGCCGAGCACAACTTCGACGAAGCGCTGCGCCTGCACCTCCTGGCGCTCTCGGTGCTCGAGCCGGCGCTGGGTTTGGGCCACCCGCGCATCGGCCAGATTCATATTTCGCTCTCCGAAGACTATCTGAATCTGCGGCGCGAGGCCGAGGCCGAGACCGCGCTCGACGCGGTGCTCCCCGCGCAGATTGCCGCGCACGGTGAAGACAGCCTCCAGGTGGGGAGGCTGTACGAGATGAAGGCGAACGTGCTCAATCGCCTGGGTCGACCCGCTGAGGCGCTGCCGCTGGTGACCCGCGCGCTGAAGACCTTCGAGGCCAAGGGAGTCGGGCGCAACACCCTCTTCGCGATGACCACCATCGGCTACACCCTGCTCGAGCTGAAACGGTACGACGAGGCGCACACCCAGTTGGCGAGCACCCGTGACTTCATCTCCAGCAAGTTCGGGCCCGACGATACCGACATCACCGTCACCTACGAGATGGAGGGCGAGGCCCTGCTCTGGGCGAAGCGCTGCCGCGAGGCGCTGCCGTTGTTGAGCATCGCGCTCGCTCGGCGAGACAAAGGGCAGGACGAGGTGATGATCGGGTACACCAGCTCGCTGGTCGGCCGCTGTCAGCTCGCCCTGGGCGATCGGGGCAGGGCCCGCGAGACACTGAAGCGTGCCGTCGCTTTCATGGAGACGACCGGGGTCGACCCTGAGTCGCTCACGGTGACGAAAGACGCCTACGCCGCAGCGCAGAAGTAGGCGCAGTCAGCTCGCGCTCTCGACCGGTGGCGGCGGGTCGATGAGCACGATTCGCTGCACGCACGCCGGCAGAGCGAGCTGAAGCCGTCGCAGATCGTCGTTTCTCGCAGGGCCCAGGAGGGTGACCTGGTCGACATCAAGCGAGGCCAGCGACTGTCCCGGCCACCAGGACGCCAATCGAAGCGCGGCCGAGCTCGCCAGGCCCAGTCGAACCTGACCTGGTGCCAGCGCGACCTGGCTGGCCACGAAGTCGGGGGTGATGGTGCCCATGCCCAGGGCGACGCCTCGGAGCACCGCAGGCACTTCAGTGACCCGCTCGATGACCGACCGGGTGATCAGCGGGCGGCGTTCGGGGGCGAGGTCGCCCAGGCCAAGAGTGCTAAGCCACTTCGCTTCGGCGGTGACGACGTCGTGCACCAGCAGCGTCGCACTGGCCCGCAGCCGAACGGCGACGTCAATGGGCTCAGCGGGCGTCAAAAGCCCAGCGAAGTACTCGATGGCGCGCGCAAGGCCAGTGACCAGCGCGGCTTCACTGTTCAACGGGGCTCGCAGCGCTCGTACCTGCTCGGCGGTCGGAGCCGTTGCCTCTTCGAATGGCACGTCGGCCAACTCGTACAGCGCTCGCAGCTCTCGCAGGCGGCGACCTTCAACCGCAGCAGGCCGCGGGCTCAATCGTGCGGCATCGAGAATGACGTGAGGCTTCTCTGCTGAGAGCGAGGCGAGCGCCGTCTCGTGGGTGATGACGGCTCCCGATTGGGCTGAGCTCTCGAAGCAACGACAGTCGGCGTCGGCCAACGAGAGGAGCCCCAGCAGCCGAACGTCAGGCCAGCGCTCAGACATCCACCCGCTGAGGGTGGCGCGCTCGCCGTGACGAGTCTCGTCGAGCCACCTCCGCACGTAACCCCGGGCGGTCGCTGTGAAGCGCGGGAGCTCGAGCAGCTTCAGCAGCCGCTCGCGGCACACGCGGGAGCTGACGGGGAGTCGTCGAGGCACGTCGTCGGGCACGTCGCCGAGGCGAAACGTGGGCACCGCGACATCGATGCCCGCTGCCGTGAAGTCACGACAGAGCGAGGCGAAGTGGTCGGCTGGCTGCTCGGTCTCCAGTGCGGCCACTCCGTTCAGGGTGAGCCCGCGAGGGCTCGGCGCACGCGGGGTCGCCCCTTCGACAGGCTCAGGGCGAACGGGTTCGTCGGTGCGAGGGCGGAGTGCTCGGAGCAGCTCGCCCAGAGGACCAGGTATCTGCTCTCCGAGCTCGTTGTTGGCGCTCGCCCGCTCGATGGCGACCCGCACCACCTGAAACGTGTCTTCCGCGTCGTCCAGCGCGCGGTGTCGAGCGCCGGTACCGACGTTGGCCCACCTCACCAACGAGTCGAGTGAATGGCTTCGCATGGCAGGAAACAGCAGGTGCGTCAGCTCGCAGGAGTCGAGCATCGGCCGGTCGTGGAGCTCGCCCAGGAAGCTGCGCTCGAACGACGCGTTGTGGGCAACGACGGTGTGGCCTTCGAGCAGCGGGGCGATGCGAGGCCACTCTTGCGCCAACGTCGGGGTACCTTCGGGCGCTCGCTCAGGCAGCCCGGTCAACGCCTGAATCATCGGCGAGAGCGGCTTCTGGTGACCGAACCGCCATCGATGCGACGAGCGAGCCGCTCCCTGATTGACGAGCACCAAACCCAGCTCGATCACCTCGTCGCTCGACGGCTCGAGACCCGTCGTCTCGATGTCGATGAACGCATGTCGATGGAGCGGAGTCGGCTGCACCAAGCCTCCTTAGCGGAACACCCTGACAACCAACTAGGCCGATGCGAGGTCGGCCGAGGTCGGCTGAGGTCGACTGGATTCCCTGAGACGGCTCCGGTAGCACGTTCGTCATGCTCGTCTGGGTAGAGATCGATCGCGCGGTTCGGCTGCAATCGCGCGGGTCGCCTCAAGTGGTTGGAGAAGGCCGAGGTTTCATCGCCCCAGAATACGCACACGTTTACCCCACGCTGGACGACTCCTCGTATGGGTGAATTGCAGGGCACTCTCAGAACATTCCCGACGCGGCTCGGCCCCGCACGAGAGGACCTGAAGCAGTTCAGCAAGTTGTTCTCGACATACCTTCGATATTCACCCGCAGAAAGGGCCGCGGCCCACGCTCCATTGCTGCGAGGTCGCAATGCCCCTTGTCGAGAACGCCCGGAGGTCGCTCTTTCAGAAGACCGGGCCCGAAGCTCCGTCTTCTGCGGCGTTGGCCTTCGCTTCGGGCGCATTCTCGCTAAAGGCATTGCAGCCCATGACCCGTCGTCTACGATCGGGTA
>Ga0105048_10010831_pt1 | contig 14428 bp, 7 predicted proteins | sample MAT05_FD_78382 | JGI IMG/M metagenome (GOLD analysis project Ga0105048, IMG submission 78382) | Freshwater microbial communities from Lake Fryxell liftoff mats and glacier meltwater in Antarctica - MAT-05 | ecosystem: Environmental > Aquatic > Freshwater > Ice > Liftoff microbial mat | place...
CCCCGCCGCCCCCGCCGCCCCCGCCGCCGGGCGTTGTGCCGGCCCCGCCGGCGCTGGTGCTCGGGCTGCTCGGGGTCGGCGGCCTGTTCCTGGGCCGGGTCCGGCGCCGGGTGGCGGCGACCGCCTGACGTTGCCGACCGGACACCGCCTGCTACGCCGTGGCGCGGGGTGTTAACCCCGATTAGCACCCGCTCCGCGGTCCCGCCCCAATCCGTCGCCGCCCCGGGCGACGGAACCGACCGGCCCCCAACGGGTAACGACCGGGCCGCCCCGCCAACCCCGCCCGCCCGGCGCCGCACGGCACCGGGTGTGCCAAAACCCCTGGTTCATCCGGCCCGTGGTCCCCCCCTGGCTTTCGACCACGCCGCAACCGGTTCCCCACCGAGGAGCACCCGTCCGATGCGTTCCGCCCTCATCACTCCCCGCCGCCTCGCCGCGGCACTGCTGGTCGGGCTCGCCGCCTTCGCCAGCCCCGGGTCCGCCCGGGCCGCCTTCGTCTCGGCCGACAGCTCGATCAACATCGTCAACACCGGCAACGTGTACGGCGGCGGCAACTTTACCGGGTCGATCGCCGTCGACAACAACGGGCCGACGATGGCCAGCGTGCGAATCACGCTGACCAACACGGCCACCGTCGCCAGCGGCCTGCACCTCGACTCGGTGGCGTTCAGCCTGCCGACCGGCGCCAGCATCAGCTCGGTGACGCTGACCAAGTCGGCGGGCCTGAGCTCGAACTGGCAGGTGAACGGCGGCCCGCCCGCGGCCGGCGATTTCAACAACGACGTCTCGACCGGCCCGTTCGGGAACCTCGACTTCGGCGCCGGCATCGGGCCGACCTGGCACACGTCCGGCACCGCCACCGACGGCCTGAAGCCGGGAAGCGTCAGCGGCTCGACCGGGACGTTCACGTTCGACCTGGTCGGCACCGGGCTCAACGCCATCACCGCCGACGCGCTGCTGACCGCGCTGAGCGACAGCGGCTCGGCCGGGCTCGGCATCCGCTACCGCAGCCCCGCGGGCGGCAACGGCGACAAGGTGCGGGCGAAGAAGACATCTTCGCCGCCGCCGCCGCCGCCGCCGCCGCCGGGTGTCGTGCCGGCCCCGCCGGCCGTGATCCTGGCGCTGGCCGGCGTCGGCTGCCTCCTCGGCCGCGGGGCGTTCCGCCGCAAGGCCGCCCCGACCGCGTGAGTGGGTGGTAGACCCGGCGAGCCGACCGCCGTGAGGCGGCGGGTGATGGGAACGTCACCCGCCGCCTCACGGCGGTCGGCTCGCCGGGTTTTTCGTTCCGCCGTCAGCGCCGACGTGGGATGATAAACCGTCCCCCGTCCCCGAGGTCGGCATGGCCCGTCGCCGCGGCGCGTTCACGCTGATCGAACTCCTCGTCGTCATCGCCATCATCGCGGTGCTGGTCGGGCTGCTGCTGCCGGCCGTGCAGAAGGTCCGCGAGGCGGCGGCGCGGGCGAAGTGCGCCAACCACCTGAAACAGCTCGCCCTCGCCTGCCACCAGTACCACGACACCCAGGGCCGCCTGCCGACCGCGGCGGAGGCCGGCGGGTCGCGCTACACCACGCTGTTCGTCGAGCTCCTGCCGCACGTCGAACAGGACCCGCTGTTCCGCCGCTGGGACTTCGTGATCGTCGGCAACAACACCGCGCTCGCGCAGACGGCGCTGCCGCTGATGCTGTGCCCGAGCCACCCCGGGCTCGACCCCGCGACCGGGGTGACGACCTACGGCGGCAACGGCGGCACGCGCCCGTACCCGCTCGACGCCAACACCCGGCCGGACGGCATGTTCCCGACCACCGGCCCGGGGTCGAAGCCGGCGGCGAACCAGGTCGGCGTGCGGCTCGAACACGTGACGGACGGCACGTCGAACACGCTGCTGTTGGGCGAGCGGCAGGTGGGGGACGCGGGGCTGGACACGTACCAGCAGCCACAGACGATGGGGATCATCGTGCCGGCGCCGAACCCGCCGCTGCAGCCGGTGGCGGCGTACGCGCGGTGGTATCCGTTCCCGGCGTCGCCCCCGGACGCCCCGGCCAACACGGCGGCGGGGGGGTTGTTCTCGTCGCAGGCGGGGGTGGGGATGTCGAACCCGAGCCGGTGGGAGCCGCCGCCGCCGCCGGTGCCGCCGGTGATCATTCCCACGCCGCCGCCGCCGGTGGACGGCACGGCGCTGGCGGCGCAGTACCGGGCGCGGCTGGGCGCCTACGGCAGCTACCACACGGGCGGCGCGAACGTGGCGCTGGCCGACGGCAGCATCCGCTTCCTGCGCACGACGACAACCCCGCCGGCGCTGGCGGCGCTGACGACGCGCGCCGGCGGCGAGGTGCCGGTGGCGGAGTGACGCCGCTTGCGGCGATGCACCGCCGCAAGCGGCGGCAGCATCAGTCGATGAAGATGAACTCCTTGGCGTTGAACAGCGCGTGCGCCAGGTCCGCCCACGCCCGCGGGTCGTCGGGGCGGCCATTGTCGCGGGCCGCGTCGGCCACGAACGCCGTCGCCGTCGCGCGCTCGGCGGCGGTCGGGGCGCGGCCGAACGCCGCCGCGTACATCCGCCCGACGCGCTCGTCCGCGGTCCCGCCCGCGGCCAGCACCCGCCGCGACCACAGTTCCGCCTGCTGCACCACGAACGGGTTGTTCAGCATCACCAGCGCCTGCGCCGGCACGTTCGACACCGTCCGCCGGCCGATCGCGGTGAACGGCGTCGGGTAGTCGAACGCCACGAACATCGGGTTCAGGAAGTTCCGCCGCACCGCCAGGTACACGCTCCGCCGGCCGTTCCCGTCCAGCGGCCCGCTCGCCGGCTTGCCGCGCCCCACCTGGTGCTCCGTCAGGAATGGCAGAATGCCCGGCCCCCCCACGGTTCGGTCCAGTCGGCCGCTCACCGCCAGCATCGCGTCGCGGATCGCCTCGGCTTCGAGCCGCCGCACGCCCTGCCGGTGCAGCAGCTTGTTCTGCGGGTCGGCCGTCGTCGCCCTCGCGGCCTGCTCCGGCGTCGCCCGGCTCCCCTGTCGGTACGCGGCGCTCAGCAGCATGAGCCGGTGCATCCGCTTGATCGACCACGGGGTGCCGCCGTCGGACGGGCTCACGAACTCGGCGGCGAGCCAGTCGAGCAGCTCGGGGTGCGTCGGCGGCTGGCCCTGGTAGCCGAAGTCGTCCGTCGAGCGGACCAGCCCTTCGCCGAAGTGGTGCTTCCACAGCCGGTTCACGATCACCCGCGCCACCAGCGGGTTCTTCGGGTCGGTCACCTTCCGCGCCAGCTCCAGCCGGCCGCTGCCGGGGCCGGGGAGCGGGGCGTTATCGAACGCTTCGAGGAACGCCCGCGGCGCCTCCGCGCCGGGCGTCTTGTGGTTGCCGCGGACGAACACGCGCTCGTTCCGGCCGGGGCCGTCGCGGAGCGTCGGCGCGAACGCCGCGGCCGGCAGCTTCGCTTCCATCGCCTTCGTGGCGTCGTCCGTCGGCGGCACCGGCACCGTCCCCGGCGCCGCGGTCGGCGGCGAATCCGCGAACCACGCCTCGGTGACGGCGACGAACCCGGGGCCGTCGTCGAGGAGTTCGAGGTACGCGGGTTGCCCCTTCCACATCCGCAGGTCGAACACCAGCCAACGGAGTTGCTCCTTGCTGTTCACCGGCTGCGCGAGGCCGCCGTAGATCGGCGCCTGGATGAGCTGCAACCCGTTGAGGACGAGGCGGGCCTTGCCGTGCTCGCCGGCGGCGCGGACGGCCAGGAACGGCTGGTCGATGACGAACGTCGGCGAGCGGAGGGCGCCGGCGAGTTTGGCGGATTCCCGGCCGCTGTGCGGTAAGCCGTCGCCGGCTTCGGGGCGGAAGGCGAGCCCGGCGGCGTCCCAGCGCAGGCGCCACCCGGCGTCGAACCGCTCGAACGCGGTGGCCTTGGCGCGCCACGCATCGGCGCCCGCGTCGCCCGACCCGCCGCCTGACGGCGGTCGGCTCGCCTTCCGTTCGTCGAGCAGCTTCGCCGCCGCGCGCTCGTCGCCGACCTCGGCGCGGTGATACCGCGAGCTCGACATCACCCCGAACAGCGCGTAGTAGTCTTTCGTGCTGATGGGGTCGAACTTGTGGTCGTGGCAGCGGGCGCACGCCAGCGTCAGGCCGAGCACGCCCTTGCCGAAGGCGTCGATCTGGTTGTCCACGCGGTCGGCGTACTCGGCCCGCGCGTCGACCGGCGAGTGCTTCGCCTCCCCGAGCCACCAGAACGCGGTCGCGGTCAGGCTCTCGTTCGACCCGTCGGCCAAGTTCCGCCGCGGCAGCGCGATCCGGTCGCCGGCGATCAGCTCGGTGAGGAACTGGTCGTACGGCAGGTCGGCGTTGAACGCGCGGACCACGTAGTCGCGGTACCGCCACGCGTCGGCGATGTCGAAGTCGAACTCGTGGCCGTGCGTCTCGGCGTACCGGGCGAGGTCGAGCCAGTGTCGGCCCCAGCGCTCGCCGTACCCGGGGTCGGCGAGGAGCCGATCGGCCACCTTCTCGAAGGCGCGCGGGTCCGCGTCGGCGGCGAACGCCTCGACCTGTTCGGGCGTCGGCGGCAGGCCGATGAGGTCGAAGTAGGCCCGCCGCACGAGCGCCCGCGGGTCGGCCGGCGGCGCGAACGTCAGCCCCTTCTCCCGGAGTTTCGCCTGCAGCAGCGCGTCGATCGTGGTCGCGCCGGCGGGCCGCTTGACCGGCTGGAACGACCAGTGCGCCTTCGCCCGCCCCGCGAGGTCGAACGCGTCCTTCGGCCCGCCGGCGACCGACGCCTTTTCGGCCGGCCACGGGGCGCCGCCCTTCAGCCACGCCGTCAGGGTGGCGACGTCGGCGTCGGGCAGCCTCCCCTTCGGCGGCATCTTCAGGTCGCCGTCGTAGCGCACGGCGGCGGCGACGAGGTCTTTGGCGGGGCCGGTCTCGCCGCCCTTGTCGAACCCCGCTTTGGTGTCGAGCCGGAGCTCGCCCTTGTGCTTGTCCTTGCCGTGGCACGCCTGGCAGTGCTGCGCCAGCAGCGGCCGCACCTTCGCCTCGAAGAAGGCGTCGTCGACCGGCGCCTGCGCGGCGGCGGGGCCGGCGGCGAGCGCGAGGAGTGCGACGGCGAGGAAGCGGGACGGCATCGACGGGGTCTCCGGTGGGAGGTGTGATTATCCCAGGGACGCGGCCGCGGGGGAAGCCCCCGGAGGCGGGCGCGCGGGGGTTTGAGCCCGGTAGGGCGCCTTCGCTAGCCCGGGGCGGAAGCCCCGGGCGGCCTGGGGCGGAGTTCGTGGGGTTCATGTCGCCGGTTCTACGCCAACGCCGCCCGGGGCTTCCGCCCCGGGCTAGCGAAGGCGCCCTACCGGGCTCAAACCCGGGTCCGTCCCTGCGGCCTGGGGCGGAGTTCGTGGGGTTCATGTCGCCGGTTCTACGCCAACGCCGCCCGGGGCTTCCGCCCCGGGCTAGCGAAGGCGCCCTACCGGGCTCAAACCCGGGTCCGTCCCTGCGGGTTGGGGCGGAGTTCGTGGGGTTCACGCCGCCGGTTCTACGCCAACGCCGCCCGGGGCTAGTGAAGGCGCCCTACCGGGCTCAAACCTCCGCGTTCGCCCCTGCGGGTTGGGCCGACTCTACCGCGTGGCGGGGTGGCACTCTGGGAAAGTGGGGCAAAAACCTTGTGCCCGTACCGATTTCGGGGAGAATAGCGATTACCCTTCGGCTGACACCGCGGAGCCGCTGCACCATGTCCAACCCGACCGACCGCCGCCCCGACTTCCTGCCGCCGCTGCCGCCCGACCCCCCAACGGACGACCACATCCCCCTCGCGCTCACCGACCTCGACGAGGTGGCGGAACTCGTCCCCGCCGCGGAGGTGGTCGAGGACGTGGTGGCGTTCGACCTGCCGGACCTCCCCGAAGACGACGCCGGCGAGCGCACGCTCGGCGTCGAGTACCTCTCGGAGGCCGAGCAGTCGGGGCTGCCGCCGCTCCCGCCGGTGTCGCCCGCCGAGAGCTGGGTCACGGACGGGGCCGAGCCGGAGCCGATCCCGACGGCGCCGCCGGCGTCGTCGTCGGCGCTGTTCGACGACCCGGTGCCGGTGGCGTCGGCCGCGGACTCGGGCGAGATCGTGGACCTGGCCGGGCCGAGCCCGTCGGCGTCGAGCCTGTTCGGCGAGTCGGTGCCGGACGCCGGGCCGGCGTCCGGGTTCATCCCCGCGGCGGACGCCGCCGGCGACTCGGCGGTGAACGTGGACGCGGTCGTGGAGGCGGTGGAGCCGGCGTCCGGGTGGTTCTCGCGCGACGACATCCCGGTCGCGGCGGCGGCGTCCGACGGCATCGAGGCCGAGCTGGCCGGGCCGCTCCCGGCCGCGGCGCAGGGCGAAGGGTCGGACGTGTTCGCGTCGCCGCCGCCGAGCCGGCCGCGCGGCGACCAGTCGGACGTGATCGCCGCGACCTCGTGGGCCGACCCCGCGTCGCCGGCGTCACCGGTGGGCCGCCCCGCCGACAACACCTCGGACGTGGCCCTGACGTTCGACCAGCCGCCCGGCGGGAGCACGGTGCAGGAGCCGGCCGACGACCTGCCGGTGGCCGACGAGGTGCCCGAGGCCGAGCCGCTGTTCGGCGACTCGGCGACGCTCGCCCACGCCCCGCCGCTCCCGGACGCCGACGCCCCCGACTTCGGCGCCAGCCCCTACCGCGGGGCCGACGCCAGCAGCATCCTCGCCGACCTGAGCGAGCCGGCCGAGCCGCTCACCGATGGGTCGGCCGTCCGCCTCGAGGCGCCGGACATCGACCCCACCATGTCCGACGACGCGCTCCCGGCCGAGTTCCTCCCCGGCGCCGGCTCCTCCGGCCGGGCGGGGCGGTGGGACGCGCAGGAGGAAGTGGACTTCGGCGCCGACGGGGGCGGGTCCGACCTGTTCCCCGAGCCGCGCCTCGCCGCCGGCCCGCGGTTCGAGCTGACGCCCGAAGCGGCCGACGCCACCGACCTGTTCGCCGGCGTCGACGAGGGCGAGGAGCCGTCGCTGTCGTCGGCCCCGTCGAGCATCTTCACGACCCCGGTGGCGCCGATCTCGGGCGGGTCGGACGCGCTGACCACCGAGGGCGACGCGGTCGAGTTCTCGGACCACCCGGACCCGGCCGCGAGCGGGGTGGACTTCGACGACATGGGCGGCGGCCCGACGTACCCGGAGCGGACGCTGCACGAGGCGTTCTCCGAGGACGACGCCTTCGACCTGACCGACCCGGGCCGCGCGCAGGGGAAAAACCCGTCGAGCGGCGACGTGCTGGCCGCCAGCCGCCAGGAGGGCGCCGGGCTGGACTGGATGACGCCCGTCGTGCCGTCCGGGGGGAAGAAGCCGAAGGGGAAGGACTTCAACCTGGACCGGACGACCGACCCCGGGTTCCTCGCCGAGCCCGCCGCGCCGGTCCGCCCCGGCACCGCGCAGCCCTCGACGAGCGGGTCGGTGGAGCTGGACTGGGTGGCCGGGTCGAGCACGAGCGAGCTGCTGCTGACGGAGTCGGAGCCGGCGCCGCCGAAGCCGCCGCGCCGCCCCGCCCGCGGCGCCGACGACTCGACGGACGAGACCCGCGTCGTGCCGTCGGCCGGCGCGGGTGTGAACCGCGGGGCCATGTTCGGCCTCCTCGGCGGGCTGCTGCTGGGCGTCGGCGGCGCCTTCGGCGTCTACTCCTCCGGCTTGCTCGACCCCGCGAAGCCGACCGGCCCCGTCGCCGTGGTGCCGCGGCCGCCCGACACGAACGCGGCGCCGACCCCCGGCACCGTCGCCCCGCCGACGACCGCCGACGCGCAGGCGGCGCTCGACTCCGGCGACCCGGCGCGGGCGCTGAAGGCGCTCGAGGCCGCCGGCGCGACCACGCCCGAGGCGAAGGCGGCGCGCGGGCAGGCCCGGTTGTTCGCCCGCCTCCGCGAGCCCGCCGCCGTGACCGGCGACGACGCCGCGCTGAAGGACGCCCGCGCCGACCTCGAGGCCGTGGTGAACGACGCCGACGCCGCGAAGACGGCCGACGGCGAGCGGGCGGCGGTTCGGGCCGCGGTCCACCTGGGGCTGACGCATGAGGTGGCCGGCGACCGCACGAAGGCGAAGGAGGTGTACGCGGCCGCGGCGGCGAAGTTCCCGAAGGCCGCGGACGTGTTCCAGGCCGCGCTCGACCGCCTCGACGCGACCGCCCCGCCGGCCGCGCCCGGGGCCACGTCGTTCCGCCTCGCCCCGGCCGACGCCGAGTGGCTCGCCGTCGCGGCGGCGTTCCTGTTCCTGCAGGACAACCCGGCCCCCGCGGCCGAACCGGCCGAGGCCGGCGGGCCGTTCTGGCGCGCGGTGAACTTCGGCGCCCGCCGCGACTACGACAAGGCCATCGCGGCCGTGAACGAGGCGAAGGCGGCGCACGCGAAGCGCGCCGCCGCGTTGGCCGGCCGCGGCCTCAACCCGCTGACCGACCCGCGCGAGCAAATCTTCCCCCGCGCCTGCGACGAACTCGCGGCCTACTGGGCGCTCAGCAAGACGGTCTACCTCCACCCGACGGTCGGCCCCCTGGCCCGCGCCGAGACCGTCGGCAAGGCGCTCGACACGTTCGCCGGCTACCGCACCGAGCGCGACACGGCAGTGTCCGACGCCAAGCTCGCCACCGAAAAGCTGATCGTCGCGCAGAAGGGGCTCCTGGCCGAGCAAGAAGCTTTGAAGACCACGAAGGACGCGCTCAAGACTGAGAAGGAGACGGCCGCGAAGATCGGCGACGACCTCAAGAAGGCCGCCGCGGACCTGACGAAGGCCAAGACCGACGCCGTCGCCCTGATGAAGGACGTGGACGCGGCGAAGAAGCTGGCCGACGACAACGCCGCGAAGGCCAAGGCGCTCGACGCCGAGCTGGTGGCCGCGGAGAAGAGCCGCAAGGACGCCGAGGCGGTGGTGTCCGGCGTCGCCGCGGAGCTGAGGGCGGCGAAGATTCTCCCCGAGAAGCACAGCCCGGCCGACGTGGTGGCCGCCGCGAAGTCCGCGGCCAGCCGGGCGACCGGGCCGGACCTGACGAGCCTGATCCCGCCGGGGACGGCAGCCGCGGTCGGCGGCCCGGCGACGACCGGGACGCTCCTGGACCTCGCCGCCCGCGCCGGCAAGCTGGACGCCGACGCGAAACGGGCCGCCGCCGACCTCAAGGCCGCGACCACGAAGCACGCGACCGACTACGCCGCGGCCAGGGCCGACGCCGACGCGGCCCTGAAGAAGGCGACCGACGACGCCACGAAGGTGCTCGACAAGACGAAGACCGAGGCCGCCACCGAGCTGACCCGCACGAAGGCCGACGCCGAGAAGCTGCTGACGAAGACGAAGACCGACGCGGCGACCGAGTTGGCGAAGCTGAAGACCGACGCGGCCGGGATGCTGACGAAGCTGAAGACCGACGGGGACGCGACGCTGACGAAGCTGAAGGCCGACCACAAGGCCGAGTCGGCGGCGCTGGAGAAGCGGGCGGCCGACGACGCGGCCGCGGCGAAGGCGGCGCTGGTGGTCGCGGAGAAGCAGTTCCGGGCGGAGCTGGCGAACGCGGTGAGCCCGGTCGAGGCGCTGCCGCTGTGGCAGGCGGTGCTGACCGACCTCCGCCGCCCGTCCGACGCCGACCCCGCCCTGGCCGCCGCCGACCGGGTGCTGAAGTCGGCGGTGCCGGACTCCGAGGCGGCGGCGCGGGCCAACGCGGTCGCGGGGCAGGCGCTGGCGCTGAAGGGGGACAAGGCCGCCGCCCGCGCCCGGTTCGAGGCGGCGAAGCGGAGCCCGGCGTACGCCGCGGACAAGGACTGGGCGCGGGCCGCGGACGTGGGGCTGGCGTCGCTCACGGACCCGGCCGCGGCGTCGCGGGTGGCCGTGGACGCGACGCGCCGCCGCGACCCGGACGCGGCCGTGCGGAGTCTGGGGGCGGGGGTCGCGGCGTACCGCGCGGGCAACGTCGCCGCCGCCGAGCGCGCCCTCGCCGACGCCGCCTGGCACGACCCGGACAGCCCGCTGCCGTGGTACTTCCTCGGGGCGGCGCGGTGGGCGGCGAACGAGGCGCAGGCCCGCGACGACTTCCGCCAGGGGGCCGTCCGCGAGGCGAAGGGGACGGTGCCGGGCCGCGTCATCGGCGGCGCCATCGCCCCAATCCAGGGGCCGGCCCGCGCCGCCCTCGACGCCGTCCGGCCGTAGCGCGGGCGGCACCGTCACCCCGTTCCCGGAGGCCCGCCGTGCGCCCCGCCCTCGCCGCCGCCCTCGCGGCGCTCGCCCTCGCCGCGGCCGCGCCCGCCGACGAGAAGCTGTTCGGCATCGCCTGCCGCTCCGTCCACCTCGGCTACCCCGCCCCGGAGGCCGTCGCGTTCACCACCACGGCGACCGTCGAGGCGTCGGCCGACGGCAGCTACTTCATGGCGTGCGGCTGGTCGAAGGGCTACTTCGGCATCCAGGAGTTGGCGTCGGGCAAGAAGCTGGCGATCTTCTCCGTGTGGGACCCGGCCGGCGGCGACGACCCGAAGAAGGTGGCCGACGAGAAGCGCGTCAAACTCCTCCACCAGGGCGACGGCGTCCGCGTCGGCCGGTTCGGCAACGAAGGCACCGGCGGCCAGTCGTTCTTCGACCACGACTGGAAGCTCGGCCGGCCGTACCGCTTCCTCGTCACCGCGAAGGCCGACGGCCCCGACCGCACCGCCTACGCCGGCTACTTCCGCCCGGCGGACGCGAAGGAGTGGCGGCACCTCGTCACCTTCTCGACGCTCACGAAGGGGGAGCTGCTGAAGGGGTGTTATTCGTTCGTCGAGGACTTCCGGCGGAACAAGGTGTCCACGACGAAGGCCCGGCAGGCGGCGTTCACCGACGGCTGGGTGAAGGCGAAGGCCGGCGGCTGGGAGCCGCTGTTGAAGGCGCGGTTCACCGCCGACGCGAACCCGGCGACGAACATCGACGCCGGCCCCGTGTTTCGCGGCTTCTTCCTGGCGACCGGCGGCGCGACGGCGAACACGACGACGAAGTTGCGCGAGGAGATGACGCGCCCCGGGGGTGCGGCGAAGGCGCCGGTGGATTTGCCGGCGGGGGTGGAGTGAGCGTTGGCGAGCCGACCGCCGTCAGGCGGCGGGTGCCGTTCTTCACCCGCCGCCTGACGGCGGTCGGCTCGCCGGTGGTCACGCCCCGCCGGCGCGGTGCTCGGCCAGCACGCGCTTCAGGTACGCGCCGTAGTCGTTGTTCCCGCTCTCGGTCGCCAGCCGCTCGAACTGCGCCACGTCGATGAACCCCTTCGACAGGGCGATCTCCTCCAGACAGGCGATCTTCAGCCCCTGCCGCTGCTCCAGCGTCTGTACGAACTGCGACGACGACAGCAGCGAGTCGAACGTCCCCGCGTCCAGCCACGCCACGCCGCGGCCGAGCGGCGTCACGTCGAGCTGCCCGCGGCGGAGGTATTCGAGGTTCACGTCCGTGATCTCCAGCTCGCCGCGCGGCGACGGCTTCAGCCCCTTCGCGATCGCAGTCACGTCGCCGTCGTAGAAGTAGAGGCCGGTCACGGCCCAGTTCGAGCGCGGCTTCGTCGGCTTCTCCTCCAGCGTGCGGGCCTTGAAGTCCTTGCCGAATTCGACGACGCCGAACCGCTCCGGGTCGGTGACGTGGTACGCGAACACCCGCGCCCCGGTGGTGATGCCGGCCGACGCGGTGAGGACCGGGACGAGGTCGTGGCCGAAGAAGATGTTGTCGCCGAGGACCAGGCACACCGGGTCGCCGGCGACGAACTCCTCGCCGACGAGGAACGCCTGGGCGATGCCGCCGGGGTTCTCCTGCACCTTGTACGAGAGGCGCATGCCGAGGCGGGCGCCGGCGCCGAGGAGCTGCTCGATGGCCGGGGTGTCGCGCGGCGTGCTGATGACGAGCACGTCGCGGATGCCGGCGAGCATCAGCACGGAGAGCGGGTAGTAGATGACGGGTTTGTCGTAGACGGGGAGGAGCTGCTTGCTCACCGACTTGGTGAGCGGGTAGAGCCGGCTCCCGGCCCCGCCGGCCAGCAGAATTCCTTTCACGGCGTCACCACGATTGGGGAAGGCGGTTGTTGGGGGGCAATCTACGGCGCCGGGGGGGGCGGGGCTCCGCCGCTCGCGGCGGTGCAGCGTAGGCGCTGCACCGCCGCGAGCGGCGGAACCCGGGGTCAGCGCCGCGCCTCCAGCCGCCGACGCAACTGGGCCACCTGACGGAGCCGCACGTCGGTGGCCGCGTCGGGGTCGAACTCCAGCGGGCCGGCGTCCTTCGCGAGGAACTTCAGCACTTCGAACGCCCGCCGGCGGTGAACCGGGTCGCGCCACTCCAGCGCCTCCAGCAGCACCGCCGCCGCGGCGCCGCCCTTCTTCACCAGTTCCAGCGTCGCGGTCTTCACCGCGGTGTCGTCGGCCAGCGACTCCACCAGCCGCCGCACCTTCTCCCCCTCGAGCATCGACCCGACCTTGCCGCTGAACAGGCCGCTCGACGGGGCCGGCGTCGTGGCCGGGAACGCGGTCGGGGTGGGGTTCGGGAAGAGCACCGGCGGCGGCGTCACGGTGGCGACCGGCTCGGGTGCGGCCTTCGGCGGCGCCGGCCGCGGCGGCGCGGGGGCGGGCGTGAACGTCAGCGGCTTCGGCGGCGGCGGCGTCACCGGCGTCACCGGCGGCTTCGGCGGCGCGGCGGCGTTCGCGGCCGGGGGGTACGGCGTCGGCGGCGGGCTCAGCGCCCCGCCCGGCTTCAGCCGGCTGGTCATGGCGCGGGTGAAGCCGTCCTCCTCGAAGCTCCGGCCGAGGTAGGCGTCGATGGCCTTCTGGTCGTTCACCAGCTCGTGCGGGGTGCCGCGGGTCACCACCTGGCCGTCGGCGATCAGGTACACCCGGTCGGCGGTGCGGAACACCTCGCGGACGTTGTGGTCGGTGATGAGGATGCCGATGCCGTGGTTCGCCAGGTCGCGGATGTTGTTGCGGATGTCCTCGGTCGTCTTCGGGTCCACCGCCGCGAACGGCTCGTCGAGGAGGATCAGCAGCGGCTCGCACACCAGGCAGCGGGCGATCTCCAGCCGCCGCTTCTCGCCGCCGGAGCAGCTGCCGGCGACGTTCGTGCGGACGTGGTCGAGCTTGAACCGGGTCAGGGCGTCGTTCGTGCGCGCCCACCGCTCCTTGCGGGTGAGCTTCCGCCCGAGGCTGCGGCTGCGCGGCAGCGCCTCCAGGATGGCGATCAGGTTGTTCTCGACGGACAGCTTGCGGAAGACGCTGGGCTCTTGCGAGAGGTAGCCCATGCCGCGGCGGGCGCGCTTGTACATCGGCAGGCCGGTGACGTCGGCGCCGTCGAACGTGACCTTGCCGGCGTTGGGGGAGAGCTGGCCGGTGGCCATGCGGAAGCTGGTGGTCTTGCCGGCGCCGTTGGGGCCGAGGAGGCCGACGACCTCGCCGGCGCCGACGTGGAACGACACGCCGTTGACGACGCGCCGCCGGCCGAAGTACTTGACCAGCCCCTCGACCTCGAGCAGCGCCATCACCCACCCCCCAGTAGGCGGGGGAATAGCCGAACGGGGGACGGGACGCAACCCGGGTTCCGCCGCTCGCGGCGTTGCACCGCCGCGAGCGGCGAAGCCCCGAGCCCCTAAACTACCCCTATGCGCCTCCTCCCCCTCGTCGTGGTACTGCTCCTCGCCGCCCCCGCGGGCGCCGCGCCGAACGTGCTGTTCGTCGCCGTGGACGACCTGAACGACTGGGTCGGCCACCTCCGCGGCCACCCGCAGGCAAGTACTCCCAACCTCGACCGCCTCGCCGCCCGCGGCACCGCGTTCACCAACGCCCACTGCCAGGCGCCGCTGTGCAACCCGTCGCGCACCAGCCTCCTCACCGGACTGCGTCCCACCGCCACCGGCGTCTACGGCCTCGCCCCGGGGTTCCGCGCCGCCCCCGCGACCCGCGACCGCGTCACCCTGCCACAGACGTTCACCCGCGCGGGGTACTTCACGTTCACCTGCGGGAAAATCTTTCACGACGGCTCCGTCGCCGCGAAGGACCGGCCGGCCGAGTTCGCCGAGTGGGGGCCGGCTCCCGGCATGGGCCGCCCCGCGAAGCGGTTCGCGCAGCTGCCCGGCACCCCGCACCCGCTCATGGACTGGGGACCGTTCCCGGAACGAAGTGAAGACGCCGCCGACCACCAGATCGCCGACGCCGCCATCGCCGCGCTGAACCGGGCGCCGAAGGACCGGCCGTTCTTCGTGGCCTGCGGGTTCCGCCTGCCGCACGTCCCGTGCTTCGCGCCGCCGGCGTGGTTCGCCAAGTTCCCCGCCGACCGCGTGGAGCTGCCGCCGGTCCGCGCCGACGACCGCGCCGACACGCCGCGCTTCTCGTGGTACTTGCACTGGAAGCTCCCCGAGCCGCGGCTGGCGACGCTGGAAGCGGCGAACGAGTGGCGGCCGCTGGTCCGCGGCTACCTCGCTTCGACCGCGTTCATGGACCACCA
>Ga0105048_10010833_pt1 | contig 14428 bp, 13 predicted proteins | sample MAT05_FD_78382 | JGI IMG/M metagenome (GOLD analysis project Ga0105048, IMG submission 78382) | Freshwater microbial communities from Lake Fryxell liftoff mats and glacier meltwater in Antarctica - MAT-05 | ecosystem: Environmental > Aquatic > Freshwater > Ice > Liftoff microbial mat | place...
CAGGGCATCGTCACCATCGGCGCAGTCGAGGCATGGCGCATGGAAGAGGCCAAGGCCCGCATCCAGGCCATCGTCTCGCCGCCGCTGGCCGAGGTCGGCACCAGCTACCAGGGTCGCGTGGTGAACATCACCAAATTCGGTGCGTTCATCAACATCCTCCCGGGTCGCGATGGCCTCGTACACATCAGCAAGCTCGGCAAGGGCAAGCGCATCAACAATGTCGAAGATGTGCTCACCCTCGGCCAGGAGATCGAAGTCATCGTCGAAGACGTCGACGAAAAGGGCAAGGTCAGCCTGACCCCCGGTGAGTCGTGGGACCCAGTGATCCCGGAAGGCGCAGCCTCCTCGGGCGGCGGCGACCGCAACAACAACGACCGGGACCGCGGCGAGCGTTCGGACCGCGGCGGCGATCGCGATCGTGGCCCGCGCCGCGAGCGTTCGTCGGCTCCGGCCGCAGCCTCATCCTCGACGGCTGCTCCCGCCACCGACGGCGTTGCCGTGTCGTTCGACGACGCGTTCGACGCGGAGTTGGCCGGCGATCTCGGCGACCTCGGCCCGGGTGGCGAAGCCGGCGGGAACGCCGGCGGCGGCAACCGTGACCGTAATGACGGGGGCGGCGATCGTGGCCGTCGTCGTCACCGCTGATCAGTCGATTCGTCGAAAAGGTCAGCGTTGACAGATCTCCGGATCACACAACTTGATTCAGGCCTGACGGTGGCCGCCGAACGCGTGCTTGGCGCGCTGTCGGTGGCCACCGGGGTCTGGGTCGGCGTTGGCTCGCGCGACGAGCCCGACGAACTGAGCGGCGTCAGTCACTTCCTCGAGCACTTGCTGTTCAAGGGCACCGACACGCGCAGCGCGCAGGAACTGGCCCGAGGGGTTGATCGCCGTGGTGGCGACTTCAACGCCTTCACCTCGAAGGAGTACACCGCGTACTACTGCCGTCTGCCCGCACGTCATGCGTCGTTCTGCATCGAGCTGCTGGGCGACGTGCTCACACGGCCGGCGCTGCGCGACGACGATGTACACGGCGAGCGTCAAGTCATCCTGGAAGAACTGGCGATGGACGACGACTCACCAGACGATGTCGCTCACCGTCGCTTTTCGGCTGCATTGTTCGAGGGCCACGCACTGGGCCGCGACCCAGCTGGCGATCGGGAGCATGTTCTTGCCATCACGCCCGACGACGTGCGCTCGTTCTTCACCGAGCACTACCGCGCCGGAGCGATGATCGTCACGGCTGCCGGCCCGCTCGCGCACGACGAGATGCTCGCTGAAATCGAGCGTTGCTTCGCCGATGTGAGCACGGGTGGCTCGCAATCGGCACGTACCGGCCCCGGCGCACAGGGCGCCGGCGACGCAATTGACGACGACAGCGAGCAGGTCCACATCGTCATCGGCGGCCGCTCGCTGGCGCGCAACGATCCACGCCGTGAAGCACTCGATGTGGTGAACCACGTCTTCGGCGGCGGGCTGTCCAGCCGTCTGTTCGAAGAGATTCGTGAGAGTCGCGGCCTTGCGTATGCCGTGTACTCGGGTGTGAGCAGCTACAGCGATGCCGGGGTGTTCCAGATGTACGCGGGCACACAGCCCGAGCACGCCGATGAAGTGCAAGGCCTGATGACGACAGAGCTGCACAAGCTGGTGGCCGATGGCATCACCGATGAGGAGTTGGAAGTCGCGGTCGGCTACCTGACCGGTGCCTTCGAGCTGGGCCTGGAAGACACAGGTGCTCGCATGGCGCGCAACGGTGGCCTGCTGCTCACCAGCGGGGCCGTGCGGCCCATCGATGAGCAGGTTGCCCGGTGGGCCGCCGTCGATCAAACGGCAGTCAGCGACGTCATCCGCGACGTCCTGACGGCCGATCAGATCGTCGTCACTGTCGGCCCCACCGCCTAGCTCTCGCCCGAAAGCTGCACGACCCCCACCGACGCCGTCGCCGAATTCCCCAACCTGTCGCGCCCTTGACCACCAGTCACGGTTTTCGAAGCCGCGACACGTTGCTGAACTGCCGGAGCGGGTGCTCGAACCTGTCGCTTCCGATCCATCAGTCTTGGTGATCGCACCCGCGACAGGTTCGCTGAACTCAGGACGACGGGAAGGGTGGTCGAGCGGCTACGTTCGGTACATGAGTGTGATTCGGGTTGGTGTCGTCGGGGCCGGTGGGCGGATGGGCACGGCGGTGTGTGAATCGGTTGCTGCGAACCCGAGCCTCGAGCTGGTCGCAGCAATCGACCCGAATGCAGTTGGTCAGGTTCGCTGCGGCGTCGAGATTCGCGGCGATCTGCGGGCGTTGGCCGACGCACACGTGGAGGTGGTCGTCGACTTCACGGTTGCCGCTGCGTCACGCATCACGGTGCCGTGGTTGGCGCTGCACGGGATCCACGCTGTCGTCGGTACCACCGGTCTCGACGACGATGACCTAGCTGCGTTCCGCACCGCGTTCAGTGGCAGCAATTGCATTGTCGCCAGCAACTATGCGATCAGCGCAGTGCTCATGATGCGCTTTGCCGAGATGGCCGCGCCGTACTTCGACACCGCCGAGATCATCGAACTGCATCACGATGAGAAGATCGACGCTCCGTCGGGCACCGCAGTCGCCACTGCCACCCGAATGGCGGCGGCGAGTAGCGAGTGGGCTCCGGACCCAACACAACACGAGGTGTACCCAGGTGTGCGAGGCGGGGTCGGCCCGGGCGGCATCCATGTGCACGCTGTGCGAATGCGCGGCATGGTTGCACATCAGGAAGTGATCCTGGGTGCGCAAGGACAATCGCTCACCATTCGCCAGGACAGCTATGACCGCAACAGCTTCATGCCGGGCGTGGTGCTGGCGTGCAAGAAGATTGCCGACCACCCCGGGCTCACGATCGGCCTCGACACCTACCTGGGCGTGTAGCCCAACGTCTCGCTGCCCGGCGCGACGACACGCAGCTCGCCAAACGACTCGGTGTTACCGAAGTTTCTGGGTGTGTTACGTCTCGGACTGCGGAACTGACGACACCCAGAACCAACTGTGGAACCACCGTCACCCATAAAGTCCTTGCGCACACAAATGGGTGCGTTCCGGCTCGTTGGGCGGGCTTGGTGTTCGTCGGTCGGAACTGGCGACGCCCAACATGTGAGCGTTTGCGGTCAGAGCACTAGCCCAGTGACTCGATGGCAGCGTCGTAGTCGGGCTCTTGCGCGATCTCGGGCACCAACTGGCTGTGAATGACGGTGCCGTGCTCGTCGAGCACGACGACTGCGCGGGCCAGAAGACCGGCGAGCTTGCCGTCGGCGAGGGTGACGCCGAATGCGGTACCGAAGTCGCTGCGAAAGGTGCTGGCGCTGATCACGTTGGTGAGGCCCTCGGCGCCACAGAAGCGACCCTGGGCGAACGGCAGGTCGGCGCTGACGCACAGCACGACAGTGTTGTCGAGGCTGGAGGCTCTCTCATTGAAGTTGCGGACGCTCGATGCGCAGGTGGGTGTGTCGACGCTGGGGAAGATGTTGAGAATGATTCGCTGACCGGCGTAGTCGTCGGCCGTGACCTCCGACAGATCGCCCTTGGTGATCGCGAAGGAGGGGGAGTGGGAGCCGACCGTGGGAAGGTCGCCAACGGTGTGGACGGGATTGCCGCCGAGTGCAGTTTGAGCCATGGGCAGGTTCTACCACGACTTGCGCGACGTGCGGTTCACCGGCCACGCAGGTTGCGCAGGTTGACCACGATCACCAACAGAACGGAGCCGCCGATGATCCAGATCTGATAGCGGTCGACCCATTTCAGTACGGAGCGAACCTCGTCGTCGAACACCTTGGCGAGCCACCACATCAGGGCCAGGCGCCCCGCCAATCCGATTGCCAGCAGCGGCGCCAGCCGTCTCCAACTCGTTCGGGCCGCTCCGCTGAGCACCCACACAATGTTGCTGCCGACGAAGAGCGGCACGATGAACACTTCAGCTCTGGCGAAGGCTCCCTCGAACTTGCCGACCTGTTCCTGCGGCATGCCGAGGTAGCGCCAGAACCACCGGAGGGCCTTGTCGCCATACGCCCGACCCAGAAAGTGGCAGACCACAGCTGCGGCAGTGAGCCGAAGGGCGGCGATGATTGCCCAGCTCCAGGCGGAGATGCCACTGGCCACGGTGGCGACGAGGTATCGATTACGCGACGACATCATCAGCAGCAGGGCAGGGCGCTCGTTGCCGGGCTGGGTCCACGCCGCCCACGACGCGGACGCAACCTGGCTGCAGATCACCAGTGCGACGAATGCAACCAGCCAAAGCCGCGCCGACCTCGGTGGCGGCGGAGCCTCCGGAATGACTTCGACCTGTTCGCCGTCGGTCACGTATCCCTGTCGTTGCTCGGTTCGTTGCTGGGTTCGTTGCCGCTGTCGGGCACATGTCCGTCGGCGGAGTGGTGCAGGAAATGCCGCTCATGCGCGACGTGGGGTTCGATGATGCCGTCGGGGGTCTCGATCTCGTCGAGCACCTCCGGCAGTGACTTGCGCACCTTGTTACCGGACTGCAGGAACGTGAGGGCGAACAGGCCGCCGACGACCCACCACTGGTATCTGTTGATGAACTCGATGACTGCGATGATCTCGGACTCGAAGGCCTTGCCGCCCACCCAGAGGACCGCCAACTTGATGGCGATGCCTGCAGCGATGAACGGCACGAACACCCGAACCCGCATGCGCCGGTGGCCGGCCATCATGCAGACCAGATTGCTGGCAGGCATGAGCAGCAGCAGTAGCCAGCCCGCCTTGTCGACCGAACGCTGGAACCAGCCGTAGATCGACGGCAGTTCGCCGACACGGCCCTCCGCCCACGAGATGGCCTTGGTGCCGTACCAGCGACCGAGGAAGAACAACGTGACGCCAGCCAGCATCAGTCGGCTGAAGCCGAGCACGCTGTACGGCACCAGGTCGATGTACGGCACCGAACCGAGCAAGTTGCGATTGCGCGCTGACAGTGCGAGAACTACTGCAGGTCGCTCGTCGACCCACGCAGGGCCGATGTTGGAGCCGAACGTGCCGACCGCGAACAGCAATGCGCTCAGCGTCAGCACGAGGCGACGCTTTCCCGACGAGACCTCGATGTCGGATGGAACTTCGATTGCCGGCCACGCCTCTGCGGAGCCGATGGGGTGAGCACCTTCGACTGACATCTCGACAAGTTAACGCCGTCCCCACGGATTGGTGACGCGGGTCGGCTCATCCTCGACGCGGATGATCTCGGGTCGTAGGTCCTCGGTCGCAAGCGCGTACCCTTTGCGAGCCGAGGCACTCGCCATGGCAGAGCGGACAGCAGGGAAGGAATCATGCGGAACCTGATCGGAATTGGGGCGATCGCGCTCGCGGCGGCGTCGTTGTCCGCATGCGCGTCGGACCCTGACGACAGCCTCAGCGCGGCGGCCGCTGCCGCTGCGGCTGCGACGACAATCCCACTGGTGACGGTTGCGCAGTCCGACGAGACTTTCGCCGCGAACGGCAAGGTCGAGAGGGTGCTCGCGCTCGACAACAACTTCATCCAGGCTGCGCTCACCATCGAGGCGGGCACAGAAGTGTTGTGGGAGAACAACGGACGCAACGACCACGATGTGACCCCGGTGGACGATCTCGACGGGGTGGCGTGGGGCGTGAAGTCTGACGTGTTCGTGCCCAAGACCACGTACTCGCACGTCTTCGAGCAGCCCGGCACATACGCATACTTCTGCACGATTCACGGGACGACGAAGGCGGGCATGGTGGGCACGATCGTGGTCACCGCCCCGACGAGATGAGCGACGCTCACCGGCGACGCAACAGTCCATCTCGTACTTCGGTGCGCGCGACCGTTAGGTTCTCGTTGTAGGTCATCGATGTTTCTGGGGGAACACATGCAACGCAAGATCTTGGCTGCCGCAATGGCGGCGTCACTGCTACTCGTAGCAGCATGCGGCGACGAGCGCGCGGCCGACGGCACCACCGCTTCGACTGGTGCGGCAGAGACGACAGTTGGCGAGCAGACCACAGTTGCCGCCGACACGACCGTCGCCGCCGACACGACCGTCGCCGCAGCCAACGGCAACATCACGGTTCCCGACGACTATCCCACCATCCAGGCTGCAGTCGACGCGGCTGCTCCTGGTGATCTGATCCTGGTCAAGCCCGGTACCTACAACGAAGCGGTCAACGTGACGACTGACGGCATCACGATTCGTGGCCTCGATCGCAACGAAGTGATCCTCGACGGCGAACTGGAGCTGGACAACGGCATTCGCATCCTCGGCGCCAAAGGCGTCGCCGTCGAGAACATGACGGCCATGAACTACACCCGCAACGGCTTCTTCTGGACCGGTGTCGATGGCTATCGCGGCTCGTACCTGACCGCCTATCGCACCGGTGACTACGGCGTGTACGTGTTCGACTCGATGAACGGTGACCTCGAACACATCTACGCGGCCGGCAGCCCAGACGCCGGCGTTTACATCGGCCAGTGCTTCCCGTGCAACTCTGTCATCGACGATGCGGTCAGCGAGCACAACGGCCTCGGTTACTCGGGTACCAACTCGGGCGGAAACCTGCTGATCGTGAACTCCACGTTCCGCTTCAACCGCGCCGGCGTCGTGCCCAACAGCGGCAGCTATGAGCTCTGCTATCCCGAGCGCCAGACGACCATCGTCGGTAACACGGTGTACTCGAACAACCAGGCCGACACGCCCGCCATCGACGTGGCGCTGCTGGCCATGGGCAATGGCATCCTGGTTGCTGGTGGCGTACTCAACGACATCGAACGCAACCTGGTGTATGACCACGACAAGAGTGGTATCGGGCTCGTTCCCTTCCTCGAAGAGGACCCCAACGACTCGGTTCCGTTGCCGGAGGCGTGGCCCACGACCTGCGAAGACAGCAAGTCGAAGACACCCGTCGACCCAGGTGGCGCCATCTTGTGGGACTCGATGCAGAATCGCGTGATCGGCAACGTGCTCTCCGACAACCGCGCCGCCGACCTCATCGTTGCGTCAGCTGGGACAGATGTCGGCAGCCTCGGCAATTGCTTCTCCGATAACACCTACACCTCCACCGCACCGAACAACCTGGAGACCGTCGGCCCGTGCGACGCGAACGGTAGCGGCGACTGGAAGGACGGCGAGTACGACATCATCGCCTGGCTGAGCGAGACGCATCCACCGTCGGTGGATTGGAAGGTTGCCGTGATGCCGGCCCTGCAGCCGAAGGTCAACATGCCTGACGCGGCCACCGCCCCTGTCCGCCCCGCCACAGGGCCCAAGACGATCGATCTCGACGCCATCGTCGTGCCGTCGAAACCCGCTTGATCGTCTCCTGAGCGTCGCTGAGAATGTTCGGTTCTCGCACTGTCCTCCTCGCGGTGCTGGTGGCTACGGTCGTCGTTCCGGGGTGTGCCCGCGAGAGCGGTGACATCGACGATGCTGGTGGCGCTGACGCGAAGGTCCATACCGACGCAACGTCGCTCGGACAACCTGACCGCCCGATTGCGGGTCCGCAGGGCGCCACGCCGCAGTTCCTCGTGGAGTGCATGCACAGCCACACCGCCTCCGACGACCCGATCGTGTACCCGGGTCAGCCCGGACAAAGTCACTTGCACGAGTTCTTCGGTAACACCGACGTCGACGCGTTCACGACTGTCGAGTCGCTGACGAATGGCGGCACGACATGCGATCAGCCGCTGGACAAGGCGGCCTATTGGGCGCCCGCGCTCTTCCGCGGTGCCGAGGTGTTGACGCCTGTGAAAAGCACTGCGTACTACCGGCCGGGCGAGGGTGTGCCTGCTGGTTCTGTGCAGCCGTATCCAGTGGGACTGGTGATGATTGCGGGCAACTCAGGCGCCACCGGCGAGCAGCCGCTGTCGATCGTGGCCTGGGGCTGCGGCGCTGGCATCGAGCGCGCCGTGCTCCCCCCTGAATGCGCGGAGGGTCGCGACCTGCGCCTGCTGGTCACCTTCCCCGACTGCTGGGACGGCAGCAACCTCGACAGCAACGATCACCACGCGCACGTCGCGTACAGCTCCGGTGGAATCTGCCCGGATGGGTTCGCGGTTTCTATTCCGCAACTGCAGTTCAGCGTGGAGTACCCGGTATGGGGCAGCACCGCTGGGCTCGCGCTCGCCAGCGGCGGCCTGACCACCGGGCATGCCGACTTCATGAACGGTTGGGACCAGGCGAAGTTGATCAGCGAGGTCGAGCTCTGTCTGCACCGTGAAGTGGTGTGCGGCGTGGCAAGCGGCCGCAAGACCGGATGACGAGGTAGTCCTAGCGCTGCGCCCACCAGCGGCCAGCTGCAGCAGCTCGACCGGGCGTACGCAACGACTGCCACCTGACGACCGCTCTGGTCAATTCGTTTGCCCACTGGTCGAATCGCTCGGGCGCAGCGTGCACGGCACGGATGCGGTCGGCGAGGTCCAGTCGATCGTCAATCGGATGGGGCTGGTCGAGAGCACTGCGCATCGCGTTCACCAGCGAAGCGGTGCTGCCACGTGTGTAGAACGCGGCAGTCTCGCCGACCATTGCGTGCATCTCCGGCTCGTCGGGCACCACCAGGGGAGTTGCTGCAAGTGCAGCCTCGATGATCGATCTCGGCTGGCCGAGATGAACTCCCGGGCCGGAGCTGTAGACGAGTACAGCCGACGAACGAATGGCGCGCTGGGTTGCTTCGAAATTCAGGTCCACATCGACAGCGCCGAGATGCCCGTGCTGCGAGGCGAGAGCATCGACCTCGTCGGCAAGGTGCTCCCAACCATTGGTACGCCCGATGATGATGTGCAGCCGCGCGTCGTCGATCTCCGCCGCCGCCGCGATCAGATCGTTCCACGCCTTCTTCGGCAGCCCCGCCGAAACGGAGAGCAGCGTGTTGCTTCGGCCCAGTTCATCCGTGTTCGGCTCACCCGGATGGAGAATCATCGTGGGGAGCTCATGTGCTCGCGGGTGCTGTCGTGGGTTGTGCGCAAAGCCCCACGTGCCGACACACCACTCGTTGTAGATCGCGGCATCCGGAACTGCGGCGCAGAACGAGTGCAGGCGAACGGCATGGGGTACCCCATGTGTGGCTGCAAGAGGGCCGGACCACTGTGCGGTGGTCGCCCAGTGAGTCAGTACAAGATCGGGGTCCGTCGAGGAGATCGCTTCCTCCAACGACTCGAAGAGGGGTGCGTCGACGGCACTCGTGCATTCTGTGGGGCCTCGCTGCCCTCGCGCGAGCACGACCTCCACTCCGTGGCGACGGAGGCCTTCCAGCTCGTCACCGATGTAGGTCTCGGTGATGAGGGGGTACAGAGAGTTCGCCGCGACGACACGCAAGGGCCGGCGCCGGCGGGCGTTGGCGCGGACCACTTCGATGTCGCCCGCATTCTGATGCATGGCGTCCGGCGCCCATATTCGATCCGGTGAACGGGTGCCGTAGACGCACGCCGGCACAGGAACGAACACGTGCGGATGATCAGCGAGGCGAAGTGCGAGGTCGTAGTCGCCGCACGACGCCAGGTCCGGGTTCCACTCCTCACCGACGTCGCTCCTGTGGACCAGAGAGTTCGTGTCGATCGGGTTGTCGATGTGGAGCTGGAGCGGCGTCACGCGTATCGCGTCGATCCTCTCCGGCCCCTCTCCAGCGCCTCCGGCGAGGAGGACGCCATAGGCGAACTGGGCGAGTGGTGCACCCTCCAGTGCTGACACTGCCGATCGCAGCCACCAGGGAAACCACGCGCAGTCGTCGTCCAAGTACGCGATCAGCGACCCTTTCGCCTCGGCGATGCCCAGGTTGCGGGCTCCGTTGACCTGGTGGGGCGCCGAGCGCACCACCCGCAACCGGTCGTCGGTCGGCCACCATTCTGGCCGAGGGGTCAACATGTCGTTCCGCGAATTGTCGACCACCAAGAGTTCAAGATGCTGGTAGGACTGCGCGAGCACGCTCTCAACGGCAGTCTGTAGAAAACCCGAGCGCGATTCGAGAAATGTTGGCATGACGACCGATACCAGCGGCTGTGCGGAGATCGGAGCGTGTGCGGCCCACAGTGCGGACACCAGCGCCTGTCGTGTTGCATCGTCGCCGACCTCGAGGTCGTCGCGCACGCTCTGCAGTTCTCGAGCGAGTTCTTCGGCCTGCGCGGCGGCGATCAGTCCCTGCTGTTCAACAGCCGTCGCAAGGCTGTGGACACTCTGCAGATGCTTTGCGGTGATGGCGTTGACCTCGGCGAGTTCGCGTTGCGACTCGGCCAACTGTTGTTGGAACACGATGAGCGCCCTGTCGAGCGGCCCGACGGCACGATCGGTTGCACGCAACGAACGTAAGGAGGTGAACACGCCCCTTACCCGGGCGGGGAGCACCTGCAGCGCATGAAGGGTCTCGGCGATGGAGGTCATCGAGGCCGGATTCTAGCGACGACCATTCGTGTTACAGGCGGCCGCTGGCGATGACGCGCGCGAGGAAGTCAGCTGTCTCCGAGCGGTCTGGCGCAGTGAACAACTGTGCCGGGGGAGCGGCTTCCAGGATCAGGCCGTCCTTGAGAAAGCACACCAGGTCGCTGATTTCGCGGGCGAAGCCCATCTCATGTGTGGCCAGGATCATCGTCATGCCTTGCCCGCGCATGTCGCGGATCACGTTGAGCACTTCGCCGACCAACACCGGGTCGAGCGCGGCGGTCACTTCGTCGAGCAACATCAGTTCCGGTTGCATGGCGAGAGCACGCACGATCGCCACCCGCTGCTGCTGCCCGCCCGACAACTGGTCCGGATACGCATCCGCCCGATCGGACAGCCCGAAGCGATCGAGCAACTCGCGAGCGCCGGCCACGGCCTGGGCCTTTGGCTGACGCAGCACTTTGGTGGGGCCAAGGGTGATGTTGTGCAGCACACTCATGTGCGGAAACAGGTTGTAGCCCTGGAAGACCATGCCGATGCGACGCCGAACCGGGTCAGGGTCGAGGCCAGGCTCGCTGATGTCGACGCCGTCCAGCAGAATGGCCCCATCGTCGATCGGTTCGAGCAGGTTGATACACCGCAGCAGCGTGCTCTTGCCCGAGCCACTCGCGCCGATGAGGCAGACCACGTCGTGGGCGCCGACCTGCAACGACACGTCGTCGAGCACCAGCTTGTCGCCGAACGACTTGCGCACGTTGCGGATCTCGACCTTGGCTTTGGTTGTCGTGTTCATGGTTCGCTGCTCATACGACCTGGGATCCGCCGGTGCGGCGACGCTGACGGTTGGTGTACCAATCCACCAGGCGAGTCTCGGGAATGGTGAGTGCGAGGAAGATGACGGCGGCGGCCACCAGGGGCGTGAAGTTGCCGGTGAGATCCTTGATGGAGGTGGCACGGCGGAAGACCTCGATGATGCCCAGCACGCTGAGCAAGGCGACGTCCTTCTGCAGCGACAGCAGGTCGTTCATCAGCGGTGGCACCACACGCCGCGCCGCCTGTGGGAGCACGACGTGGCGCATGGTCTGCGAGTGCGACAGACCAAGCGAGCGGGCGCCGGCGCGCTGGCTTTCGTGGACGCCCTCGATGCCCGAACGAAACACCTCGGCCACATACGCCGAGTAGGCCAGCACCAGAGCGATCGGCCCCCACAGGTAGGGCGAGGTCCAGTTGCCACCGAAGCCCAGGAAGTGAAAGTCGCCCTCCAGCAGCCCTAGTTTGGGGATGCCGAAGCCGACGAGGTAGATCGTCAGGATGATGGGCACCCCGCGAAAGAAGTCGGTGTACACCGCGGCGAATGCGCGCAGCGGGAACAGCACAGGATTGCGCGTGTTGCGGCACAGCGCGATCACCAGGCCCCACATCAGGATGAACGGCGCGGTCTGCAGGAACAGCTTCACGTCGACCCACAGGTAGCCGAGGATCTCAGGGAAATCTTCCTTGAAACGCTCACCGTTGAAGAAGATGGTCTTCACCTTCGGCCAACCGCTGGAACTGGTGATCAGCCAGGCAAGGCCGCCGAACGTGACCACCGTCGAGACAACCGCGATGATGATGGCCTTGCGCCGTCGACGACGCAACCACTCCTCACGGCGGGTCGATTGACCTGGGACGCGAGAGGGCGCCGACATGATGCCGGCGCCCTCGTCGTTGTTCGTCACGTACTTGACTCTAGAAGCTCAGGCCGAGGCCACGTCAGTCCTTGGAGAGCGTCGGTGCGTCGCTCCACTCGCCCATCCACTTGTCGGTGATGGTGGCCAGTTCGCCAGAGGCGGTCAAGTTCGCAATGGCCAGGTTGGTGCACTCGGTGAGCGGGTTGTCCTTGGTGAGCAACAGCCCCCACTGGTCGCCAGCACCGCCGGCATCGATGGGGAACTGGCCGAAGACCTTGGTGCCCTCGATCTCGACTGCCGAGATGTAGAGGCCTGTCGGCAGGTCGGTGATGATGGCGTCGATCTGCTTGTTGTCGAGTGCAGTCTTTGCGTCGGCGTTGCTGTTGAACGCGAACGGTTCGGCATCGGGCTTGATGACGTCGAGGATGAACTGCAGGCTGGTGGTGCCTGCGGCAGCACCGAGGCGCAGTGACTTGAGATCGCTGAGCTTGGTGACATCCTTGCCCGGGCCGTCGGTGTACCCGAGGACGGCCTGGTTGGCGGTGTAATAGGGGTCGCTGAACGACACGACCTGCTTGCGCTCGTCGTTGATCGTGAACTGCTGCAGGTTGAAGTCATTGGTGCTGTCACTGCCGGCAACTGCCGTGTCGAAGGAGGTGCGCACCCAGTCGACCTTTCCTTCGAAGCCGAGCTCCTTGGCGACCGCAAGTGCGACGGCGGCCTCGAAGCCCTCGCCCGACTCGGGGGCATCGTCGAGGACGTACGGCGGGAACGCAGGGTCGCCGGTGGCGATGGTCAACTGGCCGGCCTTCAAAGTCTTGCCCTCGGCGCACGCCTTGGCGTCGCCACCGGTGGCGCCGGTCGTGTCGGCTGTCGGTGTGGTGGTGTCGGTGGCCGCGATTGTCGTGTCGGCGGCGGCTGTGGTGTCGCTGCTGGTGGTTGTGTCGTCGTCGCCGCAGGCGGCGAGCAAGAGACCGACCATGGCGGCGGTCGCGAGGATCTGTCGTTTCATTTGATGGGCTCCTTGTTCACGCAGTTGTTCACACTGGTCCGGAGAGGCTATCAGTTCGCATCTATTGTCGACCTGCCAGGTCGACAATAGATGTCGACCGAGAGGGTTGACAGTGAGACGGAAAACGTCTTACTGTCTCATCGTGGCGTCGACCCCTACCTCCGTCGAGCTGCGAGTGATCGCTGCGGCGAAGACCTGTTGCGAGCGATGGGGCATCGAGAAGGTCACGATCGACGACATCGCTGCCGAGGCAGGTGTCTCGCGCGCAACGCTGTACCGGCTGTTTCCGGGTGGTAAGGACGTGCTGTTCGAAGCCCTGCGCGTGCGGGAACTGGAGGACTTCTTCGTCCGCCTCACCGCGCAGGTCGACGGTGCGGTCGACCTCGAGGACCTGCTGGTGCGTGCGGTCGTGACCGCAACACGCGAGCTGCGCGACGACCAGCATTTGGCCATCATGATGGCCTCCGAGCCGGGTGACACGCTGGCTCAGCTCACGGTCGAGGGCCTGCCGCGCATCCTACGAGTGGCCACCATCTTCCTCGTACCGATGGTCGGCTCATACCTGCCGCGGCGGGAATCTGCCCGACTTGTCGAGCTGCTCAGCCGACTCGTCATCAGCTATTTCCTCGCACCGTCCGACCATGTCGACCTCGGCGACGCCGACTCGGCCCGCCTGTTCATCTGCACGTTCGTCCTTCCCGCCTTCGTCGCATCCATCACCTCATAAAGGACCTGACATGACCGTCACGAACAACACCGTCACGAACAACACCGTCACGCACAACACCGTCACGCACAACGACAATGAAACGATCATCGGTCGTGCCGAGATCAACGACATCGACGCGATCCTCGCAGTCCCGTTGGTCGACTCGAACGAGATCGAGCACATCGTCAAGAACAACGCCGACTCGATCTTCACGTGGGACTACTCGTTGCAGCGACCGGCCCTGCGCAAGCTCTACGAGAAGGCCAAGACGGGGCAGTGGAATGCCACCACGGATCTCGACTGGTCGATCGACGTCGACGTGGAGAAGTCGGTGCTTGAAGATCAAGCACTCATCGGCACCGGCGTCGACGCCAGTATGTACATCGGTACGCCGGTGGAGAAGTGGGGCGACAAGGAGTGGTTGGAGTTCGGTGTGCAGAGCAGAAATTGGAGCCTCAGCCAGTTCATGCACGGCGAGCAGGGTGCGCTGATCTGCACGGCCAAGATCGTCGAGACCGTTCCGTGGTACGACGCCAAGTTGTATGCCAGCACGCAGGTCGTGGACGAAGCCCGCCACGTCGAGGTGTTCGCCCGTTACCTGGAAGAGAAGCTGGGTGGCGAGTTCCAGGTCAACGCTCACCTGCGCATGCTGCTCGACGACATCGTCAACGACAGCCGTTGGGA
>Ga0105048_10010835_pt1 | contig 14427 bp, 13 predicted proteins | sample MAT05_FD_78382 | JGI IMG/M metagenome (GOLD analysis project Ga0105048, IMG submission 78382) | Freshwater microbial communities from Lake Fryxell liftoff mats and glacier meltwater in Antarctica - MAT-05 | ecosystem: Environmental > Aquatic > Freshwater > Ice > Liftoff microbial mat | place...
AGCAGGATGCCGACGATCATCGCGCCGCTCATCATGTTGCCGAACAGGCGCACCGCCAGTGCCAGCGTGCGCGAGAACTCGCTGATGAGGTTGAACGGAAGCATGATGAACGTCGGTGCCAGGTAGGACTTCAGGTACGACCCCAGACCTTGTTCGCGGATGCCGAACATCGGCACCGCAACGAAGACGCACAGTGCCAGCGCGACGGTGGTCGAGAGCGATCCGGTGGGCGGCTCGTAGCCGGGCAAGACGGTCGCCAGCGCTGCGGCGGCGACGAAAAGAAACAGCGTGCCGAGGAAGGCGAGGTAGCGCTCGGGTCGCTCGAGGCCCACTTCGCGGATCTGCTGCAGGATGCTGGTGACGACGATCTCCAGCAGATTCTGCCAGCGCGAGCGCTGGTGCTCGGCGGATAGCTTGCGCGTGATGAGCATCGAGCCCACCACCAGCACGGCCATCAAGGCCCAGGTGAATACGATGGTGCCGTTGAGCTTGAACAGCCCGTACTGCCAGAAGACCAGTTGATCGGGGCCTAGGCGCATGGCGGATCAGGTCGGGCCCGTGCTGGCTTCGCCGCCGCCGTGCTGCGCAGCGATGCACGAGGCGCCCGGGGGTTGTGCTACCAGGCGAGTAGTCAGGCGAACCACCAACCAGCGGGCAACCCAGAAGCCGAGCAGGCAAGCCAGCACCCTGCGCCAATCGCCCGCCGATACAAAGACGAATCCGGCGGCCACACACGCCATGCGCAACAGCAGGCTGCCCCCTACCCACAGCGCTGGCCGGGGAGACTCGAACGCCCGGCGCACGGTCCACCACAGGCCGCCGAAAAAGAGCAGGCCGAGCAGGCCACCGGCCGCGCTGGCGAGCGTCAGTTCGACCGCCAGTGCGAGTGCGTCGTTCATGGCCATTCAGGCGTCGGCCTGTGGAGGGTCGGCACGATCGGCTTCACGCATCGCGCGGTCCTGCTGGGCGACCCAGCGCCAGGCGTTCAGGCAGCCGAGCATCAGGCCAGCCATCAGCAAGGCCAGCGCCCAGGAATGCGCGCCTGGGTGACGCGAATCGAGCCAGACGCCAAGTGCCGCGCCCGCCAGGGTCGGCACCACCACCGACCAGCCGATCAAGCCCATCATGCCCAGGCCCGACCAGACGCCGGGTGCACCGTCGCGGCGCGCGCGCAACTTGCGCTCGGCCTTGGTGCCAACTTGCTTGGCCATCAAGTCGGAGGGCGTCGGATCATTCGGCATGGAACCTCGCGAAGCGGCCGACGAAGCCGCTCTCCAGCTTCTGGGTGGCCGCACGCGCGCCAAGTTCCAGCGCATCCAGCGTCAGGTAGTCGCGCCGCACCGCGTCGCGCAGGCTCGCCAGGTCGGCGCCGCCCGACGCACGCCGCACCGACACGCGCACCTCGTCTCCGATCTTGATCAGCACGCCTTCGTCGACGGCGACGAAGACTTCGCCGTCGGCTTCACTCTCGTAGGTCAGGATGCCCGGTACCAGGGCGGCGACGCAGTCGCGCCGGCGCGGCAGCAGGCCGAACGATCCCTCGCGCGTTTCGGCGACGATGCGGAACACCTCGGTCTTGTCAATGAAGACCCGAAACGGCAGCAAGACTTCAAGGCGCATGGATTGCCTCGGGTTGGCTCGTCGGCGTGGAGGCTTGCGAGCCGGGTTTCGCTACGCCTTGCGGCTTGGCTTTCGGCTCGACGTCCGGGCCGGCCCTGGGCCCGGCTTTGACCTGAGTCTTCACCTCAGAGATCGCGCCTATCATGTAAAGCGCGCTTTCGGGCCGGTCCTTGAACTCGTCGTGCAGGATGCGCTCGCAACCGTCGAGCGCGTCGTCCAGGCTCACCAGTTTGCCCGGCAGGCCAGTGAACTGCTCGGTGGTGAAAAAGGGCTGCGTCAGAAAGCGCTCGAGCCGGCGCGCACGCGCGACGACGTCACGGTCGGCGGGCGACAACTGCTCCAGGCCGAGCATCGCTATGATGTCCTTCAAATTGGAGTACTGCGCCAGCGTGCGCCGGATCTCCTGTGCAAGAGCGTAGTGACGCTCACCGACGATCCCCGGCGTCGCCATCTTGGAGTTCGACTGCAGAGGGTCGATGGCCGGGAACAGACCCTCGCCGGCGCGTTTGCGCGACAGCACGATCGACGCTGACAGGTGCGAGAAGGTGTGTACAGCCGCCGGGTCAGTGAAGTCGTCGGCCGGCACATAGACCGCCTGGATCGAGGTGATGGCACCGCTGTCGGTGTTGGCGATGCGTTCCTCCAGCCCCGACAATTCAGTGCCCATCGTTGGCTGGTATCCCAGCCGCGAGGGCATCTGCCCCATCAGCCCGGACACCTCGGAGCCGGCCTGGATGAATCGAAAGATGTTGTCGATGAGCAGCAGCACGTCGCGCTGCTCATCGTCGCGGAAATACTCTGCCATCGTCAGAGCCGCCTGGCCGACACGGAAACGTGCGCCCGGCGGCTCGTTCATCTGGCCGAAGACCATCACCATGTTCTTCAGCACATCGGCCTTTTTCATCTCGGCGTAGAGATCCTGGCCCTCGCGGCAGCGTTCGCCGATGCCGCAGAAAATGCTGACACCCTTGTTTGCGCTTTCATGCTTGCCGACCATGTTGTGGATCATTTCGGTCAGCAGCACCGTCTTGCCGACGCCGGCGCCGCCGAACAGTCCCGCCTTGCCGCCGGTTTCGAGCGGCACCAGCACATCGATCATCTTGATGCCGGTCTCGAAGATCACCGACGTGGTCGAACGATGGATCAGCGGGGGCGGTTCGCGGTGCACGGAACGCCACGACACGTCCTTCGGTTCGTCCTGGCGATCGATGGCATGGCCGAAGACGTCGAACATGCGGGACAGGATGGCCTTTCCGACCGGCGCCATGAGCGGCCCGCCGGTGTCCGATACCGCCATGCCGCGCGCCAGACCCTGCGTCGGCGTCAGCGCGATGCCCCGCACGTGCCGGGAGTCGATCTGGGTCAGCACCTCGATCGCCATCGCGCCATCGGCGCCGGCGCGCAGCAACGTTCGGATAGGCGGCAGGCGGCCATCGAAGCGCGCATCGACAACACTGCCGCGCACTGCGGTAATGACGCCCGCATTGGTGTCTTGCGAAGGCTGTGCGGCGCTCATCGCTCAGCACGCCAACCGCTGAGTGGCCAGGCAGTCAGGAGTGAACTCGAAGACGATGTTGCGGTCCGGCGCGGCCACCTTCCTGCTGCGACCGGCGTAGTGCAAGCGGCTCAGGATGTCGCGCATCAGGTTCAGGCGCGCGTGCCGCTTGCTGTCGGTGCGCACTAGTTTCCACGGCGCCTCAGCGGTGTGGCTGCCCAGCAGCATCGCGTCGCGGGCCTCGGAGTAGTCGTCCCAGTGCTCAAGCGCGACAGCGTCGATCGGACTGCTCTTCCACTGTGTCAGCGGATCCTTTCGACGGTCGGCCAGGCGCTGTCTCTGCTCGTCCTTGCTGATGTCCAGGTAGTACTTCAGAAGTTTGATGCCGGAGCCGACCAGCAACTGTTCGAAGCGCGGGACCGCTTGCATGAACTCTTCAACCTGCGCCTTCGAGCTGAAGCCCATCACGCGCTCGACGCCGGCTCGGTTGTACCAACTGCGATTGAAGAGCACCATTTCTTCGGACAGCGGCAGGAACGCGACGTAGCGCTGGAAGTACCAGGCGCGCGTATCGCGGTCTGAGGGCTTGCCGAGCGCGACGACTCGCGTCTCGCGCGGACTCAAATGCGCGACGATGCGCTTGATGCTGCCGTCCTTGCCGGCCGCGTCACGGCCCTCGAGCAGCACCAGGATGCGGTCGCCATGCGCGATGAAGTGACGCTGCAGCTTCACGAACTCGATTTGCAGCGAATGCAGTTCGGCCTTGTAGGCCTTGCGCGAAATATGGTGCTCGACGTATCGGCCGACCGGGACAGGCTCATCGCCCTGCGGGAGGTTTGGAAGGCGGCCGCGCTTGTGACTCTTTTCGCTCACCGAAACTCCTCATTGAAATACACGCCGCTCGCAAGCATGGTTTGCGAAGTGTGAGCCGATGCGGAGGGTCGGTCTGTCGGTTATCGCACAGACCGTGGCAGGCACTGCGAACGGGATGAACGCTACGGATCGAAGGCGCTGCGTGGCCGCGAGCCGGGGCACCCGCGCCTGAAGGGAGCATGGCAGGCCGGCAAGGCGTCGGAGCTGGTGGGCGCCTTGGCGCTGCTGGCGCAGTCGTTCTTCGGTTACTTGCTGCTGGCTGCGGCACGCTGCTGCAGGACATCGCCACGCAAGAACCAAGTGCGCGTGTGCATGTAGATGCCATGCTGTATGACGAACTCGGGCACGGCGTTAGCGAACGAATGGTGCACCAGTCGTGCAGTTGCCACGTGAAGCCTTGCCACAGATGAATCGCGGTACCATTGTGTCGGTTCCCGACGGAGGATGACGATGTTCAAGATCGAAGTTGAAGACGGTCAAGGACTCTGGTCCGATGTCTGTGGCGCTGATGGCGCGATCCTGACCTTCGAGAACGAGGATGACGCGCGCGCCAAGCTCGCGGAGCTTTATCCGATCCTGGTACAGATGGAAAAGTACGCTGGCGGAAAGCGTACGCGGGTGGTCCGCGTATTCCGCACCGAGGACGAGTGGAAGTACGGTACGCCCCCGGGTTAGCACGCCGGGCGCCCGTGCCACGCCAGTAGCTTGACGCAGCCCCGATTTGGACGTGACGCGATGCTGGACAGGCCGGACAATTGGCTGAGGCGGCTCGAGCGGGCGATCTGGAAGCCGCATCTCGCGCCTTTGCCAGCCTGGAGAACGCGCGTGGTGCGCACCGTGCGGCTCGTGATCGTTCTCTTCCGCGACGTCATGCAAGGCCAGCTCACGCTGTGGACGATGAGTCTCGTCTACACGTCGCTGCTGTCGATGGTCCCGCTGCTGGCACTGAGCTTCTCCGTGCTCAAGGCGTTCGGCGTGCACAACCAGGTCGAGCCGCTGCTGAAGAATCTTCTCGCGCCGCTGGGTGAACAGGGCCTGGAAATCACCAGCCGGCTCATGGGATTCATCGAGAACATGAATGTCGGCGTGCTCGGTGCAATTGGTCTCGCGTTGCTGATCTACACGGTCGTTTCCATGGTGCAGAAGATCGAAGAGTCATTCAACGCGATCTGGCACGTTTCGCAGCTGCGCAGCCTGGGCGAGCGCTTCAGCCGCTATCTCAGTGTCCTGCTGGTCGGGCCGATCCTCGTCTTCGCCGCGCTCGGGATCACTACCATGGCGGTACGAACGGACGTGGTGCAGGCAGTGCTCGCCATCGACCCGTTTGGAAGGGTTGTGCTGGGCATCGGCAAGCTCCTGCCCTATGTCCTGGTGATCGCCGCCTTCACCTTCGTCTACAGGTTCGTTCCGAATACGCGGGTGCGCTTCACGCCCGCATTTATCGCCGGCATCATCGGCGGCATACTCTGGCAGTCTGCAGGCTGGGCGTTCGCCATGTTCGTGGCGTCGTCGACGCAGTATGCGGCGATCTACGCGAGCTTCGCGGTCTTCGTTCTGTTCCTGCTCTGGCTGTACGTGAGCTGGCTGGTGCTGTTGTTCGGGGCGGCCATATCGTTCTATCTGCAGCACCCCGATTATCTCTACGCGATGCCTGGCGAGCCGCGACTCAGCAATCGCATGCGTGAGCGGCTTGTCCTTGTCGTGATGCAACTCATCGGATCGCACTTCGTGCAAGGACTGCCGCCATGGACGCTGCGGCAGCTCACGCAGCGACTGGGGATCCCGATGCATTCGGTCAACGTCGCGCTCGATGCGCTGTCGCAGGGCGGGCTGCTCACGCCAAGCGAAGGCGACCAGCCCGCCTATCTGCCTGCGCGCGATCTGTCGCACATATCGATTGCGGACGTACTGGCAACCATACGCAAGGCAGGCGAAGACGGCTATCTGACTCCTGAGGCCCTCATGCTTCCTGAGTCTGTCGAGAACGTGGTGGCCAGAGTTGATCGAGCGCTCGCCGAGTCGGTAGAAGACCTCAGCGTCAGGGCGCTGGTGGGCGAGAGCGGCGGGCTGGCGGGCGCCGAGCAGTGGCGCACGAACGCAGCGACGCAGTAAGCGTGCCCGCTGGACGAATCAGTGGTTCAGGCAGGCCAGCAATGCGGTAGTGACGGGGCAGTTCGCGGCAATGTCGAGCATGGCTCGAGTGAAGCAGAAGAGCACGGCGGCCGCAAGACGCCGGCCGGCGCTGCATCCATTCAAGACGCATGGGTGGCGCGGCAACGCGTCACTGTTTCAAGCCGCTCTGCCGGGCGTCAGCGCGGCAGAGCGTCGGCGCCGGGCCCCATCCTGCGCTCCAGGCGGTCCTCGACCTCGCCGAGATACGCAGTCAGCACGGTTCCGGTTTGCTCGATGGTCGCGCGCAGTTCTGTCGCCGCCTGATCCAGCCCGCTCTGCGCCGCCGCCCGCGACTGCGCCACATCTCCTTCGAGCTTCGAAATCCGCGATTCCAGGAAGGCGCGCAGTTCGGTGAAACGTGAAGCCTCCGCGTCATCCGCGAGCTGCCGCTGGGCATGCAATTCGCGCGCCGACTTCCGCGCCTCCAGGATCACCGTCGACTGCAGGTACACCACGTACAGCAGAAAAACGGCAGCGAGCAGTCCGGTGAACACCAGCATCAGCAGACCCAGTGGTGCCTGCACGGTCGCGAATACCAACGACAATGTCGTTGGGGTCGTGAACGCCGTCCAATTTAGGCCAGTGAAGACGGCAAGTACCGCGAGCATGACCAGCAAAAGTACTGTACGCAAGGACACGGGCGACCTCCAACCGTTCAACACTCGACGAGTGAAGCTTACGCGCAATCGCCAGCGAATAACCGGCGCAGTCTGCGCCGATTGGCACTCTCATCGGCAGTTTATGATCGCCTGCAATCGAGCGGACGCGCGACGGGCTGTTCCGCCAATGCAAGGTTAACGGGCGTACAGTGAGTGGTGAATCACGATTGGAGTATGAGCGAATGTCGATTTCCATCCATGAACCGGCCCTTGCCCGTCTGCGTCGGACCGCTGCTCCGCTGATGGCACTGGCCTCCGCACTGGTGCTACCTGTCGCATTTGCCGCCGAGACACCCGCCTCCGGCGAGCAGGTCTACAAGCAAGTCTGCACTGCCTGCCACGCCGCGGGCGTCGCCAACGCGCCGAAACTCGGCGACCGGGCAGCCTGGACGCCACTGATCAAGGAAGGTCAGGATGTGCTGACCGCGCATGCCTGGGTGGGGGTGCGCGCGATGCCTCCCAAGGGCGGTCAGGCGGACCTGTCTCTGGACGCTTTCGCACGTGCCACGGCGCACATGGCGCGTGCAGCCGGGGGCAACTGGAAGGATCCCGACGCTGCGATGCTCGCCCGCATTCGTGCCGAAGAGGTCAAGCGAATCAAGCAACTGAAGGCGAAGAAATAGGGGCGGCGCGGTCGCTGATCAACGACGGCTATCGAACGCGGCAATCTGCTCGGCCATGTCGCTCATCCAGGCGAGCGGGCGTGCATGAGCACCGCCGTACTGCCGCAACCATGCATGCCCATCTTGCGTTCGTTCGGCCAGCCGACAGACCAGGGAAATCGCGTTCGACGAAGAATGCCGAGATGCCCTTGGCACCCTTCGCCCTGTCGGTCACTGCCATCATGGTGAAACGCGTCGGCAATGGTCGCGTTCGTAATGTAGATTTTCTCGCCATTGAACATCCAGCGGGCACTGTTCACCGAAGGTGGCGGTGCCGCGATGTTCCGCGAGGGCGCGAAGGTCACCAGCGGTGATCCCGAGCGGATAATCGCCCGTGCGATGAAGATCATCTACCACGACGAGAAGGACAACTTCCGCGAGGGTGCCCGCGAGTCGGCCGGCATCGTTCTTGCCCCGGTCCGCAGCATACTGACGCTTCGTTGCACCGCTCCCGGAAGACAGATGACCTCGTACACGCGCCTTAACTTGTTCGCCGTGGTGGCTGCAGCCGGCCTGCTGGCCGCGGGTACACCCGTGGTCGCCCAGACCTGGCCGGCGAAGTCGGTCCGCCTGATCGTGGGCTATGCGCCCGGAGGGGTGGCTGATGTGACCGCGCGTATCTACGGCGCCCGGCTTACCCAGGCCTGGGGCGAGAGCGTGCTGATCGACAACCGCCCCGGCGCCAACGGCGGCATCGGCGCCGCGCTCGTGGCGCGTGCGCCTGCAGATGGGTACACACTGCTGCTGGGCACAGCGAGCGACCTCGTGATCAATCCGAGCGTCTATCCGAAACTCGGCTACGACACGATGAAAGACTTCGCACCTATCGCGCTTGCCTCGCGCAATCCGGTCGTGCTGGTTGCGAACGCAGCGAGCCCCTATCGCACGCTCGCCGATCTGGTCGCAGCAGCCAAGGCGCGGCCGGAGACACTGCCCTACGGCACCCCCGGCATCGGCAGCATCCAGCATCTGAGCATGGAAATGCTGCGCCTGCTCGGCGGCCCGAGCCTGATTCATGTCGCCTACAAGGGCGGCGGGCCGGCGGCCGTGGCCGTAGTCACGGGTGAAACGCCATTGGGTGCGGTGGCGCTGGCCGCGGCGCTGCCACACCTGCAGTCGGGAAAGATCCGCGCCCTGGGGTTGTCCAGCCCCAAGCGGTCACCGCTCGCGCCGGATGCCCCGACCTTCGCCGAAGGCGGGTTCCCGATCGATGCCTCGATCTGGACCGGGGTACTCGCCCCTGCACGTACGCCGCCCGCGGTCATCGCCGCGGTCAATGCAGAGATGAGGCGTGCCAGCCAGAGTACGGACGTGCGCAATCGGCTGGCAACGGCAGGCACCGAAGTGGCCACCAGCACGCCGGAGGCGTTATTCGCGCTGATGAAAAGTGATCTGGCCAGGTACCAGAAGATCGTTCGCTCGGCCGGGATCAAGTTGGAGTGATGGCACCGTTCGCCCTGATCGCCAGCATCGGGGCAGTGGTGTCGACGATGGCGTTCGCCCACGGCCATCCGGTCCGGCCAGTGCGCATGATCGCGCAAAAGCTCTTCGAGCACCCGGGTCAGCAGTTCATCGTCGACGATCGCCCGGGACGGCGCCGGGGTGGCCGGCGCGCGTCCCGGGCGGCTACAAGTAGCTCATCGGGGTCCATCCCCGCTACTGCAGTGCCCTCGAGACTGCCGCATCCGCAAGCGCACGTCCGCTGCGGTCGGACGCAGTGTCGGGCTCGTCAGTCCACCCGGAGGGTCCCGTCCATATCCAGGACGGTGTCTGCCGGCTCGATCCGGGTAGCCATCACCTTGTCGATCGTATTGCCGTCCATGTCGACGATCTCGAACCGCCACTGCTCCCATGTAACCGTATCGCAGACCTTGGGCAGGCGTCCGGTGAGCAGCATCATCATGCCGCTCAGCGTGTGGTAGCGCCCTCGCTCCTCGTCCGGAACCGCCTGCAATTCCAGGCGATCCTTGAGTTCCGGCACCGGTATATGCCCGTCCAGCAGCCAGCTTCCGTCGTCGCGCTGGACGGCCCATGACGATTCCGGATCGCGCGGCTTGAACTCGCCGGTGATCGCCTCGATCAGGTCCTGCAGTGTGACGATACCCTGCACCTCGCCATACTCGTCGATGACGAAAGCCATGTGCGCAGCAGTGGAACGGAAGTTGTCGAGGAGCTCCATGCCGGTGAGTGTTTCCGGCACATATAGCGGCGGCTCCATCGGCTGGTCTGCGAGCGTCGGTTCATCTGCCTGGAACGCGCGTACGAGCCATTGCCTTGCGTTCACCACGCCCAGGACGTTGGTGAGGCTGCCCTTCACCACCGGAAAACGCGCGTGATCGGAGGCATCGATCCGTGCCAGGTTGTCCTTGAAGGACGATGCCACATCGAGGATGACAACGTCGGCGCGCGGAACCATCAGCGAACTGATCTGACGGTCATCCAGTCGGAACACGTTACGTAACATCGTGTGCTCCTGCCGTTCGATCACGCCGGAACTGGCCCCTTCAGTGAGAACCGCGTGGATCTCCTCCTCGGTCATCACGCTGGCGCCCTGATCCTTCACCTGCAACAGTCGCAGCAGCGCGTGCGTGGAGATCGATAGCAGTTGAACGAAGGGCTTGGCTGCAATCGCAAGCCACTCGATCGGTCGTGCGACCAGCCTCGCCAGCGCCTCCGGATGGGTCTGCCCGATGCGTTTTGGCACCAGTTCGCCGACCACGATCGACAGGTAAGTGATCACGATCACGACCACCCCGGTCGCGGCGTAGAAGGAGTACGGCGGCGACATGCCGATCGACTCCAGCCATCGGCCGAGGGGTTCGGCGAGTATCGCCTCACCGACAATGCCGTTCAGCACGCCGATCGAGGTGATCCCGATCTGGAGCGTCGACAGGAACCGCGTCGGATCGTCGCCGAGCTTCAGCGCGGCAGCAGCCGACCAGTCGCCTTGCTCGACCATCTTCTGCAGACGCGACTTGCGGGCGGTGACGAGCGCGATTTCCGACATCGCGAAAAACCCGTTGAGCAGGATCAATGCAAAAAGGAGCGCGACTTCCATGGAGGGCGCCGGTCGGGCGCCTTGGTGAATGAAGAGACCTCTATCTTACCAACCCGACGAAGTTGACAGGAAAAGTCAGGGTGTGACTGTCAGGTTCAAGCGGTTCGCTCTGCCCTGATGCCCGACGGCCTGGAGACTTCGTGCCGTTACGGGCGTCCGAGCGCGACGCGCAGCCGCAACCGCCAGGCGGCTCAGTCCTTCAACAACTCCCGCGCAATCAACGAGCGCTGAATCTCCGACGTCCCCTCATAGATGCGCGTGATCCGCACATCGCGCGCCACCGTCTCGATGCCGAAGTCGCGCATGTAGCCGATGCCGCCATGGAGCTGGATCGCGGTGTCGGCGACCTTGCCAGCCGCCTCCGTGGCATGCAGCTTGGCCATCGATGCTTCGATCGTGCCGCGTGCGCCACTGCGTATCGTGTCGATCGCGCGCTGGGTGAGCAGGCGCGAGGCGTCGCGCGCAAGCGCCATGTCGGCCAGCATCCACTGCAGGCCCTGATACTGGGCCAATGTGTGTCCGCCCTGCTCGCGCGTCTTCAGATAGTCGACCGTGCGCTCGATCAGCCGGTCCATGATGCCGCAGCAGCGCGCGGCCACCGTCACCCGCCCGGCTGTGAGCGTCTTCAATGCCTGCACATAGCCCATCCCCTCGGGGCCAAGCAGGTTTTCCGCCGGCACTTCGCAGTCCTGCATGATCACCGGTGCGGTGCCGCAGCCATGCATGCCCATCTTGCGTTCGTTCGGCCCGACCGACAGCCCCGGGAAGCTGCGCTCGACGATGAACGCGGAGATGCCCTTGGCGCCCTTCGCCTTGTCAGTCACCGCCATCACGGTGAACACGTTGGCGATAGTCGCATTGGTGATGTAGATCTTCTCGCCGTTGAGGATCCAGCGATCACCCCGCTTCACTGCAGTGGTGCGCATTGCCGCGGGATCGGAGCCAGCCTGTGGTTCGGTGAGCGCGAAGCAACCAACCCATTCGCCGGTGGCCATGCGTGGCAGGTAGCGCTGCTTCTGCTCGTCATTGCCCAGGTCGACGATGCCCTTGCTGCTGATGCCGGTGTGATTGGCGATGACGGTGGAAAAGCCGTAGTTGCTGCGCCCGAGTTCTTCCTCGATCGCGCACTTGCCAGCGAGGTCCAGGCCAATGCCGCCGTACTGCTCAGGGATGGTCAGCCCGAACAAGCCCAGATCGCGTGCCATCTGCATCAGGTCGTCGGGAACGGCGTCGTGCTCCTCGATCCAGCGCGAGCGCGGCTCGACCTCGGCCTCGATGAACCGGCGGATCTCGCGCTTCAACATCAGCACGTCATCGCCCAGGCCACGGGCAAAACCCACACCCGGGCCGGGCAGGTCGATGGCGGAATGATCGGGTGCGTTCATCTTGGGACTCCCTGGCTCGTCTAGTCTGCACAAGAGCCTTGCCTAAGTGCTTCGAACAGTACAGTAAACGGGCGGGCGATCAACCCGGCTGATGCGGCTTCGCCAGCGCATCGAGCGCCTTCACCCCGCGGCCGCGCTCGAGCACGATCAGCGGGTTGATGTCCAGCTCGGCCAGTTCGTCCTTCAGATCGATCGCCAGCGCCGACAGTTTCAGCAGCACATCGATCACTGCCTCGACATCGGCCGGTGGGCGGCCACGGGCACCATCGAGCAACGGAAACGACTTCAGTTCGCGCAGCATCGTGTCTGCGACTGAACGGGTCAGTGGCGCGAGGCGGAACGATACGTCCTTGAACACTTCCGCATAGATGCCGCCCAGTCCGACCATCACCGCCGGGCCAAACAGCGGATCGTTCTGCACGCCGACGATCAGTTCGGTGCCGGCGCTCACCATCTCCTGCACCGACACGCCATCGATCACCGCATTCGGTGCATAGGCCTTCGCGCTGGCGATGATCTCGTCGAACGCCTGCCCGACCGCCTGCGCATCGGCCACACCGATGCGCACTGCGCCCGCCTCGGTCTTGTGCGCGATATCGGCCGACCGCACCTTGAGCACCACCGGAAAGCCGATCTTCTTTGCGGCTGCCACCGCCGCCGCGCGATCACGCGTGAGCACTTCCCCGGTGACCGCGATGCCGTACTGCGCGATCAGTGCCTTGGCCTGATACTCGGCCAGATCGGCGCTGCGCCCGGCCAGCATTGCCTTCGCCTCGGGCCTGGTCATCGCCGGCACCGGCTCCGCCTTCTCGCGCGCTCGCCGGCGCTGTGCTTCGGAAAAAGTGGTCAGTGCCGCCAGGGCCTTGGCGCACGACACCGGCGTGGCGAAACGCGGCACCTGCCCCTCCTTCAGGATGCGGTAGGCATCAGCGGCAAACTTCTCGCGTGCGCTCCACGCCGCCAGGATGGGCTTGGGCGTGCGGGCACTGAGGTCGACCAGTTCCTTCGCCCGCTGCGTGGCGATCTCGCCTTGCAGCGACGCGAAGATCACCACTATCGAATCCACCGTCGGGTCATCGACGATGATCTGCATCGCCTGCGCCAGCATCTCCGGGTTGTTGAAGATGCCCGCGGTGATGTCGATCGGGTTCTGCCAAGAGCCGAACGCCGGGATGATGTCTTTGAGCTTCAGCTCGCTCTCGCGCGATAGCGGCCCCACAGACAGCCCGGACTCGACGCACTGATCGGCCATCAGGATACCGCCGCCCCCGGAGATGGTGACGATCGCCACCCGCTTGCCAGCCGGGCGCTTGCCGCTGTCGAACACCTGGGTGTAGTCGATCAGCTCGTTGGCATCGCGCACCCGGATCATGCCGCGCTGTTTGAACGCGGCCTCGTACAGCGCGAGCGCGCCGCCCAGATTGGCGGTGTGCGAGGCGGCTGCACGCTGACCGACATCGGTATTGCCGACCTTCCAGATCAGCACTGGCTTGTCGGCATCGAGCGCCTTGTCGCCGACTTCCAGCAGACGGTGCGCGTCCTTGACCCCCTCCATATAGGCGCCGATCACCTTCGTCTGCGCATCCTGGGTGAACCATTCGATAAAGTCGGTGGTGGTCAGTCCGGATTCGTTGCCGGTACTGACGATGCTTCGGAAGCCCAGCCCGGCCTCTTCAGCCAGGATGATCACACCGTAGCCGAAGCCGCCGGACTGGGTGGTCATCGACAGCGAGCCCTGGCGGAAGTTGTCGCCGGAGAAGGCCGAACCGAAGCCGGCGTAGACATCGTCGGTGACACCGATCATGCCCTGGCAGTTCGGACCGACCACGGCGATCGAATACTCCTTGGCGATCGCCGCGATCTCGTTCTGCAGCTTCCGCCCCTCGTCGCCGGTTTCGGCAAAGCCGGAACTGAAGATGATGCAGAACGGGATGCCCTTCTTGCCCACCTCGCGCAGCATTCTCGGCACACGGGCCGCGGCCACGAGGATCAGCGCCAGATCGGGCACTTCGGGCAGCTCGGCCACCGATGGGTAGCAGCGATGGCCTTCCACCGCGTCATACTTCGGGTTGACCGGGTACAGCTTCCCCGTGAATCCATGCCTGGCGAGCGCCCATACCGGCTGCCCGCTGATGGTCTTGATGTTCTGCGACGCGCCGATCACTGCCACAGCGCGCGGATTGAACAACCGCTCCAGACTCCTGCCCATCGAAACCCCTCCGGTTTTGGTTCGATGATAGCGGATGGAGATGAGCGCGCACCGATAGAATGTCCGCTCCCAGGGAGGCCGAGGCTGGCGCCCGATCAGAAAAACAGACCAACGCAGGGTGGCAGGCAAGCGCATGCAGGTACTTGGCATCGAAACATCATGCGACGAAACCGGCGTCGCGCTGGTCGACCGCGAGCGCGGCCTGCTCGCGCATGCGCTGCATTCACAGGTCGACCTGCATGAAGCCTATGGCGGGGTGGTGCCCGAACTGGCCTCGCGCGACCATATCCGCCG
>Ga0105048_10010836_pt1 | contig 14427 bp, 17 predicted proteins | sample MAT05_FD_78382 | JGI IMG/M metagenome (GOLD analysis project Ga0105048, IMG submission 78382) | Freshwater microbial communities from Lake Fryxell liftoff mats and glacier meltwater in Antarctica - MAT-05 | ecosystem: Environmental > Aquatic > Freshwater > Ice > Liftoff microbial mat | place...
AACAGCAACCGGGTCAGCTCGGTCACCACGGTCGAGGCTGCGCTCGCCGCAGTGCAGGGGATGGCCGAGCAGGGCACCGATCACCTGACCGTTCGGTCGCTGCAGGAGTTCCATGCGCGATAGGCGCCCCACGGTCCGCGCCCGTCACGGCGCCGTCGAGGCGTCGACCACGGTCGACACGCGAGTGCGTGTCGGTTCGGTGGAAATGCCCAGCCCGGTGCTCGTCGCCTCGGGCACCGCCGGATACGGAGCCGAGCTCGCCGAGTTCATCGATCTCGCATCGCTGGGGGCGGTGGTGACGAAGTCGCTCGCAGCGTACGAGTGGGCCGGGAACCCCGCGCCGAGGCTCAGCCCGGCCGGCGTCGGCATGATCAACGCGGTCGGGCTGCAGGGGCCAGGCGTCGAGCACTGGCTGGCGCACGAGCTGCCGGTGCTGCTCCGAACCGGAGCTCGCGTCGTGGCGAGCATCTGGGGGCGCACCCTCGACGACTACCGGCGAGCTGCAGAGCAGATGGCGGCCGCTCCGGACGGCGTGATCGCGGTCGAGGTGAACCTGTCGTGCCCGAACCTCGAGGGGCGCCGCGGCATCTTCGCCCACGATCCGGAGGTGTCGGCCGACGTGATGCGCGCGACCGAGGCCTGTGGTCGTCCACGGTGGGCCAAGCTGAGCCCGAACACCGACCGAGTGGTCGAGGTCGCCGCTGCGGTGCACGAAGCGGGTGCCGACGCCGTCACGCTCGTGAACACCCTGCTCGGCATGGTGATCGACCCTCACACGTTGCAGCCGGCGCTGGCGGCCCGCGGGGGTGGGTTGTCCGGGCGGGGCATCCACCCCGTTGCCGTGCGGGTGGTGCACGACGTGCGTGCCGCACTGCCTGATCTGCCGATCGTGGGCGTCGGTGGCATCAGCACCGGCTGGGATGCGATCGAGCTGATGCTCGTCGGTGCGTCGGCCGTCCAGGTCGGCACCGCCACCTTCGCCGACCCACGGGCCGCGGCGACGATCTCGGACGAGCTGATCGCATGGGCCCGCGAGCATGGTCACCCCACGGTGTCAACCCTCACCAACGCCCTCCACCGCAGCTGACCTCGGCGACGGATTCATCGGAACGGTTCCCTGCAGCTCGCAACGATGGGGGAACGCGTCCTCGTGGTGTCCGCGACTCACGCCAGCCGTGTGACTAGGGTGGACGTCATGGCAACACCCCCTCAACTCACCCCCGAACAGCGCGCCTCCGCGCTCGCCAAGGCCGCTGAAGCCCGCACCGCTCGCGCCGAGGTCAAGAACAAGCTCAAGATCGGTTCGCTCAGCCTCGCCGAGGCGCTCGCATCCACCGACAGCACCATCGGCAAGCTGAAGGTCGTGTCCCTGCTCGAGTCGCTCCCGGGCGTCGGCAAGGTCAAGGCACGCAAGATCATGGACGAGATCGGCATCGCCGACAACCGTCGCGTACAGGGCCTCGGCCAGCAGCAGAAGGCGTCCCTGCTCGACCAACTCGGCAAGTGATCCGACGAGGCCGCCAGTACACATGGAGGCCTCGCCGCCTGCAGGCGCCTCGCCGCTGATCTTCATCGTCTCCGGTCCCGGTGGCGTCGGAAAAGGCACCATCGTGAGGGTGCTGGTCGAGCGTGACCCCGTCCTGTGGCTCAGCCGCAGTTGGACCACGCGTGATCAGCGCCCGGGCGAGGCCGACGACGCGTACGTGTTCACCTCGCGCGGCGCCTTCGAGCGGCGGATCGAGATGGGCGGTTTCCTCGAATGGACCGACTTCCTCGGCAACTACTACGGAACGCCCACCCCGGACCCGGTCCCCGGTCGTGACGCCGTGCTCGAGATCGAGGTCGACGGTGCCCGGCAGGTGAAGGCATTGCACCCCGACGCCGTCCTGATCTTCGTGCTCCCACCGTCTCGCGAGGAGCAGGCGCGACGGCTCCGAGGTCGGGGCGACCCCGACCACAAGGTCGACCAGCGGGTCCGCAAGGCAGAAGAGGAAGAGCCGATCGGACGGGCCCTCGCGAATCACATCGTGGTCAACGACGACCTCGGCCGGACCGTCGACGAGATGCTGACGATCATCGATCGCCACCGCCTCGAACGCGGTCACCGCGAGCACTGAATCCACCTGCCTCGAGGGGGCCTCAGCCGGCTCGAACGAGTGGCGACGCCGGAGCCGACCGATCACCACCGGCGCTCACTGCGGTACCGATGCCCCCGATTCCCCTGCGCCACCAGGTAGGGTTGGTTGCCCACTCTCACAGGAGCTTCCACGAGCATGCAGCGCGCGCACGAAACCATGATGAACCCCCCGATCGAGGAGCTCCTCGATCGCGTCGACTCGAAGTTCAGCCTGGTCACGCTCGCCGCGCGCCGCGCCCGTCAGATCAACTCCTACTTCTCGCAGCTCGGTGATGGCTTGGGCCACATGGTGCCGCCGCAGGTCAGCTCGGTCGCCCGCAAGCCGCTCAGCATCGGCTTCGAGGAGATCGCCGCCGACAAGATCAAGCGCGTCGAGCTGCCCGACGAGGCCGAACTCGAGGCCGCAGCAGCAGCCGCAGCAGCCGAGACCGTCGACGCAGCCGCGACCGACGCCTGATCCGCCCGCACACGCCGACGAGCCCGCTTCTCACACGCTGACCACACCGGATCAGGGACCGCAACAGGTGCTCGACGGACGTCGCATCGTGCTCGGTGTCACGGGTGGCATTGCCGCCTACAAGGCGATCGAGGTCTGTCGACGGCTCGTCGACGCCGGCGCCCACGTGGTGCCCGTCATGACCAAGGGCGCCGAGCACTTCATCGGGCGTACCACCCTCTCCGCGCTCGCCAGCGAGCCGGTGCAGACCAGTCTGTGGGACGAGACCAGCCCGATCCCGCACACCAAGCTCGGCCAGGGCGCCGATCTGGTGCTCGTCGTGCCGGCCACCGCCCGGTTGATCGGCGCCTATGCGGGCGGCCTCTCGACCGATCTGCTCACCAACACGCTGCTCGCCACGAGGGCGCCGGTGATCGTCTGTCCGGCGATGCACACCGAGATGTGGGAACACCCGGCAGTGCAGGACAACCTCGCCACGCTGCGCCGACGCGGCGTTCACGTGGTCGAGCCAGACGAGGGCCGTCTCGCCGGCGGGGACGCGGGGAAGGGCCGGCTCGCCTCGCCCGAGCGGATCATCGCCGAGGTCGAGCGCGTGCTCGGGCCTCGGGACATGGTCGACCTGCATGTCGTCGTCAGCGCCGGCGGCACCCGCGAGCCGATCGATGCCGTTCGCGTGGTGGCCAATCGCAGCAGTGGCAAGCAGGGGTACGCCATCGCAGTCGAGGCGCTGGGGCGCGGTGCTCGCGTCACGCTCGTGTCCACGGTCGAACTGCCGGTGCCGAGTGGCGCGGTCGTCCGCCCCGTCGAGACCGCTGCACAGATGCAGGTGGCGCTCACCGAACTCGCTCCCACGGCCGATGTCGTCGTCATGGCTGCCGCCGTCGCCGATTTCCGACCTGTCGCCGCCGCCGCCGGCAAGCTCAAGAAGGACGCAGGCACTCCCGAGATCGTGCTCGAGCCCACGCCGGACATCCTCGCCGGGCTGGGTGCATCGAAGCCCGCAGGCCAGACGCTCGTCGGTTTCGCCGCCGAGACCAGCGACCTCATCGCCAACGCCGAGGGCAAGTTGCGTCGCAAGCACCTCGACCTGATCGTCGCGAACGACGTCAGCGCACCGGGTGTCGGGTTCCAGCACGACACCAACGCAGTCACCATCCTGCGTGCGGGCGGCGAGGCGATCACGATCTCGCTCACCGACAAACGCGCGATCGCGCGGGCCGTGATGGATATGGTGTGCGACGTCCGGGCGGCCCACCACACCGTCGACGGTGGCGCCGACCAGTAGAGGCCCGCAGCCGACAGCCCTGCACCGCAGCATCAGCCCGGCATCACTGCGAACCTCAGACCGCCGAACCCCAGACCGCCGAACCTCATACCGCAGGAGACTCACGTCGTGAGCACGTACACCTTCACATCCGAGAGCGTCACCGAGGGTCATCCCGACAAGATGGCCGACCAGGTGAGCGACGCCGTGCTCGATGCCATCCTCTCCGAGGATCCCAACGGGCGCGTGGCATGCGAGACCCTGCTCACCACTGGCCTGTGCGTCGTCGCCGGCGAGATCACCACGTCGGCCTACGTCGACATCCCCAAGCTCGCCCGTGAGGTCATCAACGGCATCGGCTACGACAACGCGCTGTACGGATTCGACGGCAACACCTGCGGCGTCATCGTGTCCATCGACGAGCAGAGCCCCGACATCGCCCAGGGCGTCGACACCAGCGAAGAGATGCGTGCCGGCAAGTCGGGCGAGGACATCATCAACAGCCAGGGTGCTGGTGACCAGGGCATGATGTTCGGCTACGCATGTGACGAGACGCCCGATCTGCTCCCGCTGCCGATCTGGCTCGCACACCGGATGGCCGAGCGCCTGGCGGAGGTCCGCAAGGCCGGCGTCGTGCCGTACTTGCGACCCGATGGCAAGACCCAGGTCACCTTCGACTACGTCGATGGCCGGGCAGTGAAGCTGTCGCACGTGCTCGTCAGCACTCAGCACGCCGACGGCATCGACCGCGACACAGTGATCCGCCCCGATCTGATCGAGCACGTCATCCGCCCGGTCGTCCCGGCCGAGTTCGCGGACGACGACTACAACGTCTTCGTCAACCCGACCGGCAAGTTCGTCGTCGGAGGCCCGCACGGCGACACCGGCCTCACCGGTCGCAAGATCATCGTCGACACCTACGGCGGCATGGGCCGTCACGGCGGCGGCGCCTTCAGCGGCAAGGACCCGAGCAAGGTCGACCGCTCCGCCGCCTATGCGGCCCGCTGGGTGGCCAAGCACGTCGTCGCCTCCGGCGCTGCCGCCCGCTGTGAGGTGCAGGTGGCCTATGCCATCGGCGTGGCCCACCCGGTGAGCATCCTCGTCGAGACGTTCGGCACGAACACCGTCGACGAGGCCACGATCGTCAAGGGTGTTCGCGACGTGTTCGACCTCCGCCCGGCCGCGATCGTGCGCGACCTCGACCTGAAGCGTCCGATCTACCGCAAGACCGCGGCGTACGGCCACTTCGGTCGCAACCTGCCGGAGTTCACATGGGAGCACACCAGCAGGCTCGAAGCGTTCCGCAGCGCCGTCGGTCTCTGACGGCCCTCGTCCCGGGTTCGGGGCCTCGTCTCATCAGCTGGCCCCGGATCAGCTGGCCCCGGATCAGCTGGCCCCGGATCAGCTGGCCACGCGTGGTCTCGGCGTGGTGATCACCGCCACCGTCCTGCCCGATGTCACGGGCCTCGACAAGACCTTCGACTACCTCGTTCCCGACGAACTCGCCGATCTGGTGCGCGTCGGTTCGCTGGTGCGGGTGCCATTGCATGGCCGCCGTGTCGGTGGCTGGGTCCTCCGTGTCGGGCGACCCGATGCTGCTCGGCTCGCCGAGGTGCCGTTGGAGCGGTTGGTGCCGATCGCCAAGTGGTCGGGGCACGGACCGTTCCCCGACGTGATCGACCTCGCGGGGTGGGCAGCGGTGCGTTGGGGCGTTGGACGGTTGCGACCGTTCCTCGTGTCGGCCAGCCCGCCGCGGATGGTTGCCGGTCTGGCCGCACCGCTGGCGCTCGCGACTCGGAGGCTCGACGGGGCCAGCGACGGCGCGCGGCAGCTGCTCGCCGACGGTGGAGGTGTGATCAGGGTGAGTCCCTCCGATGATCCCACGCCGATCGTGCTCGCCGCGGCCGAACGCGGTCGGATCCTGGTGCTGCACCCGTCGCAGGACGACGTCGGCCTGCTCGCCGCACGACTGCGCGGTCATGGCATCGGCGTCGCCGTGCTGCCCGACGGTTGGTCGTCGGCTGCCTCGGGAGCCGCACACATCGTGATCGGCACCCGTCGTGCATCGTGGGCGAGCGTGCCCGACCTCGCCGCGATCGTGGTCCTCGACGAGCACGACGAGGCGCTGCAGGAGGAACGCACCCCGACGTGGCACGCGCGTGATCTGGCGATCGAGCGGGGCCGCCGACTCGGAGCGCCGGTGGTACTCGTGTCGCCGTGTCCGACCGTCACCTCGCTCGCATGGTCCGGCGCGCGCTGGATGCGTCCGTCGGCCGACGCCGAGCTCGACGGCTGGCCGGTCGTCGAGCTGATCGACCGCAACGAGGAGGGTGACGACCCGTGGAAGCGATCGCTCGTCACCAGCCGCCTGATCGAGGCGATCCGCAACCCTGCCGCGCTCGTCGTATGCGTGCACAACGCCCCCGGGCGGGCGCGCCTCCTGGCGTGCAGATCGTGCAGATCGTTGCTCGCCTGCGAGCGCTGTGACGCGTCGGTGCAACAGCGCGACGACCAGACCCTCGTCTGTCGCCGGTGCGGTACCACCCGCCCTCCGGTCTGTCAGCAGTGCGGATCGACTGCGCTCGCCAACGTCCGCCCGGGCGTCACCAGACTCCGCGAGGAGTTGGAGAAGGCAGCTGCCCGTCACGTCGTCGCCGTGACCGGCACCAGTGATGAAGCGTTGCCGTCGGCGGGCGTGTACGTCGGCACGGAAGCGGTGCTCCACCGTGTGCGTGATGCCGACGTGGTCGCCTTCGTCGACATCGACGCAGAGCTGCTCGCCCCGCGCTATCGAGCGGCCGAACAGGCGATGGCGCTGCTGGTGCGTGCGGCGCGTCTGCTCGGCCCGCGGCGTGACGATCGGCGCCTGCTCGTGCAGACGTTCCGTCCCGATCACGAGGTGCTACAGGCTGCGGTACGCGCCGACCCGGGGCGAATCGCGAAGGTGGAGGCCGTCCGTCGTCGTGACCTCGGGTTGCCGCCGTTCAGCGCACTGGCGCGGGTGAGCGGCGAGGGCGCAGCCGAGTTCGTCGAGTCGTTGCCGGTGCTGTCGGCGGCCGACGGCGACGGCTTCCTGCTCCGTGCGGGTGACTGGGACGAGCTGGGCGGGATGCTCGCCGAGGCCCCGCGGCCCAAGCATGCACGGCTGCGGATCGAGGTCGATCCCGCCAGGCGTTGATCCCTGCCAGGCGATGCCTGGTGTCGACCCCTGCCTGGAGATGCCAGCCGATCTCAGCCGATGTCCGGTGCGTCGGTGCCGCGCACGCGCAGCACGCGGAATCCTGCGCCGGTGGACACGCGGTCGGTGGGCAGGCCGTGCTCGGTGAGCCAGCGCAACAGCGAGTCGGCGCCCAGGTGCTTCTGTACCACCAGGTGCGCCTCGGCCCCCGGCGCCAGTCGCGGCAACCAGCGCAGCAGCAGCTCGTGCAGCGCCTCCTTGCCGATGCGGATCGGTGGGTTGCTCCAGACCGCAGCGAAGCGGAGTTCGGCCGGTACCCCGTCTGGCGCGACCACTCGGACGTTGGTGAGCCCGTGCCGCAGGGCGTTCAGCGCACACAGGTCGCGGGCCCGGCGGTTCACGTCGAGCGCCCACACCGTGGCGGCAGGGGAGCGGCGCGCCATCGTCAAGGCGATCGCTCCGGTGCCGCAGCCGATGTCGAGCAGGTCGCCGGTCGCTGGGGGAGCCTCGAGCGTGATCAACAGCAGCTTCGTACCGGTGTCGATCTGCCCGTACCCGAACACGCCTCGATCGGTGGTGAGCGTGAGCTCTCCGTCGGGCAATTTCCAGACGACATCCACCGGTGACGACGCCACCGTCGGGTCGTCGTCGAAGTACTGGCTCATCCGGTGCGCGCTCCTCGGGGTCTGACTCGTGGCTCGGTAGCCTTGCACGCATGGCGTACACGATCCGCACCTTCGGCGATCCGGTGCTGAAGGCCCAGGCTGCGAAGGTCACCGACATCGACGGCAAGATCGCCCGGCTGGTCGACGACATGTTCGACACGCTGTACACCAGCGACTCCGGCATCGGCCTGGCCGCTCCGCAGATCGGCGTGCAGAAGCAGATCTTCGTGTGGGACATGGACGACGAGCCGATGGTGATCTTCAACCCCGAGATCGTCGAGAGTCGCGGTGAGTGGGTGTACGACGAGGGCTGCCTCAGCATCCCCGGTCTGTACGTCGAGATGCTCCGCCCCGACGAGGTCCTGATGCGTGGTGTCGACATCGACGGCAACACGATCGAGATCGAGGCGAGCGAACTCGCCGGACGTCTCTTCCAGCACGAGATCGACCATCTCAACGGTGTGCTGATGTTCGATCGGATGACGCCCGAGCAGCGCAAGGAAGCATTCGCCGAGTACCGGCGGATCACCGAGCAGGCGTCGGCCGCGGCGCCCAAGCGCCGCCTGCGCCTGAAGTGACCGGCGCCAGCCCCGACGCCACGTCCGACGCCATGTCCGTCGCAGCCCGACGATTCGTCCCCGCTCGTCTCGTCTACTTCGGTACGCCTGCGATGGCGGTGCCGCCGCTCGATGCACTCGTCGCTGCCGGCTTCGATGTCGTGTGCGTGGTCACGAGGATCGACAAACGTCGGGGACGGGGGAGTGATCTGCTGCCGAGTCCGGTGAAGGCGGCGGCGGAACGGCTCGGTCTGCCCGTGGTGCACACCGTCGACGAGGCCGTCGACCTCGGCGCGGACCTCGGCGTGGTGGTGGCGTTCGGCCAACTCGTCAAACCACACGCACTCGCGGCCCTGCCGATGGTGAACCTGCACTTCTCGTTGCTGCCGCGTTGGCGCGGCGCAGCGCCCGTCGAGCGAGCGCTGCTGGCTGGCGACACCGTCACCGGGGTCTGCCTGATGCAGCTCGATGAGGGTCTCGACACCGGTCCGATCCACGCGGTGGTGGAGGTGCCGATCGCCCCCGATGCCACGGGCGAATCCCTGCGAACCGACTTGGTCGAGGTGGGCACACGGCTGCTCGTCGATGAACTCCGGCGTGGCCTCGGAGCGCCGGTGCCGCAGATCGGCGAACCCACCTCCGCCGCCAAGCTCGGCCCAGACGATCTGCGCCTCGATTGGCTCGGGCCGGCACGCCTGCGCTATCGCCAGGTGCGACTCGGTGGCGCATGGACCACGTTCAGGGGCAAGCGATGCAAGGTGCACACGGTCGAAGTGCTCGACCCCGATGCGGTCGGTGACGCGCTCACCGATGCCGCAGCTGGCGACGTGGGCGGCCTGCGCCTCGTGACCGTGCAACCGGACAGCAAGGCACCCATGTCGTATCGAGACTTCGCCAACGGTGCCAGGCCCACCACCGGTGAGCGGTTCGAATGAACGCGCGTGAGATCGCATTGCGATGTCTGCAGCGCATCGAGCACGACGGTGCCTACGCGAACCTCGTCGTCCCTGCGGCGCTGGCCACGTCGGGCCTCGAGACGCGCGACCGGGCCTTCGTCACCGAACTCGTGTATGGCACCACCCGGATGCGTCGTGCGTGCGACGCAGTCATCGACCGGTTCGTGCTCACCGAACCCGACGCCAACACTCGCTCGGTGCTGCGCCTCGGCGCATATCAGCTGGTGTTCGCAGGTGTGCCGCCTCACGCCGCAGTGGGCGAGACGGTGGCGATCGCGCCGAAGCGCACTCGCGGCTTCGTGAATGCGGTGCTCCGCAAGGTGTCTCGACTGCACATGGTGTGGCCGGACGAGGCCACGGAACTGAGCTACCCCGATTGGATCGTCGATCGCCTGGACCACGAACTGGGCGCGGCCGACGCTCGGGCTGCGCTCGTTCGGATGAACGAGCCGCCGCCCGTCTCGGTCCGCGACGACGGCTACACCCAGGACCGGTCATCGCAGTGGGTGGCCGCGACGGTGGGGGCGCAGCCGGGGGAGCGGGTGCTCGACCTCTGCGCCGCTCCGGGCGGCAAGGCCACGGCGATGGCCGCTCGGTCCGGCCATGTGGGAGCGTTCGTGATCGCCGCCGATGTCTCGCCGGCGCGCAGCGGGCTCATCCGCGACAACATCACCCGCGTCGGTGCGGACGCAGTCGCAGTCTGCGCAGACGGCACATTGCCACCCTTCGTCCCGGCGAGCTTCGATCACGTGCTGCTCGATGCGCCCTGCTCGGGCCTGGGAGCGATGCGGCGACGTGCCGATTCGCGCTGGCGGATCCAGCCATCGACGATCGACGAACTCGCTGGCCTCCAACGTCGCCTGCTCGCGGTTTCGGCCGAGCTCGTTCGCGTCGGCGGTTCCCTGGTGTACAGCGTCTGCACGCTCACCCGGGCGGAGTCGATCGAGCATCCGACACCCGCCGGGTTCGACATCGATCCGGCCCCGCCGGAGGGCACATGGCGCCCGTACGGGCATGGCTGGCGGGTGTTGCCGCACGACGACGACACCGACGGCATGGTGCTCGTTCGATACCGTCGGACGTCATGAGCGACACATCCCAGCCAGCCCGGCCCCTGCAGGCGAAAGTCCTCACCGTCAGCGACGGCGTGATCCACGGCACCCGCGACGACGCGAGCGGACGGGCCCTCGTGGCCCAGCTCTCCGGCGCAGGGTTCGACGTGGTCGAGCACCGTGTCACTGCCGACGGCGCCGAGGCCGTGGCGCAGGTGCTGCGCGAGATGAGCGAGGGCTTCGCCGGGGTGATCGTGAGTACCGGCGGCACGGGCTTCGCTCCCCGTGATCAGACACCCGAGGGCACCCGCCTCGTCATCGATCGTGAGGCGCCAGGACTCGCGGAGGCGATGCGCCTGATCAGCCCGCTCGGCCGACTGTCGCGCGGCATCGCCGGTATCCGTGGCAAATCGATCGTGTGCAACACCCCCGGTTCACCGAATGGGTGCGTCGAGCAGCTCGGTGCGATCCTCGACGTGCTCCCGCACGCCGTGCGCCTGCTGAACGCCGAGCCCACCAGCCACTGACGCCACCCGACCGCCCCCTCGATCGCGGCCCCCGACGCGCCCACGGAGCGCACCTGATCGCGCTGCGCGTCGGCGAGCGGCCTGGAATTCGTTTCCTCGGGCTGCGGACCGCGCCGATAGCGTCTCGCATGTGCTGCGACTCGTCCTCCCCAAGGGCTCGCTCGAGCGGGCGACGCTCGAACTGTTCGATGCGGCCGACCTCTCGGTGCTCCGCTCTTCATCGGTCGACTACAAGGCCACGATCGACGACCCACGGATCGCCGAGGTCCGGATCCTGCGCCCGCAGGAGATCCCCAGCTATGTTGCCGAGGGTCTGTTCGACATCGGTATCACCGGTCGTGACTGGGTCGAGGAGACGTCGAGCGACGTCGTCAGCCTCGGTGAGTTGCAGTACTCCAAGGCCACCTCGTTGCCGATCAAGGTCGTCGTCGCGGTCGCCGGCGACTCGCTGGCACAGTGCATCGAGGACCTGCCGCACGGTCTGCGGGTCAGTACCGAGTACCCCGAGCTCACCCGGCGCTTCTTCGCCGACCGCGGCATCGATGCCGACATCCGCCTGTCGTACGGGGCGAGTGAGGCGAAGATCCCCGACATCGCCGACTGCATCGTCGACATCACCGAGACCGGCCGGGCCCTGCGCGCCGCCGGCCTGCGGATCATCGGCGAGATTCTCGTGAGCTACACCGAGGTGGTGGCCAACAAGCAGGCGTTCGACGATCCCGCCAAGCGCCATGCGATGGGCCAATTGATGACCCTGCTCAACGGCACCCTCGACGCCCGCGGCAAGGTGCTGCTCAAGCTCAACGTCGCGGCCGAGCATCTCGATGCCGTGCTGGCACTCGTGCCCGCGCTCAAGGCGCCGACGGTGAACGAACTCGCCGCCAACGGTGGATTCGCGGTCGAGACCGTGGTGGCCAAGAACCAGATCAATCTGCTGATCCCGGCGCTCAAGGACGCAGGCGCCAGCGGCATCCTCGAGATGCCGATCAGCAAGATCATCCCCTGAGCCGATCGACCCGACGAACGATCACCGAACTGATCCCCTCCCTGCGAACTGGCACCGTCGTTGCATTCGATCCTCGCGTCGGGCTCGGCGAGGTCGAGGCCGACGCCGGCACCAGGTACCCGTTCCACTGCATCGTCATCGCTGACGGCACCCGCAGCATCGAGGTGGGTGCACGGGTGAGTTTCGATCTCCTCGCCAAGCTCGGACGCTGGGAGGCCAGCGCCATCCGTCCGGTCTGATCCGGCCGAGCAGCGCCGACGACGATGCCTGGGCAGCGGGATCAACGCGATCAGCGGGACCAGCGGGACCAGCGGGACCAGCGGGACCAGCGGATCGTCGATGTCATCAGGTCGTTGCGCGAGGGCGAGGTGGTCACCTACGGCGAGATCGCTTCCGACGCCGGTCACCCAGGGCTGAGCCGGCTCGTCGGCCGTCTCCTCGCGCAGGCCGATGACGCAGAGGACCTGCCCTGGTGGCGGGTCGTCAACGCGATGGGACGCCTGGTACCCGGCAACGAGCGTGACCAGGCAGCACAGTTGCGTCGCGAGGACGTCGACGTGCGAGACGGCCGGGTGCGATGGGCACCCATCGGTCGTTTCAGCTCGCGATCGCGCCCTTGATCTGGACGAAGGCGATGCGGATGTTCGACAGCGCCACGCCGAGGGTCTCTGCTTCTGCGCCGAGGCGTTCTCCGAGGCCTTCGACCAGGCAGCCCACGGCGTCGATCGCGAGTGCGGCCTGAGCGAGGTCGGGTGGCTGGGCGCCCAAGTGGATCGCCGCCAGCTCGTACAGACCCATCACGTGGTTCGTGATCACGACCTCGGCGGGCACGTCGGCCAGACGCCGACGGGTCTCTTCGAGCGCTTCGAGCGCCCCGTCGAGTTCCGCCCCGTCCCGGTCGTCGTCCTGCAGGTTGCCCACGTCGCGCAGGTCATGCAGGTCATGCAGGTCATGCGAGGTTTCGTCGGTCACATTTGGTAATCTATCGCCCACAACTGAGGCGAAGTGGGGCTTGTTCCCCCACCCGGCCACTCCGACGCCGCGGGCGTCGGGTACGTGCGTTCCGGGTCAACGAAGCGATTCGATCGATCGCCGGCTGCGTGCAGCCGGGCTCGTTCTCGTCGTGTCTGCGGCTTTTCCTCGCGAACCGTGGACCCGACTGGGAGGACAGCCCATTGCACAGGAGTGATCAGCCATAGCACCGCCGCAGCAACCAGAACACCGGTACAACGACCGCATTCGTGCCCGCGAGGTCCGCCTCATCGGCTCGGACGGCGCTCAGTTGGGTATCAAGGCGCTTCCCGAAGCGCTCGTGCTGGCCCGCCAGCTCGATCTCGATCTCGTCGAGGTCGCGCCCATGGCCAACCCGCCCGTGTGCCGGATCATGGACTACGGAAAGTTCCGCTACGAGGAGAGCCAGAAGGCAAAGGAATCGCGCAAGAAGACGATTCAGGTCTCGATCAAGGAAGTCAAGTTCCGTCCGAAGATCGGTAAGGGTGACTTCGACACCAAGGTCCGTCACATGGAGGATTTCCTCCAGGACGGTCACAAGGTGAAGGTGACACTCCAGTTCCGTGGGCGCGAGATGGCCCATCCCGAGCTCGGTTCGAAGATCCTCGATCAGGTGATCGTGCAGCTCGGACCGCTCGCGAAGGTCGAGGCGTACGCACGTCTCGAGGGCCGGAACATGACCATGGTGCTGGCTCCCGACAAGAAGATCGTCAAGAAGGAAAAGGACACGAAGAAGTCGGACTCCGGTCCGATCGACGCCCCTGAAATCGCTGTCGACACTGCAGCCGTCGAAGCAACACCACCAGCGACCGAGGCCGCCGTGGCTTCCGAGATCTCGGAAGTCGCCGCTGCAGACGTCGGTGGCGTTGCCGAAATCGTTGCCGAAATCGTTGTCGTCGATGCAGCAGTCGAGGCCACGGATGTCGCCGCGCCCGCGGTCGACGAACCGGTGGTCGAGGCTCCGGCCAGCGAATGACGGGTGCCGGTGTGCGCTGCCGAGGCGCCCACCGGCGGTATCCGACCCATCCCCGTCACCACATCATCGACGGGCAGGCACCCCTGCCCGTCCCCCCACGCGATCGCTGCACGATCGCGGCACGTGAAGGACATCACTCATGCCCAAGATGAAGACCAGCAAGACCGCGGCGAAGCGGTTCAGCAAGACCGGCACCGGCAAGCTGCGCCGTCTGCAGCAGAACCGTCAGCACCTGTTCGAGAAGAAGCCCTCCACGCGGACCCGTCGTCTCGACGGCATGGTCGCCGTGCACCCAGGCGACGCGAAGAAGATCAAGCGTCTCCTCGGCGAACGCTGAGCACGAGGGCTTCGGCCACACACGGCGCCGTCGAGGCGCCTGCCGGCGACATGCCGGCGATCGAACAGCACTGACGAACCGAAAGATCGAGAAAGCAGAGAGAGATGGCACGAGTCAAGCGAGCGGTGAATGCGAAGAAGAGCCGCCGGCAGACGCTGGAGCGAGCGAAGGGCTACTACGGCAACAAGAGCCGGTCGGTGCGCGCAGCGAACGAGCAGGTCATGCGCAGTGGGCAGTACGCCTTCCGCGACCGCCGCGCGAAGAAGGGCGAGTTCCGTCGCCTGTGGATCCAGCGCATCAACGC
>Ga0105048_10010837_pt1 | contig 14427 bp, 10 predicted proteins | sample MAT05_FD_78382 | JGI IMG/M metagenome (GOLD analysis project Ga0105048, IMG submission 78382) | Freshwater microbial communities from Lake Fryxell liftoff mats and glacier meltwater in Antarctica - MAT-05 | ecosystem: Environmental > Aquatic > Freshwater > Ice > Liftoff microbial mat | place...
CTGTACACCGGCGATCTGACCTTGCAGCTTTTGGTCAAGATTAGTAAGTGGAACCTGGTTTAAATCAGCTCCTTTGAGTGTGGCAACTGAACCAGTGATGTCTTTTTTACGTTGTGTGCCATATCCTACAACCACTACTTCATTCATCTTCGAATCTGAAAGGCTCAATTGTACAGTTAAAGGTGCATTAGAAGTCACTTCAATTTCTTGATTAGAATAGCCAATATAGCTTACCATAATAGTCACCGGAAAGTTAGAAATCTCAAAAGAAAAGTTACCGGATTTATCCGAGGTTGTTCCAATTTTTGAATTAGTTTTCAAGGAAACACTAGCCCCTTCTATTGGTACACCACTTACATCTACTATCGTACCAGATATCCTTTCTGCTTCAACCGAAATGATATTACGCTGGGTAAGTTCTGGTGAATCCTTTTGCTTATTTTTACTATTCTCTATATTATAGAGCAAGATCTTATCATCCATCACCGAGTACCCAATACCCAATGGGTTCAAAATGTCTTGAAGCAACGATTTAATAGAAAGATTTGAAACATTAATTTCAATTTTACGATTGGCGCGAATAGCTTTTGAACTGTAAACCAATTTAGCGCCTGTTTGGTTTTTAATTATATTAAGCATTGCGGAAATTTCAATCTTATCAGATTGAATGGTAACTAGCTTTTCAAGCGAAGCCTGTCCTTTTCCATTTTCTGCAAACAGGGTACAAAAGAAAGAAATAGCAAGAATTACCTGTACGAAAGAAATTCTCATACATTTCTTAATTGAGCCAGAGAGATATCGGCATTTCATATGTTTATAAGCTTTTTTTTTCAAGAAAATCAATAATAATGGCAAAAAAATTGCCGTAACGCAATAAAAAAGTGAAATGATAAAATTTACTAACCTTTCTATTATCTTATAACTGGCAGTTGAATATATAAAACAACTTACCGATTATTGCCATCTATTTAAACAGATAGTAGTATCATAAACGTAGTGAATATTTTTTCATAAAGTAGAATCATTTTGGTTAAAAAATCAATGGTTACATCCTTGTCCTTTTATTAGTACTTTCAAATCTCTTATCTCATAAGTCATATTCAGCACTTTACAAATTATATCGAGTTGCTTAAACAAATTGTCACCAAATAAATCACCTGTAAACGGGCAGGTTAAAATGGCAACATCCTCCACCTCAATATTTACTCCATAGGCGATAGTGAGGCTATTGAGAACCTTACTTAACGGGGCTTCTTCGAACAAAAAAGAAACTTCTGTTTCACTGGAAGAAGTTTCCCTTATCAGTGGCAATGGCCTTTCAACAAGTGTCGTATTGAATGTTCTTTCTAATGGTTTATATAAAACTTTCTGATTAGGATTGACAATAATAATATTGGCGCTTTTGCTCGTATTAAGATTATTTATAAGCGTTGTGTTTTCATACAAAGAAACTTTGCCGGTGCGAACCGATACCTCTACTTCATTGGTAATAGAAGCAACTATCCTGAAACTGGTACCTAGTACCTTAGTTACTACAGCATTAGCATACACGTAAAAAGGTACTTTTTCCATTCTTGTTACATCAAAAAATGCTGCACCTATTAAAACTACTTCGCGTTTTGAAGAGCCAAATTCTACGGGATACTTTAAAGATGATCCTGGATCAAGTATTATTTGAGTTCCATCATGTAATACCACCCTCATTGTATCTATAGTTGCATTAACTCTTGTAACAATGGCAATACCCTGTGCCTCATTTTCTATTAACGCTATTGCATTTGGTTGGATATTTTCACTATTAAACCACCAAAAACCAAAGCATACTAATAAGGTAGCCATTACGGCTATACCCCACCCCCATTTTTGACGATGCGAATGCAACTTCTTAAAAACGGGTGGGCCAATTTTAGAATTCAATGCTTCCCATATTCTGTTCCCTTTTCTTTCCCATTCTTCTTCCGGTATATGTTGATGGCTTGTTTCTTCATCCAGTGAATCATACCATAAATTCACAAGGGCCTCCTCCTCTGCGGTTGCCTCTCCCATTCGGTATTTTTTCAATATTTTCTGGAATTGCTTGCTGTCCATGTTTATTAACTTATTTATAGTGTTTGCAATAAAAGAAACCCCTAAATTTATTTTAAGTTTTTTTTTACACAAAAAATTTTAAATAAGTCTAAATTATTTTGGTTTGTATATTACTTTACACAATTTTATATAAACCACTGAAAACCAATTGATATTACAAAGAATAGGATATAGTCTTTCAGTTGCAAACGCATCATTCTCAATGCCTGGGTTACATGGTACTCCACAGCCTTTTCTGAAAGCCCAAGATGCTGAGCAATTTCTCTGACACTATATTTTTCAAAGCGACTTAAAGTAAAGACAGTTTTAGTTTTAGGAGGTAATTGATTAAGAGCCTTATGCATGGCTGTGTGCAAGTCTGCGCACAATACAGAATTATCGCTCTTATAATCAGAAGCCGTTTGCTGAAGTTTCCCTTCGTCAACAGTAGTATATTTTTTTTCGAAATAATGTATGCATTGATACCGAACACTCTGATGCAGATAGGCTGACAGATTCTTAACCTGAAGACTATCTTTGCGCTCCCATAAACTCAGAAAAATTTGTTGTACAATTTCTTCAGCAACATATACATTTCGGGTTTTACCAAAAGCAATTTGATACATACCCCTCCAATGACGGTTGAAAATAGTTTCGTAAGCCTTTTCGTCAGAGGTTCGCAGAAGCCTTAAAAGCATTTCGTCAGTTAAAATAATATATCCCATAAGCAAGCAATTTTTTAGTCGTCATTAAAACCCGAAAAGCAATAATTTCGCGGCTTTAGATATTCTTTATTCTCAATTCTTTTACCAATAACCCTACATAGTGATTTAAAAACTATGTCTATTTAGTACCTTACAATTTTCAACGCTGACTCAAGGCAGCGGCTGTATTATTTTGTTACTTTTCAATTTCAAACAGAAACGGAAGGTTTGTATTGGATGTACCTAAATGAAAACTGTATTTCCCGGAATACCAATCCCAACCATTTTTATCCGTATTAAAATATCGTAAATCATTCCACTCAACCATAAGCGTTACCAGTTTTGACTCCCCTTTTTCAAGACTTACTTTCTCAAATGCCTTTAAAGCCTTATGGTTCTGATCAGATTCTTTCTCCGGCAAGGAAACATAAAGCTGCACAACTTCGCTGCCCCTCATTTTTCCAATATTCTTAACCAGCACCTGTAGCGCAATGCTGTCCCCACGTTGTTCAATTCTGGCATTATTACATAAAAAATCAGTATAACTCAGGCCAAATCCAAAACTGAACCTCGGCTCAATATTCCTGTTATTTAAAAAACGATACCCAACAAGTACTCCCTCCGGGTATTTTAGTTTTAAATTTTCACCAGGATAACCGTTGAGGGCATGCGGGCCAAGGTCAGAAAGCATTTTAGGGAAAGAAACAGGTAACTTTCCAGAAGGGGATACCTGTCCAAAAAGTATTTCCGCCAGCGCATTGCCCCCTTCCGAACCTCCATACCAGGTTTGTAAAAGCGCAGGAACTGATTCGATCCAATTTTCTACATGGCAAGGGGCAGCCCCGCCCAACATCACGACCACGTTGGCGTTTACCCTTGCAATGGCGGCTATTATACTATCCTGAAAAAAAGGAAGGCTGAGTGTTTCTTTATCAGTATCTTCTGAATCAAAAGCGCGGTCATCCCATGCATCACTATATCCATGATTAAAACCACCTGCAAAAAAGACTACATCAGATTGCGAGGCTTTTTCAATAGCCTCATTAAGCAAGGTTTTATTCATTTTCGTTGCTCTTCCTATTTCATAGGCAGGAGCATAGGTAATCTCAATATTTTTCCCCTTAAGAAAAGCCTGAATGCCAGCAAGGGGCGTAATTTCATATAATGGTAATACCTGAGAACTGCCTCCGCCCTGTGCGTGCTTTTTTGTAGCCATTGCCCCAATTACCGCAATCTTTCTTATTTTATTTATATCAATAGGTAATAAAGCATTTTGATTTTTCAATAATACAATGGACTCTGCCGCTACCTGTTTTGCCACCAATTGATGCTGACGTGTATTAATAGCACCAACCTTATCCCCTTTTTCCTCCTCTGCCCACATACGTATGCGTAACAACCTGCGTACCTTTTCATTTAGTACACTTACGGAAACTTCACCTGATTCAATCATTGTTTTGGCTGGTAAAGCAAGGTAGAAGGAGTCGTAATTTGCAATGGTTTGGTTAAGTTCAGTACCCATTTCCAAATCAGTACCATTAAGCAGAGCCTCTTTAGTATTGTGTACCGCACTCCAGTCGCTTAGCATTATACCCTGAAAACCCCACTGCTTTTTCAACAAATTGTTTACCAGAAAATCATTGTGCGTACAATAGGTACCTCTAAATTTATTATACGCCCCCATAACCGCTACCACGCCTGCCTGTTGAACTGCTGCCTTAAATGCTGGTAGAAAAACCTCATGTAAGGCACGGTCTGTCATATCAATGTCTATGGTCATCCGGTTTTTTTCCTGATTGTTGGCAATAAAGTGCTTAACACAAGCCATGGTACCAATAGATTGGAGACCTTTTATATATGGTACTGCCATTTGAGCGGTTAGCCACGGATCTTCGCTTAAATATTCAAAATTTCGCCCATTTAAGGGAGTTCTTATAATATTTACTCCAGGCCCAAGTACCATATCCTTTTTACGCGCCAAAGCTTCATACCCCAACACTTTCCCATATTGGTGCGCCAAAGCGGCATTCCAGGTTGCACCTAAGGCAATTATGGAAGGCAGGTAGGTACAGCTATCATTTCCCGCTCCTACCGGCGACCAGTCCTTATTTAAGTCCATTCTTATGCCATGCGGTCCATCTGTCATAGTCATAGCAGATATTCCTAACCTTTCTACACCTGCGGTGGTAAATGTGGTATTCCCATGAATAAGCCCTAACTTTTCATCCAGAGTCATCACATTAATGATATTATCTATTTTTTTCTCTAAATGCAATGGCAACAATGTAGTTTTATCTACTACCTGCCCATTGGCTTTTAAAGAAAAGAAGCACATTGTAGAAACTAAAACACATACAGAAACAGCCAGCGAATGGTTTTTTACAATGGTCAGGCAATATCCAACTTCATTAGGCATAGCTATTTTTACAATACCCTTCAATCAGGCGTTATAAGTTGTAAAAATATCCTTCTTAGTAAATGGCTTTTTGGAGAATTTTACCTCTTTATTATACAATATAAACAGTTTGGTTAAAAGTAATACCCTATTTGGGTCAATTATTATGAATAATGGAACTAAAGGTTAGAATAGGTGAAGGTTTTATGGGTTTACATAAAGTGATAGAAAAAATATGGATTGAAACAGATAAGCAGTAAAGAAATTGAATTTTTATTTTACTAATGATCGTGTAAAAACAACATGAAGTTTTAAGTAAATTCTTGAGCATACGTTTCGGAGCAGGTAAAGGCATGGCAAAAAATTCTTTATCCAATAATAGTCCGTGTTGCAGGGTTACATCATTTCCAATTGGTGCATACAATACTTAAATTGGTCACACAATACCACAGCGATCATGTACACTATCGAATAAAAGGAACAGGAACTTACTATTTTCTTTATTTTTATATACATTAAAAAAGATGCACACCATTTCCCCTAACCGTAAAAGTTCTACATAATATCTGTATTAATATACTTACTGAAATAGCTATTACGAAAAATTAGTACTTCTACTACTGAATAGCCCGGTCAAGATGGGTATAGCCACCATCTACATACAAAAGCTGACCGGTAGTATGACTAGATTGGGCGGAAAGCAAAAAGGCCACCATAGCAGCAATTTCGGATGCCGTTGTCATGCGATTTTCAAAAGGTATCTGCCGGGTAATTTCAGATAGCTTTTCTTCAGGATTTTTAAATGTCCCAATCCATTTTTCGTATAAAGGCGTATAACACTCGGCAACTATTACTGCATTTACCCGAATGCCGTAGGGCAGCAACTCTACTGCCCATTCGCGGGTAAGCGCATTGCGACCACCGTTGGCGGCGGCATAAGCACTTGTACCACCTTGCCCTGTTTCAGCCGTTTTGCTGCCAATGTTTACAATAGCTCCTTTGGAAAGCTTAAGGTAGGGCAAAGCATAATGTGCCATCAGGTAGTAGTGTACAAGGTTTTTGTGCAGCGAAGCTAAAAATAATTCGTAGTTACCTCGTTCAAGCCCTACCCCATCATTTACTCCTGCATTATTTACTAATCCATCAATTTGGCCATATTTGGCGGCAATCGCCTCAATAGCTACTTTGCATTCCATAGGGTTGCTTAGTTCTGCTGTAAAATAGTCGGCAGCCCCGCCAGCTTTTATTATTTGTTGTACCGCATTTTCGTTATCGGTTGTATTACGCCCAATAATCACCGGTATTGCACCTTCGGCAGAAAGTATTTCAGCTATACCCAAACCTATTCCTTTGGCAGCCCCTGTTACCGGAATAATTTTTCCTTTTATTTGTAAATCCATTGCTATTAAATTTTATAAAAATGAGCTGCATTGTCGTACCATATTGCTTGCTGCTCAGCAAGGGTAAGTTTACCCACCCATGTATTTACCGCTGCCACCACCTCGCTGTACGAAGCAGCTACCAGACAGACCGGCCAATCGCTGCCAAACATAAGTCGCTGTGGCCCAAATGCCTCCGCGACAATATCCATATACGGCCAAAGATCTTCATAGGTCCAACTACGCCAGTCAGCCTCCGTTACCATTCCAGATATTTTACAATATACATTGCTATGCTTACTTAACAGGTGCATATCTTTTGCCCAGGCTTCAATTTCGCCGGCAGCAATATATGGTTTTGCAATATGATCTATTACAAATGACTGATGTGGCAAAGCTGCTACCAAATCCAATGCTGCTTTTATTTGCGGCGGCTTTATAAGAATATCATAGCTAAATCCGTAAGTTTGGAGCAGTGCTACTCCTTTTTTTATGTCGCTACGCGCCAAAAAAACGTTGGCTTCGGCCTGTGCAATATGTCTGAACCCTTTCATTAAAGGCACAGAGGACCACATTTCCAATTGTTCGGCAAGGTCGGGAGCCAACAGATCAACCCAACCAACAATACCTTTAATAAAAGAATTTGACTGTGCCAGAGAGAGCAGAAAATGATTTTCCTCCACATGCTGATCTACCTGTACAATCACCGTGCTTTCCACCTCATTTTCCAGAAGACTTTTTTGTAAATCTTCAGGGCGAAAATTGCGCCTTAGTAGCTGCATCGAATCGTCCATCCAGCTATGTTGCTGAGGGTTGTATTGCCAGCAGTGGTGGTGTGCATCCAGTTTTTTCATACCGGCAATTATTATTTAAAGGCTACTACCTGTTGTTTTGAAATACCGAGACCTTCAATACCAAGTTCCATTATATCGCCGGGCTTCAGGTATAAAGGAGGCTTCATACCTAAACCTACACCCGGAGGTGTACCGGTAGAAATAATATCGCCCGGCAATAACGTCATAAATTGGCTGACATAAGAAACGACCTGCGGAATATTAAATATAAAATTGGAAGTATTGCTGTTTTGAACGATTTCCCCATTCAATTTAAGCCATAGCGGCAAGTTGTGTACATCACCAGCCTCATCGGATGTTACCAGATAGGGGCCAATTGGTGCAAACGTATCGCAACCTTTTCCTTTGTCCCAGGTACCGCCCCGTTCCAATTGGAAAGCTCTTTCAGACAAATCGTTGTGCAAACAATAACCTGCCACATAAGCCATAGCTTCATCTTCCGATATATAGCTTGCCTTTTTACCAATTACAACGGCCAGTTCTACTTCCCAATCACTCTTTTCACTATATTTTGGCAACATTACCGTATCGTTTGGCCCAATAATGGCGGTGGTACTTTTCATAAAAACTATTGGTTCGGAAGGTATAGGCGCGCCTGTTTCAAGGGCATGATCTACATAATTAAGACCAATACAAACAATTTTCGAAGGCCTTGCAACACAAGGCCCAAAGCGAAAATCCGAATCAATCGGCTTTAAGCCACTGCCATGTTTCGCCAGCCATTCAGTAAGGGTTTCCAAACCACCAGATTCAAAAAACTCTTCATTGTAATCAGGTATCACAAGAGCCACACTACAGTGCTTTCCCTGCCAAACTACACCCGGCTTTTCTTCGCCTGCCTTCCCGTATCTAAATAGTTTCATATTTTTATTTTTTGTTTTTTTTGTTTGGCTGCTCCCGCCTCATGCGGGATGGTTTATGGTTATTTTTTGTTTGTGGTTTAGTTTTTGTTTGTGGTTTATGGTTATTTATTGTTTGTGGTTTAGTTGCTCCCGCCCAATGCGCATTGTTTATTATTTATTGTTGTGTTTTGGTTTGTAGTTCGGGATTTTGGTTTGCCAGGCAAATTGCCTTGTTTATTTTTTGGAAAATGTCTGCCGAAAGGCAGGTTTGTCTTTTGTATTCTAATTATTTAGCCGTATAAACCCTCCATCTATTGGATAATCGCACCCTGTTACAAAGCCTGCCTCCTGACTGCACAAGTAAAGAGCCAATGCCGCAACTTCTTGGGGAGTACCCATACGTCCTACAGGCTGAGAGGCTGATAACTTAGCAAACATTTCCGCTTCATTACCCGGATAATTCTTTGCCAAAAAACCATCTACAAAAGGAGTATGTACCCTTGCAGGTGAAATACAATTACAGCGAATATTGTTCTTTACATAGTCCCGTGCTACGGAGAGCGTCATAGCAAGTACGGCTCCCTTGCTCATACTGTAAGCAAAACGGTCTGCAATGCCTACCACCGCCGCTATGCTCGACATGTTAAGGATAACGCCACCGCCATTTATAAGCATTTGTTTTACCGCAGCGTGTATACAATTATAGGTTCCCTTTACGTTTACCTGAAACACACGATCAAAATCCATTTCCGTAGTGGTATCTGCTTTACCAATATGAGCTATACCTGCATTATTTACCAAAATATCTACTGTACCTATTTTATTGAAAACGGCATGCACAGCTTCCTGCTCGCTTATACTGCAAACATGCGCCTGTGCCTTACCTCCCAACGCCCGGATAGCATCCACCACTTCGGATGCAGCTTCCTCATTGAGTTCCAGAATATGGACAGTTGCCCCCTGCTTGCCAAACAGTTGGGCTATAGCACGACCAATGCCGCTTCCACCACCGGTAATAATGGCCGTTTTATTTTGTAATGAAAACATATTTTATATTTATTTTATTTAACCTTACAAGGAAATACCTCGTCTCCATGGAATAAAATCATCCTGACCCAACCTTACAGCAGCCGGTATTACTTCGCCGCTAGCCACTGCAATCACATAATCAAGTATTCTTTCACCTGCCTCTGCAATGGTTTCTTTTCCTTCAATAATAGTACCACAATTGATATCAATAATATCGGGCATACGTTTGTACAGAGGAGTATTGGTACTTATTTTTATGACGGGTGTAATGATGTTGCCGGTAGGGGTTCCAAGCCCGGTTGTAAACAATACGATAGTTGCCCCTGATCCCACTTCCGCAGTTGTGCTTTCCACATCGTTTCCGGGGGTACATAATAGCGATAAACCGGGCTTAGTTACCGGCTCCGGATAATCGAGTACATCCACTACCGGTGAGGTACCACCTTTTTTGGCAGCACCCGCCGATTTAATGGCATCCGTAATTAAGCCATCACGGATATTGCCTGGAGAAGGATTGGCATAAAAACCTGAACCCTGTTCTTCCGCCCGTTGGTTATAAGTCGTCATCAACCCGTTAAATTTAATAGCCGTGGTATTATCCACGCAGCGGTCGCTCAGTTCCTGCTCCACGCCACACAATTCGGGAAATTCGGAAAGGATTACCGAACCGCCGAGAGCCACCATTAAATCGCTTGTGTAGCCAATGGCAGGATTGGCAGAGATGCCCGAAAATCCATCACTGCCCCCACACTCCAGCCCAATTACCAGTTTGCTTGTTGGTGCAGGTTGTCTTTGTTGCTGATTGGCTTCCATAAGGCCAGCAAAAGTAAGTTTAAGTGCCTTATCAAGCAATTGGGTTTCGGTTCCTTCCCTTTGTTGCTCCAGTACTATAAGCGGTTTGGCAAACTGCGGATCGCGGCGGGAAATTTCTTCCTCCAGTATGGAAACCTGAGCATGCTGACAACCAAGGCTGAGAATAGTGGCTCCTGCTACATTGGGATGAGTTATATATCCGGCAAGCAATCCACAAAGTGCCTGCGCATCGGATCGGGTGCCACCGCATCCCATATCATGCATTAAAAACTTTACGCCATCTATGTTCTTAAAAACACGCTGCCGCGCAGGTGCCTCCCCGGATTGATGCAGTTCCAATAAGCGTATTTCATCTGCCGACGCCCCTTTTTGCAGCCTATCAATCAGAATGCCCGCCTTTTGCTGATATACGGGCGGCTTGCCATATCCCAGTAAATCAGTAAGGGCATACTGCAAGGTTTCAACGTTTCTGTTTTCGCAAAAAACCATAGGAATTACCAACCAGTAATTGGCGGTACCTACCTTTCCATCGGGCCGGTGATAACCCAAAAAGGTTTTTTGGGCGAATCGCGATGAGTCGGGAGGTTGCCAGTTGGTTTTACGGTCACCTAAACCAAAAGTTTCGGCAGCGTGATGAAGATTTTCGGTAGTAATGGCTTCCCCTTGCGCAATGGCCTTTATGGCTTTGCCTACCAGCACCCCATACATATATATTTCATCGCCCGGCGCAAGAGGTTGCAAGCTGAATTTATGCTTGGCTTTTACAGATGTAGTCAATTGCAGGGTAGTAGAATTATTAATAACATTGCTGCCGGCTTCCAGATTACTTAGGGCAACCAGTACATTGTCATCAGGATGGATTTGCAACCATTTTGTATTCATCATGCTATATTATAATTGGAAAATTTTATTCATAAGTTGCCATTTTTCATCAGGCAACATTCCAGGCAGCGACTGCTGATATTTCCACATGAGTGCCTCCCACTGCTGAACTTTTTCATTACTTGCATCGGCTTTTGCTTTATCCACAAAGCTAAAGGCATCGTCTGTATCCATTATCATCATCAGTCGGTTATGCCTGCGATAAATCTGCATATCAGCAATGCCGCTTTCCCGGATACTCTGTAATATTTCGGGCCATACTGCCCTATGGTAGGCTTCGTATTCAGCAATCAGTGCCGCATCGTCTTTTAAATCAAGTATAAAACAATAACGATTCATAGTATATTATCATCCATTAATGAGAAACTGCCAACTTAGAATCAAGAGTTATCTGTCTGGCTTTATATGCAAACCAAACCACCGGTATAAAACATAGCAGCGGCACTATATAAGCATGCTGTATGGTGTAAAGGTCTGAAATATATCCCATAATTACGGGTAACAATGCGCCCCCTGCAATAGCCATAATAAGGAGCGATGATCCAAGTTTGGTTTGGCTGCCAAGACCGGCAATACCCAACGAAAATATAGTAGGAAACATAATAGATTGGAAAAAAGCAACCCCGATAATAGCCCATAAGGCAACCAGCCCACCCACAAAAATAGCCAAAGCCAGCAATACCATGCAGGCTATACTATACCACACCAAAAGGGTACTTGCAGCAACATATTGCATTAAAAAAGTACCGGCGAAACGACCAATCATAAAGGCAAGTAAAGCCAATGAAAGGTAGAGCGCCGCCGTTTTTTCATCCATTTGGGCTGCCTGCCCGGCAAACCGAATAAAAAAACTTGTAACACATACTTGCGCCCCGATGTAAAAAAATTGTGCTGATACTCCACGCATCAGGTTGGCCTGTTTAAAAATAGAAACACCTGCTGATGGGTCAATCCCCTCTACTGTTTCTTCTTTTATTTCGGGAAGGGCTGCCCGCCACACTATAAAAGCAAGTACCAATACAAGCCCGGCTATTATTAAATACGGTACCTGCACGGTGGCCGCCTCGCTCAGTAGCAATTGTTCGGCATCGGCGGGCGTCATGGCTGCCAGTTGTGCGTCGCTTATGCTATTGCCAGAAAGAATAAAAATGCCGCCCAACAAAGGGGCAAGAGTAGCGGCCAAACCATTGAACGACTGCGAAAAGTTAAGGCGCTGCGTAGCGGTATCAGCACTACCCAATACGGTAATGTAAGGGTTGGCAGCCGTTTCTAAGAAAGTAAGGCCGCTGGCGATAATAAAAAGAGCCAGTAAAAATAGTCCGAAAGTACGGGCCGCAGCGGCAGGATAAAATAGTATGGCTCCCAAGGCAAACAATAACAAACCAACAATAATACCTGACTTGTATCCATATTTTTTTACAGCAAAACCCGCTGGCAGCGCCATTACAAAATATCCAATAAAAAAGGCGCTATCAATAAAGGCTGACTGCAAATCGGTTAGCCGGCATGCTTTTTTGAGGTGAGGAATTAATATAGGATTTAAGTTATGCGCTAACCCCCACATAAAGAAAAGACTGGTTATAAGAACAAAGGCCGGCATATATTTCTTGGTGGTAAGCATAAAAAAGGAGTACTTTTAAAAAGTGGCGGTAAAAATAAGGTGTCTGATTAACTGTATTCTTACACTAATCATACACGTTATTGTGCTTTATTACTTTTACATCCATTAAAAACTATTATAGGCATACATAAGAAGGGTAATTATACCGTATTGTACTGTATTTTTTTTTAATATCAGTACTTACATAAATAGAACCATGCCCCGTCAAGTGTAAAAGTAGTTACACATAAAAATCATACATTTAAGATATAAAAGATTGAGGTACCCATGATTTTCAACCAATTCTCTTTTAAACGTAAATAGATTTTTTGCAAAAAAAGGTAACAATCTACCACATTTATGGCAGGAAAATGTATTCTATTCTTGCCATACGGTAACCCCTCCTGGAGGCAGATTTGCCGTGCCAAGCAATAAACGCGCAGTTGCAGGCAATGGAACCGTGACCGTGTCGCTGCTGTAGTTAACTCCGACATAGTAGCCATCGCGCCATTCTACAAATACATAAGGGGGCAGGTTGAGCGTTTGGGCTTCCGCATCGCTAAAAGCTTGTTTTAGCACAGCATGTTCCAGTTCATCGCCCTTGCTCCAGGCTCCCACATAGTACACCCTACCCTTGCCGATTGTATTTTTTACCACCACGGGGCTACCCGTATAAAACTGACTGGCATGACGGGCAACCACAGAAGCACCTTGTGGCTGCAACAAATCCGCCCATACCTGCCAATTATAGTTTTTGCCCTGCATATCAATAATACCATTGGTGCCCGGCGGCAACTGGTCAAACTGGGTAACCTTTGCTCCAATCAGCGACCAAACAGGCTGCTGTAGTAAGCTTTCCCAAAGGTGGCCGTGATTGTTTTTCATTCCGGTGCGGGTGCTTAATATTAAGGTACCACCTGCCTGAACATAACGCTGCCACTTGTCTATCAGGGCGGCATCTACCATTTCGTAAGCAGGAGCCACCATCAAAGGGTATTTTTGTACATCAAAACTATCGGTTTCCTGTAAAAAAGTAACTGGTGCACCCAACCTTTTGAGGTTGCTGTAATAGGTGTAATAGTGTTGCCAGGTATCCCAGCTATTAGTATGCTTGCTTCCTTCCATACTCAGCAGGTTTTCTTGTTTCCATAAAAAAGCAGTACGCCGCCCCGATACAGCCTCCGGTTCCCGGGTGTTTCGTGCCGGGGGAAGCGCATTTATTTCCTGTATAGCCTTTACATACTCTTGCCCTCCGGGCGAAACGGTTACCCCATCGGTTTCCATAATACCCTTGTGAAACTGCTCGCTACCGTACAGAGGTTGCCGAAAGCGGTAGGTGCAGGCAAATTTATCGCCCAGCCCAAAGCAGTGCCATATCCACATGCGCACTGCACCCGGTAGTGGCAAAGCATTATATTGCCCCCAGTTTATCTGCCCGGGTTGCAACTCCATAATGCCTGTGAAGCCATTAATACTGCGAGCCATTTCCGCACTAAAAGCCAACTCCATACCACTACCAAGCCTAAAGCCCGGATCGCCTTTGGGTCCATTTAAAAAAGTACTCAGCAAGTACATGGTATGCGATGCAAAATCAAGGTCATTTTTATTGCGGAACAAATCAACCGATGGTAAAAATTTATAATAGGCATAGTTGGTGGTAATCCATTGTGCAGACGAAATATTTTTGCGTAGCAATTGTGCCTGAAAACGAAGTCCTGCGGCCAGGGCATCTGCATTGTACCGCTGAAAATCCAACAGTCCATGCGGATTCGAATAACTTTCTTTTGCATTGGGAATACGTACCTGCGCAAAACTGTTGTACGTCAGGCTCCAAAAAGCGGCGCCCCATGCGTTGTTAAGGC
>Ga0105048_10010838_pt1 | contig 14426 bp, 11 predicted proteins | sample MAT05_FD_78382 | JGI IMG/M metagenome (GOLD analysis project Ga0105048, IMG submission 78382) | Freshwater microbial communities from Lake Fryxell liftoff mats and glacier meltwater in Antarctica - MAT-05 | ecosystem: Environmental > Aquatic > Freshwater > Ice > Liftoff microbial mat | place...
CTCCTTGGAAAGGCGGCTTGCCGGTCAGCAATGCATAGAGAATTGCACCGATCGCATAGACATCTGTAGAGGCGTCCTGCTCCTCGCTATTTCCGGCGGCTTGCTCGGGAGACATGTAGCTGGGGGTCCCCAAGGTTGCCCCGGTCGCGGTCAGGCCTTTGTCCGAGCCCATCTGCTTGGCTAACCCAAAGTCCGTAACGACAACTGCGTCGGCCTCATCGATGAGAACATTGGCAGGTTTGAGGTCGCGATGGACTACGCCCTGCTGGTGGGCGTAGTCGATAGCTCGAGCGACATCACGCACGTAGCGGACCGCCTCTTTGGGGCTCATCGGCCCAGATGAAATTCGCTTGGCGAGATCGGTACCTGGGATATAGTCCATTGAAAAATAGTGATGGCCTTCGCATTCACCGCACTGATAGACGGTGACAATGTTGGGATGGGCGAGGCTGGCAGCACTGCGGGCTTCGGTGTGGAATCGGTTGACTTCATCGTCGCTGGCTAAGCAACCTGAGCGAATCATTTTGATGGCAACGCGGCGTTCCAGTTGGACTTGAAAAGCAAGGTAGACGACGCCCATTCCGCCGCGACCGAGGACCTGTTCCAAGATGTAGTCGCCAAATCGATAGGGCAGAACGGACTGAGAATTACTGGCGTTGGCAAGGCTGGCTAGGCTGAAATCCGACTGGTTCTTAGCTGGTGGCAACGTGGAGTCGAAGGGTGAAACCGGGATTTGTTCCCTCAAAAACGCAACTTCAACCTGTGACGCTGGCAACGTTACGGCGTTCGGATCCTGCGATTCGTTCCACGAAGCGATAATTGGCACTTTGACCGTTGGTTTTTTATCGATTGGCGAGAAAGTTGGGGTGGAATTGGCGAGCTCACTGAGTGTTGGACCGGCCATATTCTCAATCCAGTCCGCTGCATCGAGCAGTGCCCGCAATTGAGCCTCGATATCCGGGTATTGCTTTAGGAAAATCTCCCGATCTTCGATTTCTCCCGCATCGAAACGACGCATGAAGTCAAGCAATGCTTGATCCAACTTCGTTTCGGTGCCGTCTTCAAACTCATCAGACATAATGGGATTAGATGCGAAGTGATCGAAGTGCAAAAGTCCTAGGATACACGACTTTTTTCAATTTTTCAGCTATCTCTTGTCTCTGGGGTAAAATTACTCCAACGAGTGACCTCAGGCAAATCGGGTTTTGCAACTCAATCGGACTCAAATACTGAAAAACACATGACTATGTCGAATGCACCAATGTTTCGAGTTCTCCTCCAAAAGGAGCAGTTGGTTTTCTCTTCTGCCCATTTTATCACTTTTGCAGGGGATATTTGTGAATGTGTGCATGGACACAATTACGGAGTTCGAGCGGAAGTTGAGGGATTATTAGATAAGAATCGTTATGTGATTGACTTTATCGCATTTCGCGATTCTCTGGCCGGAATCGTTAAGCAGCTCGACCATCACATGCTATTGCCGACCAAGCATGCGATGATTCTCGTAGAAGAGGAAAACGAGGAAGTAACCGTGCGATTTCGTAAAAAGCGATGGGTTTTTCCTCGCGAGGATTGCATGCTACTGCCAATCGTTAATACGACTGCCGAAGAAATCGCGTGGTGGATGGCAACTCAGCTTCGGGCAAAATTATTTCCGGAAATTGGGCCTCGACTAACCATGCTCGAGGTTGGGATTGATGAAAACCACGGACAGTGGGGATATTGTCGATTGCCCTGGATAGAGCAGAAATAGTCATTGGGCCAGGCGAAAGGGATTTGTTGAGCGATGGGGCCTGCGATGGTCGAGCATTGGAAAGGTGAGCGGAGATAAAAGTTACTGTAGCGGAATTCGTAAAGATTCCGTGTATTTCGGCATGCTAACGCATTCAGCGCCACGGAGTGCCGCTATTACAATTCCGCCATGGCACCGATCAAGAAACCAATAGCAGAGTACCTGTGGTCGAAAAACAGAATGGAATTCAAAAAGCGGCTGTGCTCCTCATGGCCTTGGAAGAGGACGACGCGGCGGTTTTGCTGGGAAAGCTTCCACCGAAACAGGTGGAACTGGTTTCCTTAGCCATTGCGCAGTTGGATAACATTTCTGGCCAGATCCAAGAAGAAATCATTGCCGAGTTCTTTGGTGGCAAACCAAGTTCGCTCGGTCACTCCAGTGGCGGGCTTGATCGCGCCAAGTCGCTAGTAAAGAAAGCCCTCGGCAAAGATGCAGCCGACATGCTCTCGATACTTCAGCAGACCCTGGAATCGTTGCCGTTTGGGTTCCTCCAGAAAGCTGACCCGCAAAACATATTGTCGTTCATTATGGACGAGCATCCGCAAACCATTGCGGTGGTTATCTGTCACGTGCCAGCCGCGACCGGGGCTGGGATCCTCAACGGTTTGCCTCAGCAGAAGCAATTGTCGGTCATCAAGCGGATTGCGGGGATGCAGCAAACCAACCCCGAAGCAATTCGCGAAATTGAATGCGCGTTGGAAGTTCGAATGTCGTTGGTGATGAGTCAGTCCTTCCGAAAGGCTGGAGGTGTGCCTGCCGTGGCCGAAATCTTGAACGTAACCGATCGAGCGACCGAACGCATTGTTTTGGAGTCGCTATCCAAAGACAATCCAGAGTTGGTCGAAGAGATTCGCCGACTGATGTTCGTATTCGAAGACATTCAAAAGCTAGCCGACAAAGATATCCAAACGATCCTCAAGAACGTCGAAACGAACCAGTGGGCCATGGCACTCAAGGGTGCAAGTCAGCAACTGCAAGACAAGGTGATGAAGAACATGTCGACGCGAGCAGCCGAAATTCTCAAAGAAGAAATTGGCTTCCTCGGGCGCGTCAAGGTCAGTGACGTCGAAGGAGTGCAACAGAAGATCGTGGATATTCTGCGAACGTTAGAGGAGTCGGGACAACTGCAGCGGCCAGGTTCGGACGGTGAGGAAGAGTTCGTCGCATAAGCTATAATATCGGCATAGATTTTCAGCTAACCTTCTATGCAACCAACAGGCCTCCCATGATTCGCCAGTCCATCGTGCTCGTAACCGTTCTCCTTTCGCTGGTCGTTTGCACACGCGTTTGGAGCGATGAGGGAATGTATCCGATCAGTGAACTGGAACGACTTCATTTGTCGGAAAAAGGGATGCAACTGACCGAAAAAGAACTCTTCAATCCGGGTCAAGTTAGCTTGGTCGATGGTATTTGTCGGGTCAACGGATGCACGGGCTCATTCGTCTCAAGCAATGGTTTGATTATTACCAACCACCATTGTGCATTCGACGCCATTCAAAAGGCGAGCACCTCCGCCAGGGACTTGCTGACCGATGGTTTTATTGCAAACAAGTTGAGCGATGAAGTGTCCGCTCCTAACTACACGGTTCGCATTACGGAAGGTTACCAAGACGTTTCAGAACAAGTCTTATCCGTAGTGACGGATAAGATGACGTTTTTGGAACGAACAAAAGCCATCGACAAACGCCGCAAAGAAATCGAGCAAGCGAGCGAGAGGGAAAACAAAGGCCTTCGCGTTGAGGTGGCCGAGATGTTCGCAGGCAAGACCTACGTTTTGTTTCTGTATACCTATCTCAAGGACATCCGGTTGGTGTTCGCGCCACCCGTGTCCGTCGGAGCCTTTGGTGGAGAAGCCGACAATTGGGAGTGGCCGCGGCACACGGGCGATTTTTCTTTTATGCGAGCTTACACCGCCCCGGATGGCACATCGGCTGACTATTCACCGAGCAACGTACCCTACCATCCGAAACGCGTGATCCGAGTCGCACCTCAGGGAGCCAACGAAGAAGACTTTGTATTCTTGCTCGGCTACCCGGGGAGGACTGTTCGACAGAAGACAGCCAGTTTTTTGAAGTACGAACAAGATGTTAGGCTCCCTGCGATCGTGGAACTCTACGGTTGGCAGATTGGCGAAATGGACAAGGCAGGTGTGTTGGATCGATCGGTTGCAATCAAGCATGCGTCTCGGATAAAGTCCCTTGCGAATGTAGAGAAGAGATCGAGAGGCCAACTGCTTGGCTTACGACGAGCGGGCATCGTTGCGACCCGAGAACGAGCCGAATCGGAACTTCAGACCTTCATTCAATCGAACAAAGTTCGCGTTGATCAATACGGTTCACTACTAAAGGATATCGGATCGGTTTACGTTGAAATGACCGCGACCGGGCCGCTTGAGATTCATCTTCGCGAGCTGAAATCGGCTTGTCGCGCCATGTCCTTTGCTTATACGATCTACGATGCTGCGGTGGAACGGGCGAAAGAAGACCTCGAGCGAGAAACGCCCTACATGAATCGCAATATGGATCTTACCGTTCAGCAGTTGAAATTGGATGTCGCAGATTGGCATTCACCTACGGATGTGATCATGCTCGAGGGCATGCTGGAACGGTTGAGTAAGATCAACAACGCCCGCGGCATAGAGCCCTTATCGACGTTGCTAGACGACAGCCGTTCCTTTTCCAAGCGTGCCGAATCGTTGATCGCATCAAGTCGGTTGGGTGATGTCGCTTTTGTCGACGAATGTTTGAAAAAGACGCCGGCGGAGCTTGGGTCGCTGCCAGACCCTGTTTTGAAGTTGATGATTCAGTTGTATCCGACGTACAAGATGCTGCGCGACCTGGACAAAGAGCGAGACGGCCGCTTAGGGCAGTTCTATGGCACTCTGATGGAGGCAAAGCAAGCCTTTGAGCCTACTCAGTTTGTGCCGGATGCAAACGCGACATTAAGGATTACCTATGGTCGAATAAGGGGTTATTCGCCGGCCGATGCAATTCAAAAGACGCCGATTGCGACGCTTCGAGGGGTTATCGACAAGACCACTGGGGTCGAACCTTATATTACTCCGAAAGCTGTCGTCGACCGCTACAACGCAAAGGACTTTGGTGGTTTCGTGCATCCGAAACTTGGCCAAGTTCCGGTGGCCATTCTGTACAACACAGACACTACCGGAGGGAACTCCGGCAGCCCAGTTTTCAATTCAATAGGGGAACTTGTCGGGGTCAACTTTGACCGGACGTTTGAAGCAACCATCAACGACTTCGCTTGGAATGAAAGTTACAGTCGTTCGATCGGAGTCGACATTCGGTATGTGCTCTGGATCACTGGCATCGTGTATGACGCCAAGCATCTGCTGAAGGAAATGGGACTGTAGGGAATCTCGCCTTTCGCTCCGCGAAAATGCGCCGTGTTAACGCACTTTCGCGGAGCGAAAGGCGACAATACCAACTATGCCTTCCAATCGAAGAGCATAAGCTTCTTTTGCGAACGCACGGCGATTTGATTTCCAGCCACTGCTAGATGTGCCCAAGTTTCCTCTTCCGCAACTTGCCGCTCGGAAACCAGTTGGAATTCGCTTGGGTTGTGCGCGATGAGTCGTAGCTGACCAGTCTGATCTAGGGCAAGAATTTGTTTTCCATTGGAGACCATGCTCCAGTATTCGCCGAACGGTTTGGTCGTCCATAATTCCTTGCCGGTTACCAGATCCATGCATGCGAATCGTTTGTTTTTCATATGCATGTACACGTAGTGGTCGATGATGATGGGCGAGGACATGTAACCCTCAATCTTGTTGTCCCAACGGACTTTGGTCGATTCATTATTCGGAACATCCAGCAACAGAGATCGACCTCCGTAGCTGCTGGTGAAAATGGCATTATCCCAGGTCGTCGGTGTCAGGATATTCATTCCGCGAAAGGCCGCAACATCGTGACTCCAGTCCACGTTTCCGGTTGTCAGATCAAGACCTGCAAGTTTGGCTCGAGTTTGCACAATCAACTGTCGCTTGCCATTGAGGGTTTGGATTACAGGCGAGGAAAATGCGCCACTACTCATTATGTCGCCATTGTCTCCCAACGCGTTCCAGACAACGGAGCCGTCGGAAGCCTTCAGTTTGTAGACCCCCTTGCCGGCTTGAATGTAAATATGATCCCCGTCGACGAGCGGTGAGCAAGCCATCCCGAAATCAGGTACTTTGCCGGCCATCTTTCCGAAATCGACGCGCCAACGTTCGGTTCCGCTATCGCAATCCAAAGCAACCAACACGTCACGAATACCGCCGACGAAGAGTGTCTTGCCATCGGTTGCTGGCGTCGACCGGATCCAACTACCGTTGCGAGCTGCGAAGAAAGGAACGGTCATCGAGCCATCCCACTCGTATTTCCATTTGATATCGCCATTGATCCGATTAACACTATAGACGCGTTCTTTGCCGGATTGGCTTTCGGTGGTAAATACGGCGTTGGTGGTTAGCACAGGTCCAGAATAGCTATCACCGAAAGGCCTGCCCCAAATGAAACAGAGCGATTTTTCATCGATCGATTCTGGCCATGCCACTCCCGTTAACAGGCCATCGCGGTTAGGTCCACGCCAATTTTGCCACATGGAATCCTCACCAAGAACCGGATTGCTGGCACAGCCCATTCCGATCATGGTTACGCCAGCAGCAATGAACGTTCTACGTTTCATGGATCGGAATTCCTATGGCAAGTGAAGGAAAAAAAGGTCAGTTGGTAAGGGGCGGAGGATGGTAGCGCGACAGGAGAGAAAGTCAACGCCTCGAGTTGTGTTTCGTTGAATCTTTTTCGCCACAACGTACCGTCTTTAAAGGGATTCACGACAATCTGGAGTGCATAGCTACGGAGATAACTTTGGCTTTTTTGGGAAAACATTCCAAGGATGGGACTTTTTTTCGCAATTCTCAGATAATTAAGACGTAGTTCTGTCGGTAACGGCAATACCGCTCAATTATTTGGTTAACAGTCAGCCGAAGGCGTACTCGATACCAGCAACGTACGCCTACGGTTCACGGTTAAACGCGGTTAAACGCCTGTAACGGACCAACCCTGGAGTTCTCGGGGATTTCGGTTGATGCATTCTGATAGTCACATTCTCCGAATCAATGTCGTTCTCTAGTTGAAACGGCTATGATAGGAAAAGTGTCCGAAAGTTTTGGCCTGCCGACAAAACTTTTGTCGGCAATTTGGGTTCAAATTGAGCAGTTACCTAACTTTTGATTTGCGGAATATTTTGTCCAATTTGCCGAATCCGTTAGAAAATGCCGCTGCTGATCCAGACGTTGGGCTGATGCTGCGCGTTCGGGACGATGATGCGGTCGCATTTGAAATGCTGATCGATAGGCATCAGGGCAAGATTCAGCGATTCATGCAGGGTTGGGTCAGCAACGTTCAGCAGTCCGAGGACCTTGCACAAGACGTGTTCTTAAGGGTTTATAAGGCGCGAAAGACTTACGTCCCTACGGCCAAATTTACAACTTGGCTATACCGTATTGCAAATAATATTGCTTCCAACCACGTTCGAGATTCCTCCCATCGTCGCGAGTATCAGCTTTCCCAAAGCAAAAACAGTTCTTCGTCCCAGTTAATTATTGAGAATATTGCGATGGCTCCAAGTAGCTTTCAACCTTCGCGGAGGATCGAAAACTCGGAACGATCGGCTGTGGTTTTGCAGGCATTGCACGCATTAGGTGAACGCCAACGCACTGCGCTGATGCTGAGCAAATTTGAAGGGATGAGTTACCAAGAAATTTCCGAAACCATGGGGCTAAGCGTCAAAGCGATCAAGTCCCTTTTGAGCAGAGCTAGAGTGAATCTTAAAAACCTATTGGAACCCTTTATCACTACCGAAATGGGCTCCAAATCGGTTGCGTTCAAATCCAGCGACGAACCGAACGAACAACCTATTGGCGAACTAAACACCGTCCAGGGGAAAATCAAGGAATGAACCTCCCAGACATGGAATCTATTGACGAACAGTTGACCGCCTATCTTGACGGAGAGTTATCACCGGCTGAGGCGTCCTCGCTGGAACGAAATTTAGTGGACGACGAGAAACTGCGATTGCGTTTAGTATCCCTGCGTCAAGCCTATGATTTGCTCGACGAAATACCGGAGACACCGCATAATCAGCGTTTCACCAAGAGCACACTGGAACTTGTAATCAAGGACCTATCGACGACAACGAGGTTTACTAGCGGAAGCGAGTCCAAGGTGCACGCCAAGCCAGCCGATTGGTGGGCATGGCCGCGAGTTACTGTGCTGCTGGCCACATTTGTAATTCTCGGAGTCGTGGCCGCAGTCGCCATCAACTTTGAAAATACTCGACGCGAGCTTAAAGATCTGGGGCTCATTGCAGGTATTCGCGGACTCGAGGATATCAATGAGCTCAAGCATGCGGTCAAACTCAGCAAGGAAACAGAAATTTTGGCTGTGCTGCGAGACAATCTGAGCGAAAAGTTGATACCGCCTCCTCCGGATTCGACTTGGCAGCGCAAGACCTGGGTTCAGGGGCTAACCCCAAATCAAATATCGCGATTGGACAGTGGGCGAGAAATACTTAGCAAATTGGATCGCGAAACTCGCACACGTTTGGCTGCCATTGAATCCCAGATCGAAAGCCTTCCAGATCACAGACAGATCCAAGAGACGGTGCATTTAATCGGCCTGGTGCTGGACAGCCTTGGAAGCGCTAAGCGACTCGACATGGAAGTGATGAAATCAGAGCAGCGATACGAGTTTTTGAAAGAATTGCTTTGCATGAAGGCGGCGGAATACTACGCCGCCCGCATTCCATCTGCGGATGCTGCCGCATTGGAACAATGGGATTTGGCTACGTTTCGACCGGCTTTACTTCTCGCGGTTCTTCCGGATCGTCCAATGGAGGCAATGGATACGAGAAGTCTACTTGGACAGCTACTGTTTCGAAAAAGAATTGACCATCTTGAAGATCAAGACTCTTTGATCGCAGAGCTTACATCCAAACTTTCGCCTACGGCAACGAAATTGATTGAAGGAGTTAACAAGGCGGAGCAGATTAAAGTGTTGAATATATGGCTGTTTCCAAATTCGACAGTCTCTTCGACAGAGACCCTAATCGACTTCTATGACAAAATGGATAACGATATTTGGCGAGACTTTCGCGACCGGATAGACCTTGTTGACCCACAGGATGTTCGACGAAGACTTTTCCCACCTCGGGGATCGCGTCGCCCATAATTTGAGGGTAGCCGAACTCGCCAAGAGTTTGGGAGGTTAGGACGAATCCGCTTGGATTTAGGCGAGGGGCAGTTTGAAAACTACCTATAAACTGGGTGGCACGCTCTGAGGTACGAAGGGCGTGGTGAATCGCTAGAGTCATTTGCCACACTTCCCACGCCCATCGCTAATCGCGCTAATCGCTTTGGGCGTGCCACACGGTTGCCTGGTAGTCTTCTGTCTGCCGATCGCCTTACCACTTGAAGTCGCCGAAAGCCTACGCGGCTTCCGCTACGCAAGAACCCCAACACTTAGGCCCCAAACTTGCCTAACCGTCCTGCGTTGGCCATGGCAAGGGTCATAAGGTACTGGGCTTCGAAATGTCCGAGTCCGCCGGTAATGCAAGTGGTTTCATTGAAAGTCGTGTGCGGATCCGGTCTGCAGCAATCCGAAACAAGCAGGGTGGGTACCGGGTGCCAAGAGTGCCCTTTGAGATAGCTTGGTGTACTATGGTCACCGGTTACGATGGTAACGGTCGGTTTCAGGTTCGTGATACGTGGGAGGATGGCATCTAACTCCTCGATGCGTTTTACTTTCTCAGCGAAGTTGCCGTCTTCGCCGGTGCTGTCGGTGTACTTGAAGTGGATAAAGAAGAAATCGTACTTTGCCCAAACCTGCTCCAGGGTATCCATTTGTTCCGACAGCGTTTGAGCCGAGCCGACAATGTCCATGCCAACGAGCCTCGCAAGGCCTTTGTACATAGGATAGACCGCAATGGCCGCAGCTTTTAGGCCGTAGACTTCGTTGTAGGATGGCAGCGTAGGCTTATTCGCGAAGCCGCGCATGGTGTGAAAATTTGCTTTCGGATGCGAGGCAAGGATCTTCTTGGCCTGTGCCAGAAACTCTTTCGCCACTTGTGCCGTTCGTTCGCTAAGCTTGTCATTGGCGCGAGGATTTAGGGGCGGAACACCGGTCATCTGTGGGTCGGTGTCGGCCACATTGCCGCCCAGGCCTTCCCCTCGAAAGACTACGACAAAGCGATGCTCCTTAACGGGTTCAACAAAGATCTCGATGCCGGCGATCTTGACTTGGCGGAGCGAGATGGCGAGCGGAGCACTTTCTTGGCTACTAATACGACCAGCACGTCGGTCTGAGATATTACCGTCTTTGTCGAGCGTGCAGAAATTGCAGCGAATTGCGACATCGCCATCCTCGAGTTCAAACCCGATCCCGGTCGCTTCTAAGGCACCTCGTCCAATTTTGTACTGCAGAGGGTTGTAGCCGAACAAACCCAAGTGGCCAGGTCCACTGCCCGGTGCGATCCCAGGTTTTACGGGAATACTTGCTCCCTGGACTCCCACTTTCGCGAGGGCACTTAGATTGGGGGTTTTGGCCGTTTCTAGTTCGGTTTTCCCGCCTGGAGTCATCGGCAATCCACCTAGACCGTCAGCCACGAGCATGACGATTTTGCTGTCGTTGCCCAGTTGCAGTTCACGTGTCAAAGTATGCATGTCCATGGAATTCTCCTCAGCGTTGTTGTGTCGATAACGAAGTTAGGAATGGTTTATCACATCTGCGAAAGATCGCAAGGTGAGTCGCCAGAGACATCTGCCAAGCTTCCCACGCCCAACGCATTCGCGCATTCGCTCTGGGCGTGCCACACGTACCGCTGTTCCATACGTTGATTTGCTAGCGTGGTCCTAAGGCGAGCGGCAGGCTGAAAACTACCCGTGTGATGCAACCCCTCTCCGGCCTTTCAGGCCGACTCTCCCAGAGGGAGAGTGACTTCACCCTCCCTCCGGGAGGGTCGAGCGAAGCGAGGGGAGGGTATGACTCATTCTGCCCCTCGCCTAAGCTGGACGACCTACAAAGATGCGTGGGCTGACCCGCTCTCTAATGGGAGTAGCCGCTCTCCTCATGTTCGGTTAAGTCCAGGCCCTGCTGCTCTGCAACGCCGGTTACGCGTAAGCCGACAGCAAACTGGATAATCTTCAAAAGTACGATGGAAGCAACCACAGAATAGACGGCCGTGATCACTACGGCCAAGAGCTGCACTGTCAATTGGTGACCTATATCGAGGTCCATTTTAACACCTCCGAACGAACTTGCGGCAAACACGCCCACCATCAGAGTCCCTACGATTCCACCGACGCCATGAACACCAAAGACATCTAAAGAATCGTCGTATCCAAACCACCGTCTCCAGCCCAGGTCATATGGCAAATAGGAACGTACACAACAAGCAACCAAAGAGAGGAAAACCATAACACGGCCGCAAATTTCATCCGTTCTGCAAAGGCTCCAATCATCAACGCTGGCGTGATGACTGCAAACGTCATTTGATAGCTCGCGAAGAGCATTTCAGGAATTGTTCCCTTTAACGTCTCGGGGGTCATCGACCTCAAACCCAACTGAGAAAATCCACCCACAAACGAATGGAGATTGACGTTCCCTTTGGTCATGCCGACCGTGTCAAAGGCAAAACTGTAGCCGCAAATAACCCAGATCAAGCTGAGCACTGCTGTCAGTGACAAACACTGCATTAACAAGCTCAGCACGTTGCGAGACCTCACCAGACCTGCGTAAAAAAGCGCTAGTCCTGGAATCGTCATGAATAGTACCAGAGCGGTTGAAGCTAGCACCCATGCCGTATCGCCCGCACTTAACGACTGCGATTCTTGCGCAAACGCACTCCGCTGCGAAAAAATGAACGCCAACATTACAAATGCAAAAATCGTGCGAGGCGTAAACGAGCACCTAAAACCAAACATACAGATCTCGAGGGAAAGAGCCTATTGGTATCGTTCTAAAGTAGTTCTGCTTCTCGCCAAGTTCCCGCGAAAAACGTAAGCCAATTGGCAATCGATACAGAATTCCCAGATTATGAACAACGGCGTCCCATCGTCAATCGTCAAACACCATTTCGACACATCCCTGGAAAAAAGGTAACGCTGGTTGCATTTCTCAGGTTTATGGACCGCATGATCACCGCAGAATCCAATTCGCATCGTTAACATTCCGACGTTCGGTAACGTAACTTCGCATAATTCAGCCAATTCGACAGGGATTATGCTTTATGAAATACGCCGACAGCAACGGTACGCTGCAAAAAGTATCTAGGTTTCCGGATTGGAGGGATTTAGCCTTGTCTGCCGATTGGTCCGGAAGTCACAGATGAGGTACGAAACGCACGGTCCTTTTGACTTAAATTGCGCGATTGTTTTATTTTGACAAGAGTTTGGAAACTAGGTTTCCAGCAATGCCTTTTAAAGGTCATCGAAATGATAATGCCAATGCTTGTAATTTCAAACACAGAATCCATCCATGACTGGTTTCATTTCAAACCGCTTCAATCGACCAACGCAACCTTGGATTGCAATTCGTAAAGGTTCAGCGGTTGTTGAGTTTGCGGTGATACTTCCGGTCTTCGTACTGTTGCTTATGGGTACCATCGAAACTTGCAATATGATTTTTCTCCAACAATCTTTGGAGATAGCGGCCTACGAATCGGCGCGCGTCACCATCGTTCCAGGAGCGGACAGCGTCGACGTCAATTCTGCAGCCAGTGAAATACTTAACGCACGTCGCATCAAAAACACGACCCTCGTTATTACACCCACCAATTTTCAGAACGCTGCGTATGGGTCATTTATTCAGGTCGATGTCTTAGCACCATGCAACAGCAACTCGGTGTTTGCACTTCGTTTTTATGGATCGAAGACATTAAAGGGAACCGTTGAAATGATGAAGGAATTTTAATGATGCGTGGTCGATCATTCCGATTTTGCAAACGTAGCGGGGCGGTGGTTCCTTTGCTTGCAATCATGCTACCCGTAGTCATCGTATTGGCTGCATTTGCCATCAACATTGCGTACCTTGAGTTGAACCGCACCGAAATGGTTATCGCGTCTGACGCGACTTCCAGGGCAACCGGGCGAGTCTTTATGCTGACAAACGATAGCAACAAGGCGAGGGCGATTGGACGAGAAGCCGCGAAACGCAATACCGTGGGGGGCAAGCCTTTACAACTCAGAAACAGCGACTTTGTATTTGGACAATCGACGCGCAACGGAATTTCAGACCGATATAACTTTATGGCTGGCGGTATAAACCGCAACGCCGTCGAGGTGACCGCGAGAAGAACCAAAAAATCACTCGACGGACCGCTGAAACTGATCTTGCCCAACCCTTTCTTAATTTCAAGCGTCGAAACCTCGCAAACTTCACGTTCCAATCAAATCGAGGTTGATATTGCATTGGTGATTGATCGCTCTGGATCGATGGCATACGCGTCGGATGAACCCGCGGCTTTTCCGCCGGCCCCGGCAGCTTCGTCACCCGGTTGGCTCTTTAATGGTCCTGCTCCAAATCCAAGCCGTTGGCGTGATGCCGTCGCCGCGGTCAATGTGTTTCTCCAGGAACTGACGGCCTCTCCAATCAACGAAATGGTCGCGCTTGTCACTTATAACGACGGAGTCAACCTCGATCAAACGTTGACGACCAACTACAACACCATTCGCACCGGACTCGACAACTACACAAACTATTTCGAATCCGGCCAAACCAACATCGGTGGCGGAATCAACGGCGGACAAAATTGTTTTGCCCTGAATGTTGGAAGGCCCTTTGCAGCCAAGGTGATGATCGTATTGACAGATGGCATCGATACAGTCGGAAGCGATCCGATCGGAGCTGCGATTGCGGCCTCCGATCAGCAGATCATGATTTTCGCGATAACCTTTTCCGACGAAGCGGATCAAGCAACCATGCAAACGGTGGCAGGCTCCGCCAAAGGAAAACACTACCACTCTACCAACGGTACGAATCTATCGCTCGTCTTTAAGGATATCGCGAGACAACTGCCGGTCCTTATCTCGAAATAGAACCCATGAGCAAAGTACTTCAAAATCGCATCGCCATTCGAATCTTCACGCATAGACGCCTCGGTGCTCATGCGGTCGAGTTTGCGCTAGTACTCCCGATTATTTTGGCTCTCTTCGTAGCGGGTATTGAGTTTTCGCGGATGAATATGCTACGCCACGTCGTCGACAATGCTTCCTACGAAGCAGCTCGGCATGTCATCGTCCCTGGAGCCAACGCTCAAGAGGGAATCAATCGAGCGAAAAGCATTCTTGCTGTCATGGGTGCTACCAACGCTACGGTGACCGTCTCGCCCAACCCGATCGACGAAAGCACGGAAAAAGTATCCGTCAAAGTCTCATTGCCCGCAAATGGAAACATGTGGGCCGTTTCGATCTTTTCCAAGAACCTGAAATTCGAATCGGAGACAAAGCTTTTGACCGAACGAGGTCCAATGATGCAATCCGTTGCAGTCGGTCCACCTCCTCCTCCACCCGCACCTCCAGCACCTCCAGCACCGCCGTCCCCTCCATCCCCGCCTCCGCCCCCCGCGCCACCTGCTCCGC
>Ga0105048_10010839_pt1 | contig 14426 bp, 11 predicted proteins | sample MAT05_FD_78382 | JGI IMG/M metagenome (GOLD analysis project Ga0105048, IMG submission 78382) | Freshwater microbial communities from Lake Fryxell liftoff mats and glacier meltwater in Antarctica - MAT-05 | ecosystem: Environmental > Aquatic > Freshwater > Ice > Liftoff microbial mat | place...
CGCCTGCCCACCGAGGCCGAGCGCCCCGGCGCACCCTTCACCGTCCCCGTTTACGCCCACATGCCGCTCATCTTCAATATGGACGGCACCAAGATGAGCAAGCGCGATAAGGACAAGACCGTCCGCACCTCGTGCAAGAGCAAGGGCATCAAGACCCTCGCCGCCGCGCTGGGTGCCAGCGCCGTGAGTGGGGGAAGCGTCACCGAGGCCGACTTTGCCATGTGGCTTGGCGACACCACCATCCAGCTCCCCGGCGAAGTCAGCGCCGCCATCGCCCGCACGCACAACATCACACTGCCCGAGATCAACGTCGATGAGTTCAAGGCCAACGGCTATCTCCCCGAGGCCATCTGCAACTTCATCGCGCTCCTCGGCTGGTCGAGCGGCATGAAGGAAGCCGACGGTCGCGACGTGGATCGCTTCGACACCACCTTCCTCGCCAAGCACTTCGCCATCGACCGCATCGGCAAGCAGAGCGCCAAGTTCGACCGTGTGAAGCTCATGGCCTTCAACGGCGACGCCATCGCCGCGCTCCCGCCCGCTGAGTTCCGCCTGCGCTTTGAGCGCTGGTGTGATGAATACGAGCCCGGCTTCCTCGCACCGCTCAACGAGGCCCAGCGCGTCGAGCTCTTCTCCGTGATTCAGTCGCGCAGCAAAACCCTCCGCCAAGGTGCTGAGGCCGCCCGCTTCGCCGTGCTCGATGACGAGACCATGACCTTCGACCCCGCCGCCATGGCCAAGAGCATCAAGGGCGGCGACCCTGCCGCGGTAATGGGCGGAGGAGCAGTGACCACCGGCGCACCCATCATCGCCGACCTTCGCGCCATCTTCGCCGCCCTGCCCACGTTCGATGCCCCCAGCGTGCACCAAGCCCTTGAGGCCTACGCCGCGGGCAAAGGCATCCCCATCGGCAAGGTCGCCCAGCCCCTGCGCCTCGCCGTCACCGGCGGCACCGTGAGCCCGCCGATTGATCAAACCCTCGTTGTCCTCGGCCGCGAGCGCACCCTGCGCCGCATGGAACGGTGCCTCGCCGCCGCCAACGCGTGATCGCCATTTTGGAACCTCTCATGCCCACCATGCTCGCAATGAAACGACTTGTCGCTGGCCTCGCGATGATGGCACTGAGCGGGTCAGCGCTGGCGCAGCTTGGCGCCCCTGGGCCCGCCTCGTCCGACTCCGCATTGCGCGAACCAACTCGCACGCAAAACGTCGTCCTCGTCATGATCGACGGTCTCCGCTGGCAGGAAGTCTTCCGCGGGGCCGACGAAAAGAACATGACCAAGGAACTCGGCACCATCACCGATGCCGCGCCCTTCAAAGACCGCTTCATCAAGGCGACCCCCGCCGAGTCTCGGGCCGCACTCCTCCCGTTCCTCTGGGGCACCGTCGCCAAGCAGGGCATCATCATCGGCAACCGCGACAAGGGCTCAGAGTGCGATGTCGCCAACCCTCACTGGGTGAGCTACCCCGGCTATTCCGAGGTCCTCTGCGGGCATGTCGATGAAAAGATCACCGACAACCGCAAACGCCCCAACCCCAACCGCAACGTCTTCGAGTGGCTGCAAACCGCCAAGCCCGGCTACGAGAACTCCGCCGTAGCCTTTACCACTTGGGACGTCTTCCCCTTCATCTTCAACACCGAGCGCAACAAGATCCCCGTTGACACCGGCCTTGAGCCCTTCACCGCCGGTAAGCGCACCGACAAAATCGACTTCATCAACCGCCTCCGCAACGAGATCCCCAAACGCTGGAGCGGCTCGCACTTTGACGCCGTGACCTATCACATGGCCAAGGAGTGGACGGCCGCCAACAAGCCGCGCCTGATCTTCCTGGGCCTCGGCGAGACCGACGAGTGGGCCCACGAGTCGCACTACGGCGACTATCTCACCTCCGCCCATCGCGATGACGGTTGGCTGGCCGAATACTGGTCGATGCTCCAGCGCGACCCGTTCTATCGCGACTGCACTTCGATGATCATCACCTGCGACCATGGTCGCGGCGATCAGACCACCGACCCCAAGGACTGGGCCAACCATAACGCCAAAACCGTGGGCGCAAGCCAGACTTGGATCGCCATCATCGGACCCGACACGCCCGCCGACGGCGAGGCCGCTGCCAGCCAGCCGAGCACAGCAGGGCCCGGCGTAACCAAACCCGCACCACTCAAGTCCGGCCAGATCGCCGCGACCATCGCCTCGCTCCTCGGTGAGAACTACCCCGCCGCCGAGCCTCGCGCCATGAAGCCCCTTCCCGGGGTTCGCAAATAACCTCTGCGCATCACCTTGATCGCGCCACGCCTCCTCCAGCTACCACTGCACATCACTCTTTGAAAGGACGGTTCGATGGGTCTGTTTGACATGTTCAAGAGCAAGAAGCCCGCCCCTCAGGCGCCCGTGCCTCAGGCGCCCGTGCCCCCCGCGCCCGCTGCGCCGGCCGTCCGCGCGGTTCCCGCTGCCGCACCCGCCAGCCCCGCATCACACGCCCCAGCATCACAGGCCCCAGCCCAGCAGGGTGACACCACCGCCGCGCGCGCGAACGACCTGCCCGGTCCTCAACAGCCCGCGGCTCAGCCGACCGCTCCGTCTCCCTCTGCGGCCCGGCCCACGGCCCAGCCCATCACCGAAGGGCCGGGCGATGGCCCGATCACCCAGCTCTCACTCGCCGCCGACCCCGCCAACCGCCCCTCGTGGGATGCGCTCTGGAAGGCCGTCTTCGCGCTCCCCGCCTGGCACTTCGTCACCGCCACCTCGCCCGGCAGCGAACCGCAGGCCGTCCGCACCACCATGGACGGCCGCTCCTGCGTGCTCATTTACACCAGCGCCGCCCGGGCCGCCGCCGCGCGCGGCCATTACGCGCAGGCCATGCCAAAGGCCGAGGTCGCCGCGCGGGCTCTCTCCGTGACCCAGGCCGCTGAATACGTCTGCTCCATGCGTAAGGATGGCCCCGGCTTCGTGCTCTTCAACCAGGGCACCGCCGGGAAAGGCTTCGCCGAGTCAATCCCCAGCATCGCGACAATGATCGAGTACATGACTGGCACACTCCCCGCCGGGTGCATCGCGCGGTTCATTCAAGCGGGCAACCAGATGCAGCACCCCGAGGTCTGGCGCCGCCTGAAGATGCACCTCGCCCGACTCCCGCGCTGGTACATGCTCACCGACCGCGAGCGCCGCGACCTGCCGCAACTCATCGAAACCGACGGCCAGAACCGCACCACCATGTATAGCGGCGAGCACGAGGCCAAGATCGCCGTCGCCGCCATGGGCCAGGGCGGACCGGGCAACGTGCCGGCCATTCTTGAGCTCACGCCCAAGGAAGGCGCCGAAATGCTCAAGAAGGCCCGCCAAATGAGCGGCGGCCGCGTGAGCGAAGTCGTGCTCAACTTCGGCAGCGAAGGCGTCGCCCTGGGGATTGACAGCGTCGTCGAAGCCGTCAACGCCCGCTGAGCGCCCGGCGCTCAGGCTCGCCAAGCACCTACCAGAAAACCCACGGCTCACCGCTCGCAAGGTCCGCCGGCGGCACCAGGGTGTCGCGAATCAGTCTGGCCAGTTCGTCAATGCCCGTGCCGGCGTGCGCCGAAACGCGCACATCAAAGCCGCTCGCGCCAGTTCGTCCTGTCCGATCACTCCGGAGGCACACCTTCATGGTCTGTACCAGCGGCCCAAGCCCAAGCATCTCGCGAGTCAGCGGCGGGCCTTCGGCATCGCCGCACAGCAGCACCACATCGGCCGTTCGCGCCAGTTCGAGCGCAGCCGCCGCGGCGGCCTGTTCGATCTCCGCCGCGTTCGTGGGTTCGCCCGCTGGCCGGCCGAGCGCACTCACGCTGCGAATCCCCGGTGCATCGGCGTACCGCACCACCAGGCCCGCAAGGTCAAGCAGCGCGCCCACATGGTCGCGCGTCGTGCCCGGCTCATCGGCCACGATCGACACCGGCCGCCCCGCCAGCGTGTTGAGAAGCGTCGATTTGCCAATATTCGGCGGCCCGATTGCCACCACCAACGGCGGATCAACCAGTCGCCCCAGCCGTTCGCTCCGCGCCCGCCCTCGCCCCCGCCCCGCCTCGTCCACCTCGCCCGGGTTCGTCACGCCCACTGCCGCCCATCGCTCCGCCTGCGCCAGCAGCAGATCAACCGCCATCGGGCTCGCCGCCCGCGACAGCGTCAGCAGCGCCTGCGCTTCCATCTGCGAGGCTGCCTCCGCAAAGCACGCCCAGGCATCACTCGGCACCTGCTCCACCAACCCGGCCGAGCTGAGCGCCGCCATTAGCTCGCGCACCACCGCCGGCCCCGCGTGCGGCATCAACGTCGCCGATTCAGCCGACCACCGCGCCACCACCCCATGATCAACACCCGCCAAATCGCGCAACCGGCACTGCCCCACCGCCACCGGCTTGATGGCCAAGGCCGCCAGCGCGCCGTCGATATCGCCATAGATTGCCACGAGCGCCAGCGCCCCGCGCCCCGTCGGCCGCGGCGTATCGAGCCGGAACGTCGCCCGGCCGGTCATGCTGGCGGGTGGCCTGCTCACGCGGAAGTCGCGGCGGTTGAGTCAAACGCCGCGTGCATGCCCACCAGCACCAGATCGGGCACGATGTGCTCAACAAGGTCGTCGTGCTCAAAGATCCGCGCCGCATCGCCGCCGGTGGCAACCACCCGCGGGTATCCGCCCGCCACCTCGGCATATTGCTCAATCAGCACGTGCGTCATGCCCTGCAAAGCCGCGATGCACCCGAGCGCCATGGCGTGCTGGGTGTTCTTCCCCAGCGGCCCCGTTCCCGTCGCCAGCGGCTGCCCCTCCTTGAGTTCAATGAGTGGCAGCGCCGCCGTGTGCTCGTGCATCGACCGCAGCATCATGGCCAGGCCGGGCGCGATCGCCCCGCCGCGGAACGTGCCTTTTTCGTCAACAAAGTCAACCGTCACGGCCGTGCCGGCATCAATCACCACGCACGCCTGCGACGAGCGCGAATACGCACCCAGCGCGGCCAGCAGTCGATCAACCCCCACCTTGGCGGGAACTTCCACATCGCTCTTGATCGGCACCGAGAGCCCCGATCCGCCGCTGGTCACGCGGATCACCCGCCGCCCATCAGCGCGGAGCGCATCGCACAGCGGTTCAGCAACCGCCTCATTGACCGACGCCACCATGACCGTCGCCGAGATATCGCCGCTCGTCGCATCCTTCACGCGATTGGCCAGCCCGGCGGCACCGTCGGCATCGGCATTCACCACTACGCGCGAGGGCTGGAGCGCTCCGGCCACGACCGGGGCGATCCGGGTGCGAGTGTTGCCAACAGAAACGAGCACGATTTGGGCGAAGGTCATGTCCGCAGGGTACGACGGGCGATCAGATACAGAACCGGCGACCCCGGGTCAAGGGGGCCCAACGCCCGAGAACGCGCCGGGTTTGACCGGCGTTCAAAGAGGAGGCCTATTGTGCGGCCAAGTTCAAGGTGGCCAACGAGTTAAACGTGGGGCATACTTGACAGAATCAGTTGGGGACCAGACTTGAAAGCGGGCAAAACCATCACGAAGAAGGAACTGGCCGAAACGCTCGCCGAGCAATCCGGCGTGCAGCAGCAGACGGTCAAGGATGTCCTTCAACGGGCCCTCGACTACATCGTGATCGAGCTGGGCAAGGGTAACCGCTTTGAGTTCCGCGACTTCGGCGTTCTTGAGCCCGTGTGGCGCAAGGCCCGCCGGGCCCAGAACCCCAAGACGCTTGTTCCCTGCGACGTCCCCGCCCGGCGCGTCGTGAAGTTCAAGGAAGGCCGCCTTATGCGCGATGCCCTGGCCGTGAGCGACGCCGCCGCGGCCGGCGGCTCTGAGAATAACGGCGAACTCCGCCTCACCATTGCTCCCCGTCGCCAGCTCAAGCCCGCCAAGCTCGCTGCAACCAAGATCCGGGCCACCTGACGAGCAAAGCCCCAGCGGGTCCCACAGGGATAGAGGGATAGAGGAACTGATCCGCGCCGTATCGTCCGGCCAAGTCTCTACCATTGTCCTATGACGATCGACGCGAAACTTGAACTCCTGACCACGCTTACGCAGATTCCTACCGCCGCCGGACGTGAACACCGCGTTGTCGCCTTCATCAAAGCTTGGGCCGCCGCGCGTGAAGATATCATCCTCACCGAGGACGCCGGCGGGAACTTGGTCCTCGAGATCGACGCTCGCAACCGCAAAGAGCGCAAACGCCGCAACCGCGATGACTTCGGCCAGAGCCAGCGCCGCCCGCTGTTCATCACCGCCCACCTTGACCACCCCGCCTTCGTGGTCGAGCGCATCGCGACCGTCGGCGAGAACTGGTTTGAAATGTCCTTCCGTGGCGGCGTGATGGACGTCTTCTTCGAGCACGCCCCGCTGACCGTTCACCTTGAGGACGGCACGTCGCTCAAGGCCACCATCAGCAAGGGCTGTAACCCCAGCAACGGCACGGGCGCGGTGGGCAAGAGCTACGTGGTTGAATGCGACGGCGGGCCGGGCGATGCGGCCAAGGTGAAGCTCGGCGATATCGGCACCTGGCGCCTGCCGCCCGCCAAGATCGATGCTCAGGGCATTCTGCACACTCATGCCTGCGACGACCTCGCCGCCGCGGCCGCGGCCCTCGCAGCCTTTGACGACCTGCGCGAACTCCGCGCCAAAGACCAGAAACTTGAGGACGTTCGCCTGCTGTTTACGCGCAGCGAAGAGATCGGCTTCATCGGGGCCATCGCGGCCTGCAAGCTCCGCACCATGCCGCCGGGCTCGCGCGTGCTGGCCCTTGAGAACAGCCGCAGCTTCGCGGCCGATTCGCCCATCGGCGGCGGCCCCATCGTGCGAGTTGGCGACCGGCTGAGCATCTTCACCCCGTGGCTTACGGCCGCCTGCTGCGCGCGGGCCGAGCAAATCTTCGGCGGAGCCTCCACGCCGCGGGCTTCGGAGAAACTCGCGGCCGCCGCCAAGCGGCCCTGGCAGCGCAAGCTCATGTCGGGCGGCGCCTGCGAAGCGTCGGTCTTCTGCTACGCTGGCTACGCGGCAACGTGCATCTGCCTGCCGCTGGGCAACTACCACAACATGACCAACCTCGATGCCCTGCAGGCAAGCACCTACGACGCCACCCAGAGCGGCCCGCCGCGCTGCGGGCCGGAGTTCATTCACACCCAGGACTATCTTGGCCTGGTGGACCTGCTGGTGGCGCTTGGTACAAGCTTGCCCAATAGCGATGCCAAGACCTTTGGCGACAAGCTTGAGGTGATGTTCAACGAAAAGAAGTTCGTCCTCGGCGAAGAGACGCTCGCCAAACTGCTCCCCACGCACGGCAGCAAGACGACCGGCGCGGGCAACGGCGGTGCGCCAGACGACGCTCCGCCGCCGGCCATGACGATGACACCGCCGCCGCGAGTTCGCGAGGGCAGTCGGGGCGGAGCGGCGGGACCACGAGGACGAAGCGGCGAAAGCCGCGGCCGAGGCGAGCCGAATCGACCACAGCGCTCGGGTCGGTCGGGGTAAGGAGTTCATCCGTCAGCGCGGTGGGGGGTGGTCACAATGGGGACGATGGGCAAGGGCATGAAATACCTCCGGGCGCGTGTGAATGAACCGAGGCAACAGAACCGAGTTGGACAACCAATCAGCTCCGCCGCGAACGCCGCAAAAGTGCATCGCCCGCAGCACCGAGGAAGACCCAGGCGGGCGGCGTGGGAACGGTGATGGGGGTATTGGGCAATGACTCGTAGGCCCAGCGGATGGGGAGATAGCCCGGCACTTCGCCGTTGCCGCCAGCGAGCTGTAGCGTGCGGTAGTCAAGCTCGATGTAACCGTAATGTGGCGGCCCGTTGAGGAGTACCCGAAATCCCACGGTGGGCGATTGACCCAGGAAGTTGATGCGGCCGTTGGGAAGGTTTGGCACACCCGCCCCGAACGCGTCGCTCGGAACAAAACGGTTGTTGAAGTCGCCGGCCGGACCAACGACCGCGCCCGAAGCGAAGACCTCCGCCGGCCGGTACGTCCGATCCCGCGATGGCGACCCGCCAGGAATAGTAATGAGGTTCGGAGACTGGGCGATCAAGATCGCGTCTCCAGTGTTGAAGCCGTCAGCCCCAATGTTCCCGGAGCCGCCGCCAAGAAACGCGCGGTAAGTAACGTGTCGCGGGTTGAACGGAGCTTCCGGGACAGTGGGTTCAACGGGGGGTCGAATCCGAGCCCATTCGCTTCCCACACCGGAAGGCCCGAGCTGTTATCGAATAGGATGACTTCTCCCGATGCCGCTGAGCACCCAAAGCAAAGAACAGACAGGGCAACAAACGCTCGCATGTTTAATCTCCAATTCCAAGACGTGAATTCTTTCAGTAGGACTGGTGACGTACTCGGAAATACACTCGGATCGGGTCGCTCACCGACTTCCCACCAGCGTTGGGCGGCGCGCAATCCGGTGTCGAGTGCGGTCGTTCACCCGCCTATCGGCGTATACCCCCAACCGGCGAGCGTCTGCGAACGGGCGACTTGAAACGCCGTTTGAACAGGCGTCTGCGCGAATACTTCGCCAATCGGATTCAGATATTGGATAAGCCATGCAGGCCCTTTAGACATATGAGGGCTCAACCCTACTGCACCCACGCTGCGAACATCCGTGGCCTTCCCAAGGCGCTTCCAGTCATCCCTACCCTGAAGGTGACATGGGTGATCTCTCGTGCAATGGGCACTGCCGAATTTTGCCCAGATTTAGTCATTTTCCCGAACGCCGCGTGTGCCGGTGCGACCGTCCTGCAGTCGGGCATCCGACCAACCGCCCCTAACCGACAACTCCCACCCTGCGAGGGCGACGGGGCAGGTTTTCTGCAAATGAGCAGGGACGAACGGGCCCACGCTTCATAAACTCCGGCTGCCGGTTCGACCGGCCTGTGTTTGGCCGGATTCGCCCCTCATGAAAGACTTTTGGTACTTTGCTCGGCTGCTTTTGAAGCGTCGTGGGTTGCTGACCCTGGCGATTGCGTTCGCGCTGCTTTCAGCGGCGGGCCTGGGGGCCGGGCTGCTGGCGATTGTGCCGATTCTGGGGACGGTGTTGGGCAAGGACACGGGCGGGGTAGCGACGGTCATCGGCAAGTACGCCAAGCACTTACCCGAGGCGGTGCGGCCGGGCCAGGCCCTGCTGGATTCGCTGCCGACTGACCGGTTCGTCAGTGTGGTGTGGATCATGGGCGCGCTGGGGTTGCTGACGGTGTTTGGGGCCGTGGCCAACTTCATGCACCAGTACTGCTCGCTCACGCTGGTGTCGCGAACGATTAACGAGGTTCGGACGCGGGCGTTTGCGCACCTGATTCACCTGCCGCTGTTTACGGTGCTTTCGGCCAAGGGCGGGCGGGGCGGGTCGGACGCGGTGAGCCGCGTGATCAACGACTCGTCGCAACTTTCGACGGGGCTGAGCGCGCTGCTCAGCAAGGCGCTGGCGCAGGCCACCAAGGCGCTGGCGGCGTGCGCGACGGCGTTTATTGTGGAATATCGGGTGGCGGGCATTGCCATGGTGGCAGCGCCGGTGGTGGCGTTTGTGATTCGCAAGCTGGGCAAGCAAATTCGCCGGGCGAGCCGGGCGGCACTGGCCTCGCAAGCGGGGCTGTATGGCACGGCGAGCGAGGCGCTCTCGGGCCTGCGGGTGGTGAAGGTGCACGCGACAGAGAACCTTGAGGCCGAGCGCTTTGCGGCCTTGAGCGATGATGTGATGCGGCGCGAGTTCAAGATGCGAACGGCCCGGGCGCTGTCATCGCCGCTGGTGGAACTCATCGCGCTCATCGTGCTGGGGTCGCTGGCGCTCATCGGGGTGAAGGAGATTGTTGACGGTCGCCTTCAGGTGGAGCAGTTTCTGTCGGTCATCGGCGCGCTGGCGGTGGCGGGTGCGCAGCTGAAGCCTTTGGCCACCCTGTGGAACGATGTGCAGCAATCGAGCGGGGCGGCGACGCGGCTGCGGGAACTGATGGAAATGAAGCCCGAGTGGCCCAGGGGCGGCGGGGTGGCGAGGCTGGCCCGGCATGAACGCGAGATTGAGTTTCGTGGGGTGTCGCTCACGTATCCGGGCGCGCAGGCGGCGGCCTTGCGGGATGTGAAACTCTCGGTGCCGGCGGGGAGCACGATTGCGTTTGTGGGCCCCAATGGCTCGGGCAAGAGCACGCTGCTGTCGCTGGTGCCGCGGCTGTTTGACCCGGATGCGATGGGGCAGGTGCTGGTTGACGGGGTGGATATTCGCGGGGTAGACCTGCTGTCTTTGCGGAGCCAGATCGGCGTGGTGACGCAGGAAACGGTGCTGTTTTCAGGAAGCATTCGCGACAACATCGCGTACGGAATGCCGGGCTCGAGTGACACGGCGATTCGTGAGGCGGCGCGGCGGGCACGGGCCGAAGAGTTCATTCTGGCCAAGACTGATGGGTACGGCTTCAAGCTCGGTGAGGGCGGGTCGGGCTTGTCGGGTGGGCAGAGGCAGCGGATCGCGATCGCGCGGGCGATTCTGCGCAACCCATCGATTTTGATTCTTGATGAAGCCACGAGCATGATCGACGCCGACAGCGAAGCGAAGATCGCGCAGGCAATTGACGAGTTTGTGCAGGAATCGCACGCGGGCCGTCGGACGTGCCTGATCGTGGCGCACCGGCTGAGCACGGTGATTCATGCCGACCGTATCGTGGTGATGGATCAGGGCGCGATCGTTGACGTCGGCACGCATGGTGAGTTGCTATCGCGCTGCGATGTGTACCGGATGATCGCCGAGCATCAGCTTGTGAAACCGCTGCCCAGTACACCCGCGGCTCCCTCTCCCACCCCCCCACCACCATCACCATCACCATCACCACCATCACCACCACCATCATCTTTGCCCCCGCCGGATGCGCTCGACTGAGCACGCCGGGCTTGAGTGAATCCCCATGCACGACCAATCAGCCGAAGGAAACGAGTTTTTTAAGTGTGACTACTGCCACGGAGTGTGGGCGGACGATCGACCCATGGTCGAGGGACACGAGGGTTCGCTGTGCTGCTCGCAGTGTTTGACGGTGGCATATGTGGACGTGGTGCACTCAAATCGCGGCGAGGAGTTCACGACGAGCAAGTGCACGATGTGCCTTGAGGAGCGGCCGGAGGCGAAGTGGGAGAGCCCGGCGTACCCAGGCGTGCTCATCTGCAAGCGGTGCATTAAGCAGTGTGCGGGGGTGCTGGAGCAGGATGAAGAATATCAGTGGAAGAGGCCGAAATCCCCGGCAACGAATGCGTAAAAAGTTGCTGTGCAGCGTATTAGGATAATAAGTCCGATATGTCGTGGTGGATATTCCGCCACGTCGTGGTGGAATATCCGCCATGCGTTGGTGGAATATCTGCCAGATGATGGTGGAATTTCCGCCGGTTGGGCCGATGATTGTGGTGTGATTGAACGACGCGCCCTGAAACAACTTGAGACCGCGGCTGGTGATACACCGGTGGTGCTTATCCATGGGCCACGGCAGACGGGGAAGACGACGCTGGCGAGGCAGCTGGGCGGGCGGACGTATTACACGTTTGACGATTTGGAACTGGCGAGTGCGGCGCGGCGCGACCCCGGGGGGTTTGTCGCCTCGCTGCGGGGGCCGGTGGTGCTGGACGAGGTGCAGCTTGTGCCGGAGATTTTTCGCGCCATCAAGGCGACGGTGGATGTGGATCGGACGCCGGGGCGGTTTGTGCTGACGGGGTCGGCGGATGTGCTTTTGCTGCCGGGGCTTTCGGATTCACTGGCGGGGCGGATGGAGATCGTGCCGCTGTGGCCATTTTCACAGGGGGAGTTGCTCGGCGTGCGCGAGACGTTTATCGATCGCGCGTTTGCGCGGACGACGCCGAAGCAGCGCACGGGCGGAGGGGCGGGAACGGGGAAGGCGGTTGGGGCGGTTGGGGCGGGGGTGCGGGGGGAGAAGCGACAGAAGGACCGGGCGGGAGTGGTTGACCTTGCGGAGCTGGTGCTGAGGGGGTCGTTCCCGGAAGTGGTCGCGCGCAAGACCGAGTCGCGGCGGACGGCGTGGTTTGATGCGTATGTTGACACGATCACGAAGCGTGATATCGCGGCGTTGTCGCAAATTGAGGGGCTGAGCGAAGTACCTCGGTTGTTTGAGATGCTGGCGGTGCGGACATCGCAGCTGGTGAACACGGCGGACTATTCGCGGACACTCGGCATTGCGAACTCGACGCTCCGGCGGTATCTGACGCTGCTGGAGATGGCGTTCATGATCGTGCCGCTGCGGGCGTGGTCAAACAACAAGGGCGTGCGGCTGGCGAAGGCGGCGAAGCTGCATGTGGTGGATGCGGGGCTGGCGGCGGCGCTGGCGAAGGTGGGGCCGGGGCATTTGCGCGACGACCGGACGTTTCTGGGGCCGCTCCTGGAGACGTTTGTGGCCATGGAACTGACGAAGCAGCGGGCGTGGTCTGCGCTGCGGCCGACGATCATGCACTTTCGGTCGCACGCGGGGCCGGAGGTTGATCTTGTCCTCGAGGCGAATGCGGGGCAGATTGTGGGCGTGGAGGTGAAGGCGAGTTCGAACGTTGAGCGGCGCGATGCGTCGGGGTTGTTGGCGCTGGCGGAATTGGCTGGGCCGAAGTTCGTGCGCGGGATCGTTCTTTACAACGGCAAGCACCTGCTGCCGCTGGCGGAGAATATCTGGGCGTGGCCAATTCAGGAGTTGTGGGCGGAGTAAGGCGCGGGCGAGGCGGCGACGGAGGTCGGCGGAACTGTCGCGGTGCGATACCCCCACCGCAGCCAGGCACCACCGGCGGCGGCCATGACGACATTCGCGACGACCTCGGCGAGCGAGGCGGTGAGGACCACGACGGTGAGATCGGGGACGCCGAGAGCGGCCATGACGCCGATCGTGCCGCCCTCACGCACGCCCGCCACGCCGGTGGGCGTGGCCGCCTGCAGGAAGAAGTAGGTTGAACCGGCGAGCACGGCTTGGCTGGGCTCAAGGGCCACGCCGCAAACCTGGGCCGCGATATAGAGCCGGACGGCCTGCGAAGCCACATCGAGCGTGCGGAGCAGGAGCATCTGAGCGACGGTGGCGGGGGAACCGAGCATGGCGGTGCCGCCGTGAAGGTGGCGGAAGCGGGCGCTGGTGAGGACACGGTCGAGAAAGGCGATGCGCAGGACGCCGGCAGCGCGGCGGATGCGTTGCAGCCCGCGCTCGCCGGCGAGGGCGCGGGCGATGATGACGATGAGGGCGCCGGCAAGCAGCATACCGACGGCGCTGGTGACGAACCAGAGCGCGTCGATCGTGCCGCGCCAAAGGCTGGCGAGGAGAGGAGGAGCAAGGGCGGTGAGGATGAGGGCGGCGGTCGCGGCGAACCACGCGGCGATGACGAGCAGGGGCACACGATCGTGGCGGTGATGCCAATAGATGCGGAAGGCGAGGCCGATTTTGAAGGGGAGGTAGCTGATGACGCTGACGACGCCGTTGACGGCGACGGCATCGGTGCGGCGGAGGCGCTGGACGGGCCGGAGGACGGCGGCGAAGCCGAGACCGCCGAGGGTGACGGTGGCGAAAGAGCAGGCGAGGAGGGCGGCGACTTGCCACCAGCTTGCGGCCGCGAGCCGCTCAAGCTGCGCGGCACTTTCGGGCCGGGTGAAGGCGCGGTACACCACGAACACGAGGATGCTGAGGCAAACGATGAAGCCGATGATCTGTCCGGCGATGCGGAGCGGGCTTTGGCGGCGCGGGCGCAGGGCGGAGAGCACGGCGGGCACCGATTGGGGCTCGGAGCGCGGATCGGTCAACGCTGCACCAGACCTTGGCGCTCGGCGGGCGGCACTTTGAGCCGGAAAAGCACGTGCGAGGAATCGGGCCAATCGCGAACGGGATCGCCCCATTCGCGGATCCATGCCACCACGGCGGGGGGTGTGACATCGGGGTCGTACCAGCCGCTCACGTTGAGGCGAGTGAGTTCGCCGTAGTTGACAAGGACGTGATCAATGCCGGCTTTGCGAAAGTCACGGGTCCACTGCTCGGCATTGCCGGGGGTGCGGCGCATGGCGCGGCCGAGCGGAGATTCGTCGTAGGTGGTGTGATAGAGAACGGGGCGCGAGTAGAACATTGGGGTCGAATCACCAAGGAGATAGACCTTGGCGCCGGGGGGGAGGGCGAGGTTGATAAATGCTTCGGGCCCCAGCAGGTCCATCAGGGCGAGTCGCTCGCCTTGGCTGGACCGGGCGAGTTCTTCACGGATGCGCTCGCCGGTCCGGCCGGAGGTGCCCTCGGGCAGGAACAGGTTGGGAAGGGCGACGGTGATGCCGTCGGTTCGCGTGTAGCGGTTCTGCGAGAGGAAGAGCCGAGCGCTGTGAGCGCTCAGCAGGAGCGCGGCGACGACCCAGCCGCCGACACCGACACGCACAAGGAAGCCGGGGCGGTTGTCGCTTTCGGTGGGATCAGCGGCATCAGCCGAGAGCGGGCCGGGCGGACC
>Ga0105048_10010840_pt1 | contig 14425 bp, 16 predicted proteins | sample MAT05_FD_78382 | JGI IMG/M metagenome (GOLD analysis project Ga0105048, IMG submission 78382) | Freshwater microbial communities from Lake Fryxell liftoff mats and glacier meltwater in Antarctica - MAT-05 | ecosystem: Environmental > Aquatic > Freshwater > Ice > Liftoff microbial mat | place...
CAGATGCCAAGCCGCTCGAGGTGAAGGGCGGCGAGGTGCGGTTCGAGAATGTGTCGTTCACGCACGATGCGCGCGCAGCGGGGATTGATGGTGTGAGCTTTACCGTTCCGGCGGGAACCAAACTGGCGGTGGTGGGGCCTTCGGGTTCGGGCAAGTCGACGCTGCTGAAGCTGCTGTTCCGGTTCTATGACACGAAGGGCGGCAGCGTTTTCGTGGATGGTCAGGATGTAAGGAGCCTGAAGCAGGAGAGCCTGCGCGATGCGATCGGGCTGGTGCCGCAGGATGTGGTGCTGTTCAACGCGTCGATGAAGGAGAACCTGCTGTATGGCCGGCCGCATGCGAGCGATGCGGAGCTGCGCGAGGCGGCGCAGCGGGCACAGTTGCTGGAGTTCATCGACAAGCTGCCGAAAGGCTGGGAGACGCGCGTGGGCGAACGTGGCGTGAAGCTTTCAGGAGGCGAGCGGCAGCGTGTGGGCATTGCGCGGGCGATCCTGAAGAACCCGGCCATTCTCGTGCTGGATGAGGCAACGTCGGCGCTGGATTCAGCGACTGAGCAGGAAGTTCAGCAGGCGCTGGATGAGGCCGCAAAGGGCAGGACGACGCTGATGGTGGCGCACAGGCTGTCGACCGTGGCGGGCGCGGACGAGACCATCGTGCTGAGCGAAGGCAAGATCGTGGAGCGCGGCACGCACCGCGAACTGCTGGATCGCGCGGGGCTGTACGCGGACCTGTGGAGCCGGCAGTCGCGGGCGCATGAAGATGCGGATGCGGCGGCTGCGGAGCGGGTGGCTTAAGGGTGGGTGTGAACCTCGAACCGTGGGATGGGGCGCAGGCGCTGTGCGCGGCGGGCGTCTTGCGTGCTGTGAGCAGGGCCGGGTTTCCACCGATGCAATGGAAGGAAGAGGTCGATCTCGAGCTGGAGTTCGAGGGGCCTTATGGGAGTGTCTGCTATCGTATCATGACCGGGACAACCGGTGCGAGCGATCTGCGGATTGCGCGGGGGACTTCGCTGGAGTTGTCAGCGGGGCATCTGCGCGAGGAAGAGCCGGAGAGCTGGCGCGAGACTGTTGTGGCTTGGCGTGTGACGCAGGAGAACGATGCGGCGTGGGCAATCGGCGCGCGCCTGTGTAACCCGGTACGATTGGAGATGACGCAGCCTTATCGCGAGACAGTGGGATTTGCGTTTGATTGCGAGCGCGATGGCGCGGTGATCGGGCGGCTCATGATCTTCGCGTCGGCAGATGTTCTGTTTGCCGTACGACACGACCAACCGGAAGTTGCGAAGTATGGGCTGCGCGACGTGGCGGCCGACTAGTTCGCAACCCACTTCGTGCCCGTCGGAGCCATGCCGGATTCCTGATAGATCACGTCGCCCTTGCCGATGGCGTAGTGAGGCTCGTTGGCTTTTGCGAGGAAGTAGCTACCGGTTGGGTATGCCCTGGTCGCGGCGGGATCAGCCTTGTTGCCGAAACCGTAGTGGAGCGTGCCGGACAGGACGGTGATCATGCGGTCGTCAGGATGGGTGTGAGGGGGCATCAGGCCGCCGTCCTTCAGGTGGACCCGGATCGTGTAGAGGCCGGGCTGGGCCGGCGAGCCGATGATGAAGGCCGCGTCCATGTTGGTGGCGTTGCCCACGGGCGCGTAGGTGACGCCATCGACCCAGTGGTCGTGTGCCGGTAGCTGCGTGCAGCCGGTGATCGAGATTGCCGCGAGGGCGAGCAGGACTTGGCGCATGGGAATCCCCTGTTTGGCGCAAGCCTAACGCGCCGCGGCCGTGTTGTCAGTTGTGCTGGGGAAACGCAGGAAGCCTGCCTCACGGATGTATGGGTCGGGGAGGCGAAGTTACGGCTTGTCTCGCGGCCATGCGCGCCGCACATCTTGGGTCGCAAGACGATCAAGGATCCGAGCATGAGCGACGCCGCATATACCCCGCCGAAAGTCTGGTCCTGGAACAAGGAGGCGGTCAGCCGGTTCTCGAACATCAACCGCCCGATCGCGGGTCCGACCCACGAAAAGGTGCTTGAGGTTGGAAAGCATCCGATCCAGCTCTATTCGCTTGGCACGCCCAACGGGGTGAAGGTGACGGTGATGCTCGAAGAGCTGCTGGCGCTTGGCCATGCGGGCGCCGAGTACGATGCGTGGCTGCTCAACATCAACAAGGGCGATCAGTTTTCGAGCGGCTATGTCGACATCAATCCCAACTCCAAGATTCCGGTGATGGTGGATCATGGCGAGCCGAAGCCGGTGCGTGTGTTCGAGTCCGGTTCGATCCTACTGTATCTGGCGGAAAAGTTCGGCGCGTTTCTTCCTGAAGGGCGCGCGGCGCGGACGGAGACGCTGAACTGGCTGTTCTGGCAGATAGGGTCGGCGCCGTTCCTGGGCGGAGGCTTCGGGCACTTCTACGCGTATGCGCCGCAGAAATGGGAATACCCGATCGATCGCTATGCCATGGAGGTGAAGCGGCAGCTTGATGTGCTCGACCGACGGCTGTCCGAGAGTGAGTATCTGGCAGGTGATCAGTATACGATCGCCGACATGGCGAACTGGCCCTGGTATGGTGCCATGGTGAAGGGTGTCCTGTACGATGCAGGCGAGTTCCTCGCGGTGCATGAGTACAAGAACGTTATCCGGTGGACTGACCAGATCGCGGCGCGTTCTGCGGTTAAGCGCGGGCGGATCGTCAATCGCACGTGGGGCGCGCCAGAGAGCCAGCTGCACGAGCGGCACGACGCCAGCGATTTTGACCTCAAGACGCAGGACAAGGCAGCGAAGCCTGCCTGAGCGCAGCTGCGCTTCGAGATTTGACCGCGTTGCGGGATTGATGTCAGCGTGGCCACGCATGGAGTGACGCGTTGCATCGCGATGCTGGAGGGGGAGTCGCTCGGTAATGATGAAGGGCGCGCCTGTTGCAGCTGATCCGGATGCGTATGTGCGGGCGCTGCGTGGCTGGAAGAAGGATGTTGTCGCGGCGCTGCGTGATGCGGTGACGGGGGCGGCGAGCTTCGAGGAAGTCATCAAGTGGGGGCACATCGTCTACATCAGCAATGGGCCTGTGTTGCTGATCCGCGCAGAAGAAGCGCGCGTGCTGTTCGGATTCTGGCGTGGCAAGCGGTTGCGGGAGATCGAACCCAAGTTGAAGGCCAGCGGAAAGTACGAGCTGGCGAACCAGGTGTTCGTGAAGGGGGATAATGTTGATGGCGCAATCGCGGCGAAGCTTGCGAAGGCGGCGGCTGCGCTGAACAAGAAGCTGGGCAATCCCCAGGCTGACGCGAAACGCTGAGGGCATAACATGCGCGCGTTTTTGTTTGCGGTCGGCTTCTGGTGGGTGTCGATTCTCTACGTCTTCATGGCGGCGGTGCTTGCGCTTGTGCCGGGGCGGAAGGGCGTGCGCTGGGCGGTGAAGCGCTATTCGAAGCGCATGGTGCAGCTGATGAAGCTGATTGGCATAACGCCGGAGGTTCGCGGGCGGGAGCGGTTGCCGCCTCCGCCCTTCATCGTGGCGCCGAAGCATTCGAGCTATGGCGACGGCTTCCTTATGTATGTCCAGTTCGACGATGTGGCGTTCGTCACGGGCGATCACCTCGAGCGGTTCCCGCTTGTGCCCAAGGTGCTGGAGAAGCTGGGCGCGATCGTGATCGACAATTGCGGCGGGCCGGAAGCGCGCAAGGACCTGGCGGCGAGTTTCCGGAAGGCGGCGGACGAGAAGCGGATCGTGCTGATCTATCCGGAGGGGCATCTCACCAAGGTGAGCGAGCACAAGCGCATCCGCGCGGGCGTGTGGCACATGCAGGAGACGTCGCAATGGCCGGTGGTGCCGGTGGCGACGAACCTTGGCCTACGCTGGCAGGAGCAGGACTTTGCGAAGTATCCGGGGCCAGCGGTGATCGAGTTTCTTGATCCGATTCCGCCGGGGTTGGGCAAGGACGAGTTCGTTGCGCGTCTCGGCGGGGCGATCCATGCCAATACCGACAGGCTGATCGAGGAAGGTCGCGCGTGGGACAGGGCGAACGGCATCGACCGACCGAATTTGCCCGTGAAGGTTGGCAAGGACGAGGCCGCAACCTAGCTTGTCGGGGTAGAAGAGGATGACTCATGGCCCGGAAGCCCCAGCGCGATATCGAGAAGACCTACACGCGTGCGCAGTTCGTTGCGAAGCTACGCCGGTTTGCTGACAGCGTGGAGAGCGGCGAAGCGTTCGTGATACAGATCGGTGGAGAACGCCTGCGCGTGCCGGCCAAGGCTGTGTTCAACATCGAGCATGAGCGCGGCAGCGACGGCGAAGAGATCGAGTTCCAGATGAAGTGGATGCCAGAGTCATGACAACCGCGCACGACTTCAGCTTCACGAGCATCGACGGCAAGCCGCTGCCGTTGAGCCAGTTCAAGGGCAAGCCGGTGCTTGTGGTGAATGTCGCCTCCAAATGCGGGCTGACGCCGCAGTATGAGGGACTGGTGCAGCTGTATCATGACAAGCAGGCGGATGGTCTTGTCGTGCTGGGCGTGCCGTCGAACCAGTTCATGGGGCAGGAGCCGGGGACGAGCGAAGAGATCCAGACATTCTGCTCGATGACCTATGGCGTCGACTTTCCGCTCACAGAGAAGGTTGATGTGAAGGGCGAGGCAGCCCATCCGTTCTACAAGTGGATGTTGGGTGAGCTTGGCGAGGCGGCAGATCCCGCGTGGAATTTCCACAAGCTTCTGATTGGCAAGGATGGGCAGGCGCTTGCGGCGTTCGGTCCGCGCACCGAGCCGCTGGCGCCCGAGATCATCGCGGCCATTGAAGCGGCGCGTTGACGGCATGCTCACCGCTTATGATTTCGAGTTCGTTGGAATTGACGGATCGCCTCTGCCGCTGAAGCAGTTCGAGGGGCAGGCGATGCTGGTGGTGAACGTCGCCTCGAAGTGTGATTTCACGCCGCAGTATGCGGGCCTGCAGAAGCTCTATCAGGCGTTTCACCCGCGCGGATTCACGGTGCTGGGCGTGCCGTGCAACCAGTTCATGTGGCAGGAGCCGGCGAAGGAAATGGAGATCGCGGCGTTCTGCGCGGTGACCTACTCGGTGACATTTCCGATGACCGAGAAGACGCAGGTAAAGGGCGGCAAGGCGCACCCATTCTACAAATGGATGCGCGAGACGTTGGGCAAGCAGGCTCACCCCGCCTGGAATTTCCACAAGCTGCTGACAGACCGTGCCGGCGTACCTGTTGCAGCGTTCAGGTCGGGCGTTGATCCGGACAGCAAGGAACTGCGCAGCGCAATTGAGCGCGTGCTCTAGTCGGCAAATTCTGCCGACGCGTGCGCGTCACACTACGCATTCGTAATCTGCTGAACCAGCGTCGTTGCGTAAACTCAACGTTCTGTGGAGCAGCGTTTCTGCGCATCAAATTTACCATGTATCCCGGTGTGGCGACTCCAGTTTTTGCGCTGCGACGCAAGACCAACGCATGACCCTGCGGGTTAACGGAATGGGGCGCCAAAAAGGCAGGCGCCGCTGTGACGTTTCTGCGACAGACGAATCCGTCCGCACACTGATAGAGGGCCCGCTGCGGGCAATTCGCCCGCTCCTATCGACAGGGTACAAAATGAAAAAATATGTCGTAACCGCCTCTCTCCTGGCGGGACTCTCCATGGTCTCCGGCGCTGCTTTCGCGCAGACGTCGGGCAGCGTTGGCATCAACGCGACGAAAGTGGACACCGACTTCGGCGATGCCGATGCTTACGGCGTTGACGGCGAAGTCATCATGCCGACCGGCGGTGGCTGGTCTGGCATCATCGAAGGCGCGTTCACTGACTCGGACGATTCCGACAGCACCGTTGCGGCCCGTGGCCACCTGATCACGGATGGTCAGAATAATGCCTGGGGCGGCTTCGTTGGCGTTGCTGATTCCGACGGCTCGACGGTCTTCACGATCGGCGGCGAGTACGCTCAGTTCTTCGACACCACGACGCTCGCGTTCAACGTGAACTACGCCACGGACGACGACAGCAATGTCGACGCCTACGGCATCAACGGCGCCTATCGCATCTTCGCTTCCGACAACCTCCGCTTCGACCTCGGCGCCAGCCTCGGCCGCGCTGAATGGGGCGGTCTGGATGCCGACGTGAACACGCTCGGCGTTGGTGTTGAATACCGCTTCGACAACTCGCCGTTCTCGGTTGGCGCTGCCTACTCGCGTCTCGATGGCGATATCGCTGAAGCCGACGTGTTCGGCCTCTCCTTCCGCTGGAACTTCGGCGACACGACGCTGAAGGCTGCGGACCGCGCCGGCAAGACCTTCACGGGTCTCGGCTCGGCGCTGCAGGGCCTCTAGGCCTTTCGGCTATGCACTGATGGAATGAAGCCCGCCGGAAACGGCTGGCGACAAGACAGCGGGGCGGTCCTTTGGATCGCCCCGTTTTCTCTTCTGCTAGACGTCCGGGCTTTCGCGGGGGCCGTCCTTGGCGTGGATCCAGTTGATCAGCGGGCGCAGCGGCAGGACCCAGGCCACGCCGGCAATGGGGAAATACAGCACCTTCCAGGCCCAGTGCTCGCCCGCGATGCGATCGCCGATGACGGCGGCCACGGCGATGTAGACCACCATCCAGGCGATCAGGATCAGCGATCCAACCAGCTTGCGCATGTGCGGGTTCCTGGGGCGGGCTCGGGGTGCGGCTTTGCTTCCGCTGGCCTTCCGTTCTCACAGGCAGGATAAGAGCGCAATGAGCGAGGCTGTCGCGATTTCCGGTTGGTCGAGCCCCCTGGCGCCTGTGAAGGGCGTAGGGCTTGTGCGTGCGTGGTTGCTGGTGATCGCGGGTATGGTTTACCTGATGATCCTGATCGGCGGGGCGACGCGCCTGACGGACTCAGGCCTTTCTATCACGGAGTGGCAGCCGCTGCTGGGCGCTATCCCGCCGATGTCGGATGCCGATTGGCAGGATGCTTTCGGCAAGTATCAGACGATGACGGCGCAATTCCACGCCCTCAATCCGGACATGACGCTGGCCGGGTTCAAGGGAATCTACTGGTGGGAGTGGGGCCATCGCCAGCTTGGCCGCGTGATCGGCGTGGTGTTCCTAATCCCGTTCCTGTTCTTCTGGCTGACGGGACGCACCACGAAGAAGCTGATGCCGCATCTTCTGATCCTGTTCGTGCTCGGCGGACTGCAGGGGGCGATCGGTTGGTGGATGGTGGCGTCGGGCGTCAATTCGGAGCTGACGTCTGTTGCGCCGTATCGCCTGATGACTCACTTCGCGCTGGCGCTGCTGATCATCGCGTATTGTTTCTGGCTGTGGCTGGAGCTGGGTTCGCAGCGGCGCGTGATGGATGCGGCGGCAAAGCCGTGGGCGAACACGATCATCTGGGTGACGGGCGTGCAGATGCTGCACGGCGCGCTGGTGGCCGGACTGGATGCGGGGCGCGGGTTTACGGACTGGCCGCTGATGGCGGGGCAGGTCGTGCCGGAGACGATGTGGATGCTGGATCCGTTCTGGCGCAACTTCTTCGAGAACGAGGCGACGACGCAGTTCTTCCACCGGCTGACGGCATATGCGCTGCTGGGCATCGCGCTGTGGTGCGCGTGGCGGTTCCGGGGACAGCACTGGTCGCTGTTCGGCTTGTTCGCGGGGCTGGTTGGCGCACAGGCTGTGCTGGGCATCGCGACGCTGATGCGGGCGGCGCCGCTGGACATGTCGCTGACGCACCAGGGGCTGGGCGTGATCCTCGTGCTGGCGGCGACGCGACTGGTATGGACGTCGCGCGCGGCAGTGGACGGCTGACCGCATTCCCACGTACGCTCTCCGAAAATCGGGAGAGCGTCATGTCGGCCAGTCGCGAAATTCACCTTGTTGCGCGCCCAAAGGGCGTGCCTGTCCTCACAGACTTTGCGGTCGTGGATGTGAATGTGCCGCCGACGGGCGATGGCGAGATCAAGGTGCAGACCCTGATCATGTCGGTCGATCCCTACATGCGGCCGAGGCTGAATGCGGATCAGGCGTTGAATACGCCATTGCTGGGCGGCGGCATCGGGCGCGTGATCGAATCGCGCAATCCCAAGTTCCAGGAAGGACAGCTTGTGCGGCAGGGCGTGGGCTTTCGCGAAGTGCATGTCAGCGACGGGAAGGGGATGTCGTTGCTGAACCGTGATCCTGCGCTGCCGCTGTCGGTCTACATGCACGCGCTCGGCGGCACGGGGATCACGGCGTATGGCGGACTGCTTGAGATCGGCAAGCTGAAGGATGGCGAGCAGGTGGTGGTTTCCACGGCTGGCGGCGCTGTCGGGTCGGTCGTGGCGCAGATCGCGAAGATCAAGGGCTGCCATGTGGTGGGTATCACAGGCGCAGACGACAAGGTGGCGTGGCTGCGCGATGAGGCGGGCGTTGATGCGGCGATCAACTACAAGACACAGACGCTGGCCGAAGCGCTCAAGGCGGCGACACCGAAGAGGATTGACGTATACTTCGAGAATGTGGGTGGCGCGCAGCTTGCTGCGGCTCTGCCGCTGATGAACGTGCATGGGCGTATTCCGGTTTGCGGAATGATCTCCACCTACAATGGCGGCGGGGAGGGCGTGAAAAACCTGTTCAGCCTGATCTATGGACGAATCCGCATGGAAGGATTCGTGGCGACGGATTTCGCGCATCTCAATGCGCAGTTCGTTTCGGACATGACGGGGTGGTTGAAGGATGGTCGCATCAAGTATCAGGAGACGGTGCTTGATGGATTCGAGCGGGCGCCCGAGGGGCTGATCGGCCTCTTCGAGGGGCGCAACAACGGCAAGATGCTGATCAATGTCGCGGCTTGAGGCAGGAACCATGAAGTTCGACGACGTTGTTCTGGGCCGCCGCAGCATTCGCGGTTTCAAGCCTGATGCCGTGCCCAGGGCTTTGATCCGCGAAGTGATCGAGATCGCGATGCGTGCCCCGTCGTCGTACAACACGCAGCCGTGGAATTTCCATGTGGTCGCCGGCGCGCCGCTCGATCGTATTCGCGCAGGCAACACTGAACGCAACATCGCAGGCGTGCCGGACTCACGTGAGTTCCGCAGCCACGGGGCTTATGGCGGCGAACACCGGGACCGTCAGATCGGCGTCGCCAAGCAGCTGTTCGCGGCGATGGAGATCGCGCGGGAGGACAAGGAGAAGCGGCAGGACTGGGTGCTGCGCGGCTTCCGACAGTTCGACGCGCCGGTGTCGATCGTGCTGACCTATGATCGGGTTATTCACGGCGGCGATATCGGGCCCTTCGATTGCGGCGCAGTGACCAACGCGCTGGTCAACGCTGTGTGGTCGCGTGGGCTGGGGTGTGTGATCAACAGCCAGGGGATCATGCAATCACCCGTCGTGCGCGAGCATGCGGGTATCCCGGAAGATCAGGTCATCATGATGTGCATCGCCATGGGATGGCCCGACGAGAGCTTCCCGGCGAATGCGGTGGTTTCGATGCGCAAGCCGGTGGATGAGGCCGTGCGGTTCGTTGGCTTCGAGGACTAACGCAATCTGGAAGATGTCTGGTAGCGAACGATCAACGTATCGTCGGCGGGTACGGTAAGTCGGAAGATGGGACGCCCGTTCTTCTGACCGAACGCGTGGTCGGCGCGCACCATCTGGGCGCCGTCTTCCAGCCAGAGGCTGACCTCCACCTCGATCGGATAGGGGCGGGCATTGCTGACTTCGATGCGGCTTGTCAGGTCCATCTGCCGCGAGCCCGCATTGATGCCGGGCAGCAGCGGGATAAGCGGCAACAGCGGCAGCGGCGCCTGCGGGCCTGACATCTGCCGGTTCTCAGTGATCTGGCGCACCTGCACGTCCGGTCCACCGCCGAACTCGAACTCGATCTCCTCGTCGATTGCGAGATCGCGAAGCGTTGTTTCGCCGGCGAGCAGCCGTTGTTCTGCCGGCGCCTGGCCAACAGTTTCGAACAGCTGCACGCGGCCGGAGGGCAGGGGCAGGCCGAGATTGTGCTCGTCGTCGTTCTGCGTGCGCAGGAGGAACGTCATCTGCTCGTAGTCGAAGTCGAAATTGGCGGCGAAGGCGGATTCGTAAACCCGGAGGACGGGTATCTCCGAGCGGTCCAGCAGCCGGACCTGCTTGGCTTGCCGGCTGGAGAGTGTCGAGCGTTCGGGCATGCGATAGAGTTTGAGGTCGCCGAGGTCTTCCTGGATGGCGGTGACTGCCTCAGCAGCAGACTCTGTAGCCGGCGGCGCTGGCATCGCCATCGCTACGCGTGAGCCGGTAACGACGACAGCATCATCGAAATCGCCAAGCCCTTTGGCGAACTGCAGATAGCTTGGCGGCACGGAATCGCTTGTGGAGCCGCGCGGCCAGCACTGGGCGAAAATCGGTTGGCCGAAGTCGATGGGTTCGACTTGGCCGCTTTCACGGTTGAGCTCGCCCGCAACGACCTGGACGCGCGCATTCGGGAAAGAAACGCTGTTGCCGTTGGCCAGCGTGATCCAGCCGCCGAGATCGATGTTCCCGTCTCCAGACCGATCAGCCACATAGTCTGCCGCCCAGTCAAACCCGCGCGACAGGTAGGACAGTTGTATGATCGCTTCGATCGGCTCGGCCACGCGTGTGCGCACCGAGAGGGTGGGTGTTGCAGAGAGTCCCGTTGTTGGTGACTCGAACGAGAATGTCTCGGGCAAGCCGGAGCATCGCAGGCCCTCGATGCCCTCTGGCCCCTCGAACACCACGCCGCCATCGGAGCCCGAGCGGATCGTGCCCTGTGTGCGCGTCGTGTTGCCGGTCGCAGGATCTGTGCGGGTGAGCGAGACGCGGCCTTCCTGGCCCGCCGCAGCCTGAACCAGCGCAGAGGGGCTGAGCAGCATGGCGTCGCGGTTCTTCTCGATCACGCCGGATGGCAGGCCTGTGACGATTGCGGACGCCGGCTCGATGCCGTCCGCAACGCCTTCGAAGCGCAGGTTGTGGTTCCCCGGCGTCAGCAGCACGCGGCGCGTTTCCGTTATGAGTGCAAAGCCGCCGAGATAGTTGAGATCGAAGCCACCTTCGTCGCGATACGGGTCGCGGTAGACGGTGACGGACACATCGACTGGGGGGCTTGCCACGATGTCCTGCGCCTGCGCCACGAGGGGCGAGGCGAGACAGGAAATCACGAGCCAACTGAAGCGGAGATACCGCATGGGCTGCGCCTCAGAAGGCGGAGTTGAATACGGCGGTGATCTGGGCTGAGCCGTTGGCCGGGACAGACACCTGCCATTCGGCCATGTTCGCATTCGGGCGAGCGCTTGGCTGGCTCTCGGATTCGACGCGCGTGTCGCCCCACAGGCCATCCTGTTGCAGCGTTACGGTGACCGCTTTCGGGCTAGCGTTCGTGATGGAGTACTTCATCGACGATCTCCAGCGGTTGAGGCCGAGGCGCTCACGCTTTTCGACGACGGGTTTCACTTTCACGTCGAATGCGTCACCCGTAGAGAGCGATAGCGTGGAGCCCATCGGCGTGTGGTCGATGCTGCTTTCGCCGATGAATTGCGGATCGCCCTGCTTGTCGCGGATGTAGAAGCGCAGGATGCCGGCGGGCAACTGGTCGCCAAGGCCTTTGGCTGATCCGGTCGAGAAGCGGTAGACCGTCTTCGCGCTCACCGGGTCTTCCTGCGTGCCGAGCCAGTAGTTGCGGAACTCGTAGCCGTGCACGGCAGGCACCCCGTGAACATCGAGGAAGCTGACCTGCTTTGTCTGCATGTTTGCGATCGTCGTGCGCTCCGCCAGCGGATAGAGGTAGAAGTCGCCAAGGCGTTCGCGGTCGCCGGTTTCGGTGCCGGCTTGCGGCATCTGAGGGCGTGGAGGCTGAGGACGATATTGCTGCGCGCGATACTGGTCGGCGCGCACGGGTGAGCCGGCGACCAGCGTCGTCTTTGCGTTGTCGTAGGTCGTGCCACTTGAATTCGTCAGCGTGATCCAGCCCTGAACGTCGAGCTTCGACGTGGCGTCGTCGAACAGCGCGACATAGTCCGCCTTCCACCCAAGGCCGGAGGTGAGGTAGCTGAGCGTGATCGGCTTCTCGCCGCGCCTGTCGCCGTTGATCGTCACGGAAAGCGTTGGCTTCGAGCGGAGGTTCTCCGGCACCTGGTCGAAGATCACGCGGACGGGCAGGCCGTCGTCACGCAGAACTTCGATGCGGTTACCGATCTTCAGAACCACGCCGTTGTTGGTGGCGAGCACTTCGGCCTTCTCGCGCGTTTCGCCGCCGGTGGCGGGATTGACGCGAACGATAGTGATCGTGCTGCCGACAGCCTTCTCCATCAGCTTGGCGGGCGTCAGCAGGTCGAAGTCGAAGTTCTGCTCGACGATGGTGACGCCGGTTGCGGAGAGGGAAACCGTCTCGGGGCGGATCTCGCCGGATACGCCGGGGAATTCGAGGCGCTGGCGGCCGCCGGTGAGGTCCATGTCGCGCTTGTCCTGAACAAGGGCGAGGTTGTCGTTGTAGATGGTGACGGCAAGCTGTGCGTTGGCGGCTGGCTCAATCCAGGCGAGTCCGATTGCGATGCAGGACGCTGCCGCTGCGATGGACAATTTCATGTGGTTCCTCCCCACGAGATGCAGGGAGACTAGACCCGTTCTATCGGCATAGGGAATGGGGACTCGCCGCGCGGGAGGTGGAAACCGCGCGGTTTGTCAGTGTCCGGACGCTAATACGGGTCAGACCGCCTTGATGCGGGCGTGCCGCTTCTTGCCGACGGAAAGGCGGGCTGCGCCTTCTTCGTCCAGGGCGGCTTCCGTTATCGCAAGCTGCGGGTCGATGACTGCCTCGCCATTGAGCTTTACCGCGTTGCCGGCGATCTGGCGGCGCGCGTCGCCCTTGGAATCAACGAGGCCAGCGGCGACGAGCGCATCAACGAGCAGATAGCCAGCTACCAGCTTCGCACGTTCGATCTCGACGGTCGGCATACCTTCGCCCGTGCCGCCGCCCTTGAAGACCGCTTCGGCGGCGGAGGCCGCTTTCTTCGCTTCTTCGTCCCCGTGCAGCATGGCGGTTGCAACATCGGCGAGGCGCTTCTTGGCGTCGTTGATCTGGGCGCCCTGCGCCTTCGCATGCTCGCTGATTTCCGACTCCGGCAAGTCAGTGAACAGGCGCATGAAGCGGACGACGTCGCCGTCCTCCGTGTTGCGCCAGAACTGCCAGTAGTCGTACGGGCTGCGCATGTCGGGGTTGAGCCACACCGCGCCGTCAGCCGTCTTGCCCATCTTGCCGCCGGATGCCGTGGTGATCAGCGGCGTAGTGACGCCGAACACCTGCTTGTCAATGATGCGGCGCGTGAGATCGATGCCGTTGACGATGTTGCCCCACTGGTCCGATCCGCCCATCTGGATGCGGCAGTTATGGGTGCGGGCAAGCTCCAGGAAATCGTAGGCCTGCAGCAGCATGTAGTTGAATTCGAGGAAGGTGTAGGGCTCCTCGTTGTCGAGGCGGCGCTTGACCGTTTCCTGAGCGATCATCTTGTTGATCGTGAAGTGCTTGCCGTAGTCGCGGAGAAATTCGATCCACTTGATCTGATCGAGCCATTCGGCGTTGTCGATCATGATCGCGTCGGTCGGGCCGTTGCCGAACTTCAGGAACGGTTCGAAGTTTTTCTTGATGCCCGCCATGTTGCTGGCGATTTCCTCGGTGGTGAGGATCGGGCGCGACTTCTCCTTGTCGGTCGGATCGCCGATCTTGGTTGTGCCGCCGCCCATCAGCACGATGGGCCTGCCACCGGCCTGCTGCAGGCGGCGCAGGTTCATGATCTGGACGAGGGAGCCGACATGCAGCGACTTCGCCGTGGCGTCGAAGCCGATATAGCCGCAAGGCGGATTGTTGGCGGCGGCGTACTCGTCCAGGCCCTTCTCGTCGGTGACCTGGTAGATGTGGCCGCGCGCGTCCATCTCACGAAGGAAGGCTGACTGCGGCTGGATCTTGAGGACTGTCACGAGAGGCTCCTGAGGTGGTCTGTCAGACCGGAGGCCATCTCTGAATGCCGCCGGCTTGGGCGGCATGCATGTTCGCACCGCCCGCTTATTTCAGCGTGCGGTAATAATACGCGGAGAGGGTGGCGCGGTGCGACATCGCCGCTTGATAGGGGTGAGATGGGGGCGAGGTCAAGGTGATCCGGACCGCCGGGCGCCTGCCCGGCTAACGCGCGTCAGCGTGTGTCTCAATACATCTGCTTGCGCCGATCTGCCGGCCAGGCGCCCGGCGGTCCTTACCGACGCTTCTGCGCAAGCGCCGTGCAGGACGAGAAGCCGATAGGCCCGTCGATATCATGCAATCTGCAATGTCCGATCGCGACGCCTTCAGCGCTCTGGTGGTCGGTGACTTCGTAGCCGATCCATTCACCGACGGGCGCGCGGCTAAGGTAGAGCGTCACGTCGGAGTTGATGAAATCGAGGCCGGTCTCGGCGCCGTTCGCAATCGGGCTGGTATAGTCGACGCCGAGGGCGACGCGGCTGAAGGG
>Ga0105048_10010841_pt1 | contig 14421 bp, 10 predicted proteins | sample MAT05_FD_78382 | JGI IMG/M metagenome (GOLD analysis project Ga0105048, IMG submission 78382) | Freshwater microbial communities from Lake Fryxell liftoff mats and glacier meltwater in Antarctica - MAT-05 | ecosystem: Environmental > Aquatic > Freshwater > Ice > Liftoff microbial mat | place...
CCCGCCGTGCATGGAGAGAAATTCCAGCCATTTGACTTTACCCGAGCTCATTTCCGTGGGAGCCGTTCCGCGCCGGTTATTTTTCCAGAGCTGCAGCGCCTCGGGGAATGTGTCGTAGCCGAAATCCGAGCGGATGTAGCGTCCGTCTTTTTCCCGGAACGACCCTTCCTTCCAAAGGCGGGCGGTTTCCACACCCATGGCCAGATCGTTGATCCGGGTGAGATATTCGGAGTGTTCCGGTGCGGAAACGCGTTCGCGCGCGGCGGCGATCCGGGCGGTGAGTTTTTGCAGCACGTCCGCAGTGAGATAGGTTTCGAGGGCCTTGCTGAATTCGTCAATGTTCGGACACCCCGGTGCCTTCAGCGAGGCGTCGAGGTCGCGGAGGTATTCGCGCACCTCCGGCGCAGCGGGGCCGTAGTAGCCGGCGGTGAATTCCTCGACGAGTTTGTTCGTGTCGAGCGACGGATCGCTCATCAGCCGGCTCCACACCCAGTTGTTCATCACCACGGAATCGCCTCCCATGCTGGCATAGTTGCCCTGGATCATCAGGCCCCGGATGCCAATTTCGTGATAGGCTTTGATGTTCTCCGCCATAATGAAGAGGACCGGATAGGGGAGGAGAAAATTGGAGTAGTTGGCGCCGTATTCCCAGATGTCCACCTGATCCTTCGCGATTTCGCACCAGCGTTGGATGTTCAGCCAGAACGTGCGGTTTTGGCCCTTGGGATCGTTGGCCGTGGTGGACCCGCTGTGGCGCAGGCGCGGCACGTAAATCGAAACATTTTCGCGCGGCACGGTTTTTCCCGGGGGCGCTTCCAGGCTCATGTAGGCGAATGTGCCGATCTGGATGCCGGGGTATTTTTTTTCCAGGATCCCGGCTGCCTGATTGACCATTTGCAGCAGAGTCGCAGACAAGCCGGGAAAGGTTTTGCCGTCCGCGTTCGTCCACTTCTCTTCCTCATAGATTTTGGTGCAGCGCTCGCATTCGCAAAAGCCGCCGTACCAATCTCCCATCCCGGCGAAATAGATGAAATCGTGCACATTGCCCTTGCGTTTGATGACTTCCTTTTCCAACTCCGCCGCCAGCGCTTCGCCGATTCCGGGGGTGCTGTAGCAGTAATGCAGATTGTTGAATTCCCGGACTTCCTTGGTTATGACCCGGGTGACTTTGTCGCGGGTTTTCACCAGCGGAAACACTTCGTTCGGATTCGCGTCGGCAAACTTTCTCAACATCGGTTGGATGTTGTGATTGGCGGTGAATTTTAGCGGACTAACCGACCGCAGCTTGTGGGCAAAATCGTTTTTCATCGTCATGGCCTCCTGATTCATCAGGTCATGAATGTGGAAAGGAGGTGTCCACGAGACATTCAACGGTTCCACGCGAACGGAGGTGAGGGCGGGGATCGTTTCTTCGTCCCAGGCCCAGAACCGGCAGCCCAGGCGCTCCATCAGCTCATAAAATCCGAAGCGCAGTCCCATTAAGGCCCCGGCTGTGATCTCCACCCGGCCCGCCTCGGTGCGGATTTGAAAACTATCGTCCGTGGCCTTCGGATTCTCCACCAGGCGCAATACGAGCGAGGCGGCGGGAAGGTCTCCGTCGGACGGCAGGCTTTTGATCTCGGGGGGCAGGCCGGACATTTTCTCCAAGACGGCAGTGAAGGCCTTGCTCAGGCTGTCGGCGTCCGGCTTGGCCACGCCTTGGAAGATTACTTTTACGGGCTGGCCGCCTTGGGCAAGCACCACGGCGTCTTCGGCCGGTGCCGGGAGACTGACGGCGAGAAAAACGAGGAAAGACCAAGAGAAGCGGTAAATCAAAGGGACGCCTGTTTTTACCGCCGTGCACTGAGAGATGATCATGAATCGAATGTGAGCAGGTGTGTCTTAATAAGTAAAGAAAAGATATAACTGTGCGTTTATTGTGTTAAAAAAGACATTGCTATTGTCGTTCTGCCTCAGTATGAACAAAAAGGAATGAGAGCGGAATTCGCGGATGGACTTTTCGATTTGACGGGGAAGGTGGCGATGGTGACGGCCGGGGGACACGGGTTGGGCTTTGACATGGCCTCGGCTTTGGCCAGTGCGGGCTGTCATGTGATCTTAACCTCCCGAACCCCGGAAAAATCGGAATCTGCCGCTGCGGATCTGCGTTCGCGCCATGGGGTGGAAACGCTGCTTCTTCCGCTTGACCAGCGCGATCCCGCGAAGGTTGCGCAATGTTTTGCCGCGGCGTCGGACTGGAAGGGGCGGCTGGATATTTTGATTAACAATGCCGGCGGGGGAGCCTCGGGCGGGGCGACAAATTTTTTTGAGCGGGATCCGGCGGATGCGGCGGAAATGATCACGGCGAATCTCATCGGCGTAATTTTCTGCTGCCAGGAAGCGGCCCGCATCATGGCCCGGCAGGGGTGCGGAAAAATCATCAACATCGGGTCCATCGCGGCCTTGGTGGGACGGGGCCGGAAGTTGTATCATGACACGGGATTGGCCGAGCAGGCCGTGGATTATGCGGCGGCCAAGGCCGGAGTGCTGGGGCTCACCCGCGATCTGGCGGCGGTTCTTGCGCCGAACAATGTTCAAGTGAACGCCATCTCGCCGGGAGGATTTGAGAAGAACCAGCCGCGGGAATTTATTGACGGCTTCAGCGCCCTGACCATGGCGGGCCGGATGGGGAGATTGGGCCGCGATCTCAAGGGGGTGGCGGTATTTTTGGCCTCGCCAGCTTCGGACTATGTGACCGGGCAGAACCTTGTGGTGGACGGGGGATTCAGCATTCTGAAATAAAAATATGAGAGCAAGCCGCGTTTTAAGGGAACAAAAAGAGGGGATATTATCCTCGTGCGTTAAAGCAAACCTCAATTGTCCCGGAATCGTCGAAATTGCCGGCTTGGCGGGATTCTCAGCCGTGTGGATTTGCCGGGAACATGGAGCGGCTGGCTGGGGTGACATCGAGCAGATCGTCCGTGCCGCGAAGATTCACGACATGGATGTGATTGTGCGCGTGAGCAAGGGATCCTACAGCGAATACGTTAAGGCCTTTGAATGCGATGCGGCTGGGATCATGGTGCCGCATGTGACTTCAGCGAAGGAAGCGGCTGAAGTGGTTGAGATGTGCAGGTTTCTTCCTGCGGGGCTTCGTGCGGTGGACGGAGGAAGTGCAGATGGCGATTTTGGCTTTTTGCCAACCGCTGAATACCTTGGCGTCAGCAACCGGGAAAAATTCATCATGCTCCAGATCGAGTCACCCGAGGGCGTGGAGGCCGTGGAGGCAATCGCTGCCGTGGAGGGATTCGATTTTCTGATCTTCGGCCCTGGCGATTTTACGCATCGTATCGGGAAAGTCCCCGGACAACCGTCGCCCGAACTGACCGCCGCCCGCGCACGGGTGGAGGCGGCCTCGCAAAAATACGGCAAACCAGGATTCGCCGTGGCGGTGGCGGGAACGGCGAGCGAACTTCGCGCGCGCGGATACGGAATTGTCAACCTGACCTCCGACGTCACCACACTCGGAAACGCCTGGCGCGCACAAATTGACGAGTTTCAGCAGGGAGGAGTGAAATCCGGTTACCTTCCCGGACATTTTAAAACGTGATGGAACCCCTGATTCTTCTCTCGGCTCGCGGCTCCGACCGGGCGACGGCCTACCTGAGCAGCAATAAGATCATCCGGAAGGAAAGGCGTCTTTTTGTGGGGTGGCTTGATGGGCCGGAAGTCGCCGGCGGACCGGAGCGGATTCAGTTGGGCGTATGCGATGCCGGGAGCGGGGCTTTGGTGAGTGCGTACTGCCTGGGGGAGGGGATCGACAACCATTGCGGACCGGCAATCACGATGGATCGCGAAGGCCGCCTCCATGCCATCCTTGGTGCCCACTCGGGAGCTTTTGCCTACCGATGGTCGGATGAGCCGGAGTCCCTCGCGAGCTGGAGTCCGCCGGAACTGCTCGGGCCGTATGACACCTACCCCAGCCTTGTGGTCGATGGGGCGGGCACTTTGCACCTTCTCAGTCGCGAATCTGGCGCGCATCCGCGGAAGTTAATCTACCGGCGACGGTTCCAAGGGCGTGGCTGGGAGGAACCCATTCCTATCGCGCTGAGCCCGCGGCCCGGTTACACAAACTTTATGCACAGTCTGAGCGTGGGGCCGGAGGGGCGGCTGCACCTGACTTTCCAATATCACTACCTGACGCATGGAGTATCCCCCGCCGATGCCGTGGCGAGACTGGCGGCCTGGATCACCTCCGACGACGGGGGAGATACATGGCACCAGGAAGGCGAAAAGATTTCGCTGCCGCTTTGTCTGGAAACGACCCGCGGCTTTCTTGCCGCTCCAGACGGGGGAATCCGACTCAGCAACCATGTGGTGGATTCGAAGGGACGGTTGTGGATTTTTTCCTCATCGCCTGAGCGGCGGGGAGGAATTCTTTTCCGTCGGGATGAGGAAGGCTGGACCGAAATCGATACCGAACAAAGTCTCGGCACCCTTGATAACAGAGACGGGCGGGAAATTTCCTTGAGCCGGGATGCCGGCGGACTGATCCACCTCGTCATTGGCACGGTGCCCGGTGGACTGCCTGGAACATGGAAGGATCCCCGTCATGAACTTTTTCATCTCGTGCTCGAGGAAAGCGGCAAACAGCACGATTTTCATCAACTTACCAATTTCGGGCAGGCGAGTTGGCTCCCAAGTCTGGAAAATTGGAACTGGTTTCAACCCGCCTGCACCGATACGCCTTGGATGCTCTTTACGCGTGAAAAAAACGGAAACTCGCCGACGGATGTCTTTTTAACCAAGCTTCAACGCGAGCCGTCCCATGGACGCGTGCCGGACACTCACCAAAACTCAACCTCACAAAAACCCTTATGAAATATATTCTATTCGCATGTGCCGGAATTTTGCTGGCGACCTTCTCCGCGGCCCGCGCCGCAGACGAAAGCAGCAAGGTCATTGATTTGAAAAAACCGGTTAGCGCGAGCCTGACTCCCAACGGATTTTACTGGAGTTTCGACGATGGCATTATCGGGGAATCCGAGCCGAAAACGGTGCAGGATCTGTCCGGAAACTCTTTCGAGGGGCAGATCGCCAGCGCGGGAGCGGCTATGACCCCGACCTATGCCGACGGGGTCTTTGGTTCCGCAATTTATGTTCAGGGATTTCCTCAGGTCGCCTGGAACAAGAATCATAAGTTGGATGCCGCTTCGGATCCCTCCAAATTGATCATGAAAGGTCAGCCTTTCACCGGTGGGATCTGGTTCAAAATGGACGACCTCAAACCGCTGGCCCATACGCTGATCCGCCGCGACGAGAACACGATCGGCTGGCGCCTGCTGGTGTTGAAGGATGGGGAGGCCGACAAGGAAACCGACGGCGCCTCCTGGTACCTAGACCTGAGTTACGGTGATGCCCGCAGCCGGGGCAAGAGCCTGGCCTCCACCCCGGCATTTGCTGATAAGAAGTGGCATCATGTGGGTTTTTCCGTTACGCCCGGTCCCGGGGAGGGAGAGTTCACCGCAGTGTATTGGATCGATGGTGAAGTGTTTGACACGGTTCTCTTCAAGGCCAAGGTTCCCGATCCAGATCCCGAAAAGCGGTTTCTTTCGGTCGGCACCGGAGCCTGGGGTGTTTTGGATGACGCCTTCGTCACAACGGGCGTTCACACTTTTAAGAAGTAGGAAGGACCGGCCCCCACCGGATCAGGCCAGCCGCGCAAAGGTGTTGGCCGGCCCGCCGGTTTCCACCAGGTCAAGCGAACCGTCGGAGATTTTCCGTGAGAGGTCGCCAAGAACCTCGTCCATCGCGGAGAGATAACTCCGCACATTCCGGGGCGTATGGCTGTGGAAGAGGAACAGTTGCGTGCTGGTGAGAAACCCTTTTCTTAGCATGGCACGAATATGGAAAACTTTTGCCTTATTGGAAAGTTCGCCGACCTCGAAGCGCAGATTCGGCGCGGACGGCATGCCGCCAATGACAAGGTGGAGCGCCGGATGGTTTGCCGCCAGTGATTCCAGGCCGGACTTCAATTCCGCGCCCACGGCGTTGACATGTTCATACACCTTGCAGGCCTGAAATTTCCGGATCGTGGCGATCGAGGCGGCGGTTCCGATTCCGTCGGTCCAGAAGCTGCTTGAAATGAAGCTTGATTGGGCGGCAGCCATCACGTCCTTTTTGCCGACAATCGCGCCGGACGGGAAGCCGTTGCTCATCGCTTTTGCATAGACCGCGATGTCGGGATCCACGCCCAGGGTGGTGTGCGCACCGGGAAATCCAAAGCGCCAGCCACTCGTGACTTCGTCGAAGACAAAGACGCCGCCGCGTTCACGGGTGGTTTGGCGAACTTTTTCGAGGAAGTTGTCACGAGGACATTCCGAGCGCATTGGCTCCATCACCACGCCGGCAAAGTTGTCGCCCAAGGCGGCCAGGGCGTCTTCGAAGGACTCCCAATTATTGTAGCGAAAGGGACGGGAGGTTCCCAACAGTTCGCGTGGAACCCCCAAAGGCTTGAGTCCGGGCAGAAGGTGTCCGTCCAGAGCGCTGTCAGATCCGAGATTGGCGGCCAGATACCAGTCGTGCCAGCCATGATATCCGCAAAACAGAATGCCGCTTTTTCCCGTCGCGGCCCGGGCGATGCGCACGGCCATGGCAACGGCATCGCCGCCGCCCCGCGCGTAACGAACCTGACCCGCCCAGGGATTGAGCTCGAGCAGGAGTTCCGCCAGCTCGATTTCCTCTGGACTGATCAGGGTGCAATAACTTCCGAGCCCCATGCGCCGCCGCACCCGGCGGTTTACGTCGGGGTCGGAATATCCAAGCAGAATCGCCCCGACGCCGCCCGCCATGTCGAGGTAGGATTTGCCCTGGAGATCCCACACGCGCGAACCCTTGCATTTGGAAAAATAGGCAGGCCATTCCAGTGGATCGAATTGCTCGCGGCGCTTGGAGAGCAGCCCGGTGCCGCAAGAAATAATTTCACGCGCGTGATTCCACAGGGTTGAGGCATCCGGTACTTCGGACGCATCAACCAGACCGAGGACGTGCCGGGCATTCTCGTGGAAGATGGCCTCGATGTCCTTTGCGACCGCGCCGAAATCTTCGCAGGCCTCTCGCAAGCAAAGCAGGGACTCCAGCCCGACCAAAGTCATGGCCTCTCCGGCCCGGCGCAGGTCCTCATAATCCTGCAAATCGTGCAGCCAGTAAAAGCTGTCAGCCAAAGCAACACAGCGTCCGCGCAAGGAACTGCAGGGATAATCCGAACCATAAAGAATACGACCCGGCCCGAACGCCTCCAAGGCGGAACGGAAGGCATCCGTCTCTGTCACCACCGAGGTGTCGACAAAGACATTATCGAGATCAGCCACGGCCATCATCCCTTCGCGTCCGTGGCGGTAGCAGAAGCTTCGCGCCAGGTGAGCAAGAATCACGCGACAATGCGGGTACTTCCGGGCCAACCGGCGGATAGAGGCGATATTTTGAGGATCGGCGATCGCACGGTCACGCACCATATGCAGCATGAGCACACCGGAAACGGCGTTGAGTTGCTCCCACAGCCATTCCGGAGCGTAGTCCTCAATCAGACAATCATAGGAATCCTCACGGCCGGTCAACAAATGGTAAACCTTGGCACCTTTGCAGCCGGGTGCGGCCAGCCTGGTTGCCGTAGCCTTTTGATCGGCGTCTGGGGGAACGACCACGAGATGGTAGGACTCAGCCCGCGACGCGGTTTGTTCAGCCACCCAGGCATTCATCACGTCAAAATCGGCATCCTTTCTTGGAAATCCAAATTGGAGACAGCCCATCTGCCGGCCAGGCAACATCTGGCGCATCGCCGCCTCGTAATCGGCCATGCCAAGGGTGCCGCCGGGCTCGACATAGGTGGGATTTCCGCCCCCGGCAAAGTGCGCATCGGCCACCAGATGGGAATGAAAATCAAAAACCCGCGCCGGAACAAATCCCTCGACCGCTTTTTGGACCATCATCGAATCAATCTCACGCCATTCGTGCGACATCGTGAGGTGCGTCATTTGTCTTTGGAATATTTTCGCAGAAGAGGGATTTGCAGTGGCTGTGATATTCATGAAGTGGAATGAGATTTGGAAGGTATGGTACCAGGCCAGGATTTGAAAAGGGAGGAGTCTGTGCGGACAAAATCGAGCAGGGTGTTGATGAATTGCCGAACGTCGAACAAAGTGCCGCGAGCGCAGGCCACTGCGGCGTGTTTTTGCGAGGTCTGGGATTCCCACCAGCGCCCGGCCGCCTCCCGGTCCAACCAGCGGAAATCCGCCGTCGGATCGGCGGCAAGCCGACGATTCCAATCCATCACTTCGACCAGATGCAGGAACGTCAGATTGTGATAGGATGTTCCCAGCATGAGGACTTTGGCACCGCGTTGATAACAGCGAAAAAGAGGAGAGCGATCGCCGAACGTCTTCATCCATGGGCTCAGATCCCAAGGAGATTTCAGGCCGGTGTCCGGCCCCTGCCCTGTCACCCAATCGGCGGCATTGTGTCCTCGCGCTGCCACGGAATGGGAATAGTGATCCGACCGGACTGTGCCCGGCATGCGGCGGAAAAATTCCGTTAACCAACCTGTCGTCGCCTCGCTCGACCCGATCTGCCATTGCTCCGCGCGTTGCGAGCGTTCGATTAAATGAAAGGAAGGCATCAGCACCAGACCCCCGCAGCCGACGGCGGAGGCGAGCGCGTCCACCACTGTCTGGGCTCCATTTTCGAGGGGGCCCAGGCTTCGCATCGAGGAATGCACAAAGACGATGTCCCCGTCCTGCAAACCGAGACGGCGGAGGTCTCTGGTCAGGGAGGCCACCGTGGGGCAGGGGAGACCGATAGCTGGAGCGGTGTTCATTTTATCTGTACACAAATAATTCACTAACTAGTTTCTTTTAATCACATTTCAGTAGGTTTTTGCAATGGAAACTTCGGGAAAACGATTTCTGATAACGGGACCACTATCAGCTCACTTATTTATTGCTTCTCAAGTGATTGTTCATATAGATAGCGAGAACTTGGGGGTAATCCGCCCCCGCTAAATATATTTCCATGAAATCCCCCGTCCTGTTTCTTTCGGTTTTTCTTTCTCTCCTGCCTGGGGTTCAGGCGGCGACTCCGGTGGAAAAACTCGCATCCTATGCGCCGGAGGAACTCTGGACGGCCGTCAACAGCCAGGTCGGTAAGGTTGAGGAAAAAGACGGGCCGGTGATTCGGTGGTCCTTGACGGCGGGCGAGAGCGCCGCTCTGCAAATGAAGCTGACTCACCCGCTGTTTTCGCGGCTGCGGTATTTTGACCGGCTCGAGTTTGAGTTTCGGATCGTGAGCGGTCAACTGGATTCGATGGACCTGAACGCTCTCGGCCATGTCTCCGGCACCCGGCAGAACAAGGTCCACCAATGGGCGCTCGCCGTCTTGACCACTCCTCCGGGAGTCTGGCACACGCGCCAGATCGATCTGGCCCGGCCGAACTGGTTTCCTTGGGACGACCCCGACGGGGTCCCGCAGCAGTTCGCTTTTGGAGCCCTGGCGGTTGAGTCCGGCACGTTGGTCGAATTCCGCAATCTTCGGCTGACCCCAACTCCCGTGACGGTCAAACCGTTTTTCGAGCTTCCCGCCACCTGGCCGCTGCGTACGGACGAGGCGGATGGGTCCGTGACCTACACGCTGGAGATTCCCGTGCTGAACACCAGCGGCAAGCCGGCTGAGATTCAGGCACAATTGGTCTCCCCGCACAAAAACTTTGCCGTCACGGTTTCCCCGCCTTCCGCTCCCGCAAAAAATGCGGAGAAAATTCTTTTCACGGTCAAGGCCACCCTCGCCAAAGCCGCCATCGCGGAAACGGCCGAGTTGTACAGCGAGATGATCCGCATCGCATTCCATACGGCGGATGAACCCGGGGCGATCAGCACCTTTGAAATGCCGGTGACCCGTCCGCTCACCTCCGGCACCGGAAAACAACTCATCCTGCCCGAGACTGACGCGAAGTTCCTGCGCGAAAAGCTGGCGGCCGGCGACGGGAAAATCGTCAAGGCTCTGGGCCTCGACAAGATCATGGCCGAGGCGGACAAGTTCCTTGCCATCCGGCTGGATCAAATCCCCGGCGGACGTGTCACCGTGAGCAACAACTGGCCGACCGTTCCGGATTCCAAACCGCCGCGCCGTTATCAAATTGGTTCCGTGATGCCCGAGATCATTGATGCGGAAACCGCGTTTCGGCAAGTCGGCACGCCGCTGGCGAACAAGGTCTGGAAGGAATACCTCGGGTTTTCGGGCCAGGTGACACAAAATCTTGGCCTGGCGTATTTGCTGACCGGCGATGAAAAATACGCCGCCAAAGCCGTTGAGTTGATGGAGCTTTATGCCACCCAGTATACGGCCCTGGATTGGGGGACGGCGTTTGAAGGTCCGTGGAGCAATGGTCCGGCGATTCTCACCTCCAGTCGGGTCGCTTCCAGCAGCAGCTATGGCTCGAATTGGATGTTCCGCCTGCACATGCGCATGCTGGGACTCATCAACGCCTCGCCTTCTTTTACGCCCGAAGCGCGCGCGCGGATTTATCGCGGATTTGTGCTTCCGTATGCGACCGAGTTAATGAAATTCCGCGGCGGGATTTCCAACATGACCGATATCACCAATACGAATCTGCTCATCCTCGGGCTCGTTTTTGATGATGCCAACCTGGTTCGCTTTGCCCTGCTTTCGGAGCCCGGACTGATCTCCCGCCTGGCCGATCTTGATGAAGACGGATTTTCCTCCGAAGGCCGCCCTCCGAATTATCATATGGCGGCCATGGACGAGTATTTGCCCGCCATGACCAGCCTGCATCTCAGCGGGTTGAACGTGAAATATCCGAAGGAACGTCTGCTCGCCGCGGTAAAGATGCTTTACGAGCGGGCCACGCTGTGGGACCTCATTCCCAACACCGGCGACTGCGGCCGCGGCGGTGTCCCGGTCACAAACAGCCCTCAGGCGGAAAATCTGATACCGCTTTTTCCCGATCAACCGTGGCTTCTGGAGATGGCCAAAAATCAAACCCTGCTGAGCAAGGCGCGGCGGATGGCCGAGGGAAAGGAATTCAATAAAGAGGGGTTCCGCCAATTGTTGTCCACCAAGCCGAGGTTGTACAAGCAGGCCGGCCTCGCCATTCTGCGCTCGGGCGAAACTCCCGAAACGCAGATCATGACCACGCTCGACTACGGCAGAAATCCCATGCATGCCCACCTCGACCGCAATCAAATCACGCTGAGCGCCTTTGGGAAAATTTTCACCCACGGTCCGGGAACGCTTTACAATGCCGGCAGCGGCGGCATCACCCTGAACCCGGATGAGAAACTCCGCTCCTTCTGCGGAGCCGGTTCGCTGGGTCAGAACGTGATTCTGGTGGATCAAAAAAACCAGCAGCGGGCCATTGGCCGTCTGGTGGCCTGGAGCGACAAACCGGCCGCTCAGTTTGTGACCGCCCGGGTGGACGGCATTGCCCCGGGAGTCAATCACACCCGCACCCTCATCCTGCGCGACGGACTGGTGATCGTGGTGGACCGGGTTGAGGGGGAGGCCGAGCACACCTACGATTTTGTCTATCACAACTTCGGCGCGCTTTCTCCCGGTCCGGGCTGGCAGATGGCCCCGGTAACCTCGCCCCTCGGCACCACGGCCAACTATGAAAATCTGAAGGATCCCCAAAAACTCACCGGCAACGGGCCGGTGCACTTGCTGTGGAATCTGACCGCCGAAGTCAAACCTCCGAAACCGGCCGCGCCCGCGCCACCCGGCAAACCGGCTCCGGTGGCCGCGCCTCCGGCTCCTCCAGAACCCGTCCACCTGGCGCTTTGGCAATTGTCGCCTGCCGCCGAAATCTTTACGGCTGTCACCGGGATGAATAATCCCAACACTTTGGAAGTTCCGGCACCCGCGCCCACCTTGATCAGCCGGGCCAGGGGAAAAACCGCGATGTTCGTGACGGTGCTGGAACCCTTCCGCGACAAACCGACTGTGACGGGATTGTCCGGGGATGCGGAGAAGTTTACGATTGAACGGGGTAGGAAATCGCTCACGCTCTCGGCCGGGGAATTTACCGCTCCCTAGTCTGCCGCGTATGAGCGACCTTATCACTATATAATCACTAATAAATCTTTATTTTGTATTTACAATACCACTTTTTTCAGTGAAGTTAATTGAGTGATGTGTATCCCCCTGCCAGTCATGACGCGGCCCCGAAACGCTTTTTCCTTGGTGGAAGTGGTTTTGGCCTTGGGAGTTATTGTGGCGGTTTTTATTCCGCTGCTGGGCCTGCTCTCCGGCGGGTTGGCGATGATGAAGGAAAGCAACGTGGATGTGAAAACCTCGCTGATCGCCCAAAAGTTTCTGGCAGCGGCACAGATGGTTCCTTACGCAAAACTGGCACCTTCGCAAAAGTTCCTCGATTACGATGGCAATGAGGTCTCCGAGGCGAATTCCGTCTTCACCGTAAACATTGTCCCCGCACCGACGGTCAATCTGCTGGGAAGCTCGAATCTGACCAGAGTCACGGTGACTTTTTTGGGTCCGGGAGTGGAGAATCGTCCCAGGATCTTTGCCTCGAGCGTGGCCAATCTTGGGGACTAACCCATGGAGGAACCTCTGAGCTGCGAGGCGAATCGGGTCAGGGGATTTACTTTGGTCGAATTGCTGGTCGCACTGACGATCACCATCATTCTCCTCACTGCGTTGCTCCAGATTATGGGATTCGCCGCGACGAATTGGCAGAAGGCCAGTGACAACGCGAAGGCGTTCGAGGCGGGCCGGGTGGCTTTTGATGCGCTGACGCGCACGCTTTCCCAAGCCACGCTGGCAACGGAGTATGATTACTACAACTCCAACCGGGTGGCGCGCCTCGCGATCACCAACACCGCCTCGGTGACCGATTTTACGCCGGATATTTACGGGCGGTATTCGAGCCTTCATTTTATCAGCGGGAAAGCGCTCCTGGCGACCAACCACACGACGGCATTATTTTTTCAGGCCCCGATGAATTTCGGCACCAACGATGCGGCTGCCGCCCTGCCGGCCTCGGGCACCCTCAATGCGCTCGGGTTTTACATCCGCTATTCCGACGACGTGGACGGGCGTCCGCCGAATGTGTCGCCCACCCAGCCCGCTCCGCGCAGCCGGTTTCGGCTCATGCAGTACCTGCAGCCCTCGGACGATCTCGACGTGTACCGCGATGGCTCCGGCAATGCGTGGTTTCTTCCGGGACTTTCCACAAATTCCCATCTGCTGGCCGAGAACATTGTCGCCCTGGTTGTGCTGCCCAAGCTTCCCGACGAGCAGGGGGCCGCCCCGGATGCCCTGGCGCCTGCCTACGAATACAATTCGCGCACGAACTGGACCGCCGGGACGCAGCCCGTGCAAATGCATCAGTTGCCGCCTGTCGTACGCGTGGTGATGGTCGCGATTGACGAGCGTTCCGCCCAGCGCGATCCCACGCTCGGAGCCTCATTTCAGAACCTGTTTCAAAACCCGGCGCAATTCACCAACAATCTGGCCACCGTCGAAACGACCCTCCGCAACGCCCGTGCGAATTACCGGATTTTCCAAACCGACGTGCCGGTGCGTTCAGCAAAATGGAGCGAATAATGACCGGCCGTCCGCGCTTCGCTTTCAGTCTGGTTGAGTTGCTGGTTGTCATGGCTATCATTGGCATTCTCACGGCGGTGACTTTCACGGCGGTGAACGGAGTCCGGTCCGGAAGAAACCTCTCCACCGCCAGCGACATGGTCCTCGATCATTTTATGCTCGCCCGCCAGAATGCCCTGACCAAAAACGCCCGTGTGCGCTGGCAGATCGTGAGTGTGCCGGATGACCGCAATGGTGACGCGAGCGCCTTTCGGCGCCTTCAGCTCGAGATTTTTGATGCCGCCGCCCGTCAGTGGAAACCCCTTCGCCGCCCCGCCAGCCTGCCGCTGACGATCTTTGCCGATCCGGCCCGATCCACCCTGCTGACCAACAATGCGGCCGGTGCCACCAACGCCGTGGTTTTTCTCTCCAGCGGCCGGACCTGGCTGAACCCCAATGGGAATTACACCCTCACGCTCTGCGACGACAAGAACACCAATAATTTCATCACCCTACAACTCGATCCCCTCTCGGGCCGATGCCGGACCTTCCAACCATGAAATCTCCCATCCGACAGCGGGGCATGGCTCTTGTTTTGGTGCTGGTCGTTCTCGTTCTCTTCAGCGCCCTGGCCCTGGCGATTTTTCTCTCCTCCAGTTCGGAGCGTCAGTCGTCCTCGCTCTACGCCGGTTCCGTCGAAGTCCGCCAACTCGCGGATACGAGTGTGAATCTCTGCATCGCGCAAATCCGCGATGCCACCAGCGAAACCAACCGCGCCTGGGTTTCCCAGCCGGGCCTCATCCGCACCTTCACCGGCAACCGTCAGCCCGC
>Ga0105048_10010842_pt1 | contig 14421 bp, 6 predicted proteins | sample MAT05_FD_78382 | JGI IMG/M metagenome (GOLD analysis project Ga0105048, IMG submission 78382) | Freshwater microbial communities from Lake Fryxell liftoff mats and glacier meltwater in Antarctica - MAT-05 | ecosystem: Environmental > Aquatic > Freshwater > Ice > Liftoff microbial mat | place...
CATCGCCGATCCGGGCCGACGAACTCACCCCGTTGCGGTACAGCCACCCCGGCCTGACGGTCGATCTCGGCGTCGGGCTGTGGGCGTGGCCGGTGCCGTGCGACGCGGACGGCGACGGCGATTGCGACCTGATCGTGTCGTGCCCGGACAAGCCGTCGAATGGGGTGTGGGTGTTCGAGAACACGACCGGCGACACGGCCAAGAACAAGTTCCCCGTCTTCAAGCCCGCTGTCAAGTTGAGCCGCACCGTCCACTACGTCACGCCGAGTTACGTCGGCGGCAAACTCCGCGTGTTGGGGCCGGGTGCCGAGTTCCCCGCGTTCACCACCAAGGGCATCGACGAGCGGAAGAAACTGCCGCTGACGAAGAGCTTTTACACGCCCGTCGGGAAACAACCCAAAGGGCCGAAGGTGCGGCATAACCAGTGGCGTTATGTCGATTACGACGGCGATGGCATTCTTGATCTCGTAGCCGGCATTGAAGACTGGAGCGAGTACGGCTGGGACGACGGCTACGACCCGCGCGGCAAGTGGACCCACGGCCCGTTGCACGGGTTCGTTTTCGTCTTCCTCGGCCATGGCGGCGGCAAGTACGCGGTCGAGCCGATCCGGGTACACGCCGCTGGCAAACCCGTGGACGTGTACGGCTGCCCGTCGCCCAACTTCGCGGACTTCGACGGCGACGGCGACCTCGATTTGCTCTGCGGCGAGTTCCTCGACGGCTTCACCTACTTTGAAAACGTCGGTACCCGCAAGCAGCCGAAATACGCCGCCGGGCGACGGCTGAAGTCCCCCGACGGTAAACCGCTGACGATGGACCTGCAAATGATCGTGCCGGTCGCGTTCGATTGGGACCGCGACGGCGATCTGGACTTGATCGTCGGCGACGAGGACGGCCGGGTCGCGCTCGTGGAAAACACCGGCAAGCTGAGCAAGGACCGCACGCCCGTCTTCGCCAAACCGATCTACTTCCGGCAGCAGGCCGACACGCTCAAATGCGGGGCGCTGGCTACCCCCGTGTGCGTCGATTGGGACGGCGACGGCGACCAGGACATCCTCAGCGGGAACACGGCGGGTTACATCGAGTTCTACGAGAACCTGAGCGGGCCGAAGGTGGCGAACCCGAAGTGGGCCGCGCCGAAACGGCTGGAGGTGGACGGCAAACCGTTCCGCGTGATGGCCGGGCCGAACGGCAGCATCCAGGGGCCGGCGGAGGCCAAATGGGGGTACACCACGTTCAGCGTGGCGGACTGGGACGGCGACGGCCTGCCGGACATCGTTTTGAATAGTATCCTCGGCGAAGTGGTGTGGTTGAAGAACGTCGGCACGCGGAAGCAGCCGAAGTTGAGCACGCCGACGCCGGTCGAGGTGGCATGGACGAAAGAGCACCCGCAACCGGCGCTCAAGTGGGGCTGGCGAAAGGCGACGGGCGACGCGCTCCTGACGCAGTGGCGGACGACGCCGGTGGTGTATGACTTCAACGGCGACGGCCTGCCGGACTTGGCAATCCTGGATACCGAAGGGTATTTGGCCTTCTTCGAGCGAGCCAAACGCGGGGACAAGCGGGTGCTGCTTCCGCCCCGGCGGGCGTTCGTCGGTGAAGACGGCAAGCCGTTGCGGCTGAACCCGAACGAGTCCGGGAAGAGCGGCCGGCGGAAGCTGTGCGTCACCGACTGGGACGGCGACGGCAAATTCGACTTCCTGCTGAATTCGTCCAACGCCGACCTTTTGAAGCAGGTCCGCCACGCGAACGGCGTGTGGGTGTTCAAGAACGCCGGCGCGCTGGCCACGCGGAACATCGAGGGGCACGACGTGAGTCCAGCCGTGTCGGACTTCGACGGTGACGGGGTGCCCGACTTCCTCGGCGGGGCGGAGGACGGCCGCTTCTACACCCTGCGGAACCCCCGCGCCGGGCCGAAGTGACCGCGCTCGCCTATACATGACGCCACCCCCGGCGACGCACATCGAACCAGCGGAAGCGGAGCGCGACTCATGAATGCCCGGTTGTCATTCGCCCTCCTCCTGTTTGCCGGCTGCGCCAAGCCGCCGACCGAACGGCCGCCGCCCCCGCCGGCCCCGGTGACGGTCGCCACCGCCGCGCGGAAGACGATGCCCGTTCAGGTGCGGGCGCTGGGCACGGTGAAGGCGCTGGCCACCGTCGCCGTCCGCGTGCGGGTGACGGGCGAGTTGACGGGCGTCCACTTCAAGGAGGGCGAGTACGTCTCGAAAGGGCAGAAATTGTTCACCATCGACCCGAGCCAGTCGGCGGCGGCGGTGAAGGTGGCGGAGGCCGAATTGGCCCGCAGTCGGGCGACGTTGAAAGGGGCGGAGTCGAGTTTGAAATTGAAGGTCGGGGCGGGCAACTTCGGGGTGTCGGCCGCCGAGTTGGAGTTGGCCCGCACGGCCGTCGCCACCGCGAAGGCGGCCGTGGCCGCCGGGGTCGAAGCGGTCGCCACCGCGCAGTTGCAGATCGGGTTCGCCACCATCTCTTCCCCGCTGGAGGGCCGCACCGGGGAACTGCTCGTCAACCGGGGGAACCTGGTGGACGCGAGCGGGGCGACTCCGCTGGTGGTGGTGAACCAGATCAGCCCCATCGCGGTTTCGTTCCCACTGCCGGAATCGCAACTGCCCGCCGTGGTGGCCGCCCTTCGCCGGGGGCCGGTGTCGGTGGCGGCGCGCCTCCGCGACGAGCCGACTCCCATCCCCGGCACGCTGGCGTTCATCGATAACGCGGTGAACACCGGCAGCGGCACGGTGCTTCTGAAGGCCGAGTACCCGAACGCCGACCGCAGCCTGTGGCCGGGCGAATTCGTGGACGTGGTCGTTACCGTGCGGGAGCAGCCGGATTGCGTGGTGGTGCCGACGACGGCCGTCCAAGTCGGGCAGGTCGGGTCATTCGTCTACATCGTGACGGGCGCGGTGGCGGAACTGCGGCCGGTGACGGTGGCCTTCGAAGTGGGGGACGAGGCGGTCGTATCGTCCGGCCTCCGCGGGGGCGAGACGGTCGTCACGGACGGGCACCTCCGGCTGGTGTCCGGGGCGAAAGTGGCGGTGAAAAGTAACGACCCAGTGGCCGCGAAATGAATTCGCCGTTCCGCGCCGCGTCGGTTTTCCTACCTCTCCCCGCTGGGGAGAGGTCGGTTGCGTAGCGACCGGGTGAGGGGTCTTCTCTTGGAAAACCAAACCCCTCACCCGGCAACTTCGTTGCCGACCTCTCCCCAACGGGGAGAGGTGGGGCGCGACCTGCTGTCCCCCTAAAGCGTGTCTTGCATGAACTTCTCGTCCCCGTTCATCCGCCGCCCGGTGATGACCGTGTTGCTCACCGTCGCCGTCGTGCTGGCCGGCGGGCTGGGCTACACGGAACTGCCGGTGAACAGCCTGCCGAACGTCGATTTCCCGACGATTCAGGTGTCGGCCGGTTTGCCGGGGGCCAGCCCGGAGACGATGGCGGCGGCCGTCGCCACCCCGCTCGAACGACAGTTCGCCACCATCCCCGGCCTCGACAGCATCTCATCTTCGAGCGCCCTCGGCACCACGTCCATCACCCTCCAATTCGACCTGGGGCGGGACATCGACGCGGCCGCGCAGGACGTGCAGTCGGCCATCGCCAAAGCCGGCCGGTCGCTCCCGGCGGACATGCCGTCGCCGCCGTCATTTCGGAAGGTGAACCCGGCCGATCAGTCGATCGTGCTGCTCGCGCTGCGGTCGGACACGCTGCCGATGCACGTCGTCAATGAGTACGGCGAGACGTTCCTGGCGCAGCGGATGTCGCAGGTGAAGGGGGTGGCGCAGGTGCTCGTGTTCGGGCAGCAGAAGCGGGCCGTGCGGGTGCAGGTGGACCCGGACGTCCTCGCCGTTCGCAAGGTGGGATTGGACGAAGTGGCCACCGCCCTGCGGGACGCGAACGTGAACCTGCCGACGGGCACGTTTCAAGGTCGCCGGCAGGCGTTCAACATCCAGGCGAGCGGGCAACTGACCGAGGCCGCCGAGTACCGCCCGCTGATCGTGGCGTTCCGCGACGGCAGCCCGGTGCGGCTGTCCGAACTGGCGACGGTCATCGACGGGGTGGAGAACGACAAGGTGGCGGCCTCCTTCGTCGAGCGCGGGCCGGACGGCCGGCCGGGGGAGGCGGCGCGGGCGATCATCTTGGCGGTGCAGCGGCAGCCGGGGGCGAACGCGGTGGACGTGGCCGCCGGCGTCCGCGAGTTGCTGCCGGAGTTCCAGGCGCAACTGCCGCCGGCGATCCAGTTGGCCGTGCTGTTCGACCGGTCGGTGCCCATCCGCGAATCCATCGAAGACGTGCAGATCACGCTGCTGGTGGCGTTCGGGTTGGTGGTGCTGGTCATCTTCGTGTTCCTGAGGGACGTGCGGGCGACGCTCATTCCGACCCTCGCCCTGCCGGTGTCGGTCGTCGGCACCTTCGGCGTCATGCACGCGCTGGATTACACACTCGACAACCTGTCGTTGCTCGCCCTCACGCTCGCGGTCGGGTTCGTAGTGGACGACGCCATCGTCATGCTGGAGAACGTCGTCCGCCATTTGGACATGGGCAAAGCGCCACTCCGGGCGGCGCTGGACGGGTCCGCCGAGGTCGGCTTCACCATCATTTCCATGACAGTCTCGCTCGTCGCCGTGTTCATCCCGGTGCTGTTCCTGAGCGGCATGGTCGGGCGGCTGCTGCGGGAGTTCGCCGTCACGATCTCCGTGGCCGTCGTCGTGTCCGGGCTGGTGTCCGTCACCCTCACCCCCATGCTGTGCGCGGCCCTGCTGCGGCGCGGGCACGGGCACGGCGGCGGCCGGTTCCACCGCGTCACCGAGCGGGGGTTCGACCTGGCGCTGGCCGCCTACGACCGCACCCTGCGGGTGGCCGTCCGCTTCCGCCTGCTCATGCTGGTGTTCTCGTTCGCGTTCGTCGCCGGCACCGCGTATTACCTGGTCGTGTTGCCGAAGGGGTTCCTGCCGAGTGAGGACACCGGCAGCATCTCGTGCGCCACCGAGGGGCCGGAGGACGTGTCCTTCCAGGGGCTACGGGACGCGCAGGCGCAGGTGGCCGAAATCCTCCGCCGGGATGAGAACGTGGACGCCTTCACGAGTTCGTTGGGGGCGGGCGGGCCGACCGTCACGTCCAACGCCGGCCGCATTTACATCCGGCTGGTGCCCCGCGACCAGCGATCCTTGAACGCCGATCAAGTCATCGCGCAGTTACGGAAGAAGGTGGCGGGCGTGCCGGGCATCCGCGTGTATTTCCAGAACCCGCCGCCGGTGCGGATCGGCGGGCGGGCCTCGAAGAGCCAGTATCAGTTCACGCTTCAGGGGCCGGACACGGGCGACCTCTACGCCGGGGCCGCGAAGCTGGAGGCGCGGCTCCAGGGGATGCCGGACTTGGCGGAGGTGTCCAGCGACGCGCAACTCCGAAGCCCGCAGTTGAACGTCCGCATCCACCGCGACCGGGCGACCACCTTGGGCGTCACCGCCCGGCAGTTGGAGGACGCGCTGGCCAACGCCTACGGCGCGCGGCAAGTCACCACGATCTTCGCCCCGACCAACGAATACCAAGTGGTGCTGGAGGTGAAGCCGGAGTTCCAAGAGAACCCCAACCTGCTCTCGCGCCTGTTCGTGCGGTCGGACGCCGGGGTGCTGGTGCCCATCGACTCGCTCGTAACGGTCAGCCGCGGCGTCGGGCCGGTGTCGGTCAACCACTCCGGCCAACTGCCGTCCGTCACCCTGTCGTTCGACGTGCGAGACGGGGTGTCCCTCGGCGACGCGCTGGCGCAAGTGGAGGCGGCCGCCCGCGAGGAACTGCCGGCTACGCTGACGACTGGCTTCCAGGGGTCCGCGCAGGAGTTCCAGAAGTCGGCCCGCGGGCTGGGCCTGCTGCTGATCGCCGCCGTGGTCGTGATCTACCTCGTGATGGGAATGCTGTACGAAAGTTATATCCACCCCATCACGATCTTGTCCGGGTTGCCGTCGGCCGGAGTGGGGGCGCTGTTCACGCTGGCGCTATTCAAGAGCGAGTTAAATCTGTATTCCATGGTCGGGCTGATTCTGCTCATCGGGATCGTCAAGAAGAACGCCATCATGATGATCGACTTCGCGATGGAGTCGGAGCGGCACGGCAAGTCGGCGCGGGAGGCCATCCACGAGGCGGCGCTGGTGCGGTTCCGGCCGATCATGATGACGACGCTGTGCGCGCTGTTCGGGGCGCTGCCGATCGCGCTCGGCTGGGGCGCGGGGGCCGAGTCCCGCCAGCCGCTGGGATTGGCCGTGGTGGGTGGGCTGATCGTGTCGCAAGTGTTGACGCTGTACTTCACGCCGGTGTATTACATTTACCTGGACAGACTGCGGTCCAAACGCCGGCCGGCCGAGGACGAAGAAGACGTGATTCCGCTGGTTCCGGAAGCGACGCCGTGCGCGCCCGACGCCGAGAAAGCCGTGGGGACGCCATGAGTACGACACCCGCTCCCGAACCGACCGACCACGACCAACTGTTCAAGTCCGTGATCCGCGAGTTCTTCGCGGAGTTCCTGACGCTGTTCTTCCCGGCGCAGGCGGCGAAATACGACCTGCCCGCCGTGACGTGGTCGAACCCGGAAGTGTTCGCCGACCCGCCGGACGGTCCCCGCCACGTTCTCGACTTAGTGGCCGAGTTGCCCAAGCGAATCGTGGCCGGCGATTCGGTCCTCGCGCTGGTTCACGTCGAGATCGAGTCCGCCGACTCGGTGACGGACATCGAGCGCCGTTTGCCGGCGTACTACTTTCACCTCCGCCGCACCCGGCGGAAGCCGGTCCTGCCGTTGGTGCTGTTCCTGAAAGTCGGGATGGAGGGCCTCGGCGTCCGCGCCATCGACGACCCGCCCGACGACGGCGACCCGGTGATGACGTTCCGCTACCGGTACATCGGCTTGCCGGGCCTGCCGGCCTTCGATTACCTACGGGGTGAGAGTATACTCGGTGCGACGCTGGCCGGGCTGATGGGGGCACCGAAAGCGCAACGGGTCGATGTGGGAGTGGAGGCAGTACGACGGATCGGCGGGTCGTCGTTGACGGACAACCAGAAGGCGCTGCTGGGTGACTGCGTGGAAACGTACATCGATCTGCCGGACGCCGAGTTGGCCCGGTTCCGGGATATAATCAACGCGAACGCCACTGGGAGGGTTAAACCCGTGAACAAGACGCGCGTGCAAATCGCCCGCGAGGAAGGGGTTGAGGAAGGGACGGAGATCGGCAAGGAGATCGGCAAGGAGATCGGCAAGGAGATCGGCAAGGAGATCGGCAAGGAGATCGGCAAGGAGATCGGCATCGAGGAAGGCGACCGCCGGGCGCGGCGTGCGATGCTGACGGAGTTGCTCGAAGCCCGGTTCGGGCCGGTGCCGGAAGAGGTGGCGACACGAGTCGCGGCCGAAGCCGACACGGACGCCCTCCGCCGTTGGCTCCGCGCGGCCGGCACCGCAGAGTCGCTCGAAGCGTTCCTCGCCGCCGTCGGCTGGTGAACTCATGTGGACGTGCCCCTTTTGTCCGGAGCCGCCCGGCTGGCGGGTGGACTTGCCCGCCCTGTGGGAGCGGTTCGCCTGGCTGCGGCCGCTGCGGGACACCCCGCAAGACGCCAAGTATCACGCCGAAGGCGACGTGTGGACGCACCTGGGTATGGTGCTAAAGGTGCTGTCCACGTTGCCGGCCTTCCGCGCGTTGAATGAGGCGGATCGCAATATCGTTTTCGCCGCGACAGTATTGCATGACATTTCCAAACCGGAATGCACGGTCATTGAAGAAGACGGCCGCATCCGCTCGCCCAACCATGCCGTGCGCGGTGTCTACAAGGCCCGCCGCATTCTCGCCGAAGACCCGGCCTTCGGCCGAAACGGGACGCCGTTCCACAGCCGCGAGGCCATCCTGTCGCTGGTCCGCTGGCACGGCCTGCCGGTGCAATTCCCGGACAAGCCGGACCCGGTGCGGGCCGTCCTCCGGCCGTCGTTCACCACCCGATACGACCTGCTCACGATTCTGGCCGACGCCGACCATCGCGGGCGGAAGGTGTCGGAGCCGACCGACTCGGCGGGCAAGATCGCCCTCTTCCCCGACTACTGCCGCGAGCAGCGGGTGTGGGACGGGCCGTACCCGTTCGCCAACGATCACAGCCGGTTCATGTACTTCCGCACCGAGAACGCGCACCCGACGCTACACCTGTTCGACGACACGAAGTGCGAGGTGACGATGATGGCCGGGTTGCCCGGCGGTGGCAAAAGCACTTGGATCGCGGCGAACGCCCGCGGCCGCGGGGTGGTGTCCCTGGACGACATCCGCGACGAGTTGGGCGTCACCCCGACTGACGATCAGGCCCCGGTCATCACGCTCGCTTACGAGCGCGCCCGCGAGTTTCTCCGGCGGCGGGAAGACTTCATCTGGAACGCGACCAGTATCACGCGGATATTGCGCGACAAGCTCATCGCCATCGCGGCGGGTTACGGCGCGCGCATCAAGATCGTGTACGTGCAGCCGTCCATCCCGGAAGTGCGACGGCGGAACACCGGCCGCGCGAAGGTGGTGCCGGAGTCCGCCTGGAACCGCATGTTCGACCGCCTCGACGTGCCGACCGTCACCGAGGCTCACGCGGTCGAATACGTGTTGACGTGAACGCCGGCCTCACGCCTTCATCAGCGTCACCCCTTCGCCGTTCCGCAAGTCGATACTCGTGATAATCGGGCCGAGGGTGCCGTCGGCGTTCAACACGCGGTAGTTGCCGTTCAACCTGTGCGTGGTGACGGTGGCGTCATCCGTGGTGCCGGCCCCTTGGCCGGCCGCGAACGACTTCGGTTTAAACAGCACCAGCGCCTTGCCGTACTCGCGGCCGTAAATTTTGTACGTCAGCCGGGCGTTCTGCGGGTCGGTGCCGGTCGCCCACGTCGTCATGGCCGCTTTCGGCTGCCCCACGTCCACCGTCGCGGCCGGCACGAACACGTCCTGCCACGGGGCCGCCGGCCGGTCCCCGCCGAAGAACATCAGGAACGTCTTCTGCGGGTCGGCCAACAGGTAGTAGTACGACAGCACCGCCGAGCGGGTGCGGGGGTCGGTGGTGGCCTTGTCGTCCGGATAGCTGTCGATGATCAGGTACGGCGACGGCGAGTCGGACGCCAGCCGTTGCGTCACCAGGTTGGCCACGCTCTCCAGGCCGGACCAGTTGACCGAGTTCGGCCGCAGCAGGAACTCCTCGAACGCGGCGGAGCTGTTGGCCGCGATCCCGTTCGCCTCCGACTGCGAGCCGGCCGTGTTCGACACCGTCCACTTGGGGGCCACCCGGCGGCTGACGGCGGCGGTCATCGCGGCCAGGTCGTCGGTGAACGACACGGTCGATTCCTTCACCGGCGAGTCGAACGGCAGCTTCCCGTGCGCGTTGTCGATGAACAGGCCGTCGGCCAGCGGGTTGGCGTTCAGCAGCCGCTCGTTGTAGTCCGCCGCCCACGTCCGCACCGCCGCCGAACTCGGATTCGTGACGAACCGCATCTGCCCGTAGTGCGGGTAGAATAAGCGGGACTGGTACTCGAATCGGGCGTCGAATCCCGCCTTCCGGTTGGCGTACTCGGCGTCGCTCAGGTAGCCGTCGCGGTTGGCGTCCGCCGTGGAATCGAAGGCCGGGATGACGCCGTTGATGGTGCCGTTCGCGCCGACGTAATCGTGGCCGAACAGGGTCTTCGTGACCGGCGCGGTCGCGGTCGCGCCGGCCGTCATGCGGACGCGGATCTGTAGCAGCCGTTGCCCGCCGCCGGGCTGCACGGCGGCCACCCAGTCGGCCGGCGGGTCGAACAGGATTCGCCCGTCGCGGCGGAACCCGCCGGTGCCGTCGGTCAGCAAGTTTAAGGTCTTCCACGCGGTCGCATTGCCGTTCGCGTCGATCGCCGAGACGTACTCGAACGCGCCCGCCCAACTGCCCGCCGCGCGGATCAGCGTGACGTTCACCTCGCGGAACTTGTCCGGGTAGCCGATGACCACGCTGGAATCGAATGTCACACCGTTGCCCCACGCGCCGCGGGCCGGGCCGCTCACGTCCGTCACCGTCGTGCCCTTCACCGTGCTGACGTTGGAGAACCGGTTGACCGGCACGGCGGCCGGACTGCTGCCGGTGAAGGTGGTGGCCTCCGCGACGTGATAGAAGGCCGACTCGCGGGCCGCCCCGGTCTGGTCCGCGTATCCCAGCCAGTCGGTCAGTAGGCCGCCGTAGACGTTCGACAAGTTGGTGTAAATGACCTTCGGCGTGGCCGGGGCGACGGCCTCCAACCCCGCCAGGTATCTCTCGTTCGGGATGACGAGGTCCAGGCTGTTCGCCGCAAGATTTCGTTCGTAATCGCCGAACGGGTTGCCGGCGTAGGCGAGCTGCGCCAGGCGGATGTGCGAGTAATGCTGCGGGGCCGTCGGCAGCGGGGGCTTGGCGGCGGAGCCGGCGTTGTTCACCGTGAACGTCAGGTCCGCCGTGCCGACGTTCCCGTTCGCGTCGATCGCCTTCACCGACACGACGTGCGGGCCGTTGGCGAACTGCGTGGTGTCCCACTCCCAAGCGGCGGACCCGGAGTCGAACGACGCGCGGAGCTTGTCGCCCACGCGGAATTCGAGCCGCCGCACTTCGGCTCCGGCCGGCGCGGTGGTGGCGGTCAGGGTGACGCGGAGGCCGACGGTCGGGCCGGGGCGGGAGGCCGTCACGCTGACGGTCGGGCCGTCGCTCGCGCCCGGCGGCCGCATCTCGAAGTCGTCGAACCGCACCGTGCCGGCGTAGGACCGGCTCCGCTCGACGCCCACGAACCCGGCCCCGACGACGGCGGAATCGGTGACGGCCAGCGCCTGATCCGGCGAGTCCGTCCACCTCCCGCTCGCCGTCAGCCACTGGCGGGTGTCCGTCCGGTACACGACGGCGGCGAGCGAATTCCCTTGCACGGTCAGGGAAAGCCGCACCCAGGTGTTGCTCGTCCACGCGGTCGAACGGACGGACGCCAGGACGGTTTCGGTCCCGTTCACGACCCTTTTCAACTGCACCGTCAACCCGCGCACGACGGTGAGGGAGTAGTACGTCGGCGCGGTGGTGGTGAGGTTCTGGCCACGGGCGATGACGCTGGCGGGGATGAGCGAGTCCGTGAGGATCGACGCGGCGACGGTGGCGTCCGCGGCGGAAATGCCCGTCGCCCACGCCCGCGATTGAGTTGGGCTACTGCCCTCGGCGGTGAGCGCGTTCGACGGGCTGACGCTGGCCCCGCTACTCACCCGCACGCGGGGCAGGCCGTCGCTCGACCACGCCTGCCAACCGGCCGGCAGCGCGCCCGTGGCGGTGGCGTCGAACGACTCGTTGACGCCGGGCGGCGCGAGGGCGGTCAGGTCGTCGATGTACGCCATGCCGCCGCCCCCGCCACTCGCCCGCCCGATGCCAACGTGGGACGCGGCCGGACTGCCCTTCACGGTTCCACTCAACGTGGTCGTCATCGCCGCCTGCCACGTCCCTTGCGGCGTGAGGTACTGCTGGGTGTCCGCGCGTTGCACCGTCACCGCGACCGTGTTGCCGGCGGGCCGGACGCTGACGCGCAGCCAGGTATTCAAAAGCGGCTGCGGCGGCCGCACCGTTCCGAGCGAGCGACTGACGCCGTTCGCTACCTCCACCACCTCCACCGCGCCGCCGGTGCGGACCACGGCCGCGATGAACGACGGCGCGGCCGAGTTCAGCGCCGCGCCGCGAGCGATCACTTGCACCGGGGCGGGTGTGCTGGCGTGGACGCTGGCGGCGAATCCGACCTCCGGGCCGACCGCCGCCGGACTCCAGAAGCGGGCCGTCACCTTCGACGAGCCGAGCGAGGCGAGCGATTGTATTCCTTCGGACGCCCGCAATTTGCTGGTGATGAACTGCTGCTCGCCGTCGCTCGACCACATGTCCCACCCGGCCGGCAGGAACGGAGCTTTCACCTGCTCGAAGCCCTCGGTGGGCAGTCCGCTGGGGTTCTCCCGCGCTTCGAGTTGTTCGAGGGCGCGGAAAACGGGGGTCCGTCGGGTCATGCCCGTGGCTCCGTGCGTGGTGCGAATCGGAAGGTGAGAGCCGCGCGAGAACGGCCGTCCGGCGTCGGGGGACACCGGGCGGCCGTCGCCGCGAGTGGGCTAACCATAACCGCCGCACCACCGACTTGCGCGGAATCCCGCTGCGCGACGCCGGGAAGTCCACTGCCCGCGCCCGGAAGACCCGCACCCGGAACCCAGCCGTCGCCATTGGCCTTGACCCCGCGAGCGGCCGACCCGCCGGAATCGCTGAAACCCCCCGTGAAATCCACGGGCGGGTTCAGTTCGGCTCAAGTTCCGGAGTTCGGCCGGCTCACTTGTCGGCCGCCAAGACCGTCACCGGCACGTCGAGGGTGGCCGTCTTCTTGCTGATCTTGTCCGTGGCGGTCAGGCGGATGGCGAACTTGCCCGGCCGGGTGAACGGTACCGGGTACCGCATGCTGTAGGTGGAGTCCGTCTCCTCTACCCCGTCCTTCACCTCCCAGGTGGCCGGCGTCCCGGTGGTCGGCTTGCCGTTCTCCAACGGCACCATCTCGAACTTCAGGTCGGGCTGTTTCTTCGCCTTGTCCTTGTCGAACCCGACGGCCGAGAAGTGCAGGTAAATGGCCCCGCCGACGACGCCGGTGGTGGGGGCCGGCAGTCGCCCCAGGTTGTCCGAGCTGGCTTGCACGGCGATGATGCCGAAGTCCGGTTTCAGGACGGTGAACTTCCGCTCGAACGACTTGGTCGCCTTCTTGGCCGCGTCGGCGTTGTCGGTGACGGTCATCTTCATGATGTAATCGCCGGCCGGCAGGTCCAGCCCGGCGGAGACGAAGGCGTGGCCGGGTAGTCGGCCGCCGCCGAGGGGGGCCTGATCCACCCGGTTCACCGCGTCCGGCTTGAACATGGACTTGCCGGCCTGGTTGAGGACTTCCTGTTGCATCGTGTACGTCACCTTCCCGTCTTTGGCGATGGTGATGCCCTCGATGTCGAACCGCAAATGCAGCAAGTCGCCGGGCAGCAGGGCGGCGTTCTCCCGCGTCGGCCCCAGGATGCCGTAGGTGGAGGAGATGTTGACCAGGGCGAGGCCGCCGCCCTGCGCGGGGGCGGCCATGAGGGTGGCCAGAACGAGCGAAGTGAACATGCGGGGAGGTTCCTTGGGGTGAGTGAAATCCGGGGTCGGGCGCTGGCGATCCGCTGTCGGGGGTAGGTAATTGTATTTTCACTTGTTCGGAAGACCTCACCCCCCGGCCCCCTCTCCATGAATGGAGAGGGGGTGTTCAACCCGCACCGGTGGAACGGCATTCGGCGTCAGGAACCGAACCACGTTGGGAAAACAAGGCTGGAACACGGTGAACCGGCGACGTTTCCCTTTTGAACACCCCCTCTACGAGACGGAGAGGGGCACGGGGGGTGAGGTCTTACAAACCTTCGCGATCTCCAATACCTACCCCGACAGGGGGCGACGCACGAGTCCTAACGTCGGTATTGTCGGATTCGTTGCGGCGGGCGACCAGATATTCCGGCCGAACCGCCGGCCTTCGGGGTCGGTTCGCCGTGTCCATGCGTTGCCGCTAGAATGGCCGTTATTCCCCCTCCCGGAGCCGCGAGAGTGTCATGAAAGTTCACGAGTACCAGGCGAAAGAACTGCTGGCCGGCTACGGCGCGCCGATCCCCAAACACGTCGTCTGCAAGACGCCGGACGAGGTGGCGGCCGCGTTCGACGCCATTACCGGCGGCACCGGCGGGGCGATGGTGAAGGCCCAGGTTCACGCCGGAGGCCGCGGCGCGGGCGAGTTGCTCGGCCATACCGAGAAGGTGGGCGGGGTGAAGTTCGCGTCCAGCCGGGAGAAGGCGAAGGCGCTGGCCGAGTTGATGTTCAAGTTCCCGCTCAAGACGCTGCAAACCGGCCCGGACGGGCAGAAGATTTCCACCCTCATCGTGCAAGCCGACGCCAAGCCCGTGAAGGAGTTCTACGTCGGCATGGTGCTGGACCGGGACCGCGGGGTGCCAATCCTGATGGCGTCCGCCGCCGGCGGCATGGACATCGAAGAAGTCGCCCACAAGACGCCGGAGAAGATCATCAAGGTGCCGGTGTCGCCGGAGTTGGGGCTTCAGCCGTTCCAGGCGCAAAAGCTGGCTTTTGAACTCGGTTTCGCCAACGAACAGATCACCCCCGTCGTCAAGATCATGATGGCCATCTCGAAGGTGTACTTCGAGAAGGACGCCAGCATCGTCGAGGTGAACCCGCTGGCCGTCACCGAGAAGGGCGACGTGGTGGTGCTGGACGCGAAGATCGACTTCGACGACAACGCCGGGTTCCGGCACAAGGACTTGGAGCCGCTCCGCGACCTGGCCGAGGAGAACCCGACTGAGATTCGCGCCGGCAAGGCGAGCCTCAATTACATCCAGCTCGACGGCA
>Ga0105048_10010843_pt1 | contig 14420 bp, 8 predicted proteins | sample MAT05_FD_78382 | JGI IMG/M metagenome (GOLD analysis project Ga0105048, IMG submission 78382) | Freshwater microbial communities from Lake Fryxell liftoff mats and glacier meltwater in Antarctica - MAT-05 | ecosystem: Environmental > Aquatic > Freshwater > Ice > Liftoff microbial mat | place...
ACGATGTTCACGAAGGTGCTGGTCGCGAACCGCGGCGAGATCGCGGTGCGCATTCTACGCACGCTGCGCGAGCTCGGGCTGCGCTCGGTGGCGGTCTACAGCGACGCGGATCGCAGCGCGCCACACGTGCGCTTCGCCGACGAGGCGGTGCACATCGGCCCGGCGCCGAGCGCGCAGAGCTACCTCCTCAGCGAGCGCTTGATCGACGCGTGCAAGAAGACCGGCGCGCAAGCGGTGCATCCGGGCTACGGCTTTCTGAGCGAGAAGCCGCAGTTCGCGCAGGCGTGCAAAGACGCCGGGCTGATCTTCATCGGCCCGGATCCGAGCGCGATGATCGCGATGGGCAGCAAGACGGCCGCGCGCGAGAAGATGATCGCGGCGGGCGTGCCGGTGGTGCCGGGCGTTCAGTCGGCGGGCTCGGTCGAAGAGCTCGCGCGCGAGGCCGAGCGCGTCGGCTTTCCGGTGATGCTCAAGGCCGCGAACGGCGGCGGCGGCAAGGGCATGCGCCTCGTCGAGAAGGCGAGTGATCTCGCGGCGGCGTACGAGCGCGCGCGCAGCGAAGCGATGAGCGCGTTCGGCGATGACGCGGTGTACCTCGAGAAGGCGGTGATTCGCCCGCGGCACGTCGAGATCCAGGTGCTCGGCGATCAGCACGGCAACACAGTCCACTACTTCGAGCGCGACTGCTCGATCCAGCGCCGGCATCAGAAGGTCGTCGAAGAGACGCCGACGCCCGCGATCAAGGCGACGCCTGAGCTCATCGCGAAGATGGGCGAGGTCGCCGTGCGCGCCGCGAAGGCCGTCGGCTATTACTCCGCGGGGACGTGCGAGTTCCTGCTGTCCGAGAGCGGCGAATTCTACTTCCTCGAGATGAACACGCGCCTGCAGGTGGAGCATCCAGTCACGGAGCTGATCACGCAGACGGATTTGGTCGCGGAGATGGTGCGCATCGCGCGCGGCGAGCCGCTTGGCTACGCGCAGAGCGACGTGCGCCGCCACGGCCACGCGATCCAGTGCCGCATCTACGCTGAAGATCCGGCGACGAACTTCATGCCGAGCCCCGGCCGCATCGACACGCTGCGCGTCCCCGCCGGCCCCGGGATCCGCGACGACTCTGGCGCCTACGAAGGCTATGAGGTGTCGAGCTTCTACGATCCGCTCATCAGCAAGCTGTGCGTCTGGGCGCAGGACCGCCCGCGCGCGGTCGCCAAGATGAAGCGCGCGCTCTCGGAATACGTGGTCACCGGCATCAAGACCAACCTGCCGTTTCATCTCGCGCTGTTCGAGCAGCCCGACTTCGTGCGCGGCGAGTACGACACCGGCTTCATCGATCGGCACAAGGACGCGCTGCTCGTCGGCGGACACGTGCAGAGCAGCGACGCCGACGCCATCGCGATCGGCGCAGCGGTCGCGCAGGCGCTACGCGATCACCACGCGGCACGAAGCGGCGCGGGCGCGGCGCCGAGCGCGAGCGGCGCTGCGGCGATGAGCCCGTGGCGGATGGGCGGCTTGTCGCGCCTGCGCTGAAGCCGCGCAACGATCACACGCTCGTGAGGCGCACGCTCTACTGGAACGTGACGCGTGCGCGCGCGCTGCATGGCGTCGAGCAGCCGCGCTGACCTGGCTTGGGCGCCTCGCTGTACGTGTAGTTGAGCGCAGACGACGACACCGCGCCGCGCAGGTGCTGCTCGGTGGACCAGACGCAGCCATCGGAGAAATCGAACTCGGTGCCGAGTACGAGGTCGACGTTGCCGGCGTCGAGCCGGCCGAGGAACACGGCGGCGCCGAACACCGCCTTCACCCAGCCGCTGCCTTCGCACGGATAGCGCAGCACGCCTGGCGACTGCGTGACGCGCTCGTCGATGAAGCAGCCGGCCGCGCCCTCGGTGCGCGGCGCGATCATTCGCTTCTCGCAGATCCGCTCGGCGCCCGTCGGCCCCGGCATCGCCGGGAGCCGGGCGCGCACCTCGCGGATCTCTGCGCGTGCTCCGCTTGCGGCGAGCGCTACGCCGATCGCGAGGATCGACATGGCGACGTGTCGCCTCACGCGCCGCGCCTCGGCACGACGATGATGACCGGCTTCTCGTCGAGCACGGTCACGCCATCCCCGATGACTTGCAGGCGCACGGTGAAGACCTGATCGACATCCGTCTGCGGCACTGAGTCGTTGTACGCGGTGACGGTGAACGTCACGACGGTGCCCGGCGTGACGTTGACGAACGAGTCGAACACGGTGTCGCCGTCGAGATCGGCGACGGTGGGCGCAGGCGCACCAGCCGGCGGGCGCGCGCTGCGCGGGATGGTCGCCTTCACGAAGCCGTTCGGATCGTCGAGGATGCGAATCGACACGGTGTCGAGCTCGATGCCCGTGACCAGCGTGTTGACCGCGTCGACAAGCGTCGCCGACAGGCCCGAGCCGTTCGAGCGCGCATCGAAGACGAGCGGGCAAGTGTTCATTCCGTCGAGGCCGGGGACCGGCCGCACATCGCGACCGTCGACGCCGGTGGCGCAGAAGCCGCGCGCGTCGGGCGGCGTGACGGCGCCGGTGGCCACCGCGAGATCTTCGAGCGGCGCACGCGCCACGGAGCGCGACGCGACGCCGATGAGCCGTGCGCGGATGCTGGTGAGCGCGGTCACGACGTCGTCGCGCGAGTGCGCGCCCATCACGCCGCGCGCGAGATATTCGGCCGGCGTGTGCGGGATATCGTCGGTGACGAAGATGATGATCGGCAGCGCGCCATCGCGGAAGCCGACGCCGCCGATCGTGCCGCCGCCGGGCGTCGTCGGATCGGGAACGAACGCGGGCACGCTGCCACCAGGGAACGTAATTCCGTCGCCCGCCGCGATCTGGAACAGGCCCTCGAAGATCGACTCCGGCAGATCGCCGCCACAGCCGAGCGGCATGTCGAGGCGATTGAGCGCCGCTTGCACGCGCATATCCGCCGACGTGATCTGCTGCAGCAGACGGAACGGCCGATCGGGCGTGCCGCCGCAGTCGTTCGAGCCGAACGGCGTCACCGGGAAGTCCTCGAACTCATTCACGCCGAACGCGCTGTCGGGGATCGCGGCGCGCACGCCGGGGATGATGGTGGTGCCGAGCGACGCCTGCAGGTTGTTGATCTCCTCGCCCATCGAGCCGGTCGTGTCGACGCTGATCGCGACATCGGCGATGCGGATGTTCGTGTCGAAGGTCAGCGTATTCGCGGCCTCGCCACCGGGATCGTCGGTCGGCAGCACGAAATAGAACTCGGGGATGCGCGAGGTCGGATCGCACGGATCGGTGCCGGCGGTCGTCTCGGCGAGATCGCTCTGTCCGTCGCCGTCGGTGTCGGAGCGCGTGAGGTCGAGACAGCCGCGCATCGCCTCGTCGCGGTCGGTGAGCCCGTCGTTGTCGGAGTCGAGGTCGCGGTAGTCGGGGCGGCCATCGCGATCGCTGTCGACGGGCGTGGTGCCGGGATCCGTGTCGCCGGCCTCGCTGCGATCGAGGACGCCGTCGCCGTCGGAGTCGTCGTCCATGTAGTCCGGGCGGCCGTCGCCATCGGTGTCCGGTGCGCCACCGGGCGCGTCGCGCCCCTCGTCGATATCGGCGATGCCGTCGGAGTCACTGTCGGTCAGGTCGCGCACTGGGATGCAGCTCGACCTGCGACACACGCTGCCGGTCGCGCACGGGCTGCCACAGCCGCCGCAGTTCGCGGTGTTGGTCGTGGTGTCGACGCACGCGGACGAGCAGTTGGTCGTACCCGGCGGGCACTCGAGCGCACATGTACCGGCGGCGCAGACCTCGCCCAGTTCACACATCTCGCCGCAGCCGCCGCAGTTGCGCGGATCGACGTTGGTGTCGATGCACGCGCTGCCGCAGCGATCGAGCGGCGCGGGACAGGTATCGCCGCAGCGGCCCTCGCTGCAGAACTCGCCATCGTCGCAGCGGGTCCCGCACGCGCCGCAGTTTGCCGGATCGCTGCGCCGATCGACGCACACTCCGTCGCACGACGAGAGCGCGCCGCTGCACTCGACGCCGGTATCGGGCGGCGGCACGAGGCCGTCCGGCGGGACGAAGCGATCAGGCAACGCCCCGTCAGGCAGCGGGCCGACGGACGCGTCGAAGCGGAAGCTCTCGCGCGTCGGTCCGCGGCTGCCGATGCAGGCCGCGAGTGACAGCACGACAAGCGCGAGAGCGAGCGCAGAAGCGAGCGCAGAAGCGAGCGAACGGCGGTGCAGCATGTGCGCGAGCGTACACGAAGTCGGCGCGCGGGCGGAGGTGACGCGGCCGCGCGACCGGCGTTCAGCGCGGCGCGCGCCAGCGCAAAATGCGCGCGGGCCAAGGCTCCGCGCTCTCGCCGCGGCAGTCCTTCGCGAGCGTCACGAGAAAGCGCTTCGCTTGCGCGCGCAGCCAGTCGGAGGCCTCGCCGCGGACGTCGAGCATCACAGCGGGCTCCGCGCCGATGGCGGCGTCGAGCGCGATCTGCGCTGTGCCGCGCATCACGCCCTGTGGCTCGGCGAGCGCGACGGTGTAGTGCGCGTGGGTCGTGTCGACGCGATCGAGCGCGAGCAACACGCGCCCGCCGTGGCTTGGACGCAGCGAGGCGTCATCGTCCGACGCGCCTCCGTAGCTCATGGCTGCGCGCGCCGCGAGGCGCCGTTCATCGCGCCGTGCCCCACGCGCCAGCGTCGAGGCCCGGCGTCGGCAGCGGCACGCCGCCGTCCGTCGAATATGCGCCAGCGTCGGGCGGCGCGAGCGTCGTCGGGACGAGCTGGTTGCCGCGCACCAACACCGCGCCACCGTCGGGCAGCACGTAGCCGCCGCGCACCGTATCGAACTTCGGGATCGCGAACTCGAGCGGCGAGCGCACGCTGCCGCGAATGCGCCCCTCGAGCACCTGCACGTGCAGCGGACGCTCGAGCTCGAACACGTAGCCGCCCTCGCGCACCTCGAGGTTGTAGGTCTCGCCCTCGTGCTCGATCTCGCGCTCGAAGTTCACGCGCTGCATGCCCACGCGGCGATGATGCCGATGCGCGAGCACGAAGCTCATCAGCCGCACCGCGATGTGATTGTGCAGGCGATGACAGCCGTGCGAGTGCCGCCGCATGATGCTCATGTAGTCGACCGAGCCGTGCGAGCGGATGCCCTCGTCGCCGTAGACGCGCACGCCGCCATCATCGTTCTCGCGGAACGTGTGGTGATAGGCGGCCACCAGCCCGTACGCCGACGCGTAGCTCGGTCCGGTCTCGTGCACGTTGACGACGTACGGCTTCTCACCCGCGCGTCGACGATGCGGATTGCGCTCGAGCAGACCGCGCGGCGGCGAGCTCTCGGGCGGCAGCCACACAGGCGCTGCGACGATCTCCGTCCACACTACGGGACCAGCGGGCGAGCCCTTGTATTTCCACCACTCTTGGCCCTCGATGAACTCGCTCCGCCAGCCGCCGATGGTCGTGCCGAAGCGCGCGAGCGGGATGCGTTGCTCGCCATACTTCGTGAAGATCGTCGTGTGCGGGCGGCGCTCCATGCTCTGCGCGCGCTCCTGCCCGAGATCGTCGTAAGGGAACTCGTACCAGACGTCGCCGCGATCGATCTCGACCGTCAGCTCCATGTCGCCGTCGTAATATTCGGGTAGTTCCGGCCGCGCGAACGCGACCAGCTTCTCGCCGTTCGCCGGCAGCTCGCCGAGCCCATCGAGGAAGGCGAGCGCGTGCTCCGGCGTGTCGAGCCCGAAGGCTGTGACCAGCGAGTCGCGGATCGCCACTTCGAGATTGGGAATCGGATGTTCCGAGCCGTCACGACCACGGAAGGTGCGCGGCGTTCCGTCGGCCTTGGTCGAGGTGCTGCCATCCTCGATCACGCCCGCCGCGTGGATCGCGCGCTCCGTGAGCACACGGACCAGGTCATCGCGATCGGTCTCCATCGGCGTGCGCTTCACCACCGCGAGCGTCTGCGCGCCGAGGAAGCCCCAGCCGTAGACGCGGTGCTTCTTCTCGAGCCGCGCGAGCGCCTCGTGGGTCACGCGGTCGAGCGCGCCCGGCGCGTAGCGACCGAGGCCGCGATAGAAGCCCTCACACTCGAGCCGCGCCTGCAGTGAGCGCAGCGCGAGCGCCTTCGGCCGTCGCTGCTCGTATTGCTCGAGCGCGCCCTTCTCGCGATCGGAGAGCCGCGCGCGATCGAGCTGCGCGACGTCTTCGACGTGCTGCCGCGCGAGCACGCGCTCCACCTCGCGCTCGAGCGCGACGAAGCGCGTCGCGTCACGGCGGCCCTCGTCGTTGCCGCGAAACGGGATGGTGCCGTCGAAGCTGGTGAGCCCGCTGAGATCGAGCGTGCGCGCGCAGGCGAGCTCACTGGTCGTCTTCATCCGCGTGCGCAGCAGCGAGAGCGACGGCGCGATGCCGAACAGCTCGAGGTATTCGTCCCCGCGGGCACGCTCGCCGTGCAGGTCGTCCGGGAACTCGCCGCGGGCGAGCGAGAGATAGGTGCGTCGGTACGAGTTGGGTACGACGGGCTCGGACTCGTTGCCGCGTTCGCCGAACAGATACGGCGCCCAGCCATCGCCGAGCTCGAGCACGACGAGGCCATGCTCGCGCGCGTGCGCCGCATCGACCTGACGCACGACGCGCCCGCTTTCCCACAGAGGCACCGGCCTCGCCATCGGCGCTGGGCGGCTGTCGGTCTCGTGCGGAGTGGCGTCGGTCTCCGGCTCGGGCGCGTTGGTCGCGACCTGCTCAGGGTCGGTGAGGTCGCGCGTCGCGCCGCCGCTGCAGGCGCTCCCTGCGACGAGCGGGAGCAGCGACACGAGCAGGAGCGAAGCTGAGCGGGAGAGACGCACGACGGGCCGACCTTTCGCCGAAAGCGAGAGCAGCGCAAGTTCTGGCGCCGTTCGGGTTCAGCGGGGTCGCTGTGCGTCATTCATGCCAGGGACAAACTCTCGTAACAAATAGGCTTTTGGGTCGCGAGGCCGAGCAGCCGTGGCTCTCCAGACGCGGCGCCGACTACGCTCGGCCACGCTGCGTTCACTCCGTCGCGGCGGCCTCGTCGGCAGGCTGCGCGTCATCAGGCTCCGGATGGAACGGACCGCGCCAGTCGCTGATGAGCGAGATGACCGGCAGCGGGGCGAATTTCACCGAGAACGCGACCGGCTCCGGGAACACAGGCGCGCCCGAGCCGAGCCGCGCCGAGGCGATCGGGATCCGCACGGTGAACGAGAACGCGCCTACGCAGAGGTAGACGCCGACGCGCGGCGTGAGCGTCGTCTCGAAGCCGTTGCCGCCGAAGCGCAGTCCGAGATCCGCTTCGACGCCGAGGAAGCCGCCGAAGTGTGCGCCCACCGCGAAGTGCGGCTGCAGCGCGACGCCAGGAGAGCCGAACACGTAGGCGAGCTCCGCGCTCGCGTGGCCACCGACGCCGAACGTGAGCAAGCGCTGGGCGAGATCGTTGAGCGACGAGCCGAACAGCGTGCGCGCGTTGTCGTCGGTGCCCGGCACGAGCGAGCCGAGGAACAACGTGTAGTTGAACTCGAGGCCGAAGCTGGTACCCGCTGGCCGGCCGCTGCCAGTCTCCTCGCGCGCGACGAGGAGGCCGATGTTCGGCAGCGCACGACCGCGCCAGCCATCGTCAGCGCGCACGGGTGAGGTGCCTGCGGTCGACATCAGCGCGAGGACGCCGAACGTGGCCGCGCAGAGCGCAGCGCGCCGACTTCGCAGGACGAGGCTACGCGCCGCGAGGCGCATCATGCGAGCGAACACCGGCGCAGCGTAGCGCACGAGCCGCGCCGACGTGTCTCAGAGCCCGCCGCCGCCGTCGACGTCGATGGTGCGCGCGTTGAAGTAGTCGCACTCGAGCACGAACTTCACCGCGATCCAGAGGTCTTCGGGCAGGCCGATGCGACCCACCGGGATCGTCGCGACGATCGCGTCGCGCGCTTTTTGGTTCATGCCCTGCGTCATCGGCGTCTCGACCATGCCCGGCGCGACCGCTCCGACGCGAATGCCGAACGCGGCGAACTCCTTCGCCCACGTCACGGTGTTCGCGGCGAGCGCGGCCTTCGCCGCAACGTAGTTCGACTGGCCGCGATTTCCGTGGCGCGCGATCGACGACATGTTGACGACGACGCCGGGCTTGCTGCCAGTCTCGACCATCTTCGCGGCGACCTCGCGCACCATCATGACGGCGCCGGTGAGGTTGACGTCGATGACGGCCATGAACTGATCGCGCGACATCTTCTTGATCTCGCCGGTCTCGCGATCCTTCTTCACCAGCAGGCCATCGCGCAGGATGCCGGCGTTGTTGATGAGGCCGTTGAGGCCGCCCATCGACTCGTGGGCCCAGCCGACGAACGCGATGCAATCGGCCTCGTTCGCGACGTCGAGCTTGCGCGCGTGGATCTTCCCGGGGCCGCTGACGCTCGCGGCGACCTCGGCGAGGAGCTCCTCTTTGACGTCGCCGATCGCGACCTGTGCGCCTGCCTCGGCGAGGCGCTTGGCAAAGTGCGCGCCCATGCCCTGGGCGCCGCCGGTGACGATGATCTTCAGGTCGTCGAGCTTCATGTCGTAGGCCTCCGCGCGCGTTGCCATCCACCGGGGAAGGCGAGCGCGGCGAGCGGATACCACGAACCGGCACGCGAGCCAACGCCGACCGATCGGCGCTCGTGGCTATACATCGACGGCTTTGGATCGCGCGCCCGCGCCGCGCGACGAGCGCAAGGTTGCCACGCGACGCTTACTGCGCTTTGCTGGCCGACTCCGTCATGCAATCCCCCAAGCAGGGCCCGCCCAAGGGCACGGTGAAGATGTGGACCGCCGTCGCGGAGTCCATCGTGCAGGAAGCAGGCGTCTCCGGCCTCGAAGAGACCGTCGCGTCCGTGCTGCATGCCCGCGCGTTCCGCCACTTCGCCGAAGGACTGCGCCAATATCTCGCGATCCGGCTCGGCAGCGCAGAGGGCGCGGACGTCGCGCTGCGGCGCCTGCGCTTGGTCGCGAGCGAGTGGCCCTCGGCCGAGCTAGTCGCGCCGCCTGGGCCGCGCGCTCGGCTCTATCGAAAAGCGCGTGAGCTCGCCGCGGCGCAGCGCGGAGCGAGCGGCGATGTCAGCGCGGCGACGCGGGGCGCGCTGCCGTGGAAGATGCCCGGCCGCGGCATACCGCTCGTCTACGGGCGGGCGCTCGGCGAGGTGCGCGCGATGCCCACCGAAGACGCGGAGCTGCTCGAGCTGCGCTACGCGCGTGAGCTCGCAGAAGACGAGATCGCCTACGTCACGGGGCTCGAGCCAGCGCAGATCACCGCCGCGCTGAGTGATGCAGAGAAGCGCGCGGAGGTGATGCTCGGCAAACATCCGCCGAGCGCGATCCCGGGCCTCGCGGGCGCGCTGATCGAGGCGTTCAGCATCGAGCCGCCGGCCGCCGTCAGCACGATGGTGAAGCTCGCCGAAGAGCCTGGCGGCATCGAGCAGGGCACGATCCTCGGCGGCCGCTACAAGCTCGACAAGCGCGTCGGCGCGGGCGCGTTCGGCGAGGTCTACAAGGCGTCCGACACCGAGGTGCCGGGGCACGTGGTCGCGCTGAAGCTGCTGCATCAGCCGGCGCTCAGCGAGACGGCGAAGGCGAACGCGCTGCGCGAGCTCAACCTGATCGCGTCGGTGTTTCATCCGTCGATCGTTCAGTTCAAAGATCACGGCTGGTTCGCCGGCCGGCTCTGGTTCGTCATGCCTTGGTACGACGGTGAGCCGCTCGAGAAGCGGATCATGCGCGATGCGCTCACGCGCGCAGAAGCGCGGACGATCTTCGAGCCGATCGGGCGCGCGCTGGCGAGCATGCACGCCTCGCGCATCCGCCATCAGGACATCAAGCCAGACAACATCTTCCTCGCGCGGCTGAAGACCTCGACGCGCTCGACGAGCGAAGACGTCCTCCCGGTGCTGCTCGATCTCGGCGTCGCAGCGAAGGACACCGAGATGATCCTCGCCGGCACGCCGCTCTATTTTCCGCCAGAAATCGCCGCGCAGTTCTCCGACGTCGGCAAGAAATATCCGGTCACGCTCGCCGCCGACGTCTTCTCGCTCGCGCTGACGATCCGCAATTCGCTCGAGCCGGACACGCAAGAAGAGGTGCCGGGCTCCGCCATCGAGGCGTTCATCGCGTACCGCGCGGAGAACGTCCCGTCGCCGCCGACCAGTAAGGATTTGCGCTATCTGAAGCCGTCGTTCGAGCGCTGGCTCAACGCCGATCCGGCGCGGCGACCGACGGCCGACGAGCTGGTGCTCGAACTCGCGCAGCTCACCGAGCCGGAAGAGCGCCGGGCACGTCGCGCCAAGACGCTGCGCTGGCTGGTGCCGCTGCTGGTCGTGCTCGCGGTGATCGGCGGAGCGACCTTCTACGCGCTGCGCAAGGAGGCCGAGGTCAATGCGATCCATGCCGCGCAAGCGCGTGCGGAGGCGTCGAACGCGCGCGCGGAGACCACCGAGGTGCGCGCCGATCTGGCGATCACGCAGGCGCGACAGCAGGCGCTCCAAGACGACAACGGCTCGCTGCAGGATCTGATTCGGCGCAACAACTTCTCGCAAGAGCAGCTGGTGCGTGAGCTCGCGACGACCCAAGCGCAGGTGCGTCGCCTCGGTGAAGCGGTGGAGCGCGCCGACGCACGCGAGCGCACGACGCGCGAGCAGCTGGCAGTCGCCGAGCAGCGCAGCACGCAGCTGACGGCGGAGGTCGCGCAGCTGCGCGCCGCGCGTGAGTCTGCCGAGCAGCGCGTCGCGCAGCTGAGCGGCGATGTCGGTCGCATGCGCCAAGAGGCGGTGACGCGCGACGGGGAGCTCTCACAAGCGCGCAGCGACGCGGAGCGCACTGCGCGCGAGCTCGCCGATGCGCGCACCCAAGCGAGCGCGACCACGGCGCAGCTGGAGGCGGTACGGACGCAGCTCGAGGTGCTGCGGACGCAGCTGGCGAGCGCCGACCAACGCGCCCGTGACGCCGAGGGCGCGACCGCCGAGCAGCGCCGCGAGAACGATCGCATACGCGCGCAGCTAGCGAGCCGGACGACGCCGGCACAGCCGACGCCAGCACAGCCGACGCCGGCGCCGGGTCCCGCCGATCCGACGCCGCCGGCGCAGCCGACCGACACGGTGCAGATTCAGCCGGCGCCCGGCGTCGTCCCTGCGGCAACGACTGGAATCGTCCCGACGCCCGAGCCCTTTCGGGGTCGGCGTCGGCGGCCTTAGGCTATCCGACGCTCACCCGGCGTCGTTTGGAGGAAGCGCGCGCACGATCGCCTCTTCGACGGGCGAGCGCTGCGCAGCGTCGCGACGCAGCGGGTCGAGCGGTGCGCGCAGGGCGAAATTGGGTTTTGAAAGCCAGCGCAGGGTCTTGCGCAGGTCCATTGAGCCGCAGTGCACCATCAACGGATGCACGAGATAGACGTCGCCCGCGCGTCCGGTGCACTCGACCAAGCGCGTGCAGCGGCTGACGATCCCTGGCCCCACCGATGCGTCGGCGAGATCGACGCCCGCGGGGTGTGAAGCGATGAGCCGCGCGACGTGTCCGACGGACTCGGGCGCGATCCACGTCGCTCCACCGTCGGGCTCGAGATCGGACAGCAGCAGCAGGCCGACCAAGCCATTCGTGATTCCGTCGAGCCGAGTCGCTGTACTTGGGTCGTCGATGTGCCAGCCGCGCCGGCGATGCTCGAGCGGCGGTGTCGGTCCCGACCACGGCACGCGTACGATGACGTGATCAGACAGCTCGCGCGTGCGCACGGCGTCCTCACCGAGCAGATCACAGACGGCGCCCCAGAGGCGAGGCGAGAGCTGCTCGACGCGGGTCGCCTCCGCGCCGAGGACGATCACCGTGTCCGCAGGCAGCGACGATGGATCGTCGAAGTCGACGCGCTCCGGTGGCACCGGGACGCGGCTCGCATCGAATTGGAGCCAGCGTCGGGGATCGCTCTCCGCGCGCGCGCGCACACGCGCGACCCACGCGTCGACGACGTCACGCGAGACGCAGCCATCGAGCCGAACGAAGCCGTGCTCGATGAAATGCGCGACCTCTTCACGCGATAGCGTCGGCGCACGCGGCGTCGCAGCGGACTTGGTCGCTGGATTGCTCGGCAGCGACGTGCTCGAAGGGGCGACGCCGGGCCGGGCCGCGCTCGAAGGCGCCGCGCTCGCGCTGCTCGGCGGTCGGTGGCCGGGACGACGAAGCGCAGCGGGTCCGCGCAGAAGCACGCTCAGCGCGAGCCGCAGATCTTCTGCGTCGTTGGCGTGCACCGGAGGAGCTCCCCGCGACGTGTTGCGCGCGAATCGGAGCGCGCCTTCGCTGGTGAAGTAAGTGATGCACGAGGACGAGCGGTTGCCGCGCAGCATTGCCAGCGCGTGATCGAGCACGCGCCCGATGGGCTCGAGCTCGGCGGGCGCACCGTCGCCGAACAGCTCGACGCTGACCTCACGCGCCGCATCGGACACCAGCCCGGGCGCGCGCTCGAACACCTCCGCCGTGAGCGAGCGTGCCTGCTCGAGCTCACCGTTCGCGACGTGCAGCAGCGCGAGGTTGATCCAGCCCGACAGCCGCGCCGGATTCAGCTCGACGGCGCGTACGAGATCGACCTTCGCTTCCGCCAGGCGTCCGAGCCGGCGCAGCGCCTCGCCGCGATGCACGTAGACGGCGGGTCCGGTGGTGTTCTGCATCGCGCGCACGCCGTCCTCGAGCGTCACCAGCGCGCGCTCTGGATCGCCGGACAACATGTCGATCGCGCCGAGCCCTATGTACGCCCAGCGCGTGCCGGTCTCGATCGCGAGCGCGCCGTCGAGCGCGGTGCGCGCCTCGTCGAGCCGGCCCATCCAGAGCAGCAGCTCGCCGTAGTGCGCGAGCGGGAGCGGCGAGCGCGGGAAGCTGCGTCGCACCTCGTCGAGCTCGAGCAATAGTTTCTCGGCAGGCTCGAGCCGCACCCGCTCGAGCGCGCGACGCGACTCCGCGCGCGGATCGCGAATGTGCGGGACGAGTCGCAGTGTCCCCTCGTAGAAGTAGGTTGCGACAGTCGAGCGGTTGCCGTGCATCCGCTGCAACGCCGTGTCGAGCAGCGCGCGCCAGCCGTCGCGATCGAAGCCGTCGAGCACCGCGGCGAGCTCCGGCACGAGCGCGCGCAGTGGCGCCCGCTGGTGCGCGATGAGGTGCGGTGCGAACAGCCACTCCACCGCACGCGGCTCCTCGAGCTTCACGCGCAGGCGCAGGATCTGCCCCGCGAAGACCACGCCACCGCCAGCGGCGATCGCCCGCGAGATGGCGGCGTGTGCGTCGTCCGAGCGATGCTCTGCGATCGCGATCTCAGCGAGCCACGCGTGCGCGTCGGCGTCGGTGGAATCGAGCCGCACCGCGCGCTCGAGCTGCGTGACCGCCTCGTCGCGCTGGCCGTCGAGCCACGCGATCGCGCCGAGCACGCGCGCCGCAGGAGCGCTCGGTCCCGACGCGAGCGCCGCCCGGGCGAATCGCGCCGCGCGCGGATGGTCGCTCGTCCAGAGCGCGAGCTCCGCCAGCGCGACGTTGGCGTGGACGTCGTCGGCGCTGCGCGCCAGTACCGCTTCACCGTGCGCGCGCGCTGCGTCGAACGCGCCGACCACCCGAAGCAAACGCGCCGCCTCGAGACGAACGGGGACGATGTCGGCGTTGGCGAGAGCGCGTGCGAGACAGCGCTCGAGTGCTTCGCGGTCACCGAGCGCTGCGTGTACGCCAGCGATCTCCATGAGCGTCCCGGCGTCATCGGGAGCGCTCTGCGCGAGCTGCTCCGCGCTGCGCAGCGCCTCGTCCCACGAGCGGCGGTGCGCGTGCAGCGCGAGCAGCGCCGCCGGCCAGCGCGGCTCGTTCGGCTCCGCGCGCGCACCGTCGAGGAGCGCTGCCTTCGCATCGAGATCCCAGCCGAGCCACGCCGCGCGCTCGCGCCTGAGCCAGTGCGTGCGCGCACCGCCGCCGAGCTGCGCCGCGCGACTGAGCGCCTCGAGCGCGACGTGATGATCGCGCGTGACGTAGAGCACGAGGCCAGCGGCGATCGCCACCACCGCATCTCGCGGCGCATCGGCGAGCGCCGCGGCTGCCGCGCGCCGAGCGGACGCGAACTTGTGCTCCGCAGCGAGCGTGATGGCGCGCCGGAGTCGCGCGCGCGCCCTGTCAGTCGTAGCAGGCGCTGTTGGCCGATCGGCGCTCATTCCTTGATGATATCGCGACGCGCGGGAATGCGAGAGAGTGCATTCGAATGGGGCGTCGGGGTCCTCAAGATTCATCACATCTCGCGAGAAGCCGCCGCCGCTGTGCGAAGTTGCCCCTTGGTGGGCTTTCACCCCCTCCCTGCCTCCCCCGCTGGGGGAGGAGTTTTCTTGTAAGTAATTCCTCTCGGGGGAGGATGGTCGAGCGTCTTTGTGTATCTGGCTGCACATCGCAAGGGCGGTGAGCGAAGACCT